>Ga0114129_10002965_pt1 | contig 23749 bp, 19 predicted proteins | sample RhiMetdeltSRZDD1_FD_80071 | JGI IMG/M metagenome (GOLD analysis project Ga0114129, IMG submission 80071) | Populus rhizosphere microbial communities from Tennessee, USA - Rhizosphere MetaG P. deltoides SRZDD1 (version 2) (version 2) | ecosystem: Host-associated > Plants > Roots > Rhizosphere >...
CGCGGTCGATGAAGGCATCCTATGCGTCAATGTCGAGTCCGAGCCTGAGCTCGAGCTGTTGTCCTCGATCGCCGCGGGCAAGGGCCGCACCGCCAACGTCTCGGTCCGCGTCAATCCCGACATCGATGCCAGGACCCATGCCAAGATCGCGACCGGCAGAGCCGAGAACAAGTTCGGCATTCCGATCAGCCGCGCGCGCGAGGTCTACGCGCATGCGGCGAAGCTGCCGGGCCTCAAGGTCGCCGGCGTCGATATGCACATCGGCAGCCAGATCACCGAGCTGCGGCCATTCGACGACGCGTTTGCGCTGCTGTCGGAATTCGTCCGCACGCTGCGGGCCGACGGCCACGCCATCACGCACATCGATCTCGGCGGCGGTCTCGGCATTCCCTATCGCGAGGACGACGAGCCGCCGCCGCATCCGGATCGCTACGCCGCGATGGTCAAGCGTGCCACGCACGATCTTGGCTGCACGCTGATCTTCGAGCCGGGACGCCTCCTCGTCGGCAATGCCGGAATCCTGCTCACGCGCGTGCTCTACCTCAAGCACGGCGAGGCCAAGACCTTCGTCATCGTCGACGCCGGGATGAACGACCTGATCCGTCCGACGCTCTACGAGGCCTATCATGCGATCCAGCCGGTGCAGCAGCCGTCGCCCGGCGCGCGCCGGATTACCGCCGATGTGGTCGGGCCGGTCTGCGAATCGGGCGATTTCTTGGCACTCGGTCGTGAGCTGGCTGAACCGCAGCCCGGCGATCTCCTGGCTGTCATGTCGGCCGGGGCCTATGGCGCGGTCCAGGGCGGCACCTACAACACCCGCCCGCTGACCCCCGAAGTGCTTGTTCGCGAAGCTGAATGGGCGCTGGTGCGGCCGCGGCTCGAGGTCGATGCCTTGATCGGGCTCGACCGCCTGCCGCCGTGGCTTTGAACGATCCCTAAACGTCCCGAACTATATGCTGCTGCCGTTGTTTTGATCGGTGTGTGCCTTCCTTTTGCCTGTGGCACCCCTGATATTCATGGTAGATTTCGGAACTCGGGCAGATTCTCTTTATCGGAGATGGAGTTGACCGACCGGCCCATGGACAGCGCAGTGACCGAGCCGACCCCCCAAGGGCGGCCGGGTGACACGTCGCTTGAGCGGGCGGTCACCCGTGCGCGCTGGACGATCTTCTGGGAACGGCTGTGGCCCGCGCTCGCATCGCTGGCGACCGCCGTCGGTCTGTTCCTGGCGGTCTCCTGGCTCGGCCTCTGGCTGTGGCTGCCGCCGTTGGCCCGCGCCATCGGCCTCGGACTGTTTTTTCTGCTCACGGCGGCGGCGTTTGCGCCGCTGCTGATGCTGCGTGCGCCGAGCCGCTATGACGCTCTGCGCCGGCTCGATCGCAACACCGGCCTGCCGCATCGCCCGGCGACCGCCATCGCCGACGAAATTGCCGTCACGACCACCGACACCTATTCGGTCGCGCTGTGGCGCGCGCATATCGAACGTGCGCTGCGCGCGGCCAAGATACTCAGGGCCGGCCGGCCGATGCCCCGTGTCGCCGCCCGCGATCCATTCGCGGTGCGTGCGCTCGTGCTGGTGCTCTTGATCGCGACCTACTTCGCTGCCGACGGCGAGCGACTGAAGCGCATCGCGGCGGCCTTCGACTGGCAGGGCGTGATGGCGCCCGCCAATTTCCGTATCGATGCCTGGGTGAGCCCGCCGACTTACACCGGCCGGCCTCCGCTCATCCTGCAGGGGCTGCGACCGGGTGAACCGGTGCAGGCGGCATCGACGATCTCGGTGCCGGCCGGCAGCACGCTCGTCATCCGTGCGACCGGCCAGGTCCGGCTCGACGTCGCGACGACCGGCGGGCTTGCCCCGTCGAAGTCCGGCGCGCAAACGAATTCGGCCGGAACCGAGGAGCACCGCTTCGACATCAGCGACGCCGGCGCAGTGACCGTGCGGAGCGCGGCCACCAGCGCGATCACCTGGCGGTTCACGGCGATCCCCGACCGGCCGCCGACCATCGCGCTCGCCAAGGATCCGGAAGCGCAGGCGCGCGGCGCCTTGCAGCTTTCCTACAAGCTCGAGGACGACTACGGCGTGGTCAATGCGCAGGCGACCTTTGCGCTGAAGAAGGGCGGGGGGACCAACGGCAATGCGCCGCGCGCGCTGTTCGACGCGCCCGACCTGCCGCTCGCGCTTCCGCAGGCGCGCACCAAGAGCGGCGTCGGCCAGACCACCAAGGATCTGACCGAGCATCCCTGGGCCGGCGCCGATGTGACCATGACGCTGATCGCCCGCGACGAAGCCAACAACGAAGGCAAGAGCGAGCCGTTCGAGCTCCGGCTGCCGGAGCGGCCGTTCACCAAGCCGATCGCGCGGGCGCTGATCGAGCAGCGGCGCATCCTTGCGCTCGACGGCGATGCGCAGGCGCGCGTGCTGACCGCGCTCGACGCGCTCACCTGGGCGCCCGATCGCTTCAATATGGAGAGCAACATCTATCTCGGCCTGCGCGCGATCTTCTGGCAGCTGCTGCGCGCCAAGAACGACGACTCGCTGCGCGACGTCGTGGCGCGGATGTGGGACATGGCCGTCAATATCGAGGATGGCAACGTCTCCGACGCCGAGGCGGCGCTGCGCAACGCGCAGGAGGCGCTGCGGCAGGCGCTGGAGCGCGGCGCGACCGACGAGGAGATCAAGCGGCTGACCGACGAGTTGCGCGCGGCGCTCGATCGCTTCCTGCAGGCGCTGGCCGAGCAGATGCGGCGCGATCCGCAGCAGCAGGCGCGCCCGCTCGATCAGAACGCGCGCATGCTGCGGCCGCAGGATCTGAAGAACATGATCGACCGGCTCGAGCAGATGGCCCGTTCCGGCGCCAAGGACGCGGCGCGGCGGATGCTGCAGGAGCTGCAGTCGCTGCTCGAGAATCTGCAGATGGCGCGGCCCGGCCAGATGCAGGACGGCGACAGCGATGATGAAATGAATCAGGCGCTCGACCAGCTCGGCGACATGATCCGCCGGCAGCAGCAGTTGCGCGACCGCACCTTCCAGCAGGGCCAGGACCAGCGCCGCGACCGTCAGCGCGGGCAGCGCGGCCAGCAAGGACAGCAAGGCCAACAGGGGCAGCAGGGGCAGGAAGGCGACCGCAGCGGCATGGGCGACCTGCAGCGACAGCAGCAGGCGCTGCGCGACCAGCTCAACAAGCTGCTCGAGGAATTGCGCAAGCGCGGAATGGGCCAGCCCGGCCAGCAGGGCCAGGGCGAAATGGGCCAGCAGCTCGGCCGTGCCGGCGAGGCGATGGGCGAGGCGGAGGGCCAGCTTGGCCAGGGCGACGCCGACGGTGCCGTCGACTCGCAGGGCCGCGCGCTCGAAGCGTTGCGCCGCGGCGCCCAAAATCTGGCGCAGGCGTTGCAGCAGCAGGGCATGGGCCCGGGACCGGGCCAGCCCGGCCGGCTCGGCCGTCCGCGTGCCGACCAGCAGACCGACCCGCTTGGCCGGCCGCTGCGCGGACGCGACTACGGCGACGATGTCACCGTGAAGGTGCCTGGAGAGATCGACGTGCAGCGCGCACGCCGCATCCTGGAAGAGCTGCGCCGGCGCTTCGGTGAGACGTTCCGCCCGCAGCTCGAGCTCGAATATATCGAGCGTCTGCTGCGAGACTTCTACTGATCACCACGGACGTGGATTCGGGCCGCGGTCCGGTCAGTGGGCCGGTCCGGCGCGGGCGAGCGCCTCCTTGATGGCGTCGCGGATGGTCGCAAGCGAGAACGGCTTGGTGATCACGTCATGGATCAGCGTGTCGAGACCGGAGGCGCGCTCGCGCTGGTCGGCGTAACCGGTCATCAACAGGATCGCGAGTCCGGGATGGTCGCGCGCCGCCACCAGCGCGAGCGCGATGCCGTCCATGATCGGCATCCGGATATCGGTCAGCAGCAGCTCGAATTCTCCCGGCCCCCGGGTGAGCACGTCGAGCGCTTCCGCGCCATCGTTCGCGGTCCTGACCTCGTGCCCGTCCTGCGCGAGCGCGCGTGCGAGCAGGTTGCGGACCGATTCCTCATCCTCGGCGATCAGGATGCGGGCCATGAGGTCCTCATTGGGCTCCGGCGAGCGCGTCACGCCGGCTGAAGAAGCGCACGACCACGTCATGCCCTTCGCGCGGCGGCGAAGCGAGCCGCGACCGGAACGCGAGCGTGTCTCCGGGCGCGAGCAGATTGCGACTCGGCAGCGCCGTCCAGGTATAGATTTCGTGCCCGCTCTCGTTGCGCAGCGCAAAGCGCAGGCGCGGCACCTCGGCCGTACGCGATCCGGTGCTCACGATCGTGCCTTCGACCACGAGCACCTGCACGCCGTCATGAGCCTCTTTGACGGTCTTGACGTTCGCGAAGTCGAGACCGCGCACGTTGACGGGGAGACCGATGGCTGCATAGAGCGACGCAGTCTGCGGAACCCATCTGACTACGTCGGCGCGCCACCCAACCAGCGCCATGTTGGCGGCGATCAGCGCGAGGATGGCGGTCGCGAGCCCGGGCTTCGGCAGCTGCAGGCGCCGCCGCGCGGAACGCCGGGCGCGGCGGCGGGCCGCCACGGTCTCGATATCCTCCCCGGCCGGGCTGACGTCGACGGGCGGCTGAGCCTCGCTCTGCTCGGTCGGCGCCAACGCCGGCGCATCGGCGATCGGCACCGACTCCTCTACGGCCTCGGGCTGTGGTTCGGCGGATACCGCAGGCTCCTCGGCCGGCGCCGGCTTTGGGCTCAGCGAAACGTTCCATCCGTACTCTGTGCCCGCGGCCTGCGATTCGTCGGCAGCTGGCGGCGACGCCGCAGAAATCCGCTCATGGGCCGCGCGCGCGGCTTCGTCAGGCGAAGCTGCAAAATCCGCTACCGAGGTCGTTTGCGCGAATTCCGCGACTTCGGCCCGGTGAGCCTCGGCGATCGCCGACATGGCCGCCGCGTTCGAGGCGAACCACACATGCCGGCAACGGACACAGCGGACCGATCGCCCCGTTGCCCCCAACGAGGACGGAGCGATCTGGTAGGAGGTGCCGCAATTCTGGCAGACGAGCAGCATCGACGAATCAAGGCAATCCCGGCTTTGACCGGCGACGCTAGCAAGCGTCCGTTAACGGATCGGAAACCATCGCCGGAGGCCGATCGTCCGGGCATTTCGGGCGGTCCGGGGCGTCCAACGAGCGGGATCAGGCGGTCGCTGGTATAAGGCGAGAATCGGGGCGGACGGCCCGACGGGGTGGACGTGGTCCGATTCGAGAACGTGGGCTTGCGATATGGGCTGGGGGCCGAGGTTCTGCGCGACCTCAGCTTCCGCATCGAGCCGCATTCATTCCAGTTCCTCACCGGCCCTTCGGGCGCCGGAAAGACCTCGTTGATGCGTCTGCTGTTCCTGTCGCTGCGGCCGACGCGCGGGCTGATCACCTTGTTCGGTCACGATGTCGCGACGCTGAGCAAAGATGCGCTGGCGACTCTGCGGCGGCGCATCGGCATCGTGTTCCAGGATTTCCGCCTGCTCGACCACCTGACGACCTACGAGAATGTCGCGTTGCCGCTGCGCGTCATCGGGCGTAGCGAAGGCAGCTACCGCGAGGAGGTCGTGGAGCTCTTGCGTTGGGTCGGGCTCGGCGAGCGGATGTGGGCACTGCCTCCGGTGCTCTCGGGTGGCGAGAAGCAGCGGGCCGCGATCGCGCGCGCTGTCATCGCGCGGCCGCAGCTCCTCCTCGCCGATGAGCCGACCGGTAACGTCGATCCGAATCTGGCGCAGCGCCTGCTGCGCCTGTTCGTCGAGCTCAACAAGTCGGGGACGTCGATTGTCATTGCCACACACGACATCGCGTTGATGGACCAATACGACGCCCGTCGGCTCGTGCTGCATGAAGGTCGCCTGCATGTCTACGATTGATCCGGTCATGGACGATGGCGGACAGGTCGGTCGGGGGGGAGCGGGCATCGCGGGCGAACCGTTGCCACGCTTCGATTCGCCGATCGTGCCGAAAACGACGTTGGCCGGGCGCGCGCTGGTCGCGGTCGTCGCGATCATGACGTTCCTCGCAACGCTGACCACCGGCGCGGCCATGCTGATCCGCGCGGCAGCGAGCGATTGGCAATCCGATGTCGCGCGCGAGATCACGATCCAGGTCCGTCCCGTTGCCGGGCGTGACATCGAGGCTGATGTCGCCCGCGCCGCGGCGCTGGCGCGCGGCTTTCGCGGGATCGCCGACGTGCGGCCGTTCTCCAGGGAGGAGTCGAAGCGCCTGCTCGAGCCTTGGCTGGGAACGGGGCTAGCGCTCGACGACTTGCCGGTGCCGCGGATCATTGTTGTGCGGATTGCCGCCGATGCAGCACCGGACCTCGCGCAGTTGCGCCAAGCGCTGGCCGATCAGGTGCCGGGCGCGAGCCTCGACGACCACCGTGGCTTCGTGGAGCGCATGCGTTCGATGGCCAATGCAGCGGTCGCCGGCGGCCTGATCGTGCTCATGCTGGTATTGATCGCGACCGTGCTGTCGGTGGCGTTCGCGACGCGCGGGGCCATGGCCACCAACCGTCAGGTGATCGAGGTGCTCCATTTCATCGGCGCCAAGAACAGCTTCATAGCCGGCCATTTCCAGCGCCGCTTCCTGATGTTGGGTCTGCAGGGCGGCATCGTCGGCGGCGCCGCCGGGATGGCGCTGTTTGCGCTTATCGAGCTCGGCAATCGCTGGTTTCCCGGAACAGCCGGCGGTGACCAGTTCGGAGCGCTGTTCGGATCGTTCTCGATCGGGCTTCCAGGCTATGTCGCGGTGGTCGCGCAGATCGTCCTGATTGCGGTCGTGACCGCCGCCACCTCCCGATACACCGTCAATCGGATGCTCGAAACGATCCAGTAACCCATCTAACCTGCGCACTGCTGCCACCGCGCCGCCGGATTCTGCGCTATCATTCCGTGGGGGTGGATATGATGCCGATGGTCGGATCCAAGACCGATGGCGACGCCGGGGGATTGGCTCGGCCGGCGAGGGTCGAGCGCGAGCCTGGCCGGCTGCTCCGGCGTATCGGCTGGGCGACGATCACCCTTTGCGCGGCCGCAGTCTTGCTGCTGGCGGTAGGGTTCGTCTATTTCATCTGGCGACTGCCTGCGAACGAGATCGCGCTCGATCGCGATGCCGACGGAATTGTCGTGCTTACGGGCGGCGCGTCGCGTATTGCCGACGCGATCGAGCTGCTCGCCGCCCGGCGCGGCCACCGGCTGCTTATCAGCGGGGCCAACCGCACCACCAATTCGGTTGAGATTTCGCGGCTCAATCCGGAATTCGAGAGCGTGGTCCGCTGCTGCGTCGACTTCGACCGTTCGCTCAACACGCTCGGCAACGCGATCGAAACCAGGCGCTGGGCCGAAAAGAACGGATTCCGGTCGCTGATCGTGGTGACCTCGAGCTATCACATGCCGCGCGCAATGGCGGAGATCGGCCATCAGCTCCCGCATGTATCGCTGATCCCGTTCCCGGTGCTCAGCGAGCGGATGCGCAGCGAATCCTGGTGGGTGAGCGGCGCCGCCCTGAGGTTGATGGTTTCGGAGTATCTGAAATATGTGTTCACCCACGTCCGCATCCGGGTCAATCCCGCATCCGGCGTCGCGGTGAGCTGAATGTAGGCAAGAATGTCGCGCCGCGCGGCGCCCAGGAGTGACAGGAAGCGCCCGTGTCCGTGATTGTCCGCTCGATCATCTTCAACGTTCTGTTCTACTTGAACCTTGCGGTGCAGCTCATTGCGGCGTTGCCGACGCTGGTGCTTCCCCGCCGCGCCATCATCGAGGTCGCAAGATTCTGGGCGCGCACCAATCTGTGGCTCCTCCGCGTCGTGTGCGGAATCGATGTCGAGATCCGCGGCCGTGAGAAAATCCCGCAAGGCGCCCTGCTGGTCGCCTCCAAGCACCAATCGCTCTGGGAGACCTTCGCGCTACTGCCGCTGTTTCCCGATCCGGCCTTCATCCTGAAGCGCGAGTTGATCTGGATTCCATTCTTCGGCTGGTATGCCTGGAAGGCCGCCATGATACCGGTTCATCGCGGCAAGCGTGCGCAGGCGTTGGCCGACATGACCATCTGCGCGCGCAACGAGCTGGCCCGTAACCGTCAGATCGTGATCTTCCCGGAAGGCACGCGCCGCCCGCCCGGCGCGGAGCCGAGCTACAAATACGGCATCGTTCATCTCTATGCCGAGACCGCCACGCCCTGTCTGCCGCTCGCGCTCAATTCCGGACTGTTCTGGCCGCGGCGGTCGTTCCGCCGCTATCCCGGCACGATCATCCTGGAAGTGCTCGATCCGATCGCGCCGGGTCTCGACAAGGGCGTTTTCGCCGCGGAGCTGCAGCAGGTGATCGAGGTGGCGACGGCGCGTCTCATTGCCGAAGGCAGGCGCGAACTTGTGGAAAGCGGCGTCGCGCCTCGCGACGATGCGCTCGTTCCTTCCTCGCGGCCTTCGATGCGTCCCGGCGCTTCAGATTGACGGTGCGTGCGCATGCGCCTCGTGCACGCCTTTCAGGCGCTCTGCCAGCAGGTGCAGGTCGGTCTCCCGGTACCCGAGCGCCTCCAGCGCGGTCACCGTCTCGATCACATAGTCGCGGTTCGCACCTGACTGCCCGTGACCCTGGCGCACGTGATGCAATTGCTGCTCAAGCGAGAGCCGGCCGGCATATTGCGCGTGGCTGCGGTCGACGACGTAGCAAAGCGCCGGCGTCTCCCGCTCCGGGTCGCCTTTGAGCCAGATTCGGCGGGTCGCTTCGCGATAGACCATCGTGACCTGCTCACGCGCGCGCAGGTAGGCGACGGTATCCGCGCGGTTGGCCGCTGCCACGCGGAACGCGACGCCGCGGCACATGCCGCCGCGGTCGAGGCCGAGCACGAGGCCTGGCCGTTCCGGGGTTCCCCGGTGCACGAAGGAATAGACGCAAAGCGCGCGGTGGGCGCCAATTAGCCGTGCTTCGACGCGCTCGAGAAAGTCGAATCCCGGCCGCCACATCAGCGAGCCATAGCCAAACACCCAGAGGTCGCCGGCGTGATCGGGGCCTAGCTCCATCGCGTCAAGGTCCTGTCGTGCCCTTCCACCGGCGCCCCCCATAGGCGCCCTTCATTGGCGCCCTCCCGTAATGCCCGGCCACCCCTTCAAACTTGGGAATGAACGGTTAGGTCTGTTTCTACGGGCGGCGTCGAAACTGTCCAGGCATCTCCGAAACGCCGCAATCGGACGCTTGTAAGGCCGCCCGACGCGCCAGGAGCCTGTGATGTCGTACCCCGGATTTGCCCCGCGCCGACGGCGCTGGGGTCTGTTCGTGCCCTTTGCGCTGGTGGTGGCCCTCGCCGCGGTCTGGACCGGCCTTTGGTACTACGCGGTCGGGATGGCCGATGCGACTATCGCCGAATGGCGCGAGCGTGAAGCCAGGGCAGGGCGGATCTTCAGTTGCGAACGGCAAACCATTGGCGGCTATCCGTTCCACATCGAGGTTCGCTGCACTCAGCCGACCGCCGAACTGCGCGGCGAGGGACCGGCCATTGCGCTCAAGGCCCGGGACGCGCTTTTCGTCTGGCAGGTCTACCAACCGACGCTGCTGATCGGCGAGTTTTCCGGTCCGCTGACCGTCAGCGCGCCAGGCGGCCCGAGCTACGTTGCCAACTGGCGGCTTGGTCGCACAAGCGTGCGCGGCACGCCGTCGGCGCCCGAGCGTGTCTCGGTCGTTATCGATGATCCGACCGCCGAGCGTGTGGCCGAGTCCGGCCGCACGACCGTATTCACTGCCAGCCAGGTCGAGCTGCATGGCCGCATGGCCGCGGGCTCGGCCGCCGACCAGCCGGTGATCGAGGCCGTGCTGCGCCTCAATTCCGCATCGGCGCCCGAGCTCCATCGGCTCACGGTCCAGCCGCTCGACGCCGACATTGCCGCCACGCTACGCGGGCTTGCCGATTTTTCGCCGAAGCCGTGGGCCGCGCGCTTCCGCGAGCTGCAGACGCGCGGCGGCAGCATCGACATCACCAAAGCTCGCGTGCAGCAGGGCGAGGTGATCGCGGTCGGCGGCGGTACGCTCCGCCTCACGCCCAGCGGTCATCTGGACGGCCAGGTCCAGCTCACGATCGTGGGGCTGGATAAGGTTCTCAAGGTGCTCGATATCGATCGCATCGTGTCGGAGGGAGACATCGGCGCATCGCTGAACGCACTTGATCGCCTCATCCCCGGGCTAGGGGGCATCGCCCGCAAGAATGCGGCGCCCGGCATCGTCGCCGGCCTCGGCGCGCTGGGCCAGGGCACGACCCTCGAGGGCAAACCCGCCGTCACCGTTCCGCTGCGCTTCGCCGATGGCACGGTGTTCCTCGGGCCGCTCCCGATCGGCCAGATACCGCCGTTGTTCTAGGCACGGAACGACGGCCGCCTCTCAGGCGTTTCATCCGGCGGTTCGGAACGGTTGATGGAGGCGATTATGCAGACGGAATCATTGCAGACCGAGGCGTCACAGGCAGGCGCGTCGACGTCCCAGCCCCACAGCCTGATTGCCAGCGATCGGGTCGAAGGCACGCCGGTGCGCCGCTCCGACGGCGAGAAAATCGGCACGATACAGCGCCTGATGATCGACAAGATCAGTGGCAAGGTGGCCTACGCGATCTTGAGCTTTGGCGGCTTTCTCGGGATCGGACAGAAGCACTTGCCAATACCGTGGGGCCGCCTGAGCTACGACCGCACGCTCGGCGCCTATCGCGTCGATCTGACCAATGAGGAGCTCGCCGCTGCGCCAGGCTTCGAGGCCGACAAGGACTTCGATTGGGGCGACCGCCGCAGCGAAATCGAGCTGCACAATTTCTATCGCGTGCCGCCCTATTGGGGCGCGATGTAGCCGTCGCGCGAAGCTATCGGCAGCCTAGTCGTCCGCCGCATAGGGCTTTGGCAGCGGCGCGTGCGGCAGATGGGGGTGTGGCCGTCCGAAATCGGGCGCCGGCGAATCCTGGCCGATCGCGACGATGCCTTTGCGAATGTCGCGGGTGCGCGTGAAGTGGTTGAACAGCGCCTCGCCGTCGCCGCGGCGGATCGCGCGCGTCAAGGCGGCGACGTCTTCATTGAAGCGGCCGAGCATTTCCAGCACCGCGTCCTTGTTGGCGAGAAAGACGTCACGCCACATGGTCGGATCGGAGGCAGCGATGCGGGTGAAGTCGCGAAAGCCGCCGGCGGAGAACTGGAGCACCTCGGAGCGCGTGACTTGCGCCAGCTCGTCGGCGGTGCCGACGATGGTGTAGGCGATGAGATGCGGCAGGTGACTGGTCACCGCCAGCACCAGATCGTGGTGATCCGCCTTCATGGTCTCGACATTGGCGCCGAGGAGCCCCCAGAAGGCGGCAAGGCGTTCGACCGCGGCGGGATCGGCGCCCTCGGGCGGCGTCAGGATGCACCAGCGATTGACAAAAAGCTCGGCGAAGCCGGCGTCGGGCCCGGAATATTCCGTCCCGGCGACCGGATGAGCCGGGATGAAGTGCACGCCGGCCGGAATGTGCGGAGCCATATCGCGCAGCACTGATCCCTTGACCGACCCGACGTCGGAGACGATCGCGCCGCGCTTGAGATGCGGCCCGATCTCCTTGGCCACAGCTCCGCTCTCGCCGACCGGGATGCAGACGATGACCAGATCGGCGCCCTTGGCCGCCGCCGCATTGCTTTCGGCAACCTCGTCGGCGATGCCGAGCTCGGCCACCCGCCGGCGCGTCGCCGGCGATCTGGCGGTGGCCACGATCGAGCGCGCGGCGATTTGCGCGCGCGCGGCGCGCGCGATCGACGAGCCGATCAGGCCGGTGCCGATCAGGGCAAGGCGATCGAAGGGCGGCGGCTCGCTCATGGGCGCCCCATGAATTCGGCGAGAGCGGCCACGACCAGCTTGTTTGCCTCCTCGGCGCCGACGGTCATCCGGAGCGCATTCGGCAACTTGTAGGGTTCGAGACGGCGCAGGATCAGCCCGCGCTTGGTGAGGAAGGCGTCCGCATCTTTTGCGGTCCGTCCTTTGCCGGTCGGGAAATGAATCAGCACGAAATTCGCGATGCTCGGCGTCACTTCGAGGCCGAGCTTGCGGATCTCCCCGGTCAGCCAGGCGAGCCATTTCTCATTGTGGGCGCGCGCGACTTCCACGTGCGCGGTGTCCTCGATCGCCGCCACGCCGGCGGCCATGGCCGCAGAATTGACGTTGAAGGGGCCGCGGATGCGGTTGATGGCGTCGACCACGTGCGCCGGCCCGTACAGCCAGCCGAGGCGCAGCGCCGCCAGCCCATAGATCTTCGAGAACGTGCGGCACATCACGACGTTCTCGGAGGTGGCGACCAGCTCGATGCCGGATTCGTAATCGTTGCGCCGGACATATTCGGCGTAAGCCGCGTCGAGCACGACCAGCACGTGCGCCGGCAGCGCTTTGTGCATGCGCTTGATCTCGTCGAACGGCACATAGGTGCCGGTCGGATTGTTCGGGTTGGCGAGAAACACGATCCTGGTGCGCGGGCTCACGGCGCCAAGGATCGCGTCCACGTCGGCGGCGTAATTCTTCTCCGCCGCCACGATCGGCTTCGCGCCCGAGCCGAGCGTCGCGATCGGATAGACCAGAAAGCCGTGCGTGGTGTGAATCGCCTCGTCGCCGTCGCGCAGGTAGGCGTCCGCCAGAAGATTCAGGAGGTCGTCGGAACCTGCTCCGCAGACGATGCGGTTGGGATCGAGCCCGAACGCGCGACCGATCGCTTCGCGCAGCGGCGTGGCGGCGCCGTCCGGATAATCCTCGAGATGATCCGCAACCGCGCGATAGGCCGCCTTCGCCTTCGGGCTCGGCCCGAGCGGCGTTTCGTTCGATGACAGCTTGAACACGCGCGCGACCCCCGGCGCCGCGCTCTTGCCCGGCACATACGGGTCGATATCAAGCACGCCGGGCCGCGGCTGCGGGCGTTGGGCGGTGGACATCGCGTTACTCCGGAGGGTCATCGGCCGGTTGCGACCGGCCGGGCGCCATCGGCGGAGACCCTATAGCGGGTCGCATGGCTTCCGACGAGGGCCGTGGCGCGCACCGAGGCGCCGGCCTTGACCAATGCCTCGGTGATGCCGGCAATGCCGCCGCCCTGCGGCACGGACACGAGCAGCGCGGCGCCGTCGAAGGCCTTGTCGGGCACCGCGGTGACTTCGGCGAGCGCTCCGACGGCCTTGGCCGCCTTCGCGCTCCAGCCGGAGACGCGCACGCTCCATACCTCGACCTCGGTCACCATGGCGTCGGCGGCCACCCGCGACACCACGAATACCGGCAGCGCGGCCGGATGGTCGGACCGGTCCACGAATGGAAGCCGCGCGATGATCTTCGGCGCGCTGTCGAACTCGAGCGCGTTCCACCAGGCGCCCGCGCCCGCCACCGCAAAGGCCGGAACGAGACCGAGATCGCCTTTGGAATCCGACACCGCGGCGACGACGCTCGAAGCGCCCATGTGCGGCACGAACGGCACCGTGAACCCGAAATGGAAGCGCGCGGTGTCGCGCACCAGCGCGTCGCCCGCCGACAGGTCGGCATGCACCGAGAACGGCGCCTGCACGTAGGTGAAGGTCGCGATGATCACGCGCCAGATGCTCTCCGCGGTATCGAGCGGCAGGATGCCTTTGTGGCGATCGACCAGCCGCCGCATCATGTCGGCCTCGCGCGCCGGTCGGAAGGCGGAGCCGGTCTCCTGGGTCTGCTTGACCGCGATCAGCCGATCGATGATCTCGCCTCGCTCCATCAGGAGCTGATGCATCGAGTCGTCTATGCGGTCGATCTCGCGCCGCAGATCGGCCAGCGACGGTGCGTCAGAGCGGGGTGGCTTCGCCATGGCACATGCACATCATGGGCTTGGTTAAGAAAGCCGCCATTGATAGGGGCGGGCAGGGCCGAAAGCAAAGAAAACATTGACACCGGCGGTATCGATTCTATGTAACCTGCGCCGAATTCCGGTAATGTCGTGCCCCGCGAAAGCGGGGCATCGAGTATGTGCCGCCGGTTCGATTTGACGGCGGCGATGCTCTAAAATCCGACCGGTCGTTGACCGATGACGACAGACCGAGGGTCCGTTCCGAAAGATGACCGACGCCAGCGTCACGCTTGAACCTGCCAGTCGCGCGCGCGAAGCGGATAACCCGCATTCGCCCGTGGTGCATTTCGGGGCCGACCGGCCGCTCAAGCTCGACGCCGGCGTAGAGCTGTCCCCGTTCCAGATCGCGTATCAAACCTACGGCACGCTCAATCCCGAGCGCTCCAACGCGGTGCTGATCTGCCACGCGCTCACCGGTGACCAGCATGTTGCCAACGTCCATCCGGTGACCGGCAAGTCGGGCTGGTGGGAGACCATGGTCGGCCCCGGGCGGCCGATCGATACCGAGCGTTACTTCGTGATTTGCCCGAATGTGGTCGGCGCCTGCATGGGCACGACCGGTCCCGCCTCCACCAACCCGAAGACCGGGAAGCCCTGGGGGCTCGATTTTCCGGTGATCACCGTGCGCGACATGGTGCGCGCGCAGGCGATGCTGCTCGACCATCTCGGTATCGGCTCGCTGTTCACCGTGGCGGGCGGATCGCTCGGCGGCATGCAGGTGCTGCAATGGGCGGCGAGCTATCCGCAGCGGGTTTTTTCGGCGCTGCCGATCGCCACCGCGACGCGCCATTCGGCGCAAAACATCGCCTTCCACGAGGTCGGCCGCCAGGCGGTCATGGCCGACCCCGACTGGCGGCAGGGCCGCTACTTCGTCGAGGGCACCAATCCGCGGCGCGGGCTCGCGGTCGCGCGCATGGGCGCGCATATCACTTATCTCTCGGACGCGGCGCTTCATCGCAAGTTCGGCAGGAGATTCCAGGACCGCGACAACCCGACGTTCTCGTTCGACGCCGATTTCCAGGTGGAGAGCTACCTGCGTCACCAGGGCATCAGCTTCGTCGAGCGCTTCGACGCCAATTCGTACCTCTACCTCACCCGCGCGATGGATTATTTCGACCTCGCCGCGGATTGCGACGGCGTGCTTGCCAATGCCTTCAAGGATACCCAGACACGGTTCTGCGTGATCTCGTTCACCTCGGACTGGCTGTTCCCGACCTCGGATTCGCGTGCCATCGTGCACGCGCTCAATGCCGGCGGTGCGCGCGTCTCCTTCGCCGAGATCGTGACCGACAAGGGCCACGATGCCTTCCTGCTCGACGAGCCGGAGCTGTTTGCGATCGTGCGCGGCTTCCTCGAAGGTGCGGCCAAGGCCCGCGGCCTGCCGCCGGCGCGGTGACGACGATGCTGATGCGGCCGAAACGCGATCTCACCATGGCGGAGGCGGCGCGCGTGCCGGGCGGCGCCCGCGTCGACCTGATCGCGGTCGCCGACATGGTCGAGCACGGCGCCAAGGTGCTCGACGTCGGCTGCGGCGATGGAGAGCTCCTGCGCCTCCTCGCCGAGACCCGCGCCGTCGACGGGCGCGGCATCGAGATTTCGCGCGAAGGCGTGAACGAATGCGTGGCCAAGGGTCTCGCCGTGATCCAGGGCGACGCCGACACCGACCTTTCGGATTATCCCGACGACGCCTTCGACTACGTGATCCTGTCGCAGACGCTGCAGGCGACGCGGCGGCCGCGCGTGGTGCTCGAGCACATGCTGCGCATCGGCCGCCACGCGGTCGTGTCGTTCCCCAACTTCGGCCACTGGAAGATCCGGCTGAAGCTCCTGTTCGGGGGCCGCATGCCGACCACCGATAATCTTCCCTATGCCTGGTACGAGTCGCCCAACATCCATTTCTGCACCATCAAGGATTTCCGCCAGCTCTGCCTGGTGGTCGGGGCCAAGATGGAAAAGGCGGTGGCGCTCAATGCCTGGGGCCGGGCGCTGCGCTTCAACGCGCCGTGGTGGTTCTGGAACCTGATCGGCGAGCAGGCGGTGTTCCTGCTGAGCCGGCGGGAGGGCCGGCCGCACAGGGTCGACTAAGGCGCGCGCAACGCATCGCCGACCGCGATATCGCCCGCCGCGACCACCTCGCCATAAACGCCGCAATCGGCATGGCCGAAGGTGCGCGTCAGCGTGTCGGGGATGGCGAGATCGCGGATGCCGGTGTCGGGATCGACATTGGTGGCGGCGCAGCGCTTGATGCGCATGACGATCTTGAGCCGCGCGCCCGCGCCGATCGCGATCTCCTGCCCGAGCAGGTCGAACTCGCGCCAGGCCGGCCACCCGATGACATAGACATTGCCGCGAAACCGCAGCGGATGCACCGGCGCGCCGGTCGCGGTCTCGATCGCGGCGACCGAGCCGAGATTGATGATTGACACCACTTTGCGGGCGACGTCCGAAAAGCTGTGGCCGGGCGCATGCAGCACCTTCGGCGGTCCGCGCAGCTCGCTCGCGCAGAACCCTGCGAAAAAGCGCTCGATTGCCGCGCGCCCTTCGGGCTGACGCAGGTCGCCGCGCGCGGCCTCGCAGCCTTCCGATTCGATCGCGAGCGTATGGCTCGCGTCATCGAAACGGGTCTGCAGCGTAGCCAGGCGCTCGTTCCGCATCAGCATCAGGTAGCGCATCTTCGGCTGGTGCCTGGGCGCCAGCGGATCAAAGGCGGAGGGGCCGTTCTCGATCGCATAGAGCCGGTCGCCCGGCACCGTCTCGCCGACCGACAGTCGCGCGCGCGGAAGCGGCTCAGGGGACAGGCCCTTCACCGGGTAACGATAGATCGCTGCGATTTGCGCAGTTTCGGTCATGTCTGCCCCTCGTCGTCGAGCCTGGCGGTCGTTGTTAGCCGCTGCGCCATTCGGCGCCTAGGCCGGTCCCAAATCGGCGATAAACCCTCTTCCACCATCGCGCCGGGCCTCCCACATTAGGCATGGCGGATGCCTCAGGGGTCCGTCCACAGCCTGCGCAACCTTGACGGATGTCAGGGCCAGGCGGTGCAACCCCATGACAATGTCCTTCCGACGCCGCACGGGCGGAGGAACAGGTCGAGGGAACGACAATGGATTTCGAAAAATTCACGGACCGCGCCCGCGGGTTCGTTCAATCTGCCCAATCGTTGGCTCTGCGGGAGGGCCATCAGCAATTCGTCCCCGAGCATCTGCTCAAGGTCCTGCTCGACGACCCGGAAGGGCTCGCGGCCGGGCTGATCGACCGCGCCGGTGGGAACTCGCGCGAGGCGCTCGCCGGCGTGGAGGCCGCGCTCGCCAAGCTGCCGAAGGTTTCCGGCAGCGGCGCCGGCATCTATCTCGCGCCGGCCACGGCGCGCCTGTTCGATCAGGCCCAAAAGGTTGCCGAGAAGGCCGGCGACAGCTACGTGACGGTCGAGCGGCTCTTGCTGGCGCTCGCCCTCGACAAGGACAGCGAGGCGGGGAAGATCCTCGCCAAGGCCGGCGTCACGGCGCAGAACCTCAACGCCGCGATCAACGCGCTGCGCAAGGGGCGCACCGCCGACACCTCGTCGGCCGAGAACGCCTATGACGCGCTCAAGAAATATGCGCGCGATCTCACCCAGGCCGCACGCGACGGCAAGATCGATCCGGTGATCGGCCGGGACGAGGAGATCCGCCGCACCATCCAGGTTCTCTCCCGGCGCACCAAGAACAACCCGGTACTGATCGGCGAGCCCGGCGTCGGCAAGACCGCCATCGTCGAGGGCTTGGCGCAGCGCATCGTGAACGGCGACGTGCCCGACAGCCTGCAGGACAAGAAGCTGCTCGCGCTCGACATGGGCGCGCTGATTGCCGGCGCGAAATACCGCGGCGAATTCGAGGAACGGCTCAAGGCGGTTCTGCAGGAGGTGACGTCGGGCGAAGGCGCCTACATCCTGTTCATCGACGAGATGCATACCATCGTCGGGGCCGGCAAGGCGGACGGCGCGATGGACGCCTCCAACCTGCTCAAGCCAGCGCTGGCGCGCGGCGAGCTGCACTGCATCGGCGCGACCACGCTCGACGAGTACAAGAAGAACGTCGAGAAGGACGCGGCGCTAGCGCGCCGGTTCCAGCCGGTCTTCGTCGATGAGCCCACCGTCGAGGATACGATCTCGATCCTGCGCGGATTGAAGGAGCGCTACGAGGCCCATCACGGCGTGCGCATCACCGATTCGGCGCTTGTCGCGGCCGCGACCCTGTCGCACCGCTACATCAGCGATCGTTTCCTGCCCGACAAGGCTATCGATCTGGTCGATGAAGCGGCCGCCCGCCTCAAGATGCAAGTCGATTCGAAGCCCGAGGAGCTCGATTCGATCGACCGTGAGATCGTGCGGCTGAAGATCGAGCAGGAGGCGCTCAAGAAGGAGCACGATCCCGGCTCGCGCGCCCGGCTGACCACGCTCGAGACCGAGCTCGCCGCGCTCGAGAAGAAATCGGCCGACCTGACCGGACGCTGGAAGGCGGAAAAGGAGAAGCTCTCGGAAGCCCAGAAGCTCAAGACCGAGCTTGAGCAATTGCGGAACGAGCTCGCCAATGCTCAGCGCCGGGGCGAATACCAGCGCGCCGGCGAGCTTGCCTACGGGCGCATTCCTGAGCTGGAGAAGAAGCTCAAGAGTATCGAAGAGATGGAAGCCAGAGGCGCGATGGTCGAAGAGGCCGTTACCGCCGACCACGTGGCCCAGGTGGTCTCGCGCTGGACCGGGATTCCGGTCGACAAGATGCTCGAGGGCGAGAAGGAAAAGCTCCTGCGCATGGAGGAGCAGCTTTCCAAACGCGTCATCGGCCAGGCCGAAGCGGTCAAGGCGGTGTCGACCGCCGTGCGCCGCGCGCGGGCGGGCCTGCAGGATCCGAACCGGCCGATCGGCTCGTTCATGTTCCTTGGCCCCACCGGGGTGGGCAAGACCGAGCTCACCAAGGCGCTGGCCGAATACCTGTTCGACGACGAGGCGGCGCTCCTGCGCATCGACATGTCTGAATACATGGAGAAGCATTCGGTCGCGCGGCTGATCGGCGCGCCACCCGGTTACGTCGGCTACGAGGAGGGCGGCTCGCTCACCGAGGCGGTGCGGCGGCGGCCCTATCAGGTCGTGCTGTTCGACGAGATCGAGAAGGCGCACCCCGACGTGTTCAACGTGCTGCTGCAGGTGCTCGACGACGGCCGCCTGACCGATGGCCAGGGCCACACCGTCGACTTCCGCAACACACTGATCGTGATGACCTCCAATCTCGGCGCCGAGTTCCTGATGAGCCAGCCGGAAGGCCAGGACACCGACGCGGTGAGGGACCAGGTCATGGCCGTGGTGCGCGCAAGCTTCCGGCCCGAATTCCTCAACCGCGTGGACGAGATCATCCTGTTCCATCGCCTGAAGAAGTCGGAGATGAGCAGAATCGTGGACATCCAGATGACGCGGCTGTCGAAGCTGCTCGAGGACCGCAAGATCAGGATTGTGCTCGAGCCGTCGGCGCGCGACTGGCTCGCCGAAAAGGGTTGGGACCCCGCCTACGGGGCGCGGCCGCTCAAGCGGGTGATCCAGAAATCGGTGCAGGATCCGCTTGCCGAGCTCATTCTTGCGGGCCGCGTCAAGGATGGCGAGAAGGTCGTGATCTCCGCCGGCAAGCAGGGCCTGACCTTCAACGGCCAGCTCGCAGCGGCGGCCTGACCCGCAAAAATACGGATCGGCGGCGGCCCCGGGCCGCCGCCGATTGCTTTTTGCCCTCAGCAGGCAGCATTGCGGCATTATGCAGCTAGGTCGGCGGTCCGGGCCGGGGCTACGATCCGGCCGGCAAGGAGTCCCATGATGCACATCCGCAAGACGCTTCTGACCGCGGCTCTGACGGCCGGCGCCATCGCGGCGGCGGCGCCCGCCGCCGCCCAGACCCCGGCCGAATTCTACAAAGGCAAGACGCTCACCGTGTATGTCGGGCTCTCGCCCGGAGGCGGCTACGACATCAACGCCCGACTCGTCGCCAAATATCTCGGCCGTTACATCCCCGGCCAGCCGGAGGTGATCGTGCGCAACATGCCCGGCGCCGGCGGCCTGGTCATGACCAATTACGTGGCCAATGTCTCTCCGAAGGACGGCCTGCATATCGGGGCGCCGCAGCGTGGCGTGCCGTTCGAGCCGTTGCTCATGGACGACTCGCACGCCAAGTTCGACGCGGTCAAACTGCAATGGATCGGCAGCGCCAATGCCGATACCAGCGTTGCGGTAGCCACGCGCCGTTCCGGCATCAAGAGCTGGCGCGATCTCAAGACCCGCGAGCTGATCGTTGCCGGTACTGGCGTCGGCACCGAAAGCGTGGTGGTGCCGTACGTGCTGAGGAATGTCCTCGGCTTCAAGTTCAAGGTCGTTGCCAGCTATCCGGGTGGCAGCGAGATGAACCTCGCGATGCAGCGCGGCGAGGTGGACGGCCGCGGCACGTTTTCATGGACGAGCCTCAAGCCCCACTACAAGGAGTGGGTGGAAAGCGGCGAGCTGGTCATTCTGTATCAGCAAGGCCTGAGAAAGCACCCCGACATTCCCGACGTGCCGCTGGTGACCGACCTCGCGGAAAACGACGACCAGAGGAAAATGCTCGAGTTGCAGTTCACGCCATTCGAAATCGGCCGGCCGTACTTTGTCGCTGAAGGCGTTCCTGCCGATCGCGTGACCGCGCTGCGGCGTGCGTTCGATCAGGCGATGAAGGACAAGGAGCTGCTGGCCGACGCCGACAGGCAGAAGCTGGAAATCAGCCCCACGAGCGGCGAAGACATGCAGCAGATCCTTCAACGGATCTACGCAACGCCCAAGGAGCTGGTGGTGAGGCTCGTGGAAGCGGGCAAGACGAAGCCCGACCTGAAGATTCTGGAGGGGGCGAAGTAGCGGCTCGCCGGCGTGGTCAGCGGACCGTCGTCGACGTCTGCGCCATCCGCGGCGGCGTTGCGCGCGGCGGGGCGGCGCGGCTCGCCATGTTGTCGAGCCGGTCGCGCTCTTGCTCGAAATTGGCAAGCAACGGACCCTCCAGCACGCGGCCGCGCGGCAGCCGGATTTTCATCGGATCGACGAAGCGGTTGTTGATCTTGATCTCGTAGTGCAGATGCGCGCCGGTCGAGAGGCCGGTGGAGCCGACATAGCCGATGATCTGGCCTTGCCGCACTCGTTTGCCTTCTTCCATGTTGCGCGCGTAGGCCGACATGTGGCCGTAGGCGGTCTGGTAGCCGTTGGCGTGTCTGATCAGGATATATTTGCCGTAGCCGCCTTCCCAGCCGAGCTTCTCGATCACACCGTTGCCGGATGCGTAGATCGGCGTTCCCATCGGGGCAGCCCAGTCGACGCCGGTATGGTCTTTCTTGAAGTGAAGCAGCGGATGAACGCGGGCGCCAAAGCCGGAGCGCATGATACCTTCGGCAAGCGGCTTGCGAACCAGGAACTTCTTCGCGCTCTTGCCGGTCTCGTCGTAGTAGTCGACCACGCCGTCATCGGGGGATTGGTAGCGATAGAAGCGGCGGGTTTCACCGCTGGTCGTCAGCGAGGCGAACAGCACCTCACTCCTGGCGTCGCTGCCGTCCTCGTCGCCGGCGAACAGGATTTCGAACGAATCGCCGGGCTGGACCTTGCGCTGGAAATCGACGTCGTAGGAGTAGATGCGGACGAGATCTTCGATCAGCGGCCGCGGCACCTGATTGCGCAGCGCCGTCTCGTAGATGCTCTGGTAGAGCCGCACGCCCTTGCCGTCGTCTTCCTCTTCCTCTCGTGCGTGAGCCACTTCCGTATCCATGCTGCGCACGTCGACGGACACGTATCTGCCGTGGTCCGACAGGGCGACGACGGCTTCGATGGAAGCGTCATTGGCGATGACCACGCGGAGTGGCCGGAACCGTTTTGGATCGTCGGTGGCGGCGAGGAGGATGCGCAGCTTCTGGCCTTCTTTCAGGCCGCCGTCGCGCCCGCGCGCGCCGAGCGCGGCAGCGACCGCTCTGATGTCTTCCGGCGTCACGCCAAGATCGCGTAGCACGGTCGAGATAGACTCGCCCTTCCGGATCGTGATCGGGCCGCGCTCGGTCCAGGCGTTGCCGCCGGTGGTGAGTGCGCCGGTTTTCGGCAGCAGTGTGATGTTTTCCGGCGCGATGCGCGGCTCGAAGCCGGCATAGGGGTCCGGATTGCCTTCGGCCGCATAAGCAAGCCGGACGTTCGGCCGCAAATCGGGCGTCGGCCGCTGCGTCGAACCGGTCCAGTTCGCAGCGTCGCGCACGCGGGCGAGCACGTCATCGATTGGCAGGACGGCGGCGACCTTCGCGCGCGGGAGGACGTTGGCGAGGTCGCGCGTGAAGAACGACACCTCGGCGTCGACCTCGGCGTCCGGGGCGTCGTCGGCGGTTGTCCCCGACGCGGCGGCGTCGGCCAGCAGCATCTTTTGCGGGCTGAAGGGCGGGATATTGGCGGACAGTTCGGACACCGAAAGCGACAGATTGCCGGCGACCCGCACGATGAGCTGCTTGCGCACGATCTCGCGGTTGCCGACACGGCTCATCCTGGTCATCGGAATGGTTCGGCGCAGGCTGTTCAACTCGGCCGCCGGTGGCAGCCGATCGCTCTTGCGCGGGCTCGCGGCGGAACGGTCGGCATTGCCGGCGAACGCGCCGCGCAACGCGACTTCCACGCGTTCCGGCACAGTCGCGAAATTGGTGTCGCCGCCCAGAGAAGCGAAAACGGCGCCGCCCATGAGAGCAGCGCCGCAAAGACCGGTCAGGATCGTGCCACTAAACCACTGCACCGAAACGCGGCGGCGGTCGACGAGTCCGCCCGCTTCCCCGTCGACGGACAGCGGCGGCTCATGGCCGAGATCGATATGCTCGGCCTCTGCGCTCAACCGGTATGCGCCGCGACGCTTGCCGTGATCCAAGGCCGACGTCCCCTCCACTCGCACCCCGCGGGTGGTTGCCGCTACAACATAACTAAGGTGCCAAACGCGGCCGACATCGGCCATGAACGTGAGCCACGGAACGATGCCGCCGCCCACACGGTCCGTCAACGGACCGGGCCCTGTCGTCCTCTGTTTGTCGGGTAACGCCTGTTCGTCACAGATCGTGTGACGCTGGCGTGGCTACCCCCGAACTGACACCTCCCGCCACGAACTGCAAAGAACGACGGAGGAATGTGGCCGGAGTGCGGCGCAGAGCCCTGCCGTGTTGAACTGTGTACGCCTCAAAACCAGGCGTCGCTGCTGGGCAATTTCGTTCTAGTTCATCTCGCGCGACGGGCGAATTTCTGACGTCCGAGAGTTGACATTCAGAGCCGGAAAGCCCTATATAGCGGCCATACGGCGCGCCGTCCGCTTTACGGCGCGATTGCGCGCCTTCGAAGCCCCTCACTGATTAGGGAGAAAAGGCATCCGACCGTGGTCGGAGGCCTGTCGCTTCGACGGCTCTCCGGCCCACCGGAGAGGGGGACCGCCTCGGTTCCGGGCTGTTTGACTGGTGAATAGGAAGAAAGAGAAACGTGGACGGCGGAGTCCTTGCGGGCCGCTTCCTCGATCGAGGACTTGTCTTCGAACGAGAGGCGGCCGGACGAGACTTCGGCGGTCGACGTTTCAGGTCAACACCCTGATGCGCAAGCATCAGAGTGGGACCTCGTCAAACGTTGTGATCAGCCGGGAAAAGTTCTCATCCAACTTGAGAGTTTGATCCTGGCTCAGAGCGAACGCTGGCGGCAGGCCTAATACATGCAAGTCGAGCGCCCGGGCAACCGGGAGCGGCAGACGGGAGAGTAACACGTGGGAACGTACCCTTTGGTTCGGAACAACCCAGGGAAACTTGGGCTAATACCGGATAAGCCCTTACGGGGAAAGATTTATCGCCGAAGGATCGGCCC
>Ga0114129_10002966_pt1 | contig 23747 bp, 17 predicted proteins | sample RhiMetdeltSRZDD1_FD_80071 | JGI IMG/M metagenome (GOLD analysis project Ga0114129, IMG submission 80071) | Populus rhizosphere microbial communities from Tennessee, USA - Rhizosphere MetaG P. deltoides SRZDD1 (version 2) (version 2) | ecosystem: Host-associated > Plants > Roots > Rhizosphere >...
CGCCTCCGCTGTTTCTACCGCGGCGGCAATATTTTTTTCACAATCACCGTTATAAGGAATGATTTCGAGTACGCAACCCGAAAGCTCATTCATGCCGCTAACGAAATTTTGATCGACGCAGAACCAAAATGGAAATAGCCACAAAAGAATCCGTTAATGTTCAATTCCCAATTCTCAATTCCCATCGGATGAGAATCGAGAATTCGGAATTGAGCAGTAACGGATTCTTTTTTGTGGCTATTCCCTCCTTAGAAGACGAGCTTCAACGCGAATTGGATCTGCCTTGAAGTTCCAATAGTGGACGTAATCGTGCCCGCATTGGGGTTCGGGGAGCCGTTGCTACTGAAGGCTCCTAAGGTTGGATAGTTGAAGTTTGTGTGGTTCAGGACATTGAAGAATTCTGCTCGAAACTGCAGGCTGGTGGCCTCAGTCATCTTAGTGTCCTTCGACAGGTTAACGTCCAGAGTCGTGTAGTTGGGGCCCGTTCCGATATTCCGCCCGGCGTTTCCCAGAGTGCCCCTCGCCGGCAGTTGGAAGCAGTCGGGATTGAACCAATGAATCCGGGACTGGTTTGCGGTGATGTCGCAGCCCGCCATTCGATTCGGACGCGGAGTTGCGAAGTTGTTCCCGAGTAGTGCCGTGTCGAATCCCGTCGTTACGGTAAAGGGTACGCCGGTGCGGTAGGTTTCGATACCACTCAGCTGCCAACCTTCCACCAGACGATTTCCCTTGAACGGAAACCTGTATACCGCATTAAACGTAAGGTTATGCCGAATATCGTAACTGCAGCTGCCTTTGTCGGTCGAGCCATCATAGGGATTGTTCCATGCAGACGTGCCATTGTTGCCGCCCAAGCCGCCGTATGTGTAGGCGAGGTCGACGCAATGCGAATACGTGTAAGAAAGGTAGGCCTGCAGGCTGTTCGAGAACCGTTCGTTGGCGCTCACCTGCAGTCCATTGTATCTGGAGAGACTGCTCGGTTGAGAAAGTGTAAGCGTGCCGAAATTAGGATTGAGTCTGGGGTTGCTAACAGCCGTGCCGTTGACAACACTTCCGAAGTGCTGCACTCCATCAGCGTCCGTTACGACCTGCGGCGGATTGACGTCGCGGAAGGAAAGCAGATTGACGCCGCGTGAACCCACATATCCGACAGTGAGCACGGTGTCGCGAAGAATTTCGCGCTGCACGTTTAAGTTCCATTGCATCTGGTACGGTGTAGTCCTGATGTCGTACTTAGTGCCGAATGTGAGCGATGGTAAAGGTTGCGGACCGATTGTTCCTTGAAACGGAACCGGGAACGACGGATTTTCCTGATTCAGCGAGTTGAACGGCGGCGTGCCGACATACCCGGAGAAGAAAACATAAGTCTGATAAGGATCGTGGAAAAGACCGAAGCCGCCCCGCAGAGACGTCTTGTGATCGCCGAACACGTCGTACGCGAAGCCGAATCTCGGATCCAGGTTCCACACGGACGGGTTCGTCTTGAATGCGTGAGGGACGTTGGTATACGCGGTGTCCACCAGGGGATCGACGACGTTATGCAAATTCCCGTGCGCCTCGACAGGGTTGGTCTGAAACTCATATCGCAGACCCATGTTGACCGTGAGTTTACGGGTCACTCTCCAATCGTCTTGAATGTACGGCGCGAACGCTATGTCGCGGAAGTCACGGTTGCCGTAAGCTTCTCCGTCTCGGGCTCCCGTAAAGATGCGGGGCGTACCGGCCAGCAGCGCCGGAAGATCCTGAAACGTGTAGTTTCCGTTCCAATACGTATAGCTGAACGAATTGATCTGCTGCCTTCGAACGCGGGCTCCGAATTTGAGCGTATGTGAGCCCTTGGTCCAAATAACATCATCCGTGAATGTGAATTTGTTTTGCAGAAAGCGAAACGGGTTTACAAAGTTCGCGCCGAGCGGAGACAGGCCGTTGGTAGTGATCGTCACATCTTGCCGGCCGGGAAAAGCTTGCTGCAGGGGCGGATAGGTGTTTGGTTGCGTCTCAGTTGTATTGGGCCGCGTGAAAGAGAACCCGAACACGTTGAGCACATTCGTAGAGAAGATGTGACGTTCCTGGACTGTGGCGTATCGATTGGCCGACCGATCGGATGTCGGCCAAAGCGGGATCGCCGTGGTGCCAATGAGCGTTCCGACGTCGTCGACATAACGGGCAAACATCGAGTCTTGCGGAGAGAAAATGTAATCGAAACGTCCGAGATAGTAGTTCTCGTTCGCAGTTTGGCCACCGATCGTGATCAGTGTGCCGATACCAAAACCCAAATCGGTCGTTGGTATGGGATAGAGATCAACGATCGGTTTGACGCTCGGCACTGCCTGAGCGCGCGCCTCAAGTGTGGGGACGAAGGCCTGGAAGCTCTGGTCCAAGTGCTGCCGGAGGCCTTCATAATTGAAGAAGAAGAACGCCTTGTCTTTCTTGACCGGGCCGCCGATGCTTGCGCCGAATTGATTCCGGCGGAAGGGGGCCGGTTCGCCCTTCTCGAAAAAATTCCGTGCGTCCAAAGCATTGTTTCGGAGAAATTCATACACGGATCCATGGAAGGTATTAGTTCCAGACTTGGTCGCGGAATTGATAACCGCTCCGTTGCCGCCGAACTCGGCGCTGTATGTGTTCGTTAGCGTCTGGAACTCTGCTATTCCTTCGATCCCGAGCGACGTGCCCGTCACTGCGGCGCCGGTTCCTCTCTGCCACCAGTTCTGGATGTTCTCCCCGTCCAATAACATCCCGTACCCCTCCGGACGCGAGCCGGAAATGGAGTATGTGGCTGCGCGCCCTACCAACGCACTACTGCCTCCCGCCGGATACGATAATGAGCCAGGCGCCAGCAGTATTAATTGTTCGAAGTTTCGGCCGTTCAAAGGAAGTTCACGCATCTGGGTCTCATTCACGAGGGATGAGACGCTGGAGGACGTGGTCTCGATCTGAGATACTTCTCCCGTCACGTTAACCGTTTCCTGGGTTTGCCCAACGGGCAGCGTAAGGTCGACCACGCGCTGGCTCCCGACTGTCAGCGTGATTCCCCGGCGCACTACGGTCTGAAATCCAGCAAGTGCCCCCTGTACTTCGTATTCTCCAATCGGCAACTCTGGAGCGATGTAGCGGCCCTGATCGTCGGAGACGATCATTCGCGTAAAGCTGGTTCCGACGTTTTTAACTGTGATTGATGCTCCTGCAATCGCGGCACCCGTCGGATCAAGGACGTTGCCTGAAATCGTTGCCGTAGCGCCTTGCGCGTGCAGGCTTCCAACTCCGAGCAGCACGACGGTGGCTACCAGAACTATGTGCGACATCGTCTTCATTGGATTCTCCTGGTTACGTGTTAGGTAAAGGGACACTATATTCGAAATATGATCCTTATTACGCATTTTCGGTTGGCGTGGGTTTTCTTCTAAAGATTTAACGAATTCATAATGTGTTTTTCATAGGCGACATTCCCCTCCTCCTCACGGAGGAGGGCATTATTCTCCAAAACAGGTACAATGTGCAGCCTGAACGAATTCCCGGGGAGCAAACATGAAGAGAGGCGTTGGCGTCATCATATGCGCGATTCTTTTGACCACCGGTTCGGCGGTCCAGCTGCCGGCGCAACTTGCTGCGCCAACTGCGGCCGGCGCCACACTCGCAACGGTGTATTACACGGTGCCCGATGTAGCTGCACACAGGAAGATCTGGATTGAAATTTTCGGTGCGAAGCCCGTGACCGTCGGAAAGACCGAGATGCTCAAAATGCCCGGAGCGTTCATCGTACTCACGCAAGGCCAGGCGGGTACCGGAAATCCGCTGGTCAATCACCTCGGGATTTGGGCAAAGGACCTCGATCCGACCCGCGCAAAACTGACGGCGGCAGGGATTCAGGCGGCGCCAAAAGCGCAGTTCATCGACTTGCCGAATGGCCTCCGACTGGAATTCATAGACGATTCCGCAGGACCGGAAACTCCAGCCGTTCACCACATCCACTATTTTGTCGCAAGCCAGCAGGACGGTCTCAGCGCCCGCGCTTGGTACGTCAAAATGTTCGGCGCCACTGAAAACGCCCGGCGGAATGGCGCCGTTCCCAGCGCGCTTTTGACCACACCCGATAAATGGATATCCATCGACTTTACCGCCGCCGGCGGCCGTGGCGGCGCGGCGGCAGCGCCGCCGGTTCCGAACAAGGGCATGATTCTCGACCGCTTCGCTTTCGAGGTGAAAGGCATCGACGCATTCGTGAAGAAGCTCGAAGGCGAAAGCGTGAAGATTTCCAAGCCGGTTTCGACGAACCCCGACGGTCTCAAAACCGCGATGATAGTGGACAGCCTCGGTAATGAAGTCGAACTCGTCGAGGGTTTAGCTGGAAAATAGGCGCTGGTCCCTCAGTCGCTCCAAAGGGGAAAGCGGAATTTAATCACGTCCACAGAATGCTCAATTTCCAATTCCCAATTCTCGATTCCCATCCGATGAGAATTGAGAATTGGGCATTAGGAATTGAGCATTGTGTTCCCTAATACCATTTCAGGATCTCGAGCATGTTCGAATAGTCGTCGGTCCACGGCTTGATGTGATCCGGCTTCGTGACTCTCAGCCAATTGTCGTCGTGCTCTAATGAACCCAACGCCACAGGGGTCGTCGCCGCGACGATGTAGTGTGAGCGGGCCTTCAGATTCGTCTGCAATTCCTCATCGTGCCGGACCAGGGCCTCGAGTGACGCATCCTTCACGACGGCAGAGACGAGCCCTTCCACATCCATATATCTGTTCGACACGTGAAACATGAGTATCCCGTTCGGTTTGAGTTTTGTCAGATACATTCCGATCGCCTCACGGGAGATCAAGTGTGCCGGGATGGAATCCGAATTGAATGCATCGAGCATCAGCAGATCGAAGTCTGCGGGTTTGGCATTCTCAATGGAAAGTCGGCCGTCGCCAATCACGACATCGCAGTTCTCTCCACAGTGCGGCAGAAATGTGAAAAAGCTCTTCGCTATTTCGTAGACCTGGAGATCGATATCGAAGAATGTAATGTGGCGGTGGGGGGCGGTCCAACCGGCCATGCTTCCTGTACCGAGCCCCACAACTCCGATGTGCTGATCGGCGCGTTCGGAAAGCATGTTCATGACATCTCCGACCGGCCCGGTCACGTGATAATACGAGAGAGGCAGTCCGAGCAGTTCCGGATCGAGGCTTTCCAATCCGTGAAGGGTGTCGCCGTGCAAAAGCCGACGCGAATTGGTACCCACATCGTACTTGACGCCTTTGACGCCGAAGAAATTGCGGGTGGTGAAGACGAACTGGGTGCCGCCGAAGAAGTGCGGCAGAACACTGTAGTACGTCGCAATCAATGCTGCCATCATAAGGCCGAAGCGGAATGCTCTGTGTCTGAACAAAAAAGCGATCAGTATGATCACCGCGTCTACGGCGATGGTTGTTTTAACGTCATTGGTAAGGTCGACGCTCGCCCATTGCAACAGCTTCGATGCGCCTATAACTAAAAACCCGAGAGCTGCCGGCAAGATCAAATCGCCGCCATTGATTTTCTCTTCCGGATCTCGGCCCAGGCGGAAAAAAGCGATGCTGGCCACGATCAGCGGATATTCAACGACCGTGCGGAAGATGAAGGGAGAGAGTACCGCGGTGAAAGCTCCACCTAACGCTCCGCCCAGCGCGATCCAGAAGTAAAACTCCGTAAGGTGCCGGACATGAGGGCGGCGTTCCGCCAGGGCAGTGTGACACAGCAAAGCGCCCGTCAGCAAAACCAGGATATGCGCAGCGACCAGATACCACATGTATTTCGTTTGAACAGCCCGGCTCGTGGCGACGAACGGAAACAGCAGAAGCAGAACGGCAGGGACAATCCGCGAAATGCCTTTTAAGGAAAGGTGAATCCTGCGCCCAAACGCCACCATAAGGGTGACGAGATAGGCGGCTAACGGAATGACCCAGAGAAACGGCACCGACGCGAGGTTCAGCAAGATATGGTTCGTGACGGCCAACATCAGGGCCGATGGAACAAACGCTGCCGCCAGCCAGAACAGGCGGGAACGCCAGCTCGGGGCAGCTTCTGGATAATCACTGTCCAGGTGCAATGAGACCAAGCCGTTTCTCAATAAGAGTCGCGATGCGCCAAACACCATGACAGTCAGCAGGCCATATGCGGCGAACCACCACCAACTCTGCGTGCGTACACCAATGCGCGGTTCAATCAAAAGTGGATAAGCCAGTAAACCGATCAGGCTCCCGGCATTGCTGATTGCATAGAGAAAATAAGGATCGCGCGCGGTTCCAGCTTTCGATTTAGACAGCCAATTCTGAAGAAGAGGTGCTGTACTCGAAACGATACAAAAAGGAACGCCGATGGTTTTCGTTAACTGCCAAAGCAACCAGGCCGACGCATGCGCTGATGCATTCGCATCGGGCGGAGCCCCAAAGTGAAGCGGGAGAAACAGAAAAACGCCAAACATCATCAATGCGTGGACGGTGATTTGCCAACGAACGGTCAAGTAACGTTCAAGTGCGTGAGCGTAGGCGTACCCGACCAGCAGCATGATTTGAAAAAACAGCAGGCATGTAATCCAAACAGATGCTGCACCGCCAAGGAGTGGCAGCATCATTTTTCCAACCATCGGTTCCAGACAGAACAGAAGGACGGCGCTCAGAAATAACGTCGGGCCGAACAAGGTAAGCATTTTCTGGAATCCCCGATCGAGTGAATTTGTCTCCAAAATGTCACACTCGCGGAACAAGAAAATAAAATCCGACCGCTAGGCTGCGAGTCAAGTGCGTAGTTATGGCAAGCCCAGGGGCCAGCCCGCGAGAGCCGAACAAAAACGGATACCTTCGACGTTAGCACGCATTTTCCTTCAAGAAGACATCAACTTTCTTATCACGAACCGGATTCCGAGGCGTTACGCGACACTGTTGATGGGTTGGTTCAGCCGGATCCACAGCCGGCGTTTGACGAAGCTGTCGCTTGCGACTTGGCAATTGTTCGACGATCTCCAACTCGAGGAAGCAAAGACCCAGGATTTTGTGAGTCTTCAGGAATGCTTTGTACGCGAGCTGCGCGATGGCGTAAGACGAATCGATCCAAATCCATGCGTACTTACGAGTCCGTGCGATGCGGTCGTCGGGGCTTTCGGCTTAGTGCGAAGAGCAGAGGTTATTCAAGCAAAGGGGTTCCCGTACAGGTTAGGCGACTTACTCGAAGATCCGCCTTTAGTCGACCGGCATGGTGGCGGCAAATTCATCACGCTTCGGCTTAGAGCCAGTATGTATCATCGATTTCATGCGCCATGCGACGGTCGAGTGCGGCGCGTGAAATACATTTCCGGAGATACTTGGAACGTCAATCCGGTCGCGCTTAAACGCGTCGAAAAGCTTTTCTGTAAAAATGAGCGCGTAGTGATTCCTCTCGAACTGTCGAAGCCTGGTTCGTATGTGACGCTCGTTCCGATAGCCGCCATTCTCGTTGGGGGCATCAAATTGCATTTCCTTCGTACTGTGCTCGATCTCAACTATCGCGGAGCAACGGAAATATCGTGTGACGCAATGTTAGAAAAAGGCGAGGAACTCGGCTACTTCCAGGCCGGGTCGACGATTGTGATGTTTGCTTCCGGCGAGTTTGACTTTGCGACCAACGTAGTCGAGGGCGCTACGATTCGCGTCGGACAAGCCCTGTTAACAGCTTCTGTCCCGATTTCGCCGCAACGTATTGGAGGAATTTGAAATTGGACGAATCCTGCATCTCAAATTCGAAATCCGAAATCGTGGATTGGACCGGCCGGAGTACTCTAGCGTCCAATTTCAGATTTCGGATTTCGAATTTGAGGTGCAGGATTCGTCCAATTTCAAATCTCTTCCTGTTCGGATGCGTTAAGTCGATTGATGCCCTTCGCAAGGGGAGTGCCGCACCCCAATCCAAGAGGAGGATGCCGTGAACAGTTCGACTGAAGTTTTACAGAACATGACCTTTACTGAAGAGCTGAGACAACAACGATGGGATGACCACCGTTTTTACCACCAGAGCCGAGTGAACCAGACGCTGCACCTGTTCAGCGCCTCCTGTTTTCTAGTTACCTATGCTCTCATCCCTTTCAACCCCATTGCGGCAAGTCTTCTTGGATGGATCGTCGCAATGTGGTCGCGGCAAATCGGGCATTTCTTTTTCGAGCCCAAGGGCTACGACCGTATCAATAACGTTTCGTTCGAGCACAAAGAAAATGTAAAGGTTGGGTATAACCTGCGGCGAAAAGTGGCGCTGTTTCTGGTATGGCTCTCTGTGCCAGCAGCCTTATGGCTTAACCCGACATTTTGGGGAGTGTTTTCGCGCCTCGACGGCCGTTCATACTTCGATCGTCTTGGAATACTTTGGCTCGGACTTGGGTTGGCCGGTTTATTGGCCCGGACATTGTGGCTGTGCGCCACGCGGAGTGTTCAAACCGGTGTTGTTTGGTTCACCAAGATTCTGACGGACCCGTTTCACGACGTGAAGATGTATCATGCGGCGCCGTTACATCTTTTTCGCGGCGAGTGGTTAGATCCGATGGCGCATACCCAAGACTCACACTGAGCAACTCCTTCAACACGCGGCGTTTGATTGATGCATTTGTCAGCTTAGCGTCGGACCACCACCAACCATCGCTTTGCATCGCGGTCGCCGCAGCCACGAATCGATTTGCGATGTCGTCGAAGTCGGCGTCGGTTAGATCGTGACTAAAGACAAACCTGCCAGTGCCGATCCAACTCATCGTCAAGCCTTCTGCCCGCAGGTAATACTGAAACATCCAGTTATAGCGGCTTGGACGGATATATAGGGTTGTCCAGACGGAAGTCATATTGGCTACTCGAACAGGAAGCCCGAGCCGCGCTAGACGCTGATTGAGTTCCAATGCGCGACCGTTCCAAATGGAATCAAGCTGTTCATAACCCGCGCGGACCTTAGCGTCATCGAGATAACGAAGAAATTCATTCATCGTCGCCATGACGTAGGGGTGGGAATTGAATGTTCCTCGTGCGAAGCAGATATCGAGTGGGCTGCCGGCGTGAAACCGTCGCATAAGAGGCGCCTTCCCGCAGATGGCGCCGACGGGCAATCCTCCGCCGAGCGATTTGCCGTAAGTGACCAGGTCGGCACGAACGCCGAAGTATTCCTGTGCGCCGCCCCGCGCCAGGCGAAACCCGAGAAATACCTCGTCGAAAATGAGAACAATGGAGCGTGCAGTGCAAACCTCACGGAGCTCTTGAAGCCAGTTCTTGTAGGAAGATCTGTCGAAGTTCGCCAATCGATCGCTGGCAATGAGGGCAGAGTCGCTGGCGGGAATCGTGTTGGGATTCAATGCCTGTATCGGGTTGACGAGCACACACGCCACGTCGTCGCGAGCCCGGAGCACGCGCAGAGTATCGGGATGCATCTCTTTAAGTGTGTAAAGGTCGCGTGCCGGCCGCGGGTTCCCTATGCCTGCCTGAACGCCGTCCCACCAACCGTGGTAGGCGCCGCAAAAGCGAACAACGTGCGAGCGCTTCGTATGGTACTGGGCCAGGCGCACCGCCTGCATAACGGCCTCGGTACCAGACATATGAAATGAGACTTCTTCAAGGCCCGAGATGTCTTTAAGACGTGCAACATTGTCTGAAATGATCGGATGATACGGGCCAAGAACCAGACCGAGACCGCGGGCCCGCTTTACTCCCCGGTCAATGCATCTTTTATAGAAGCCGGAACCGAATAAGTTAACGCCGTAAGAACCACCGAGGTCATACGACCAATTCCCGTCCAGATCGCGCACTCGCGGCCCATCTGTTTCGTCCGCGATAGATCCCATCTTGAGATGGCGGGAGACATACTCCCTATATTGAAACGGAACCCTGTTCGCGTTAACGAAGGCGAGATCGGAGACGCTGCTCTCCAATTCCTCTGTGAATGCGATGGTTTTTGAAAACCGCTGCCGAAAGAGATCGGCCAGCCGGTCGAATCCTTCTCGTCGTTTCTCCTGAACTTCATGAGGAGCATCATCGCTCGAGAAAAAATTACTTTCCGTATAGTTGTACTCGGGAATCCACCGGGCGAGCCGCAGCGTCAGCTTAGGGTGGCCCTGAAGCGATCTGTGTTTCGCGCGTGAAAGAAGAAGCCGCGCAGATATCCGTTGAAAGGGATTGATGGTCAAGCGGAGAGTACTCCATCGAATTCCGAATGCATCTCCGCCAGGCCCTGAAGGCCGCCGCCGGTTTGCTTTCTCTCATGCAATCGTCGCCGGTACTCGTCTGAGTCGAGAATTGCCATGAAGGGTTCGTCCACCCGGTTGGCCTCCGCGAATGTCCGTGCCATCCGTGCCATGCGGAGCCGCGTCGGTCCGTCCATGAGAAAGACCATTGCTTCGTACAGGCCTTGAACGTCCCGGCCTCGAACCTCGATGCCGGTTATTCCATTCAACATGAGCTCGGGTGGTCCGCCGACGTCCGCAACGACCACAGGAAGGCCGGAAGCCTGAGCTTCAAGCGGTGCGTTGCCCCAGGTATCTGTTGTGCTGGGGAAAAGTTTGACGTCGGAGGAAGCGATCGCGTGCGTCAGTTCCCCGTCCTCCAAAACGCCAGTGAATGTCACAGGCAATCCTGATACTTGTTGTTCCAGCTCACGGTGATAAGGTCCCTCACCGACAAATATCAAGTGTGCGTCCTGTCTCGTCTCGCGTAGCCGCTTGTAGGCAGAGGCTATGAGATCGAGGTTCTTTTCGCGGCCAAGACGGCCGATATAGACGAACTTCACCAGAGCCTCATCGTTCTCGATGCCGTATTTTTTCCAAAACCCAGGAGTACGGTTGCGCGGATGGAAGCGGTCGACATCGACCCACCGGTCGAGAAGAAGGATCTTGCGTTTCCTGAGCCCGCGCTTGTGAAGCAGCTTGCGGGTGGAACGTGAGGGAACAACCACTTCGTCCACGGCGTGATAAAACAACAGCATGTACTTCCAGGCGAGGGCCTCGAGGCTGACATCCCTGGTGTAATTCTCGACATACTCGGGAATGTTTGTGTGATACGTGGCGGCCGTCTGAATCTGGAGTGTCTTTGCCGCCAGAAGACCGGAGAGCCCTATTGTTCCCGGCGTACTGATTTGCATTTTGGTGAAGCCTTCTTCCTGAAGGTATTTCAACAGTTCGAGAAGAGGAGGAAACCGGATCTGAAGCCCGTCGTATTCCGGAAAATCAAGATTCGCCACGGAAGTGAATATCTTTAATCGGCCCGATTCGATCATTCGTCGAATGTTCGGTTCAACGCAATATGTACGCTGTTCTTCAGAACTCAAGCACGTGATTACGGTGAACCCGATATTCCGCCGTTCTGCTTCCGCAATCATGCGTTTGATGCTGCGGGAAACTCCGTTCACTTCGAAAAAAGTGTCCGTCAGCAACGCTATTTTGGGCCGCTGAGTGAACTGGAAAGCTTTGCGCACATCACGCGCAACCAGGCAGTCTGAAGCCTGTTGCAGGAACGAGATTAAGTAAGGCATCGAAACGAATACGTTCGATGAAATCAGAGCGACTACTTCTTTGATGCCGCCAACCAGATTCAATCCGGGTTCCTTCTTAAGATTCGAGAGGTAGCGCGCGAATATCCGGTTGATCAGGGTGCTGATGACCAAAAAGATCCGATCGTCAGTGGACTGCTTGGCGGCAAGCGTCGCGCGAAATTCCGTGCTGGCGAGTAACGAGCCGACTTCAGATTCCAATACGGTTTCGAATGGCACCCCCAAGCCAGATCGAATGCCCCATCGGCCAAACACGATCTGCCGCAGCAGCGCTCCTTTACGCGCGATCCGATCGCTCACCGTGTTGATTTGGGATTCGAACACGAGCTGCAAAAGCGAATGGATGGGGCCATCGATCAATTTCGGGTTGGTTTTGGCTGATGCAGTTTTCTTCTTGCTGCCGTCGTACAGGAGTTTGAGCAAAGAATGCGCAAGAGTGATAGGCCCACCGTGGGCGCCGTCAGGCCGGGTCTCTCGCCCGCGAATGGATTCGATGAGGGCGTTTGGCGTGGCGTGGCCGTCTCGATATTCGAATGTCGTCCACGTCCTTCCCGGATTAATTCCCGAGTGATCGTCGGACCCGCCAACATACGCCTTAAGCCACGGTGTCGACCCTTTCGGAGCAATGCCGTGTTTGTTTGCGAGCCGCTCGATGATTTCGGGCGTGAGGGAGCCCAACAGCCTGGCTGTGAGATCGTTAACGGCCGTCGTTCGCGCGCCATTCTGTATTTCGAATGCGTTACAAAGGAGAATCGCTTTCTCGATGTGCTGGAGTGTTAGTGATCCGTCTCTCCCGTAAGGCCGGTTTTGCGTGCTCATCAAAGGATGCGTCATGAAATAGATGAGCTTGTTTGTGGCCGGCTTTTGATCTTCATTTGCCATCTGGAGATCGAGGTAAGCCACCATGTCATAGAGGTTCTTCCGTAGCCTGTTCGCCTCTCTGAATTGATCCTCCGTGATGTTGGCAATTGTGATGTGAATATTGCAGCCGTCTTCCGGGAATGTAGTCGTCATTTCGGCGCTCAGGAAAACATCAGGCAGACCGGCGCTGAGCATTTCGAGTCCGCCATTGATGGAGTTGTGATCGGTAAGTGTGACGAGCGTCATTCCCCGCTGCTTGAGAAGCCGATGCAACTCGAAAGGGTCGGAATGCGACTCCGGGATTGCGAAGGCGTTCGCAGCGTAATAGTCCGTGACGTTTGAGGCGTACGAGTGGAGGTGAAAATCAACTTTTCCAATCGCGTTATTCATCAGGGTGAACTCTCCCTTCTAAGGCGCGAAAGGAACCAGCTAAAACATACCGAGGGAATGTGAATAGATTGCGGCTAGGGAATGAAGATTCAGAGATAGATTTGAAATTGGACGAATCCTGCACCCCAAATTCGAAATCCGAAATCGCAGATTGGACCGGCCGGACTACGGCAGCGTCCAATTTCCGATTTCGGATTTCGAATTTGAGATGCAGGATTCGTCCAATTTCAAATCTCCGATTTCTTCATTTCTCGCTCTGGGCTAACACGGCGCGCCCATGTTTGATTCTCGCGAGATGCCGCCTTAGCCGATCGATGCTTTCCTTTCGGGTTGAATTCGTCATGCCATGGTGCAGCTCTTCTAGAGCGAAGTGCACGACGTCGTGATGATGGATCTCGTCCGGTGCGACTTCACTGCTGAGTTCGAGCCAGATGCCGTGAAGCAAGTCGATCTCCTTTGGCGTGAGATGCGGCGCGTGTGGCCCGAGGTAGAAGATTTCATCGTGTCCGGATGGATAGTAGAACTGAAGCGCCAACTGCGGCTTAGGATGAGGTAGCCGCTCCCAGGCCAGCCCAGCAATGCGTGCATCTTCGACGACCGTGGTATTCGGAGAGGCACCGAGCGCGACAGCCGATGATTGAAGGCTCTGTGCCGCGCGTAGGATTGCATCCCACTTATCGGTGGCTGCTGCGACGGCAAGATGAATGGTCTTTCCTTTCTTTTCCGCGATCTCCAGGCTGCGCGTGAATAGCTTTTGCTCCTCCAGGCTGAAAAGCTGGTCGTGCGTTAATTCATATTCGCCGCCGCCGGTGCGGCGGAGAAATCGGAGGTGAAGCACAACCACGTCTTTCTTGTGGGGATCGACGCGATCCAGAACGGAGCCGAGGTTATGAAGCGTGTTGTAGTTCCGGACCATGACCAGAACGTTGCCAGGCCGCACGCAAAGTTTTTCAGGCGTCAGATCGTCGCTCGCTTCAAGATTGAATTGATCGAGCTCGGCATGTTCGGTCGCTCGTTTCTTTGTAGTTTTCTCCGTAATCGAGAAGATCGCAAAAAAAATGATTGTAAACGCGACACCGGAAATCGTTGCGACTTGCTTGGTCAGAAGATTGATCATGCACAATGCGACGAGCGTCAGCGTAATCAGCCCAAGTCCAATTGGGATCTCGATCTTGCCGATCTTGAAATTGAACGGTACGCGGAATTCTCTTTCGCCGCGATGCTTATATCGAAGAACCAGTACGGCCAGACCTTTTGTGGCAAAGCTCCACATCACGCCGAAGGCGTACGCTTCACCTAGGAGAAAGATATTTCCGCCGCTAAGAACGATCGTGAGGATTTGGAGGCCGACCACCAGGTTGAGTATGCGATGCGTTGTGCCAAACTTTCGATGCGGGTGACGGAACCACTGCGGCAAAATCCCATCTTCCGACACTCGATTCAGCACGCCGTTCGAGCCCACGATTGATGTATTGACTGCCCCCGCCAGCATCAACGTGCCGACAATTGCGATGAATCCACGAAACGCAATCCGGAGACTCAACGGCCCGACCAAATACATCGCCAAGCCCCCAATCGGATTGTCTTGAAAGTTCGTCCGCACCGAATCCGGAACAATCATCACAGCGAAAAATGCGACGCCCGCGGTGAATATCAGGCTGTAAGCGAAGATGATAAATCCGGCTTTTTCTAAATTCTTCAGCTTGGGATGTTCGATTTCCCGGTAAACCTGAGCCATTGTCTCTTCACCGCTCATCGCCAGCACGGAATGGCCGAGCCCGATAAGAATTCCAATGAGACCGATCGTGTACGGCAGCGATGTGCTCTTCAGCCAACCGAGGGCGTCGTCTGCATAGACCAGGTTGGAAAGATGCGGCAGTGGCGGAAATTGCGCACCACGAACAGAAATGGTGTAGATGCACCACGCAATCATTACGACAACCATCACTGTCGTGACGTACATGATGCGCAATGCCTTTTCGCTTGATTCGGGGATTCCTTTGGTGTTTTCCCACCAGAAGTAAATCGTCACCAGAATTGCGAAAAAAGCGGCAGTTGCGTTGACCGGAAACTGAACGCTGGAGTGAAAGTAAGCGAGAACCTCATTGATCAAACCAACCAAGTACAAACCTGCTGAGACTCCGCTGATGGGTCCCGTCAGAATGTAATCAAACATCAGAGCGGAAACGGAAAACTTCGCAAGGGTTGCGCCCATCGCCTCTTTCACGACACGGTACACACCGCCGCGCACGAACATGCTGCAGCTTTCGATGTAAAGTGACCGCACAGCGAATGAAAGCACCATGATTGCGAGGATGAACCATGGCGCAGTCTTGCCGATGAAGTGCTCTGCAATCGCACCAGCATAAAACGCAGACGAGCCCATGTCGTTCAACACCACGGCTGCGGCCTGCCAAAAAGAAATGAACGCCAGCATTGCTGTTGAAGCAATGAGGACACGCGGGGCGCCAGCGGGTGCTGAGCTCGGACGAGACTTCATCATTCGTTACTCGCTTTCTACCCAAATCACTTGATGGCCGCTTTTTCTCAGCCTTGCCGCCAATCTCTTCTCGCTGGTCCGCCACCACGACCTTTTGATAGCGATCAATATGAGGGAGGCAGGACTGAGCGCGCGCCGGAGCCCATGCTCCCAGTCCCTGGCGTAGACAATCTCGGCTGAAATCGGAAGAATGCTATCGCGTGCCAAAATACGGATTCTGCGTCTGAGGTATTGCGGGCTGACGGTTGGTTCGTCTAGCGGAACGCCATACGGAACGACATGCACATCGATCAGCCTCAAACGAACATTGAGATCACTAGCAAAATCGGCCGCATACTTCAGCGCGGCTTTGGTTAGTTCGGGGGACCTATGCGGTATGACGACTTGAAGAGCGCCGGAAGCTCCGACCGTTGCGAGATCACGGATTGAATTGTCGTCTGCTTCTCGAAGCGTCTTCTGCATGCGAACGAGACTAGTCTGCCTGACATTAATAAGTTGCTAAGAAGATACTAAGTAAACATTAGCCGGCGATTATGTGGCCGGGCCTCCTTCTCGACGAATCCGTGCCAAAATGTGATCCGTGCGATGGACTAGGCGAGCTCTGCGATCCCTGCTGTCGGTAGCAGGTACAGGGATTATCACGTGGGTCGGATATTCGATAATTCCGGTCAACGCCACAACCGTGGGGTTTGCGTACTTGCTTTTTGTGTTAGTTATTGCGAGTACGTGGGGCTTTTTTGAAGCGGCACTCTCCTCGCTTGTATCGACTGTTCTACTAAACTTTTTCTTCTTAGAACCAACGCTTACGCTTACGATCGCCGATCCGCAGAATTGGGTCGCGCTGTTTTCTTTTCTAGCGACTTCTTTGATCGCGAGCCGGCTGTCAACGAAGGCGAAGCGCCGAGCTTCAGATGCAATTGAACGGCAAAAGGATCTTGAACGCCTGTACACCTTTAGCCGTGCACTTCTGCTTATCGACAACAGGGATCCGAATGAACCTTTTGCGAGCCAGTTGGCAAAGAGACTCGCGGACACGTTTGATTTGGATGCCGCAGTCTTATATGACCGGAACACAGGGCAAACTTATCGGGCTGGTCCTCGCGATTTACAAGGGATTGACGGCGTATTGCGGGACGCAGCTTTGCACGGTACCGAATCGGCTGATCCAGAACGCAACTGCGTGATTACCGCAGTCCGCCTTGGCTCCAATCCGATTGCAGGTCTAGCCTTGGAAGACAAGCGCATGTCAGACTCCGTCCTAAAAAGTGTGGCCAATCTGGTGGCCATTGGACTCGAGCGGTCGAAGGCGCAGGATCTTGCGCACGAAGTTGAAGTGACGATGAGGAGCGAGCAGCTGAGGACCACGTTGATCGATGCAATGGCCCATGAATTCAAGACGCCGCTGACTTCAATTCGGGCAGTGACCAGCGCTCTGTTAGCGAATTCGGGTCCAAAACCCGAGAGTTCAAAAGAAATGCTTAAAATCGCCGATCAAGAAGCCGCACGTCTGGAGGAACTGATCGACAACACGCTCGATATCGCTCAGTTGGACAGCGATCGCATCGATGTGGATTGGGAAATCTCGGATTTGAACGATATTGTCCATGACGTTCTCTCAGCAATGAACTCGGAAATCGGAGATCGACAACTGAATGTAGATTGTAGTAATCAACTGCCTCCAATCCCAGTGGACCGACGCCTGATAAAACTTGCTCTCAAGCAACTTGTAGATAATGCCCTCAAGTATTCGTCCGCAAATAAGGCCGTTGGTATACACACGTTTCGCGACAATGGTACAGTCGCATTGGAAATCACGAATCATGGCAGAGGAATATCTGAAGACGAACAGAGTCGGATTTTTGAGAGGTTCTACCGGAGCCCAGCCGTGCGCGACCAGATTCCAGGCTCTGGACTGGGTTTGAGCATTGCCCATCGAATTCTCCAAGCGCATGGCGGTGATCTTAGTGTGTCGAGCCATTCAGGCGAGACAACATTTCGTCTCGTGTTGCCAATTGAGCATAAGGGAGAAGCGAATTGAGCGCTGTCCGAATCCTTGTTATCGATGATGAACCTCAGATCCGACGCATCATGCGTGAAACGTTGACGGGCGCGGGCTATGAAGTGGACGATGCCAGAGATGGTGCGGAAGGTCTCGATAAAGTCCGTGAGTTTCATCCGGATCTTGTTCTTCTCGATATGAACATGCCCGAAATCGGCGGAATCGAAGTATGCAAATCAATCCGCGCGGACTCGAACATTGCGATCATCATGCTGACAGTAAGGAAGTCGGATGCGGACAAAGTGGCCGCTCTGGATGCCGGAGCGGATGACTTCGTTACAAAGCCATTCAGCACCCCGGAGCTGCTGGCGCGGGTTCGTGCTGCCTTACGGCGAGTTCCGATTTTGTCCGGCTCGAGCACGAAGTTGCAGTTTCGCGACCTGGTCATTGATTTCGGGGGCCGAACCGTTACGCGAGATGCCAGAAGCACGCACCTGACGCCCAAAGAACTGGACGTGTTAAGGTACCTCACCCAGCATGCTAACGAGGCGGTATCGCACCGGGAGCTTCTGCAGTCCGTCTGGGGACCAGACTATGGTGATCAGGTAGACTATCTTCGAGTGGTGATCAAGAATCTGCGGAAGAAGGTCGAGTCGGATCCGGAACATCCACAATACATAAAGACCGAGCCTTGGGTAGGCTATCGCTTCGATACCTCGCAAGAGCCTTCCTGATAGAGCTACACTCGCACGCTTTATAAATTCAACACAACTTATCTATGACTTTTTCATGGGCCGTTTTTTACGCTCGCGGTCATATGAGCGTCTCACACGCACTTCGTCCGGCCGCAGCCATATTTCACGACCTTGAGATCGTTATACCTTTTCGAGATTCGAGGTTAACGAAGGCTGCTTTGAACTATGCGATATCCTTGGTCGATGGGGAGAACATTCGAGTGCGGTTGATCGATGTTCATGTTGTGCCTTACGGCATCCCTTTGGATCGCTCCACAATGGAGCCAAGATATCTTGAGCGACGCCTGAAAACTCTTGCGAAGGAAAGCGAGGTTCCTGCTTCAATCGCAGTTGTGTACGCGCGCGATTGGGAGCAGGGTCTCCGGCGTTTGCTCACGCCCGCGTCCACCGTGCTCCTGCCGATGCGGAGAACGTCGTGGAGTACTAGTGACAAGAGACTAGCGGCCAGGCTGAGGAAGCTTGGCCACACGGTGATATGGGTTGATGCGACTGATTAGGCGACGTTCCGTGGTTTGTGGTCGGCAGTCGCAGTCCGCGTTGTTCTTCGGCTGAGGACCGCGAGATAAATGATGAAACCGAAGAATCCTGCAGCTAGCGCAAAAATGAAAATCGTAGCTCCGTCCATTGCTGAACCTCCTGATATCGATTCGGATCGGCGAAGGATCGGAAGCAGAGGAAATTCCCATCGGACATTCGCATCAGCTTCCGAGATTCGTCATCTCGTGGCTGGCGGCCCGACCAACCGTAACCTGCGGCATGGATTGCCGCACCCATCTACTAAGAATGTAAATGGGGGGACGTAAAAAAGTCATAGCAAAGTCGTGACGAATTCATGAAGGACCGTGCGATCCATAGAATGAAGATCTACCCGCATAGTATGCTTGCGCTACTTTTGGATGTAATGTGACCCATGCTTCAAACGATCCTAGTTGCTCTCGACGAGTCCCCTTACAGTGATACTGCCACGACGCTTGCGCTGGACTGGGGCACCCGGTTTGGCGCCCGACTGATTGGATTAGGCATTCTGGACAAACCATCCATCACTGCACCCGAACCGATTCCCCTGGGAGCAAGCGCCTTCAAGAAGGAACTTGACGAAAGTCGGCTTGCGGATGCGCAAGGACACGTAGTTCGTTTTCTCTCCAAATTTCAGGACCACTGTTCGACGGCGGGTGTTCCGGCACAAGTCTTGGAAGATGTCGGCGACCCCACGAAGTGCATTCTGAAGTACGCGCATCGGTGTGATGTGATCGTTCTCGGTTATGAAACGAACTTCCATTTTGAAACGCAAGATGCACCGGACACCGTCCGCGCAAAAGTTCTTCGCCGCAGCCCCCGTCCCATCGCTGTCGTACCTCGAAAACTTCAACAAGGGAACGGCGTCGTTGTTGCATATGGGGGAGGGCGCGAGGTCGCGCGTACCCTGCAAACCTTCCAATTTCTCGGTTTGGCGGGTGGTGAGACGATTCACCTCGTTACGGTGTCCCGTCACGACAGTAAAGTCGAGACCGCTGCTGAGTTCGCGGCCGAGTTTCTGGAGGCCCACGGGGCGCAGTGTAAGGTGCATGTGGTGCAATCGAATTTGGCGCCTGCCGAGGCCTTGTTGGAACAAGTGCTAATCCTTCGTCCGCGTCTGGTGGTCATGGGAGCACATGCCCACCATCCGTTGCGCGACCTTTTCACCAGCTCTGTTACGCGGTCTGTACTGCGCGCCTGTCCGGTTCCCGTTCTGGTTGGTTCCTGATGGGCCGGAACACACCAAGACGGGTCTTCATGGACTCTTCATATCTTTTCTATGACTTATTCAGGCGCTTCGCTATATAGCGACCAATAGAAAATCAGATCTTCGGTGCCGACGAAAGGAGTCATTCATGAAGCTGATCGTAGCAACGATCCAGCCTGACAAACTCGAAGCAATAGAGCACGCGCTACAGGCACCCGGAACATACGTCCTGTATGTCACTAAGGTCGGCGACCTTCGGGAATCTCTTCTTGGCCATTATCGTGGAGCAGAGTACCGTAACCCTCGCCCTGCACTTCGCCTGGAAATAGTAGTTGTGAACGATCTAGCGGTGCAGGATGTGATCGACACGATCAATGAGATAGCGTGCACCCCAAACAGAGAGCACGGGAGCACTGGCAGCATATTCGTGATCCCCCTGAATGAATGGGTGCGTATTCCAGCGGAGCAGCTTGGATCTACCGCTGAAGCCGGAGCGGGTTCATCAAATACTCACGTCTTATCGATGACTTCACAGTGTTCCGAGGTACAAAAGCTTAAACATACAAATAAATCATAAAGTTACGGGAGGTTGCAGCGTACTCGATTGAGACCCAATGCCTACTTAATCTTCTGCTTTAAGAACATTAGTGCGGTTTCCTTAGTCAGTGAGATTCATTCGAAAAAAATGGCGAATAGATCCTAACACGTCATAAATTCTTCATGCCTTGCCTATGACTTCTTCAGGTCTTTCCTCCTACTCTCAGGTATGTGGAAGGGGATGAAAATGTCACTCACGTTCAACGAATTTTTAAATCCTCAGACTGGACGGCTTGAGACGGCATCGCCTGAAGGGCAGGAGCGGTCTCTCGACGTCACGGTCGTCTTTACGTCTGGACACGAAACCGTCGCAGCTTTGAAAAGAGCGGCTGCTCTGGCGGAGAGTCTGGGTGCGCGAATCACCTTGGTTGTTCCACAGATCGTGCCGTACCCGTTACCGCTGACGAGCCCGCCAGTATCCGTGGAATTCCAAGAGAGGCGTTTTCGTGAAATCGCCGCAGCGAGTCCTGTTGAGATTCATGTCCAGTTGTTTCTGTGTCGAGATGAGCTGGATACATTGAAGCGAGTGTTGAAGCCTCATTCGTTAATTGTGATCGGCGGGCGTAATCGACTTTGGCCAACGCGAGAGAAAAGCTTAGCGCGCAAGCTGCGCCGGGAAGGGCATGAAGTTATATTTACTGAATCGGCGAACTCTCTTGAAAATTGAATTAATCGCAGGCCGCGCTGTTTGTTGCTGCGCGTTATGAGGTGAACATGTTGGATCTTTTTTATGTTCTCGTCGTGATTGTCTTCTTCGTATTGATGTGGGCCTTTACGAAGGCGGCGGAACGCCTTTGAGGAGGAACGTATGGAATACACAATTGCCGGAATCACGGCGATCTTCCTTTTCATTTACCTGATGTACGCATTGCTTCGTCCGGAACGTTTTTGAGGTGCAGTCATGACTTTGCTGGGGATCTCTCAAATTGTCGTGTTCTTCTTGTTGGTGCTCGCTGTCACGAAGCCCGTGGGCGTGTTCATGTATCGCGTGTTCGAGGGGCAGCGTACTTTCCTTCATCCGATCTTCCGTCCCATAGAACGGCTGATTTACTGGGTGGGCGGCGTTCGTGAGGATGTCGAGCAGACGTGGGTCCGCTATACGGCTTCGCTTATCGCTTTTAGCACGTTCTGCTTTCTTTTTCCGTATGCCTTGCAGCGGTTGCAAGGTTTACTACCGCTGAATCCGATGCATTTCTCGACGGCTCAGGCGCCGGCGAACGCCACCGCGATGACACCCGATCTGGCCTTCAACACGGCAGTGAGTTTCATGACGAATACGAACTGGCAGTCTTACTCACCCGACACAACGCTGGGCTACCTTGTCCAAATGGTCGGACTCGCTGTCCAGAATTTTGTATCAGCAGCGGTCGGTATTGCTGTTGCCGTAGCGCTGATGCGTGGCTTTGCCCGCCACACGGCAAGAACCATTGGAAATTTTTGGGTTGATGTAACGCGAGGCACTTTGTACATTCTTTTGCCCATTTCCATAGTTGCGGCGCTGTTCTTTGTATGGCAAGGGTCCATTCAGAATTTCAAAGGTCCAGACACGGTGCAGACTTTGGAAGGGAATCCCCAGACCATCGAACAAGGCCCCTTGGCGTCACAACTGGCCATCAAGATGTTGGGCACGAACGGCGGTGGTTACACCAACGCAAATTCGTCTCATCCGTACGAGAACGCCACGCCCTTGTCGAACCTGTTGCAAATGCTCCTCATCTTTGTTCTTGGCGCCGGTTTGACGTACCAGTTCGGCAAGATGATACGAGACACAAGGCAGGGGTGGGCGATATTCGCCACCATGTCAGTGCTATTCCTTGCAGGTGCGTTCATCTGCTATTGGGCCGAGCAGAGAGGCAACCCAATGACAGCCGGCATGGGTATTGAGCGAACCTACAGCGATGGTCAGCCAGGCGGCAACATGGAAGGAAAGGAAGTGCGGTTTGGTAATGCGATGACGGCCCTGTTTGCAACCGTCACTACGGATGCAAGCTGCGGCGCTGTCATCGGCATGCACGACAGCTTTACTCCGCTCGGGGGACTCGTACCGCTTTTCAATATACAAACCGATGAAGTCATTTTCGGTGGTGTGGGCGCCGGTTTCTACAGCATGTTGATTTATGTCGTCGTCGCCGTCTTCATCGGCGGTCTCATGGTTGGTCGCACGCCGGAATACGTCGGTAAGAAGATCGAGCAGAAGGAAGTGAAGATGGCGATCATCGCCATCCTTGCGACTTCCATGTGTATCCTGGGATTCACCGCGGTAAGTTCGGTCGCGCCATTCGCAAAGGGCGGTTACTGGAACGGGTCGTACGGCCCGGCTACTGGAAACACCAATAACGGTGGCCCTCATGGCTTCTCGGAAATTCTATACACCTACACGAGTGGAGCCGGCAACAATGGGAGCGCGTTTGCAGGAATAAGCGCCAACACGCCTTGGTACAACTTGACGCTCGGCATTGATATGTTGATCGCGCGGTTTCTTTTCATCATTCCTGCTCTAGCGATTGCAGGTAGTCTCGCCGGGAAAAAGTTAATTCCAGTGACGAGCGGCACGTTGCCGACGCACGGCTCGCTGTTCGTTGTTCTGCTCGTTGGTACGATCGTTATTGTTGGTGCGCTGACGTATTTTCCAGCACTCTCGCTCGGACCTATTGTTGAGCATTTCCAAATGCTGAACGGGAAGGTGTTTTAGCAATGGCCACCCTCACTGCTCCTCCACAACAACAGCATCGCAAACCACAAACCAAGAGCGAAGGCACGCAGCTCCTCTCCAAGGGCGTTCGCGCTCGCCCGCTATTCGATCCTGAAATCCTGCGAAGAGCGACGAAGGAAGCGTTTGTAAAGCTCAATCCCAGGATCGTTGCGAAGAATCCCGTAATGTTTGTCGTCGAGGTTGGCGCAGCTCTGACGACGTTGTTTGTGATTAAAGACGCCGTAACCGGTGCAGGCGACTTGTTGTTCGGCATTCAGATCGCACTCTGGCTTTGGTTCACGGTAGTTTTCGCAAACTTTGCGGAAGCCATGGCGGAAGCCCGCGGCAAGGCGCAGGCAGATAATTTGCGCAAAACCAAAACCGACACGATCGCAAAGAAGATCCTGGCGAACGGCAAATTTGAGATGGTCGCGGCTTCTCAGCTGCGTTCAGGTGATGTGGTTTTTGTCGAAGCCGGCAATTTGATTCCTGGCGACGGCGAAGTCATCGAAGGAATCGCCAGTGTTGACGAGTCTGTTATTACCGGAGAGAGTGCACCGGTCATTCGAGAATCCGGTGGAGATCGAAGCGCAGTGACGGGTGGTACGAAAGTCCTTCCCGACCATATTACGGTTAAGATCACCTCGAATCCTGGTGAAACATTCCTGGACCGTATGATCGCTCTCGTTGAAGGCGCGGTGCGGCAGAAGACGCCCAAC
>Ga0114129_10002968_pt1 | contig 23744 bp, 23 predicted proteins | sample RhiMetdeltSRZDD1_FD_80071 | JGI IMG/M metagenome (GOLD analysis project Ga0114129, IMG submission 80071) | Populus rhizosphere microbial communities from Tennessee, USA - Rhizosphere MetaG P. deltoides SRZDD1 (version 2) (version 2) | ecosystem: Host-associated > Plants > Roots > Rhizosphere >...
CCCCTGCGAGACGGTCTGGCCTTCGGCGACGGGGATGTCGCTGATGCGACCGCTGGCGGTGAAGGCGATCTCGGCGTAGCGGACGGGTTCGAGGCGACCTTCGGCGATGATCGTGCTGTCGGCAATTACCGTCGGGATGGCTGCCTCAGCCGTCGGGGTAGCTGCGCTACCCGCAGGGGAGCAGGCAGCGAACAACAGGCTTGCCAGCATGAGCGTAATAAACAATTTATGGTTCATGATTCGTTTGCCTCCGAAAAGATTCTTAGTCCAATCATACGGTTTTGAAAGAAAACTCCCCCTATCGCCGGGGGAGTTTTCTACTAGCCATATGGATAGGTCTTCGAGAGCTCCAGAAACCTGATCGGAACGTGCCCCCTATCTCCTCTATTCAAAACGAAATCGCCAGATCGCTACTCCAAAGAAGCCCAATGCATAGGCCAATAAGATACCAGCAGGCATCAGCACCGACTGGAAACCCAGGCCACGCATCAGAATATTTTGGAATCCATCCATTGCCCAGGCAGTTGGTAACATGTGTCCAATCGCAGCGAAGGCTTTTCCAGCCACCTCCAGAGGGAACCAGGCCCCTCCCAGGGCGGCAAAGATAAACATGGCGATCAGTGATAGCGTAATGACCTGATCTTCCTTACGCGAGATGGCGCTGATCAATAACCCCAGGCTGGCAGCCCAAAGAGCCAAGGTTGCGATCATAAGCAGGATCGCGAACGGTTGGCGCAGGTAATTGACTCCGAAGACAAATTGTCCAAGGAGGACCAGAATCAATTGTTGGGTGAAGATCACAAGAAACATGGCTACCACATGCCCGGCAATCACCTCCATTTGCCGGATCGGGCTACTCATCAAGCGCTGCAGGGTTCCGGATTTCCGCTCCAGAACGAGCACCATGGCAGAGGTAATTAATCCAAAAATAGAGAACTGCACCATCATTCCCGATGATGCTTGCGCGAAACCACTCAGGGAAATTGCCTCTGGATCCTGCAGAGCTTCCCCGGTTGCCTTCTCAACCACAACGGTAAGTGCTGGCTCTTCCCAGGCCGATATTGCCTGTGCCAGGTTGTCCTCTAAAATAGGCTGCCGGACGGGAGCGTCCATAGGCCCATTTCTTGACTCCACTGCATTAATGGCAATATGCGCTGCTTCCACTGCCCCCAATAACCTGCCCGTGACTGTTTCGATTGCTCTGGAGGTTGTCTGTCCTGCTGGTTGGCTTGTGGTCACGAGGACCTCCAGCATGAGCGGTTGGTCTGCGAGAAGCTGAGTCGTGTACCCATTCGGGATTGTCACAACCGCGGCCAGATCACCATCTTCGACCATCTGGTTCACTTGCTCTGCCTCTTGCCCATCAAGAACAACCGGCCGGATGACTTCCGAATCTTCCAATAATTTTTCCAGGCTCGATGCCAGGCTGCCCCCATCGCGATTGATCACGCCGACTGGCAGCCGCGGATCAACCTCCGGTTTTGAATTCGACGATCCGCCAAAGATGAAACCGAAGAACAAGGTGAAGAGGATTGGCATGACCAGAAGGAATAATCCTGATTTCCAATCTTTCAGGATTTGAAGCAAGTCTTTGTATGCAAGAACGAGAATACGCATTGTCTCCTCCTTACGAAATGAAGCGCCTGCGGAATAACGTTAGCCCAATGACAAAGAACAATATGCCGAGTGCAACCAGAACCAATGTTGAAAGAATGACGGCTTGGGCACTACCGCCTGCCAGGCTCAGCTTTAGCGCTTGAAGCGCCCAGCCTTGTGGCATGGTCAGGGCAACCTTATCCATGACCTCCGGAATATTGGGAATGCCATTGGTCATCAATCCGCCTAACATTCCGGTGATGGTAAGTACACCTCCCAGTATCGGTCCGGTTTGACGTGTGCTCTTGATCATGGACATCAGCATCACGCCAAAACCAGTTGCAGCTACGATCAAGCCCAGGATCGCCAGACTCACTGGGAGTGGCTTCCCCCAGGCAATATGAAAGATCAGGGAGGAGGCCGCAAGCAGGACGGCTGCCTGAATGACCAGTGTGACAAACACGCCTAAAAACTTTCCGGCGAGGATCATCAGCGCGGAGGCAGGTGTTGTGAAGAGCCTCGCCAGCGTTCCTTCTTCATCCTCATGGATAATCGACTCAGCACCGTTGGCACCCATGAAGAAGACAAAGAAGACCAGCATGCCAGCCATGATAGGTTCGATCATCGCCAAACTCGATACGCCCTGTACCGACTCACCTGAGGGTGAAACCACATGCAGCGCTGCAGCATGGCTGGAACTCTCCAGATAAGCAGCATATTGCCCTGCTGCCCATTCCGCCAGGCTCGGATCAGCTGTTGCACCATTCTTTTGTATCGCGGCGTTTGTCACCCTGGCAGAAATTTTGGCGCCGGAAAATCCGTCCATGAAATGATTGACAAGGTCCTTGACGATCCCCGGACCGATCGTCAGGGTTGGATCCTGGTAAAGTAAGACAGAAGCCTCTTGTTCGGGCGTCAGCGCCGCCCGGGTGAAATTGGAGGGGATAATTAATGCCACATCGGCCTGCTGCTGATCCACAGCGGAACGGGCACTGGTTTCGTCGGGGGCCATTGTAATTTCCACCAGATCGACCAAACCTTCATCCTGCAAAAACGTGATCAGCATTTCTCCGGCTTTGAATGAGCCTGTGACAGAATTCGTTTCGTCCAGGTTGGCAATGACGACGCGTGTGCGCGCGAGATTAAATGACCCACCTCCCCTCGCAAGCCCGCCGAAAGCAAAGTAAAGCAGCCCTGCAAGCAATAGGGGAGCACCAAACATCATGATCAGAGCAAATGGGCTGCGGAAGACTCGTTTCAGGTCTTTAAAGGCAACATCCATGATTCTCATTTCGACTTTTCCTCTCTGCACTAGTCGCGCAATGCTTTGCCAGTCAGGTGCAGGAATACAGCTTCCAAATTAGGTTCCTGGATATCTACTGAGGTGATCCGCACCTTCGCTCGAGAAGCCGCTTCAAACAAATGGGGTAGGATGGAGTTGCTGTCCTCCGCCAGGATTGTTAAATGTCCATCTTCCGCGGACACTCTGTGTACTCCTGGAGTGGTCTGCCAATCTGCCATGATCTTCGCAGACTCATCATTGATCGTCAGATGGATGCGATCCAGCTCTCCCACCATCCTGACCAGATCTGTATGCGTGCCACAGGCAATGATCTTTCCCTGATCCATAATGGCGATATGGCTGGATAACTCCTGCGCTTCTTCCATATAGTGTGTGGTGTAAAGCACAGTCATGCCCTGGGAATTCAAGACTTTGATATTGTCCAGGATATGGCGTCGACTTTGAGGGTCAATGCCTACTGTTGGCTCATCCATGATAATCACGTCAGGCTTGTGCATTAATGCGGCTCCGATGTTCACCCTGCGCTTCATGCCACCCGAGAACTTGTCCACACTGTCTTTCTGCCGGTCGGTCAGCCCGATAATTTCCAGGACTTCATCTACCCGCGCTGAGAGAGCATTGCCTCGTAAACCATACATCCTGCCCCAAAAGCTGAGGTTTTCGCGCGCGGACAGATCGCCATATAAGGCGATATCCTGTGGGACGATACCGATCGCTGCCTTTACCGCTTGCGGTTCTCGAATGACGGAGTGACCCATCACACAAGCATCCCCGCCAGAAGGTTTTAGCAAACAGGAGAGCATCGAAATTGTCGTGGATTTTCCCGCTCCGTTAGGGCCCAAGAGGCTGAATATCTCCCCCTGTTGGACTTCGAAATCAACCTTCTTAACGGCCATGAACTCGCCAAAGCATTTTTGTAAACTTTGGACTTGGATCGCTTTCTGAAGCATTGTTTCCTCCGGGATTTGCTGCATCCCTGCTCATTATGAAATTGCTTAACTTGCACTTTGTACAAGTTTATGTGATGAAATGTCCAAGACTATATTACAGCGGGAGAAAGAAAAACCCCTCTGCCAGCAGAGGGGTTTTATACTATCCAGGTGGACAGGTAGGCTACGGACCCTTTTGACGGATATAGTCGCTCACATCCACGTTGTAGTGAATCTCTTCCAGCGTGAAGATTGCCCAGGGTTTGCCCTGATCCAGCCAGGTGGCGGAGCCGACCGCGCTCAGTTTGCTGCCCGGGATCGTTTGTCCTGGCAGACTCTTTGTGAGCCACAAAATTTTGTGTAGTTCTGGTCCGGCATCCCTGCAGCGCATGGTTTCCATGATGTCGATCAATCCTGTTTCAGGATCGAAACGCACCACGAAGTTTTCCTCCTGCTCGCCAAAGGGTACGAATAACATGGCTGTTTTATTGTCGACGGGTTCCCAATGCACGCGCTCATCCGTCAGGAAGATGGCCGGGAACCAGGCTGACTCCGCCCACAGCCCGAGGACCGCACCCTGCGTGATGCTCGGGTCATTTTCGAACGTACCCATCGGCAGCTCAAAGTGACTGTTGCCATCCACGTAACTTTCATTGACCTTCATAAACGGGAATCCAAACCAGGTGGCTTCGATGTAATGCCGGTAATCTTTCCCCGCGTTGTGGACGAAGAGGAAGCGTGCCGGCAACTTTACCCCGAATGGGCTGAGGTGCGCCTGTCCTTTGATCACAGCCGTTTCAATGACCGGGATCCTGTCCCCATAGACGGTCTTGTAGAAACGTTCTACCGGCATCGGTAAGCCTGCAGGGAGCGGAATGGTTTTCAATTGAGGAGTCGTTTCCGGGTAGGGCAGAAACGACTTTGGCTTGATCTGCAATCCCAGCCAACCCAGGAAAAACAGAACCGCGAGGATGCAAAGGATAATGATGGGTATCTTCATAGTGAATTCCGATCCAGGATTTTATGAGTGATCGCCCTCTGGCGTAAGGTGGAGAATGTCATCGATCTGGTGCTTTACGCCGGCCTAGGGTTATGAGATAAATCAGCACCACCTCGAGCATAATTTGAGCGATCTTCGAAACGAGTCCGCCCGGAGAGAACACGACTGCCGGTCGATCCTGGTAAATATTGAAGAAGAACAAAATTACCATGGAGTTGACAAATGCGCTAAAGAGCAGGAGCCAGCGGTTGCGAAGCAGGATCAGCAGCCCGCCAAGCAGGTAGCATCCGGCTGCGACATAAATAATGACCGCGGGCTTTTCATCCATCTGCAGATCGCCGACGCCAAGGACATTCAACGCCATCAGGAGATAGGAAAGAGCTGTGAAGAGCGCCAGCCCTACGGCTGTCCACAGAATGCGAGTCTGATTGGTAATTGCCGATCGAACCGTGCTCATTCAGGCCTCTTTTCCATGCAACAGGAAGGTTTGCCCCTGCAGGCGCGGCGTATCTGCGATGTTGCGGAGAAGCGCGACGGTGAAGCGCAGTGAGAATAGCGTCAAAATGGCAAACGACACCACGAAGCCAATAAATTGACCGATGTTCATCAATCCTGCCAGTTGTTGGGCGATGCCCATCACCAGGAGTGATAATCCGAGTGCATCGATAAAAATCAACAGGACAGAAGCCATCAGGTATCCCAATGCTTCCGCGCGTCGGAGAAGGACTCCGGCGCTGACGAGGACCGGGGCAATGATGGCCATATCGAGCACGAAGGTAACAATCGTTGTATAACTTTCTACTTCGGGCGGCACTCCGCCGGACAGCAGGGCTGGCAGGATGCTCAGGAACAGCCAGATGCAGAACAGCGCCGTCCCGGAAATGATCAGGAAGAGGGAGATCCCCCGGCGAGGAACGCGCTCTGAAAAAAAGGTTGGGAAGGTCTGCAGATCAAATGACAGAAGCAGCCCGCTGCCTCCCAGGAAGGTCAGCATCGTGAGAAGGACATAAACGAGGAACAGATTGTTATAGGCTGATCCAATCCCCAGGGATCCAAAGTTATAGAGGAAAAACAATAATGTCCCGGTCAGCAAGATCCTGTCGCGCATCGAGCCGCGCTGATACAGCCAGAACGATATAAGCAATAGAGGAATTCCGACGATCAGCGTGAATGCATCGCTTACCCTGTACCCAACGGCAATCAGTGACGTGTCATATCGGTAAAGTCCCCTGCCATAGATCTGGACAGTATCGCCACGTAATGTGGCGAACTCGAAAGTTCCTTCTCCATCCGTCGAGAATAAACCAGTACCGGCGGCGAATGCTGCCAGGATGGCGATCACGAGAATGAGCCAGCGAAGAGTGGATTGTTGTTTCATTTGTTCTTCTCCATTCGTTCCAATGCTCAAGGGGGTCATGCCAATGAGCGGTTTTCCGGGGAATGTTGAAGCCCTGCAAAAGGAACCGGTCCTCGTGCCATCGAGATCAACCCGAAAAGCAGACCCAGATCCAGCAGGACGCGTAGCCATAGCGGTGGGAATAAAAACGTGAGCATCAATACCACCATGGCAGCCAGACCACCAAGCTCCAGGAATTTCCAGCCCCCACCTCTGACGAAGGATACAAAGGCAGCCAGGCAAACGGTCAGCGCAACAAACCAAACGCTGATCTCCAGCGCCGTCACAAAAACGGAACTGGTGATGCCCTCCGCCCGCTCCTTGACCGTGTGCAGAGCTTTCTGTTCCATGACCACATCCGGAATTTCCAGGGCAAAGACCGCGGCCGCGGGTACAACCTCGCTACGAAAACTTTCCCGGACGACCAGGCGTGTTTGCGTCTCATTCACCGGAAACAGCCCGAAGGTGAACGTCCAAACCGGGTTGCCGTTCTCATCTTTCGCCTGCCAGCTCAGCCACTGGTTCGGTTCGAGCACAGTCACATGACTCATGCAGAAGTCGGGTCCCACACAGATCGGGTCACCAAGCGCCAGATCTTGATATTCAGGCAAAATCTGCTTTGCGGTATGAATGTCAAGCCCAAAGATGTTCTCCAGCCAGTCGTAGCTATACCACCCACCGCGCCCCTGGCCCCATTGCACCAGCCATGGCCAGATCTGTTCGGGGGCGGCGTCAACTGTGATGGCGCGCGTCCAGCCAATGTGATCCAGATCGCCCGGCATCCCCTGAGTCACTTCTTCGTTTGTGGCGCCCCAGCGCAGAAGCCAGGGATTCATCCCCAGGTAGCCCAGGATCAGGACCAGCAACAGAATTGCTGACCCTGCAAAAAATCGTCTTGTTGTTGTGCTGTTCGACATCCGTCATTCTCCAGGAAAACCTTGTTAGACAACTGTGGTCTAGAGTCTAGTGGAGAAGAAAAAAAGACTCCCTTGCCGATGGGGGAGTCTTCACTGTCCGAGTGGATAGGTAGACAACTACAGGCTTCATCGTTTTTGAGCGATGACTCCAATCCATTCGCTATCGGCGGAACAGGGAACGCCGGTCAGATCTCCCCACAGGCTCTCGACGTTAAAGCCGCCCTGTGATAATTCCTCCGTGATAGTTTGGGATATGTAGTCCTGGAACCAGTTTCGAAAGACAGATACTTGCCCATTCGGTTCAATCGCTGTGTACTGATCGAGCCAGATGGATTGGTCAGGATAATCGAAACCTTCCTCCAGTACAAGGTGCGGACCGGGCTTCCAGAATCCACGTTCCGTGGCGTACCATTGATTTTTGTTGCCAAACCGTTTTCTGTGTGCGCGCGTCGAGACGTCCAGGACGAAGTTTCCACCCGGTTGGAGGGCGCGATGCACGTTCCGTAATAACGTCGAGCGCTGCCCTGGGCTTAGCGGACAGAAATCCCCGTAGATCAGGAACGCCGCCCGGTATTGGTTTTCATCATCCAGTTCGAGATAGTTTTGGTAGCGATAACGTATGTCCAGCCTGTTTTCCCTGGCATGGTTTGTAGCATATTCTATGGAACGCCGTGAATAATCCACGCCGGTCACCTGCAGTCCGAGGCGGGCGAAGCGCGAGGTGTACAGACCGGGACCGCACCCAAGGTCCCGGATGGGATCGCCGGCCTGCAAGCTCAGCACCTCGATCAGCCATTTGACAGAACGATCGATCGTCGCCGGGCGTCGGCTTGCAGCGTCAACCTCCGGATTCAAATGCGCTTCCAGCATCTGCGCAGAAATATGTGGATCGTCCCAGAACAAGGCTTCGCCGGGCGTAAAGGGAGCGGGCTTCTGTTGAAGCTGGATCAATTGGGAAATGAGCTGATCCATATTCATGCTTTTGGAACCTTTCCAGAGAAGACTGTATAGGTGAAGAAGGCGTAGTAATCCGGGAGGTCTAGAATAAACTCTGACGCTCCGGGTAGACACAGACGTTTGTATTCTGCCATGTCTTCCGGGGACGCCTCGGGTCCCGGCGTTCCCCAGAGCATCTGGAACAGTGACGTGAGCGCGGTACGTTCCCCGCTCTGAAGCGGCGCACGCACATCGCCGACAAAGGTCTGTGCACACAGATCTTCCAATCCCGCATCTTGAAATACGCGCAAGGCCCGCATGAAATTATCTTCTGGAGACTGCTCCTTAAAGAAGGGGATGTAGCCCGAGCAGGTCGCGTTCAGGCGCTCTTCGAGCAGGGGATATCCGGGCAGCAATTGTTGGGAGGACCATCCCAGCAGGATCACCCTCCCGCCCGGTTTGATCACGCGCAGGAGTTGTTGCAGGGGTGATGACAAATCTCCTGCAGGATACCCGATGCAGTCCGCGCTCCATGCCCAATCGAAGCTATGATCCTTGAAGGGCAGGCAGTTCACATCCCCGAGGCGAAATGTCACTTGTTCTGAAAGCCCTCTCTTCGACGCCAGGTTCTCGCCATAGGCAAGCAGCTCGGGCAGGATATCCAGGCCGGTGACATGACCCGTGAGCCCGATTGCCTCTGCCAGCAAAAACGCCTGGAGTCCGATCCCGCATCCGGCATCGAGTCCATGCCCCCCGCGCGGCAGTCCTAGAGACTGGATGACCGAGCGCAGCGTCGGCTCGCGCAGTGGGTTCGCTTCCAGCAGGTTCCGGATGATCAAGTCCGCGTCAGGCATTTTCCAGGGATCCCTTTATTATTTTCTTTGTGTTGCGCAAATGTCTCTCTTCCATCCATAGGGCTGCAAAGGCGACTATGGTGGAGACCAGGAATATCATTCCGATGATCCAATGAAAGCTCCAGAAGATCAAAAGAAAACCCACGTAACAGGCGATCTGGTCGACCACGGCGAGTACAACACTGAGTGCAGGCCCGTTCTGATTTCCAAACTGGGCGTCTGGCGGAGAGCCTTTTCCCAATTCGTAGATCACCTGAGAAAGAACGACCAGCGCAATCGACGCTGGCACAGCGACTGCCAAACAACCCAATGCGATCAACAAAGGTGGGCTCAGGGTTTCGCGGCTTGCAAGCTCCAGCGCTGCCGCAAGGCTGGCGCCCGCGATGGCGCCGTGGACGAGGATCACAACACGGCGTTCGGCAGAATAGGTCTTTGCTTCAGTTTGATCGTCCATGCTTCAGCATCTTCTCCAGTTCGTTCACTTCGTCCCGCCAGCGATACACGTGGCGCAGGTTCTCTTCCAGTTTCACCGGGTTCTTTTCATAGCCCTTCGCCAGTTCGGCAAGATGCTCATAGTAGCCCGCAAGCTTCTCCAGGGGAGGGGGAGAGACTATGCCGCGCTGGAGATTTTCTTCCAGCTGTCGCAGCGTCGCGAGCCATTCCTCCACCGGCATCCCGGCAGTTTTTCGGAAATCACGGATGACCCACTGGCGCTCAAAGAGTGAGCGGCGCTTCCAATCCTCGGACTGTTCTTGCAATGTGAGGCGCACTGCTTCAGACAACGCCTGCGACTGTCGCAGATGCCCTTCAGGGTAACTCCGTTTTTCAACATTCAATTCGGGCGGTTCATTTTCCGTTTCCGCCGCGCCGAAGTTGATGTCCGCGGCTTTGAGCGCCTGCATGGACGAGATCTCCTGCCCGCGGAATTTTTCAGCAAAGACGACAGAGACTGCAAACCCGGCGCCCGCCTCTTCCACCGAGAGCATGGCGGCTTTATTCATCTCGAAGAACTGCTCCACGCTCATACCCATTTGCGGCGCAAGCTTTGCCACAGCCTTCGACGCGGTTTCTGTCGGGATCAGCCCGGGACCGATCGTGTAAGCGATCACAGCGGTGCCTTCCAGCTCGGCATCCAGCGTATTGGCAAGATGCACCTGCGCGGCTTTGAAGGTTTCATATCCGCCGAGGAACGCCGTGCCTGTGGAGGAGACGCAGGCAAATACCCCGTGATTGCGTTTGATCATATCAGGCAAAAATGTTCGCGCCAGCAGCACGGGTCCGCGCAGATTGACGCGGTAGCTCTTATCCCATTCCTCGATCGGTAAGTCCTTCACCTCACCGAGCACGGCGATCGTCGCGTTGTTGATGACCGCATCCACCTTGCCGAACGCCATCATGCAGAGTCGATAAAGATCCTGTATACAGGCTTCGTCACCCACATCGGTATGGACGAATAACACACGTTCCTTCCCAAACTCCCTTTCCAGCGACACTTCTGCCAACCGTCCATTCTGTTGATTGATCTCGGCAATGACCACGTTCGCGCCTAACCAGAGCAGCGCCCGCGCGGCTTCGAAGCCGATCCCACCGCCCGCGCCCGTCACAATGACTGTTTCACCACGCAGCGCATTGGCGGCAAGTCCCAGTTGAGAAATAACCATGCTCATATCCGCCTCTATTCTTTTTAGTGAGTATTACCATATCCCGGGCAAGAGCCGATATTTCGTCTCTCTTGTAAACTCAGCATAACCGGGCAGTTCAGCCTGTAATGTCATATCTTCCCGCGCGGTTCGCCAGATAAGCATAAGGGCAGCGATCATCTGTGGGATGGATGCCCACCACGAACCAAGCATCAGGCCGATCGTGATCGTGAACAAAAAGCCGCCGACATAGCCGGGGTGGCGTACGAATCGATAGGGTCCATCCTTGCAAACGGTTTGACCGCGATCCGTTTGAATGCGCACCACACTGGAGAAATAGTTGTTGGTGTAACGCGCCCAGAGAAAGATTCCCTGCCCGGTCAAGTAGATGACGACGCTCACCCAGTAGACGATGATGGGCATATTTGTCGTCCAGCCGAAGCGGGCATCGAATCCTGCAACGACCAGGGCGATCATATACAGTGGAGTGGTCACGGCGAAGTAGAACTTATCCCAGCCTTTCATGCCTTCTTTGGGATTGAGACGCTCCTCGACCAGTTCCGAATTTTTCGTGAGGAGGGTACCCATCAAGGTCAGGACGATCATATTGATCGCCGTATACACCCACGCCTGCCAGAAGTCCCAGCGACCCGCGACGAGGAATAGCAACCCGATCATAAGGATCGGAGCCAGTAGGGCGCGCAGGATCATCTGTGTGCGGGCTTTTTGGGAGAGAGCGAGTGTGGTCATAGTCTTCCTTTTACACGCTTGACAATAGATAATGTGTCACGGCATTCACGATTTTTAGTCCAGCCAGAATAGCAATGGCGATCAGTGCCTGCTGATCATTCTGGATGAACGGCAGTTTCCATCCTACGAACACAGATGTGGCAACGATCAGAATGACCGCGCCCAAAATGTAACCGAGGATCGCCAGCGGATGCGACCATTCCCCCGTCGCGGCAATGCGTCCGATGCCCGCCTGGGTACAGATGCCCAGGCCGAGAAGGACCAGCAGGATAATGTCCACGCGCACGTTGGAAAGCACCGGCACTTTTTTGCCGGTCGCGCCTATGAATACGACAGCCGCGGCCAGCAAAGCCAAAACCAAAACACCGGGGGTCATCACAGCGGGTTGGGTAATAGTTTTCATTTCAGATCTCCTTGTGTAGGCATCATAGTCCTATGGAATGCAAAACTCCCCTACCGACCGGGGAGTTTTAGACTGGTCAAGTGGATAGGTCTTTAAATTCCCGGCAGTATTATTCTTCCTTCAGCACATATCGAGACGTGGAGGAAAGATGACAAATCTGAAATTCGGTGTTGCCCTGCCGTACACGAATGCCCGTACGGTTGCAAAATATGCTTCACTGGCAGAGAAAGCTGGCTGGGATGGCTGTTTCCTGGGAGATGCCATCTGGTGTGAAGACCCCATGATCTCGCTGGCAGCGGCTGCGACCATCACCCATCGCATTCGGCTAGGGACCATGATCATCCCCATGCCGCTGCGGCGTCCCTGGAAAGTAGCGAGCGAGTCCGTTGCTTTGGATCACCTGTCAGAGGGGCGCCTGATCCTCGGGCTGGGAGCCGGTGCGGTCTGGATGGGATGGCAGGGCTTTCCGGATGAGGTGACCGATCCCCGCGTCCGCGCCGAAATGCTGGATGAAAGCATCGATATTCTGACCCTCTTGTACCAGCGCAGACCGTTCGATTATGACGGCAGACATTACCATCTCAAGCTCACTCTGGTGGATGAGATGCATTACCCGCCCAAACCCCTCCAGCAGCCGCGCATTCCGCTGTGGGTAGTCGGCATCTGGCCCAGGCAGAAATCCATGCAGCGGGTCCTCAAGTGTGACGGTATCATCGTCGAAAAAAGGAATTCTGAGGGCGCCGGGGAAGATGCCACGCCAACGGATATCTGTGAGATCAAGACCTATGTGGACGCCAATCGCACCTTGACGACTCCTTTTGACATTGTCGTCGTCGGCAAGACGGCTGGTCGCAGCCGCCTTGAGCAGCAGGACCAACTACTGCCGCGGCGCGCAGTCGGTCTTACCTGGTGGATGGAAGACATGATCGGCGGGACAGAAGATGAGGTGATCGAGTGCCTCCGCAACGCCCCGCCACAGTTGGATTAATCGCCCGCGCTTAGGTGCTCGCACAAAGCAAAAAGGCAGTGCGAGAGTTCCACTGATGAGGAGAGAATCATGGAACAAATCCCGGCCGAATCTGTGATGGTAAGTCGAGCCTTTGCCGTCTTCTGGGTTGTGGTCTTCAGCGCAATTCTGGTGACAGGACGCGGGCGGTCAGGGATACACGAGTTCCGGGGTCAGATGCTGCAGCAGTGGAAGCCGGCACTCATCATCGCCCTTTTGCACCTGCTCGACGCAGGCTTTGGTGGGTATGGCTTCCTGCAGGTCTCTTCGATCGGATACTTTTGCCAGGCGATGATCGGGCTTACCCTTGCACGAGCTATCAGCGGTTTTGAACCACTGCCTGTCAGCCAGGCGATTGTTCAAAGGGAAAAACGGGCGGAGCACCTGTATCGGATGCTGTCCGTCTCGCTGGCGGTTGTAGCAGCAGCGCTGTTCGTCAACGGCTTTTTATGGAGTCTGCTGTTACAGCTGTTTAGGGAGACAATGACTCGATCCGGAGGATTCGGTTCATTCTTTCCTGAGAGTGCCTGGCAGAGCTTCCTGCTTCTGCTGGCAGGCGCCGGTATCTCTGAGGAGACGACCTATCGACTCCTGTTCCTATCCCTCTTCTGGCGTCTGACGGGCCGCCCCGGGGTTGCCATCGTTCTCTCTTCTCTGCTGTTTGGCGCGTATCATCTTTCACCCCTGGATGCGGTTTATCGCCAGCTCTGGGAACGGCCCCTGACGGTATTTACCATGAGTGCGGTCATGGGAGTCGTCATGGGGTACGTCTATATAAAACGTGGCTATGAGACCGCCGTCCTCGGCCACACACTCGGCGACTGGACAGGGCTCATGCTTTCGCGTCTTGCTTAACTTTTCGACGCTTACAGTCGATTCTTGATAAGGCCCACGACTTCATTCCATTGGACGATCAAATCACGGCCCGATTTCGTATTCCAATCCTTTTCGAGATCTGCATGACAGCGTGGGCCCAGTCCTACGCGGTCGTGATGGCAAAAGCGGCACTCGAGCGGCTGATGTCCCGTCTCATGCAGCTCGCACTTGCCATCGGCTAAAAATGTACAGCCAGCCGAGGCATATTCCTGGTAGGCGAATTGAGCCTCGCAGCCCTTGAAGGCTGGAGAGAGCACACCGAACGTGAAGTCAGGCGCCATCTCCAGCATCATGCGTTTTGCATAACCGGCATCGATCGCCTCGGCAGCTTCGTCTACGGTCCACCAGCCGGGGCGCTTGCAATAGCTTTTACAGACGTCACAGGAACAGGGAGGAGATGGCGGATATTTCGCCGCGAGAGACAATTGACGTTTGTATCGGTTGCGAGGCATTGAAAGCCCTTTTTTAGAGAATGCCCGACCTTACTCCAGCTTATCCACAATATCGTAAATGACAAACGGCCAGATCACATTCTCGTCCAGTTCATCACCTAAGCGAACAATTACTACGTTCTTGCGCGGGGCAACATAGATAATCTGACCGTATCTGCCGTTTGCCCAATAATCATAACTGCCATCCGCGTTATTGAATCCCCACCAGTGATATTTGTAATAGCCGCCCAGCCCCGGCCAGAAGGCAGCAGTCTCCCAGACTCGCGGGTCGGGCCGTAGAGGCTCGGTCGATTCGCGCACCCAGCTTTCGGGCAGGATCTGCACGCCGTTCCAGGAGCCGTTGTGCAGGAAGATCAGACCGAAGCGGGCAAAGTCGATGGCGCGGGCGTTAATTCCACTCTCCATCTTTTCAAATCCGCTCTCCTCACTATCCAGGCTCCACGAGGCCGGAAACTCCGCACCCATTGGCTTCCAGAATTTCTCTTGTAAATACTCAGCGACGTGCATACCTGTGACGCGCTCGATAATGATTCCCTCGAGCAAGGGATGATAGTTGTTGTAGTGGAAGGCTTCTCCGATGGGCACGCCCCTTGCTTCGACACGCAATGCGACTTCTCGCAGGTCAGGCGGGTAGTAGGTGAGAGCATCATCGGCAAAGGGTGTGTAGTAAAAAGGCAATTCATTACCTTCCACATAGCGTATGCCTGAGTTCATCAGCAGCAGGTCGCGAATGGTGAGCCCGTCGAGTCCGCGCCCTGCGATCTCAGGGATATATTTGATCACGGCGTCCTCCACCGAACGAATTTTGCCTTCGGCAATTGCCGCGCCGATCAGTGCCGAGTTGAATGATTTCGCGGAGGAGAAAGATGTATTAATTTCCTTCCGGGATGACTCGAGATAGGTTTCGTAGATCAGCTTGTCATCCTTGAGGATCAGGAACGCGCGCGTACCGGTGCGTTTGAGCAGGTCATCCAGGATCTCGACCCGCATCTGGTCTATGTATGGATATTCCACTTCGTAGGGAGTTCCCTCATCACCTCGTCCAATTAGAGAAACCGTTTCACTCTTTGAGATTGCGCGCTCAGGGAAAATGTTCACGTCTCCGATATCCGACTGACCGTAGCGCAGGATGCGCCAGGCATAGGTAGGGGAATTGAAGACGCTCAAGGCGATGAATAAGATCGTAAAGAGAATAGCGATGATGCCCAGCAGGCCGCCAATGCATTTTCCAAGTTTTCTTAACATGTGTAGAATCCTTTTCTTCTGTGTTCGACCATTCGTAGCGTGATGCTATCTTGTTTCTTTGAGCAGCAGTATCGCACTCCATACTCCTCCAAAGAGCAGTACGGAAAACATTGCGACAAACGCCCATTGATTCAGCTGAGCAAAGTATCCCGGGCTGACGATCTCGCTGTAGATGACCATCCCTAAGCCAAGCAGCAAAACTGTCCTCGCCCAGCTGCGTGCCAGAAGCGTCGCGATCCCGCCAAGGAGAAGCACGATCGCTGTGGAAAATTCGGCGGCGAGATGGAACCCGATTTCCCATGGCGCGGTCTGGAACTCCGGGACGCCGTCCGCGAGGATCGAGAATGTCCATTGGACAATCATCAAAAGACCGACCAGGATGCCGTACCATGCCGGGAATTTCATGTGCTGCTCCAGTGATCGTGAAGGTTGACCACATTATTAGGTTTTTATGAAAAAAACTCCCCTGCCAGCAGGGGAGTTTTCGCTATCCGAGCGGATAGGTTCCATGTGAATGATCGGGTTATTTGTCCCCTGCGTGATTCACGCCGCCGACGCCGCTGACCTGTTTGGTCACGGAAGCCGAGCCGTAGTAGTCGATCGACCCCGCCCCAGAGATACCGGCTGTCAGATCATCGTCCACCCAGACGGTAGCGCTGCCTGCACCGCTGATGTTGACGAGCGCCACCTGTGTGTGGAGGTCCGCGCCTTTGAAGTCGCCAAACCCGCTGATGTTCATGTCGAGGTCCTCGGCGGAGCCGGAGGCGGTCATGCTGCCCGCGCCGCTCAAGCTGATACCAAGTCCCTTCACCTGGATATCCTCGAGATTCAGATTCCCGGCGCCACTCAGGGAGACATCCAGGTTGTCGGTCTTGAGCTTTTCAATGACGAGTTCACCGGCGCTGTTGAAATCCACATCTGCCAGATCTTTGACCACGATGGTGATCTTGACGGTTTTCGTCGGGGTGACATGTTTGCCATCCTCGCGCCTGTAGAAAATCTCGAGCTTGCCATTCCTGACCTGTGTCTTCAGATGGGGCAGAAGATTATCATCCGCTTCGATCTGGAGTGACTCGGCCGTCCCCTGTTTGATCAAAACTTCCGCGGGATAGGACAATTCGATTGCGTCGTAATTACTGACTTCACGTGACTCTGTGACGACGTTTCCCGAGCCGCGCTCGGCAGGACCGACGAACCAGTTTCCGTCTGAACCGATGAATGTCATGGGTGGTCTACTCCATCCGAATTGCGGCGCGAAGAAGATTGCCAGCATCGCGCCGCCAATAACCAGCACATCCAGCGCAATGGATGCGTAGCTCCAATACGACCTCAGGATTATACCCAGACCAGCGGCGATCAGCAGGAAGGGCCAGATGTGAGTCAGAGCCCACAAATTCCCTGCGGGGATAGTTTCTGCTCGGACCAGCAGCCAGACCACGCCGGCGGCGATCAGTAATAACGGACCGAATAACGATCTTTTTTGTTCCATGCTTTCCTTCTTTCCTAGATTGACCTTGGAAGCCCTCCCACCTAGCTTGCAGGTGGGATCGAGTCGTTTGAATGCTCTTCGATTTTCTTTCGACCGAACAACCCCGACCGGCTCAGTACCAGGTAGACTCCCAACAGGATCAGCAGTACCGGGAAGACCAGGTTGTTGAACGAGGAAAAGATCAGGATCTCAAAGATGGCGCCGAAGATGATGAAGAGGAGGAATCCCACTTTCATCACTCCGAAGCCTGAGCGCATTTGATTTTCATCACCGGCATACCAGCCCATGATGTAGATGCCTGTGCCAACGAACATGATGATCAAGGCCCAGAAGTAGGACATCGATTCCCAGCGTCCAGTGAGGCTCTGGAAGAGCAGGACCAGTCCGATCCCGCTGATGATGCTGCCGGGAATGGCAAAGCCGGCGGCCTGTTTCCCGCCTGCGAACATTGCCACGAAGAACAAGGCCCCAAACGCGATGATGGCGACCGGCCAAATGGAGCCCCAATCAAAGATGGGGAAGAAATTCCGTACCAACGCCAGCAGGCCGAAGCCGATCAGGATGGCGCCTGCGATCAGTGTGCCAGCATTCGAGCGATTTGTTTGCATTTCTCTCTCCTTTTTTGCAAGAGTGGACTAACGCCGCCATGCGGCGACGGTTACTCAGGGTTATTATTCTTACGTAAAAGCGGCGTCAACGTAGCAATCAATTCGTCGGGGGAGGCACCTTTGTGGATAAAGTCCGCGCCGGCCTCTTTCGCGGCGGTCGCGTCATTGGCATCCACGCTGAGGAGGGCAATCCTCAGGTGCGGGTATGCCTTCCGAAGCAGCCGGCAGGTTTCGGGTGCGGGCGATCCATAGAGCCGCCAATCGAGCAGTAGCACATCTGGTGGCGTATCTGCCAGGGTGCGGATGAGCGTCTCTACATCCTTCACTTCATAAATGCATTGCGTGCCGAGCTTGCGCTGCAGCAGAAGGATAAGTGCTTTTCGTGTTGCGGAATCAGGGTCTGCGATCAGGATACGAATCATTTGGACCTCGCTGGTAGTGTATGACAAGCGAGGTCCAAGTGTATCGGTCTCTGGAGGGGTATTTTACCTAGCCAGTCGGATAGGACCCTCTCCCTCAAATTCGAGACTGAAAATTATTCTGCCCAGATACTTTTTATGTCGAATTTGGGGGAGGTGCCCGTGATCTGCATAGCAAATCAGGCGGTGGGGGTCGGGGTCAGACGAGTTTCTGTTCGATCGCCAGCTTGACAGCCTCCACGCGGCTATCGACGCCCAGCTTGTGGAAGATGTTCGAGATGTGGAATTTAACCGTGCCCAGGCTGACGACCAGGCATTCCGCGATCTCGTTGTTATTCAGCCCGTCCACCATGCACTTTAGTACATCGCGTTCGCGTTCCGTCAGTTGTTCGCCGGGGATCTGAGGCTGGGCAACGGATTGTGCCAGCACCTGCGTCGCTTCCGGGGAGAGAGTCATTCGCCCGGCAGAGGCAGAACGGATCGCATTGCCTAATTCTTTTGCGGTGACGTTTTTTTGCAGATAGCCGATCGCGCCAGCCTGCAGCGCGCCCTGTACCATGTTTTGCTCCGCAAAGCTGGTCAGCGCGATGACTCTGACCTGTGGATATTTCTTATGGATCTCACGCGTGGCCGTAATGCCATCCACGCCGGGCATCATCAGATCCATCAGCACCACATCGGGCTTGTGCAGCGAGACCATTTGAATGGCTTCTGCGCCATCCGAGGCTTCTCCGACCAGCTTGAGATCCTTGTTGACCATCAGAAACTTGGATAGACCGCTTCGTACTACGGTATGGTCATCGACAAGAAGGACTTTTATAGTCATGGTTTACTCCTCAATTATTCTAGCCGCTTCAGCCGCTATCCCCGGCGGGAGAATATCAACCGCCTACCTCTGTCGCAGATGGCAGAGGTAGCAGATGCTACAGAACATGCAGCTTCACGCCCGGCTTTTCGTTCCAGATCACTTCGACACAGGTGCCTGCGCCGGGTGTGCTGGAGATATGGAAGTCTGCACCGATGGCTTCGACACGTTCACGCATGATGCGCATGCCGAGACTTGTCGGTTTAATGGTGGATTTATCAAACCCGATCCCGTTATCGCAAACCTCGAAGCGTACGCAGGAGGGGGAGAGGGATAGATTGACGTTCACCAGCGTCGCACGGGCGTATTTGAAAACGTTGTTCAGGCTTTCCTGCGCGATGCGATAGCAGGCAACCTGCACTTCGGGCGGAAGCTTACAATCGCCCTCAATACTGAGCTTGATGGGTAAGCGCGAGCGCCCGATAAAGGCTTCACATAACTGCCGGATGAGGTCACTCAAATGAGTCTCCGTGAGACTGGCGGGACGCAATTCGAGCAGGAGGGTACGCATTTCCGCCAGGGCCCCGCGCGTGAGCTGGCGCAGTTCCTCGGTGGATCGCTTTGCCTCCTCCACGTCCATATCCCATAGATCCGGCAGGACTTCCGCCGTCAGGCTGGCAGAAAACAGCGTCTGTGTCACAGCGTCGTGCAGGTCGCGGGCAAGGCGTGTGCGGTCGGCGGTCACGGCCTCCGCAGCCGCTTTTTCTGCCAGTTCCTTTTCGATCTTAGCGCGGTGGGTGATCTCTCTTTGAAGATGCTGGTTGGCTTCTTCCAATTCATGCGTCCGCTCGGTAACGCGCTGTTGCAGAGTGAGGAGATATTCGGCTTCCTGTTCTGCAAGGCGTTCTTCGACGCGTTTCTGCTCATCGATATCTTCAATAATACCTATCAGGTAATCTGGCTGGCCCTCCAGGTCGCGCACCAGGGAATAGTTGATGCGCGCCCAGAAGACACTGTCATCCTTGCGGCGGTAGCGGCGTTCCATAACGTAGGAATTGCGTCTGCCTTCGGTCAATTCCTTAAAGAGGTCCACATCGATTGCCCGGTCTGCGGGAACTGCCAGGGAGCGAGGATCGATCTTTTGCAACTCCTCCACGGAATATCCGACAATATCCTCAGCCGTGGAATTGACGGCGATCGCTCTTCGGTCGAGTCCCATGACTGCAACACCCACGGCAACGTTATCGAAGATGGCCTGGAACCGTGCCTGTGATTTGCGGAGTTCCTCAGCGGCATGCTTTTGCTGGTTGATGTCCTCGATCATCATCACGAAGTATTGCGGCGTGCCATCCGCCGCACGTACCACGGAATTGGTCAACCGGACCCAGTAGATCTCTCCATTCTTGCGCACATAGCGCTTCTCGATCTGATAGGAGTTGAGCCTACCTTCCAGCACTTCCTTTAACTCCGCTGTACCTATCTCGGCATCCGCTGGGTAGCTCAATTCCGCGCTGCTCTTTTGAAAGAATTCCTGCGGCCCATACCCGGTCATTTTGATGAGGGCAGCATTCGCCTCCAGCGGTCGGCGGTCCATGCCAACCAGGCCAATGCCGATCCCGGCGTTTTCAAACATGACCCGGAAGCGTTCTTCTGATTGGTGAAGTTCTTCAGCCGCGCGCGTTGCCAGCTCGGCTTCGGCGCGTTTGCGCTGTTCCACTTCTTTTTCGAGGAGCTTGTTCGTCTCCCGCAGTTCCGATGTGCGCTCGGAGACCTGCGTTTCGAGATATACGTTTTGCTCCCGGATCGCGTTCAGCCGCCAGCGAAAACCACCGGCAACCACAGCGCCGGCAACGAGAATCAGTGAGCCGAGGAACCACCACGTCTGCCAGACCGGGGGGGTGATAAAGACCGGGATGGCAGCGCCTGACTCATTCCAAATGCCATCGCTATTGGAAGCCTTCACGCGGAACACATACTGCCCGCCAGGTATATTGGTGTACGTGACAAACCTTCGGTCCCCAGCCTGGATCCAATCCTGATCGAAGCCTTCCAGCTTATAGGCATAGCGGTTCTTCTGCGGAGATTGAAAGTCGAAGGCCGTGAATTCAAAGGATATGAAATCCTGTCGATAGGAAAGCTGGATCGGCACACGGCCGGAAAGGTCCACGTGCAAGGGTTCGTTAAAGACCTCGAATCCCGTCACGGCCACGCGCGGCGCAATCGGATTTGGCTGGACGTTCTCGGGGCGGAAGAGATTGAAACCATTGACCCCGCCAATATACATGGTCCCATCCTGTGCGCGGAAGTAGGCGTTCGAATTGAATTCATTACTCTGCAGTCCATCCGAAGAGTCGTACACAGTAAAGACTTGTGTGCGAGGGTCGAACTGCGCCAGGCCGTTATTGGTAGTCAGCCAGAGATTGGACTGATCGTCTTCCAGAATGCCCAGCGCTACATTATTCGGCATTCCGTTTTTCTCCGTGTAATGTTCAAACGCGCCTGTGGCTGGATCAAAATGGTTCAAGCCCAATTGCGTCCCGAGCCAAAGGGAGCCATCGCCAGTTTCATGGATGGCCCAGACCGAGTCATCACTGATGCTGGAAGGGTCATCGGGGATGTGACGGTATCGGGTAAAGATGGCAAGCTGCGGGTCCCTGTGAAGCGGGTCGTTCAAATCCAGTTTGTTCAGTCCACCGCCCCAGGTCCCGATCCAGAGTGTATTGCTTTTTGAGTCCAGATATAGACTGACAACTTTGTTTTCATTCAAGCTGGAAGCGTTGTTCGGATCGTTGCTGTAATTCGTAAAGCTATCTGTACGAGAATCATAATGAGCCAGACCGCCAAAGGTACCGATCCATAAGCCGCCTTTTTGATCTGGAATGATAGAGGCGATGTTATCGTCGGCGAGGCTCGCGGGTTTTTCAGGTTCATTACGATAATGAGTGACACTTGCGGTCGCAGCATTGAGACGATTCAAACCCTTGCCCAACGTGCCTGCCCAGACCATTTGCAGCTCATCCGCATAAACGGCCATAATCAGGTCGTCGGAAAGGCTATTCGGGTTTTCCGGGTTATGACGAAAGTGCACAAAGAGGCCCGTATCCGGATCAAAACGCTCCAGCCCCGCGCCCCAGGTCGCGATCCAGATATTTCCGTTGCGGTCTTCCGAGAAGGCTCCCACGGCGTTTGTGCCTAGGCTGGACGGGTTGCTCGGATTGTTGCGATACAGGCTGAATTGTCCGGCGGTTGCAGATAGTTTATTGATGCCGTTGTGCGATGTGCCAATCCAAAGGCTTCCCGAATGATCCTTGTAAAGCGACCAGACTTCATTGCCACTCAGACTGTCGGGCAGATAGGGATCATTTTGATAATGCGTAAAGTGCCCCGGCTCGGAGAGATCCATCAGGCTTAATCCACTTGTCCAGGTGCCAACCCATAACTTGCCGCTTGAATCGCCCCATAATGCCATCAGATCATTGGTGCTCAAACTATCAGAGATTTGCGGGTTGTGCGAAAAATGTCGTGCTGTGCCTGTGTGCGGATCGAACTGATCCAGCCCAGCGCCAGGCAGACTGAACCCGCCGGTCGCGATCCAGAATGTCCCGTCCGGCGCCTCATAAATGGCTGCAATATTGTTGCTGGCCAGGCTGGCAGATTCCGAGTCATCGTGCCGGTAGTGGACGGCTTTCCCGGTCGCGGGGTCGAACTGACTGAGCCCGGAGCCTTCCATGCCAAATGCTCCCGTGCCGATCCAAAGCTGGGTCAGCGAATCTTCAAAAATCACGGAGATGGCATCGTTACTCAGGCTATTCGAATCGTGAGGGTCATGACGGAAGTGATCGAACCCATCCTGCTCGGGCCGAAGGCGGTCCAGACCACCGAGTGTGCCCACCCAGAGTAGACCACGCGAGTCTTCTTTAATAGAAGTGACAATATCATTACTAAGGCTGGATGGCTTCTCTGGGTCATGGCGATAGCGGACGAAGGTTTCGGTGACGCGGTCGAAGCGGTTTAACCCGCCACCCCAGGTGCCGACCCACAGGTAGCCTTCGTTATCCTCCGTAATGGAGAGGATGCTGTTGTGGCTGATGGAATTGGGATCGTCCGGATCGTGTTTGAAGACTTTGAATGTATAACCGTCATAGCGGTTAAGCCCATCCTGCGAGCCTATCCAAAGGAAGCCCTGACTGTCCTGAAAAATGGCCAATCCGGCATTCTGGGAGAGTCCATCTTCAATCGTAAGGTGTTTAAATTGACTAACACTGCCCGGTGCAAGGCTTAGATCAAAAGCTAGAGACTCATCTACCAGAGGGGCGGCCTTCACAGATGAGAATAGAAAGATAGATAAGATACTAAGGAGAAGACAGGGAGGCAACGTTGTTCGTTTCATGGCGCTGACATGGAAATAGACTTAAACCATTCTAGCACTCCTGTTTTCAAATCAGACAAAAGTAGTGACTTATTTCACGAGAGGGAGGATAAAGTTCACGCTTTTGGGCCGAAAATTACCCTCCTGGACCCTCTGCTGGCGGATTTACTTCGATCTCATTGCGGGGTCGTTGTTTGAATTACTTCTGTAACCTTTTGCGATTACTTTCGTCCTGCATTTAGACTTTCAAAAGTGTAAATAGAGTTTGCAGAAGTGAAAATCCACTGAACTTCTCCTAATTTATTTTTAACAGCACGTCAGACGGTTAAGCTGACATTAGGAAGGGATGCAATAGAAATGAACTTATCAAACATTAGAATCAACGGCCCGGAGGTGAACATCAAGCTAGCTACAACAAAGCAATTTTTTTTAGCCGATTTCATTAACACTTTTTTAAATTTTTGTTAAAGCAAATAGAGAGGTCATAATTATGATTGAGAATAAGTTACCTCAGAGCCTTACTTCATCAGCGACACAAGAGTTTCAGACCATTTACGATATCTCGCTGGTGATCCCGACGAGGAACGAGGCGGGGAACATCGAGCCGCTGCTGATGCGGATCCACCAAGCCGTGAAAGGGATTGCGACGGAGGTGGTGTTCGTGGACGACAGCACCGACAACACCCCGGAAGTGATCGGCAAACTCCAGGAATGGTTTCCGCTGCCGATCAAGCTGATCCACCGGCCGAAG
>Ga0114129_10002969_pt1 | contig 23744 bp, 16 predicted proteins | sample RhiMetdeltSRZDD1_FD_80071 | JGI IMG/M metagenome (GOLD analysis project Ga0114129, IMG submission 80071) | Populus rhizosphere microbial communities from Tennessee, USA - Rhizosphere MetaG P. deltoides SRZDD1 (version 2) (version 2) | ecosystem: Host-associated > Plants > Roots > Rhizosphere >...
ACTTGGCGTCGGCAGCTGGGATCATCTGACGACGAAAGGACTCATTCACGAGATTCCCGATCGCGTCGTCGTGTGGAATGAGTTCCAGCGGCGTGAAGCGGCCGAGCTGCATGGCGTACCGATCTCGCGCGTCAGCGTCACAGGCGCCCAGGCGTACGACCATTGGTTCGTCCAGAGGCCGTCGAGCGACCGAGCCGCGTTCTGTGCGAGGGTCGGGGTGCGCTCGGATCGCCCGATTCTTCTGTATCTCTGCTCCTCGCAGTTCATCACGCCGTACGAGGTGGGCTTTGTTCGGCGATGGATCGCAGCCATTCGAGGATGTGCTGACTCCGCGGTGAGCACTGCGGCCATTCTGATCAGGCCGCATCCGCAGAACGCGGCGCAGTGGAGCGACTTCGATGTGTCGGCATTCACTGACGTCGGTATCTGGCCTCGCGCTGGCGCCAACCCTGTCGATACGAACGCACGCGCCGACTACTACGACTCGATGTTCCACAGCGTGGCGATGGTCGGCATCAACACCAGCGCGCAGATCGAATCGGGCATCGTCGGCCGGCCCGTTTTCACCGTGTTGACCGAGGAGTTCGCGGGACAGCAGGAAGGCACGTTGCACTTCCGCCACCTGCAACACGCCAACGGAGGCCTGCTGCATGTGGCGGCAACGCTCGATGAGCACGTTGCGCAGCTCGTCCCGGTCGTCAACGGCCAGCACGAGCCCTCGAAGTCGCGCGTCTTTGTCGAAGCCTTCGTTCGTCCGCACGGTCTCGAGACACCCGCGGCCCAGAAGTTCGTCGAGGTCATCGAAGCGCAGGCCGCCTTGCCCCCTCCGCTGCCGATTCAACCCACGTTGTCGCTCCGAATCTGGCGACAACTGCTCACGCCGCTGGCGATTGTGGCCCGAGCGCATGCCGTCAGGCGCCGGTCACGATACCAAGAGACCGATGCGCCACCGAACGCCCCGCGGCGACTGCTGATCGTTCTCGCCTCGCCGGAGTACCTGCGGTACTACGACTCGACGATGAAGCTCCTTGCCGATCGCGGCCACCAGGTAACCGTGGCCGTGAATTGGCTGCAGGAGCGGAAACAGGCGAGGCTCGACCTCATTGGCGACGAGCGGATCACCGTGCTCGGTGCGATCCCGGAGCGTGGCGACGTGTGGACGGCGCTCGCGCGAGCCGTGCGGGGCACCATGGACTTCGCGCGCTATCTCCACCCGAAGTACGCCGACGCGGCCGCGCTGCGGACGCGGATGTACCGCAAGGTCCTGCCGTCAGTACTACGGCCGCTGAATCGGATTCGGGTGTTGAACGAGCCAGCGCTCGCTCGACTTCAGCGCCTCTTGCAGGCCGTCGAGCGCGCAATTCCCGTGTCTCGAACCATCCGCGGATTCCTCGAGGCCCATCGGCCTGATGCGATCATCGTCTCGCCGCTCGTCGATGCCGCTTCGGAGCAAGTGGACGTCGTACGCGCCGCTCAAGCGGCGGGGATTCCCGTCGTCGCTGCCATCGCCAGCTGGGACAACCTGACGAATAAGGGCGTCATGCGCGTCGTTCCCGATCTGGTTACGGTGTGGAACGAGCGTCAGAAGGCTGAGGCCGAGGAGTACCACGGCATTCCGCCCGAGCGCGTGGCGGTCACGGGTGCGCAGTTGTTCGATCGGTGGTTCGATCGGGCCCCCCCTCAATCGCGCGCCGCGTTCGGGGAGATGGTGGGGCTGCGGGACCCTCGTCCCTATGTGCTCTTTGTCGGCTCCTCGGTATTCATCGCACGCTCGGAGTTCGAGGTGCCGTTCGTCCGGCGATGGCTCGAGGCGCTGCGGCGCAGCGAGCACGCCGCGCTGCGCGATGTGCCTGTCGTGGTGCGCCCCCATCCTTTCAACGTCGACGCCTGGGCGACGGCCGACTTCAGCGACCTTGGTCCCGTCGCCATCTGGCCGCGTCAACGCTACACACCGGCAGAGGAGTCGGTCCGGATTTCGTTCTTCGATTCGCTTTATTACGGCTCCGCGATTGTCGGACTCAATACGAGCGCCATGATCGAAGCGGCGATTCTCGGCAAACCGGTGCTGTCGCTCGTGACGCCTGAGTTCGCGGGCACGCAGGAAGGGACGCTGCACTTTCAGTATCTCCTACCGGAAAATGGCGGCTTTCTGCGGGTGGCGCACTCGTTCGACGAGCACCAGACACAGCTCGCGGCCGCCCTCGAGAACCCGGACGCCGTTCGCGCGGAGACCGAACGGTTTGTCCGCACCTTCTTACGGCCGGGTGGGCTCGATACCGCATGCACGCCGGTGCTGGCAGATGCGTTCGAACGCGCGGCGAGCGCCAGGCCCGCGCGTCGTCGCGAGTCGCTCGGGACATGGATGCTGCGCGTGGTGGTCGCGCCGCTCGCGCTGGTCGTCTATTGGGTCGGGACCGGTGGCGGGAAGCGATCGAAAAAAGCCGCGACTGGCACCTTGCTCCCCCGTGTGGCACGCGATCTCCGAGACGGCCGCAAGCGGATCGCCAAGGCATGGACCCGTGTGGCGTCGGCGATTGGGGCGATGGGACGGACGTCGACGCGACGACTCTTCAAGAGCGCACGATCGAGTCGCCGTGCCGTCGTTCGGTGGACACGTCTCGCACGCTACAGCATCGCCACACGCGTGCTCGGGCGCGGAGCTCCAAAACGTGGAGACATGCGTCCGTGAAGATCCTGTTTCTCGGCTATCGCTACGCCTACTTCCGCAACTTCGATTCCGTGTTGCGGGAGTTGGCGCGTCGTGGGCACGAGGTTCATCTCGCCGTCGAACAGGAGCACGACCAGGGGCGGGCACTTGTCTCCGGCCTCGCCGCCGAGTTCTCCACGATCACGTTCGGTCCGGCGCCGCGTCGTGCTGACGACGAGTGGAGCTGGGTCGTCGGTCGCATACGCCACGGCCTCGACCATCTTCGCTATCAGCACCACGTGTTCGACGACACGCCGATGCTCCGTCAACGATCGCGAGAACGCACGCCGGGTCTGTTCGTCGCGCTGGGAACGTTCGTCCGTCGCTACGCACGCTGGGCTCGACGTCCCCTGTCAGCGTGGCTGCACTGGCTCGAACGGTCGGCGCCGGAGGACCCGTCGATTCGGGAATTCGTCGCCCGGCACCGGCCGGACGTCGTGCTGATTACGCCGCTGATTACGTTGGGTTCATCGCAGATCGACTATGTCAGGGCGGCCCGATCGCTCGGCATTCCCGCCGCGCTCTGTGTGTGGAGCTGGGACCATCTGTCGAGCAAGGCGCTGATTCGCGAACTGCCCGATCGCGTGTTCGTCTGGAACGAGACGCAGAAGCGCGAAGCGATTGAGATGCACGGGGTGCCGGCGGACCGGGTCAGCGTGACCGGCGCGCAATGCTTCGACAAATGGTTCGACCGGACGCCGTCGCGCGATCGCGAGACGTTCCGTGGTGCGGTAGGCCTGCCCCTCGAGGGGCCGCTCATCCTGTATGTCTGCTCGGCGCCGTTCAGCGGCAGCCCGCCCGAGGCTCCGTTTGTCGTGGAGTGGATTCGGCACGTCCGCTCGCACGCCTCGCCGCAGCTACGCACGGCGCCCATTCTGGTTCGGCCGCATCCGTCTCGGCGGCCCGAATGGGAATCGGTCGACGTCGGTCAGTTCCCCGGCGTCGTCGTCTGGGGCACCGATCCGACCGAATCCGGCTCGCGCGACGATTACTTCGACTCGCTCTTTCACAGTGCTGCGGTGGTTGGTCTCAATACCAGCGCCTTCATCGAAGCGGGCATCGTGGGCCGGCCCGTGCACGCGCTGCTGCTGTCCGAGTGGTACGAGAGCCAGATGGGGACGGTGCATTTCAGATACCTGCTCGAGGCCGGAGGGGGCCTGCTGATCGCGGCGTCGAGCTTCGAGGAGCATCTCGTGCAGCTCGCTCGCTCGCTCGCCGGCGCCTCGAGCGATCGGAGTCCGTTCGTCCGGGCGTTCGTGCGCCCGCTCGGGCTCGACGTGCCAGCAACGCCGCTCTTCGTGGACCATGTCGAGGCGATGCGCTCGGCGGTCGTCGCGCCATTCGGGCGGCCGCGGTTCGAGCGGGTGGCGCATCGACTCCTGCTCACGGCGATGGCGTGTCGCGATGATGTGAGCCGTGAACGCTGGGCCTACTCCGAGCGTGAGCTCGAGAAGATCGGCCGCATGCGTACGCTGCGTGAGTCGAAAGCTTCGCGGGAGCGTGAACGCAAGCAGGCGGAGCGGGCAGTCAAGGAGCGGCGGCAGGCGGAGCGGGAGCTCGCGCTCGCCCAGCGCCGGGCCGGGAAGGGCGCGAAGAAAGCGTCATCCGCGAGTCGATGAGCAGTGGTGTGATGGAGCCGTCGAGCGCGTCGCCCGAATTCCGCGCCTACGAGCGCGTGCGTGATGCGGTCGTTCGCATGAAGGCGGCACCGGCGCATGACGAGGCGACCGCGCCAAGCGCGTACTGGTCGGAGGAACTCGGCACGATCGATTACCTGATCGAGGCGTCGCCGCTCATCATTCGAAAGCTGCGGCATCACGCGTTCCACATCACTGGGATCCGGCCGTACGACTATCGCTCGAAGGGCGACGCGCGCCGCGAGCTGTTCGAGGCTCGTCTCAGCGCGCTGCGAGAGCTGGGAGGTGAGAACCTCCTCGTGCCGGAATCGCCGGCGCTCGGCGGATTCGGCTATGAGATCGGGGGCCGCCTCTTCAACGTGGATACGTTGAAGTTCTACGAAGTCCTGATCGGCATGGAGCGCGGCGGCATCCTCTCGGCGCTACGCACGCGTGAGCACCCGGTGGTCTGCGAAGTCGGGGCAGGATGGGGCGGCTTCGCCTATCAATTCAAGACGCTGTTCCCCCGCGCCACATACGTCATCGTCGATTTCCCCGAGCTCTTCTTGTTCTCGGCGACATACCTCGCGACGCTTTTTCCCCAGGGCCGGATCGCGTTCCTCGCCGAGGGTGACGCCTCGATGGAGGAGGCGCGCGGCGCCGACTTCGTCTTCGTCGCCGACACGCGCGTCGGCCACGACACGATCCTGACGCCGGACGTGCTCGTCAACATGGTCTCGTTCCAGGAAATGACCGGCACACAGGTGCGCGGGTATGCCGGACGAGCGGCAAAAGCCGGATGTCGACTGCTCTACAGCTTCAATCGCGAGCGATCGCCGTACAACACCGAGCTCGTCAGCGTGAGCGAAGCGCTCGGCGAGCGGTATCGGCTCACTGAGATCCCGGTCCTCAACACCGACTACACGACGGCGATGAAAAAGCCGCCGAAGGCGGGGAAGCCGTCGGAGCGGTCGGAGTTCAATTACCGCCATCTCGTGGGCCGACTTCCGCCATCGCCTTCGGCTTTGGCGAGACAGGTTGCAGGGCACGTCCTTACGGACGTGCCGGTGACTGGTCGAGCCGAAGGCAAAGGCGGAGGACCTCGTGTCGTGCTCGGCATGACGCTCTACAACAACGCCGAGCATCTGCCTGAAGCCATCGAATCGTTGTTGACGCAGACCGACGCCGATTTCCTGCTCGTTCTCCTCGACGATGCGTCGGCCGATCGCACCGAGGCGGTGGCGCGTGAGTTCGAATCACGCGATCCCCGCATCAAATACTTTCGCCACGAGACTCGCCAGGCGATGGTCGCGACCTGGCGCGAGGTCGTCGAGATTGCGGTGCGTGAATGTCCATCGGCGGACTACTTTGCGTGGGTGAGCGATCACGATCGGTGGCATCCGCGCTGGCTCGAGCGACTGCGCGCCGAGCTCGAGGCGGACGCGAGCGCAGTGCTCTCCTATCCGATCACGCGGAGAATTGGGCCGAACGGCGTCGAACTGGACAAAGGTCCGCGTCTCTTCGACACAACGGGATGCCTGGACCTGCGCGCGCGGTGGACGCACATGTGCCATGCGGGCGTCGGCGCCGGAGACATGGTGTACGGGCTGATGCGCATCAAGGCGTTGACCAGCGCCGGCATCTTCCGCCGGGTCCTGCGTCCCGATCGGCTGCTGATTGCCGAGTTGATCCTGCGCGGTGGCGTCCGTCAAGTGCCGGAGAGCCTGTGGTTCCGGCGCGAGTCGAACGGAGCGAGCGTGGATCGCCAGCGCCATTCGCTCGTACTCGCGGGCGAGGAGCCGAAGTGGTTTCATTCCCCGCCGTGGTTCCAGCATTCGATGGTGCTGTGGCACGAGTACGCGCGGCAGGAGCCGCCCCCGCTTCCTGTTTCGCGGGCGGCGTGGGTGGGGATGCTCCTGCGGTATCAGCTGACGTACGGCTGGAAACATTTCCGGAAGACCGAAGCCTCGCATGCCGTCGGTCGTGGCATCGACAACGTGATCTGGACGAAAAAGATCACCAGGCATTACTGGCACCACGCGGTCTACAACACGCTCATCGGCGCACGCACGGTGTGGGGCCGTATCCGCCGATTGGGCCGCCGCGTCGTGTACGAGCTGCTCGTGCTCACGCATCGCCTCGGGCTTCGAGGTCGGGGAAAGGCTGAGACGCGGTGAGTGACGGGGTGGTCGCGCGGACGCTCGAGGCAGTCGGCCGCGCGCTGCACCGCGTGGTGCACCCGCAATCCCGGCACGAGCAAGAGAAGCTCGATCGAATCGCACGAGCGATCGACACCCGCGACTCCGCCCAGGCCGATCTTCTCCGCAAGCAGTTCGACGGTCTGTCCGACAAGATCTCCAGGCTCGCACTGGACAGCGACATTCGCCGACTGCATCGCGATCTCGACGAGCTTCGCGCCGCGAGCGGGCGGCAGCACAAGATGTTGTCGCAAGGGCTTCGCTACGCCCGGTGGCAGGAGGAGCTCCGCCTCGAGGAGCGCCGGGTCAAGCGACGCATCGACGGTCTGGCTCGCAGCGATCGGCCGGTCCTGGTCGGACCGTGGTCCGGCGAGGTGGGATACGAGCTGTTCTATTGGATCCCGTTCGTGACGTGGGCGCTCCGGGAGGCAGGCGTTTCCCCCGAGCGAATCGCGATCGCATCGCGAGGCGGGCCGTCTTCCTGGTACGCGCATCTGGGCGGCCAGTACCTCGATCTTCTGTCACACGTCTCGCCGGAAGAATTTCGAGCCCACACTGAGGCGCACAAGAAGCAGCGCGCGGTTGGTGCCTTCGACCGTGAGATTGTTCCACGGCTGATCCGAGCGGCTGGTCTCCAGCGGCCCGTCCTCCTGCATCCTGGCTTGATGTATCGCCTCTTCCGTCCGTTCTGGGAACAGAAGGCGACGATTCATCGGGTCGACGACTTCACGCAGTACGAGCGGGTGACCCCACCATCGATCGCGGCATTGGCCGGCCGGCTGCCGTCACGCTACGTTGCCGTGCGCTTCTATTTCAGCTCCACGTTTCCCGACACGTCCGCGAACCGCGCGTGTGCGGCGTCGATCGTACGCGGCCTCGCGGCATCGACTGACGTCGTGATGCTCGGCACGGGGATTCGCGTCGACGATCATCACGACTACACGCCGCAGGAATCGGCGCGCATACACACCATCGACGACCTGATGACCCCGGCGACCAACCTCGACGTCCAGACCGCGGTCATCGCGGGAGCCCGGGCCTTCGTCGGCACCTTCGGCGGGTATGCCCATCTCGCGCCGCTGTGCGGCGTGCCGTCGATGGCGTTCTATTCCGTGCGCGACGCCTTCCACGGCTATCACCGCGAGGTGGCCGAGCGCGTGTTGAACGTGAGTGCTGAATCGCTCGTGGCCATCGATGTCGGCCACGTGGCGCTGATGCGGATGGCGCTCGGTGGAGAGGTCCTGCATGCCTGATTCGTTCCTGCGCCGCGTGCTCCGACGCGGCTCCGCTCCGGGCGTCGGGCAGCAGTCCATCGACGCGCTTGCCGCCGCTGTCCGCGACCTGGCGGAGGCCCAACGCAAACAGACCGTGCAGCTCAAGAAACTGCATGACACGCAAAAGGAGCAGGACCGCCGGTGGGAAGAAGCGTTCGATCGCTGGCAGAAGGGCGCGAGGGAGACTTCGCGGCGCGAGCGCCACGACGCGTTGCGAGCCGCCGACAAGGCGCATGGACGGTCGCAGGCGATGGTCAACGACCTGCTGCGAAGCGTCAAGACCGAGCACAAGTGGCGCCTGATCTTCGCGCGGCAGATCAACGCAGTGCTGCGTACCCTGCACCTGCATCGCATGCCGCTGTCGCCGCCGCTGGACCTCATTGCGAAACGCTTCCGGCTCTGGTCGCAGAACGAGGAGGACGGCATCATCCTCGCGTTGTTCGAGCACGCGGGCATCACCGATCGGCGATTCGTCGAGATCGGCAGCGGTCAGAGCGGCGGCAACTCCGCGTTTCTGGCCTACGAATGCGGATGGAACGGGCTGATGATCGACATCGTGCCCGACGCCATCGACACCCTCCGCCGACGGTTCAGTCACAACCCGGGCGTGATCGGCGTCGCCGCCGCCGTGTCAGCGGAGAACGTCAACCAGCTGCTCACCGATCACGGATTCACGGGCGAGATCGATCTGCTGTCGCTCGACATCGACAGCTACGACTACTGGGTGCTGGAGGCACTGACCGTCGTCTCGCCGCGCGTACTGATCGTCGAGTACAACGCACGGCTTGGCGCCGAGCGCGCGGTGACGGTGCCGAAAGACCAGCCGCTCGACGGCACGTCCGACGCGTATTTCGGGGCGTCGCTGGCGGCGTTTGAAAAGCTCGCCCGCAAGAAGGGGTATCGCCTCGTGGTGTGCGATCCGATGGGGGTCAATGCGTTCTTTCTTCGCAGCGACGTCGCGCCGCACGTGCCCGGCGTTCCGGTAGCGCAGGCGTATCGCCAGGCGGTCGATCGCTGGAGCCTCGATGACGAGCCGCGGTCGGGCGTCGCGACCACGCCCGGCGGCCCGCCGCTCGTCGAGGTCTGACGCTGTGAAGATCCTGTTCATCGCGCGGCATTACTCGTATCTGAGGCTCTTCGAGTCGGCGCTCGACAGCCTCGCTGCGCGAGGGCATGCGATCACGCTCGCGGCCGATCGAGAGGAAACGCTCGGCGGCCGTCAAATGGTCGAGCGAATCGCCGCCCGCTATCCGCACGTGCAGATGACCGAGGCGCCTGGCCGACATGCCGGCGCCTGGTCCGAGCTGGCGCGGCGTTTGCGGCTCGGCCTCGATTACCTCCGATTTCTCGACGTCCGGTACGCGAGGACCGCGCATTTGCGGAAGCGCGCGGCGGAGCGCGCCCCTCGCCTGATCGTGCGCCTCGCGAATTCGTACGTGGGAGGATGGCTCGGAGGGCCGAAGGGGATCGGCACATGCCTGCGGTTTCTCGAGCGCGGTCTCCCGGGGGCCGGCGAGCTCGAGGCGTTCATCGCGTCGCAGGCACCGGATGTCCTCCTCATCACGCCGCTCGTCGACATGGGGTCGCCGCAGCTGGATCACTTCGCGGCTGCTCGAACGCTGGGCGTGCGCACGGTGTTGCCAGTCGGAAGCTGGGATCATCTGTCGAGCAAGTCGTTGCTTCGCGCGATGCCGGATCGCGTGCTCGTCTGGAACGAGTCTCAGCGCACTGAAGCACTCGAGTTACACGGCGTGCCCGCCGATCGCGTGGTGGTCACGGGCGCACAATGCTTCGACCAGTGGTTCGATCGCGCACCGGCTGTCAGCCATCGGGTCTTCTGCGATCGCGTAGGACTGGCCTCCGACAAGCCTTTCGTGTTGTACGTGTGCTCGTCGTTGTTCCGGGGCACGGCGTTCGAGCCCTCGTTCGTCGAACGATGGATTCAAGCGATTAAGGGCAGCTCTGATCCGCGCCTCAAGGGCATCGGCATCCTGATACGGCCGCATCCGTCGCGACTCGACGAGTGGAAGAGCGTCGACCTCACTGCCTATCACAACGTGACGCTCTGGGGCGCGCACCCGGTCGATGCCGAAGCCAAAGAGGACTACTTCGACTCGATGTACTACAGCGCGGCAGTCGTGGGCCTGAACACCAGCGCGTTCATCGAAGCAGCCGTCGTTGGCAAACCCGTGCATACCGTGCTGCTGCCGGAGATCTCGGATGACAACCAGGAAGGCACGCTGCATTTCCACTACCTCCTGAACGTCAACGGCGGATTGCTGCGCCAGGCGAGAAGCCTCGAGGAGCATGTGCCGCTGCTCGCCGAATCGCTCGCTGGGCACGGTGGCGGCGACTCGAAGGCCGTCCGTTTCGTCGCCGGGTTCGTGCGTCCGTTCGGACGAGATGTGCCGGCGACGCCGCGATTCGTCGACGCGATCGAACGAGCCGCAGCGTTGCCGGCGCCTCCGCCCGAGCGACGCGGTCGGGCCGCGCGCGTCGCGTATGTAGCGCTGTTCCCGCTCGCATGTGTCCTGTCGCTGCAACTGAGGACTCAACCCTGGCGGAAGCGGGCGAAGAGTCGCTTCCGCAAGCACTACGAGCGGAGGAAGCTCGCGCTCCTTCGTTGGGTCAAGCAGATCGTGACGGATCAATTCATCGCGGCGGGCAAGCACCGCAAAGGCGCGCCCGCCGTGAGCGCCTCGTCCCTGACGCCGAAAGCCGGGCACAAGCGCGATCCTGCGAAGACGCTCGCGGGAACGGAGTTCATCGAAGCCAAAGAGACGCGCGAGCTGGTCACGGTGCTGGGCCGAAGCGGCCGCACGATCATCTTGGGGCCGTGGCTGTCGGAAGCCGGATTCGAGCTGCTCTACTGGATTCCGTTTCTGCAATGGGCCAAGGCGTACGGCAATTTCGATCCCGAGCGGCTGGTCGTCGTGTCGCGAGGCGGCGCCGCCTCGTGGTACAGCCATCTCACGCCGCACTATGAGGAGATCTTCACCTTCTTCTCGCCCGACGAGTTCCGCGCCGCCAACGAGCGGCGGATCGCCGAGCAGCAAGGCCGGCAGAAGCACGTCGAGGTCTCCACGTTCGATCGGGACATCCTTGCGCGTGTCAGCGCGAAGCGAGGCCTCACCGGCGCCGAGCTGCTGCATCCGTCGCAGATGTACCAGCTCTTCGATCACTTCTGGCTCCAGCGCGCACCGGTCACGCTGGTTGAGGCGTTTGCCTCGTTTGCGCCGATCGCGGCGCCACCGCCGTCGGGCATCCTCGCGCAGCTGCCCGATCGATATGTTGCCGCCAAGTTCTACGGCAATTCGGCGCTGCCGCCAACGCCCGAGAATCGCGACTTCGTCGCGAGCTATCTCGCCGATCTCGCGCAGCACGTTGACGTGGTGCTGCTGAACACTCCCCATCGATTCGACGATCATCCCGACTTTTCGCCGAGCGTGCGGTCGCGTCTCCATTCCATCGATCACCTGATGACTCCGGAGAACAACCTTGCCGTGCAGACCGAGGTGATCCGTGGCGCCCGAGGATATGTCGGTACCTACGGCGGATTCTCGTATCTCGCACCGCTCTGCGGTGTGAACACGCTGACGTTCTATTCGCACGCGAGCGGATTTCGGTTCGACCATCTGGAAGTCGCCAAGCGCGTGTTCTCGTCTCTGCGCTGCGGGACCTTCACCGAGATCGATCTGCGTGCCAGCGACGTCCTGCGTCTCGGCTTCGGCAGCGGCGCACCCTCGTCCGTGGGAGTCAATCGATGAGTCGGACGACGGTGGTTGCCGGCAACCTTGCGCGCTTTGCGCTGCGCCGGACGGCCGCGCGAGCGCGCTGGACGCTGAACGGCACCCGGTGGGCATTGAAGGTCGCGCAGAAGAAGGTCCGAAGCGTCTGGCACGCCGGCCGTCGAGGCGCGGAGACAGTTCGCAACCACGCCGTGAATGCGTTGAAAGTGCCGTATCGCGCCATTCGACGCCCACTGCGAGCCTCGTCGCGACGCAAAGCGCACATGCAGGAGCGCTGGCGCTTCTACAAGGTCGAATGGGGCATCGAGCGCGAGATCGAGACCATCGTTGCGCGCGACCGACCGCTCATCGCCGGCCCATGGCTGTCGGAAGTGGGATTCGAGACCCTCTACTGGATTCCCTTTCTGCACTGGCTCAAAGCGGCATTCCACGTCGACCCGAGCCGGGTGGTTGCTGTCTCGCGCGGCGGCGTCGGTTCCTGGTACCAGGGCGTCGCCGATCGGTACGTCGAGATCTGGGACGAGATGGATCCCGCCGAGTTCGCGCGCCGCAACGCGGGGCGAGGTGTCACCAAGCACTATGAGCCGTCGCCCCTCGATCGAGAGATCCTCGACGTTGTCGCCCGCAGGGTGGGGACGAGCGACTTCGATGTCTTGCACCCCGGTCTGATGTACCGGCTGTTCACACTCTACTGGTCCGGTCAACGCGCGATGGGCTTCGTCGATGCACACCTGCGTTTTACGACGATGACGACGCCGGCGGTCATCGATCCTGCGTTGCTGCCTGCCGAGTATGTGGCGGTGAAGTTCTACGCCGCGCGGTCGTTGCCCGATTCCCCCGACATTCGCGCGCATCTGCGCGCGACGGTCGCTGCGCTCGCTGAACGAATACCTGTTGTGCTTCTCGATACCGGGCTCGTGCTCGAGGACGATCACGCCGACTACACCTTCGCGACGCGCGGCCGAGTCCTGAGCGCCCGGTCGTGGATGACGCCGCGGAACAACCTCGGCGTGCAGACGCAGATCGTGGCGGGCGCCAAGGCGTTCGTCGGCACGTGCGGAAGCATCGCGTGGCTGGCGCCTCGGTTGGGTGTCGATACATCGGCGCTCTACGTCGATCCAAAGTGGCTGCACGCGCATCTCGGCGTGGCGATGCGCGCCTATCACCGACTGGGCGCGGGCCGGTTTGCGGTGGCCGATCTGCGCGCGATCGATCCGCTGGGTGCGCTGGGCAACAGCGTCGTCCCGACGACCGATGCCATCGATTCGCCTGCATGAACGTCCTCTTCATCGCGCGGCACTTCACCTACTTCCGCAACTTCGAGTCGGTGATCTCGATGCTCGCCGATCGCGGTCATCACGTGCACCTCGCCGCCGACCGTGAAGAGGCGCTTGGTGGTCGCGTGCTGGTCGATCGCCTCGCCGCCGCGTATCCGCGTCACGTGAGCGTTGGGTTCACGCCGATTCTGCACTGGGGTCGCTATCGTCGCCTGGCGAGTGCGCTGCGAATCGGGTTGGACTACCTGCGGTATTCAGATCCGCGGTACGAGAGCACGCCAAAACTGCGGGACCGCGCGTACGAGCGGACGCCCTTCTTCGTGTTGGCGCTTGCCCGACTGCCGGGCCGTCGACTGCTCGTGCGTGCGCTGGAGCGGCTCGAGCACGCTGTTCCACGCCAGGCTGGGATCGACATGTACATGCAGGATCATCGGCCCGACGTCCTCCTCATCACGCCGCTCATCGAGCTCGGCTCTCCGCAGCTCGACTTCGTGCGTGCCGCTCGCGCGCTCGGCATTCGCAGCGCGCTGTGTGTGTGGAGCTGGGATCATCTCTCGAGCAAGGCGCTGATCCGTGTCGTCCCCGATCGCATCGTCGTCTGGAACGACACGCAGCGCGCCGAAGCCGAGCGGTTCCACGGCATCTCATCGGATCGAGTCATCGTCACCGGCGCCCAGTGCTTCGATCAGTGGTTCGATCGCAAGCCGTCCCGGGATCGAGCGTCGTTCAGCCAACGAGTAGGGCTGCCCGCCGACCGCCCCTACGTTCTGTATGTGTGCTCGGCCTTGTTCAAGAACAGTCCGCTCGAGGCCGCATTCGTCCTGAAGTGGGTCGCGACGATCCGTCAGTCGCCGGATGTCCGCGTTCGTGGAACCGCGGTGCTGGTACGGCCTCACCCCCAGCGTCTCGATGAGTGGCGCTCGCCGGAGATCGCGGCCGCCCTCACAGGGGCGACGAACGTGGTGTTGTGGGGCTCGAATCCTGTCGATCCGGAGAGTCGGGCCGATTACTTCGACTCGATGTATCACTCGTCGGCGGTCGTGGGGCTCAACACGAGCGCTCTGGTCGAAGCCGCGATCGTCGATCGGCCAGTGTTCACGATTCTGCTGCCCGAGTTCCGCGACAACCAGGAAGGCACGTTTCATTTTCACCATCTGCTCACGGTGGGCGATGGATTCCTCAACGTCGCGCGATCGATGGATGAGCACGTCGAACAGCTCGCGGACTCCCTCAATGGCGCCCCGGGAAAGACCAATCGCCCGTTTGTGGAGCAGTTCATCCGGCCTCGTGGAGCGGCGGTGGCAGCAACCCCGGTATTCGTCGACGCGCTCGAGCACGTGGTCGCCAACGAACGCGCACTGCCGCAGCCGACGCCGGCGTGGGTATTCCTGTTGCGCCCGGTCGTACTGGCGTTGGTCATCGCCGGACGACTGCCCTGGGTCGAGCGCATCTACTGGAATCCCATCAAGCGCGGCAAGTGGGCGCACAATGTGCGCGCGATCTGGGAGAAAGACGATCAGCGCCGCGCCAAGCGCCGCGACAAGGCCTCGCGAGTCGCCCGCAAGATTCCGCAGCAGGCCGTCGTGCGACTGAAGACGGCAGCCAAACACGCGCTCGGTGCCGTAGGATTGATTCGCCACTCATGAGTGTCGCGTCACATCCAGCTCTGACCAGTCTCGGCAACGGCCGCTGTCTCGTCATCGGCGAAGTGGCGATGGCCCATGATGGCAGCCTGGGTCTGGCGCACGCATACGTGGACGCCATCGCTGATGCAGGTGCAGATGCCGTCAAGTTCCAAACGCACATCGCAGCCGCGGAGAGCACGCCGGACGAGCCGTTTCGAGTGGCGTTCAGCAGACAAGATGCCTCTCGCTACGATTACTGGAAGCGGACGGAATTCACCGAGGAGCAGTGGCGCGGGCTCGCCGCGCATTGTCGCGAACGAGACGTCCTCTTCATCTCCTCGCCCTTTTCCCTGGAGGCGGTCGATCTTCTCCAACGGATCGGGCAGCCGTTGTGGAAGATTGCGTCGGGTGAGATCTCGAATACTCCGCTGCTCGAACGTGTCCTGAGCACTGGCGCACCCGTTCTCCTCTCAACTGGCATGAGCCCTCTCGCCGAGACCGACGCAGCCGTCGCACGCGTCAAGGCGCGCGGCTCGAAGCTGGGCGTGTTGCAGTGCACGACGGCGTACCCGTGCCCGCCAGAGCGCGTCGGCCTCAACCTCGTCCCTCAGTATCGCGAGCGATACGGATGCTGGGTGGGACTGTCCGATCATTCCGGGACGATGTATCCGGGCCTGGCCGGCGCGGCCATCGGGCTCGACATCCTGGAACTGCACGTTGCGCTCTCACGCGAGATGTTCGGCCCCGACGTGGTTGCCTCGGTGACGACGATGGAGCTTCGTCAGCTCGTCGAAGGTGTGCGCTTCATCGAGCGCATGCGCGCCAGCCCGATCGACAAGGACCACTCGGCGCGCGATACCGAGCCTCTTCGGCGACTGTTCACACGGAGTGTCGTGGCGCGCCAGGCGCTCGCGCCCGGGACGGTCCTCGGTCCAGAGCATCTCGCGCTCAAGAAGCCTGGCACGGGGATCCCGCCCGAACGGCTGGCCGAGATCATCGGCAAGAAGCTCGCGCGGTCTGTCGCGGCGGACCAGCTCTTGGCCGCTGAGGACATCGAAGGACTGTAGAGATACGTGTCGAAACGAAAAATCTGCGTCGTCGTCACCGCCCGGCCGAGCTATTCCCGCATTCGTACTGCGCTTCGAGCGATCAGGAATCATCCCGATCTCGAGTTGCAACTCGTGGTCGCGGCCTCGGCGCTGCTCGATCGCTACGGCGGCGCCATTCAGGCGATCGAGCACGACGGCTTTCCGATCGCGGCTCGCGTGTACATGGTCGTCGAGGGCGAAAACCTCGTGACGTCTGCGAAGTCCACCGGGCTCGGCCTGGTCGAGCTCGCAACCGTCTTCGACAACCTCGCGCCTGATGCCGTGGTGACGATCGCCGATCGCTACGAAACGCTGGCGAACGCCATCGCGGCCTCTTACATGAACATTCCCGTGGTTCACATCCAGGGTGGGGAAGTCACCGGCTCGATCGATGAGAAGGTGCGGCACGCGGTGACGAAGCTCTCGAATCTGCATCTGGTGTCGACGCAGGCTGCGGCCGAGCGTGTCAAACGGCTGGGCGAGGAGCCTGACACGGTCGTGGTGACGGGCTGTCCGTCGATTGACATCGCGGCAGAAGTGGCGGCAACGCCCGCGCTCGATTTCGACCCATTCGTGAAGTACGGCGGCGTGGGACCTCGCACCGATCTGTCGAAGGGCTACCTGGTGGTCATGCAACACCCAGTGACAACCGAGTATGACGAGGCGCGGGAGCAGGTTGAGGAGACGCTGTACGCCGTTCAGAGATTCGGCCTGCCCGTCCTCTGGTTCTGGCCGAATGTCGACGCGGGATCGGATGGCACGTCGAAGGGCATCCGCGTCTTTCGCGAGCGTGAGAAGCCGCAGAACCTGCATCTCTTCCGCAACATGTATCCGGAGGATTTCCTCCGTCTCCTCATCCACTCGACCGCGATCGTTGGCAACTCGAGCGTCGCGATTCGGGAGTGCTCGTACTTGGGTGTGCCGGCGGTGAACATCGGCTCGCGGCAGCAGGGGCGAGAACGAGGCCGCAACGTTGTCGATGTCCCGCACGACCGTGTGGCGATCGCGGACGCCATCAGATCACATGTCGAAGGCGGCAGGCCAGACGTCGATCATCTGTACGGCGATGGGCACGCCGGCGCCCGCATCGCCGACTGTCTGGCGAACGCGGAGCTCAAGGTCGAGAAGCGGCTGACCTATTGATGCTGACCACGATCCCCGCCGATCGAAAGCAGCGCATCGACGCGCTTCAGTTCACGTACACGCGTCAGGCTCACGAGGCCGTGACCGCATGCAATCTGTGCGGTGGGGACGTGCTCGTCGAGCTGACGAGTCGCGACCGCTACGGCTACGACGCCACATCCAGCGCGTGCGCGCGCTGCGGCCTGGTCTTCCTGAATCCGCGAATGACCGCGCGTGCGTACGGCCGCTTCTACGACGGCGTTTACCGGCCGCTCGTCAGCGCGTTCCACGGCCGGCTCATCGACGCGCAGACCATTCAGGCCGAGCAGCGTGAGTACGCGCGCAATCGAGCGGAGTTTTCGTCGCAATTCATCGATGGCGCCGGCCTCCAGACACTGCTGGACATCGGGGGATCGACGGGCGTGGTGGCCCATCATTTCGCCCAGGCGTTCGGATTGGCCGGTACCCTCATCGATCCAGCGCCGCTCGAAGTGGAACACGCGCGCGCCCTCGGTCTCGACACGATTACGGGCCTCGTCGAGGAGCACGACTTCGGCAGCCGTCGATTCGACCTCGTGCTGATCTGTCAAACCGTCGATCACCTGCTGGACATCGCGGGCACGCTCACGCGCGTGCGGCAGCTGTTGACGCCACACGGGCTTCTATTTGTCGACATCGTGGACTTTCGCGCGGCCTACTTGCGCAACTGGTCGGTCGAGGATGCCACCAAGATCGATCATCCGTACTACCTGACACAGGACACGATGACGACGTACCTGCGACGGACGGGATTCGCGATCGCCGGCTCCGCGTATGCGAGCGACCACCTGCATGTCAGCTACGTGTGTCGTCGAACGGAAGCGGCGCCCGACGCGCTGCCGAGTGCGGCCAGCGTCGACGCGATGTTCCGCGAAATCCGCTACGTGCAGAACGCGCCCCGCCCGGCATGAGAGGACGGACGGCGTGGGTCTCGCTGGCAATCCTCTCCGCGGTGTTCGTGGGCGCGTGGCGATTTCTTGCGCTGCCGGGATTCAACAACGACCACTACGTGCACATGGCTGGCGCGCAGCAAATCGTGCTCGGCGAGTGGCCCTCGCGCGACTTCGTCGATGCGGGAGCGCCGCTGATGTTCGCGCTGTCGGCGATCGTGTACTGGATCATGCCCGACACGCCGTTGTTTGGCGAGGCGCTGCTCATGGCGTTCATGTTCGGTCTGAGCGCGGCCGCAACGGTGTACGCGACGCGCCGCCTGACGGGCTCGATCGCGCTTGCGCTGCTGGCCGTCGCGCTGGAGATTGTGATCTTCCCGCGGACCTACAGTTACCCGAAGATCCTGACCTACGCGGTTGGGTTTCTCGCGATGTGGCGGTATGTCGACCGACCGTCGACCTCGCGGCTGGTGCAGCTGGCGGTCGTCGTCGTGCTCTCGTTTCTGCTGAGGTACGACCACGGTCTGTATCTCGGCGCGGGCGGCCTTCTGACCGTTGCGCTCACCTTCGCCAAGGACGGTACGCGAGAGGTCGTGCGCCGGGCGGTGACCTATGTGCTGCTCCTCGCCGTGTTGCTTGCGCCATATGTCCTGTATGTCGCGTGGTACGACGGCCTGTGGCATCACATGCTGCGCGGCATGGAAGCGCGAGCGCTGGAGGATTCGCGTGGCCGACGCCCGCCGGGGTTTCTCTTCACTCAGGCTCTCACCGAGGGGAATGCGGTGGCCTGGCTCTACTACCTGTTCCATCTGCTCCCGTTCATCACGGCAGTCACGGTGTACATGCGGTGGCGCCGATCGCCGGATCCACGGGAACTGGCGATGGTCGTTCCGCTCGTCTTCGTCGCCGTGCCCATGAATCTCGGACTGATACGGGAAACCTTGATCGCTCGTCTGCCGGACGCCGTCGTGCCGGCGACGTTTCAACTCGCGTGGCTGCTCGCGCGCGTCCGTGGGTTGCGTGCACGGCCGGTGGCCGTTCTGGGCTGGTCGGCCGCCGCGGTGCTCGTGTTCGTGACGTGTGCCAGTGTGGCGATTGTTGGCGCGACGAAGGAACAGCTGGACCGGGCGCAGTTGCTCGAGGGTCTTCCGCGCGCAGGGCGGCAGCTCGTTGACCGCACGACCCAACTACGCGCGCGCTTTCCAGCAGAGCAGATTCCGTCTCGGGTGGCGTACGCCCTGTTGCCCTTCTTCGCCTACGCCGATCGCTGTTTGGCGCCAACCGATCACATTCTGGTGCCGGCGTTCCTGCCCGAAGTCGCCGTGTGGGCGCGACGGCCGTTCGCGGGCGGGCAGATTCTCTTTCAATCCGGCTCGCTTGCCACCGAGTCGGATCATCGTCTCGTGATGGATCGGATGCGCATGCAACGAGTGCCGGTGACCGTACTGGTTCCAACGTCGGATCCGGTGCTCGCACAGTTCGACGAGCTTGCCAGCTACGTGCGCGATCACTTCCAGGACGTCGAAGTGCTCTTCATTGCCGATGGACGAAGGATCCGGCTCGGATTCGATCGCAGGCTCGCCAGTGGCCGAGACGGGCCAACGGGTTGGCTCTGCTACCGGTGAGCCGCGTTCTTGGAATCGTGCCGGCGAGGCAGGGATCGAAGGGCGTGCCCGGCAAGAATATGCGCGCGCTCGCCGGCCGTCCGTTGATCGACTACACGGCGAAGGCTGCGCTCGAGTCCGGTGTGCTCGATCGCACGATTCTCTCCACCGATTCCGAGGCGATCGCGGACATTGGACGACGGGCGGGTCTCGAGGTGCCGTTTCTTCGTCCCGCAGATCTCGCCAAAGACGACACACCGATGTTGCCCGTGCTGCAGCATGCCATCGACGCGGTGTCGGCTGACGGCTGGGTACCGGATCTGATCGTGCTGTTGCAGCCCACGTCGCCGTTCCGACGCCCATCACACATTCGCGACGTCGTCGCGCTGCTCCGCGAGACGCGGGCGGATTCCGTTGTGACCGTCGTCGAGGTTCCACGCCACCTCTCGCCCGACTACGTCATGAAAATTGATGCCGGGCTCCTGCGACCCTTTCTCCCGGAGGGCAGCCGCGTGACCCGTCGTCAGGATGTCCGGCCGGCGTATTCACGCGACGGGACCGCCTATGCCTGCTGGCGGACGACGATTGAGCGGTTCGGCACTATCTATGGCGAGCGTTGCCATCCGCTCGTCATCGATGCCGCCGACTCCCTGTCGATCGATTCGCAGGAGGACTGGGCGAATGCCGAACGACGACTGGCGGCGCGCTGACGTGAACATCGTTCGCCAATTCGTGCCGCGCGCGGTCCGGCACGGCATCAGCGCGCAGCTCGCACGTCTGCAGGCGACCCGTCTCGCGTCGGATCTTCGCCGACTCGCCTCGGGCACCGATACGATCGTCGCGGGCCCGTGGCTCGGAGAGGTTGGCTTCGAGCTGCTCTATTGGATGCCGTTTCTCCGATGGTTTGCGGAGACGTTTCGCGTGTCGCCACAACGCCTGCTGGTTGTGTCGAGAGGAGGCACGGCCTCGTGGTATCAGCCGTTCGCGGCCAGGTACCGGGACATCTTCGACTATTTGACGCCGGAAGCATTTCGGCAGCGCCATGATGAGCGAGTGGCGGTGAATGGTGAGCAGAAGCAGACGCAGGTGCTGGCGTTCGAGCGAGACGTGCTTCGAGAACTGACACAGGACGTGCACAGTCGATCGATGCTGCACCCGTCGAGCATGTACGGTCTCTTCAATCCGTTCTGGTGGGGGCACGTGGACGAGACGTGGGTGCATCGATGCGCACGATACCGGAGGCTGACCGCGCCGCGGCCGTCGGCCGTCGATCTCCCCGCAGAGCCGTACACGGCCGTCAAGTTCTACTTCAACGACTGCTTTCCCGACACGGATCGGAATCGCGAGTTCGTGACCGGCACGCTTCAAGCGCTGGCGGCTCGCGGCCCGATCGTCTCGCTCGCGACTGGCCTGCATCTGGACGATCATGCGACCGTCGACGCGCAGACGCTCGCGGTGCGCACGCTTCCGTCGGACGTGCATCCGCGTGAGAACCTCGCGCTGCAGACCGCAATCGTTGGCGGAGCATCGGCGTTCGTGGGCACCTACGGCGGGTTCTCGTATCTCGCGCCGTTCCTCGGCGTGCAGACGAGGGCCTATTACGGGAACCCCGACGGCTTTTCGCCTCGCCACCTGTTGATGGCGCGATCGGCACTGGCGTCAATCGGTGCCGATGGCTTGTTCACCGTGCAACCCGCGCACCTGCACGATTCCTTTCACACAGAGTCTCACCCCGCATGAGCATTCGTCAGATTCTCGTAACCGGCGGCGCTGGCTACATCGGTTCACACCTGGTCGATGCGCTCGTGGCGCGCGAGTATCGCGTCACGGTGCTCGACAGCCTGGAGCCCCAGGTCCACCGCTCCGGCACGTGGCCCTCCTATGCCAACCCGAAGGCCACATACGTCCAGGGCGACGTTCGCGATCGCGCCGCGTTCGAGCCGCTCGTGCTCGCTGCCGATGCCGTCGTCCACTTCGGGGCTGCAGTCGGAGTCGGGCAGAGCATGTACCAGGTCGATCGGTACGTGGATGTGAACACGCGTGGAACAGCGGTGCTCCTCGACATTCTCGTCAACGCGACGCACAACGTCCGCAAAGTACTCGTCGCCTCGTCGATTGGAGTCTACGGAGAAGGCGCGTATCGATGCGCCACGCATGGCCCGGTCGCGCCGACGATTCGACCCGAGGAGCAATTGGCGGCGCGAGACTGGGAGCAGCGGTGTCCGATATGCCGCGAGCACGTCGTCTCGATCCCGACGCCGGAGGATAAGGCGCTCTACCGCGACAACATCTATTCGATGACGAAGCTTCATCAGGAGGAGATGGTCCTCCTCATCGGGAAGACGTACGGCATTCCCGCAGTGGCGCCGCGGTTTTTCAATGTCTACGGGCCGCGACAGAGTCTCAGCAACCCGTACGCCGGCGTCGCCGCAATCTGGTTGAGCCGGCTCCTGAATGGTCGGCAGCCGGTCGTGTTCGAGGACGGCGGCCAGCTCCGCGATTTCATCTCGATTCACGACGTGGTCGACTGTCTGGTGTTGATGCTCGAAACCTCGGGCGCGGACTTTCTGCCGGTGAACGTCGGATCTGGCGAGACGGTGACGATCCTCGAGATCGCGCAGACGCTCGGCCGAATCCTCGGCACGTCGATTGAGCCGTCGGTGACGCAGGCCGGACGAAAGTTCGATATCCGGCACAACACGGCCGACATCGGGAGAGCTCGCACCGCGCTGGGGTTTCGACCGAAGGTGTCACTCGACCAGGGCTTCTCCGAGCTCGTTGAGTGGGCGAAGACGACACCCGACGTGGCGGCCGACTTCTTCGATCGGGCGCTCGACGAGCTCAAGCAAAAGGGCCTGTTGGTCTCGTGATCCTTTCGTTCGAGCAGCTCAAGCAGTTCCGCGGTGCGGTCGCGATGGTCGATGGCGCCTTCGATCCGCTGCATCGCGGGCACATCGAGTATTTTCGAGCGGCGAGCGAGCTCGGCTTGCCAGTACTCTGCAACGTCGCGTCCGATCGATACGTTCGCACCAAGCACGTCCCGCTTCTCCCTGAGGCGGACCGCGCCGTCATCGTCGACGCCATTCGCTTCATCAGCTTCACACACGTCAACCAGTTCGATACCGAGGCAGTTCTTCGAGAGCTGCGCCCGCGCTGCTACGTGAAAGGGAGCGACTGGGTCGGCCGTCTTCCACCCGATCAGGTCACCATCTGCGCCGAACACCGGATCGAGGTGGTCTATCTGGACACGGTCCTCGACTCGTCGAGTCGCATCCTGGAACAGTTCGCTCGAGGCCAGCAGAATCCGCTATGAACATCACCGAATTCGAAGCACGCGTGCTGGCACAGCAGCCGGTCGCATCGGGCCACTACGACGGCGAGTACTTCGTTGGCCAGTGGCGAGACGAAGGCAACAACTATTCGCTCGAGACGCGGCGGCGAATTGAGGACAGGAATCCAGCGCTCATCAAAGAGGTGTTCCGGCCGACGAAGACGCTCGACCTCGGCTGCGGGCCCGGTGCCCTGATGCACCTCTTGTGGGAAATCGGCGTCCACGCGGACGGAATCGACTTTGCCGAAAGCAGCCTCGGTCTCGCCACGCCGGAAGTCCGCGGCCGTATCGTCATCGGCGAGGTCACCAATCAGACATTGAAGCCGGCCAATTCGTACGACCTCGTCATCTGCCGCGAGGTCCTGGAACACCTGACGGTGCTCCAGGTCCGTCAGGCAGTCACGAACATGGTCCGGATGACGACGAAGTTCGTGTACGTCACGACACGGTTTCATCCGGATCCGGCAACCCTTCTCGATTTCACCACGCAGTTCGACGTGGACCCTTCTCACATCACGCTGCTCAACAAGGACATGCTGCGATTGATGTTCGTCCTCGAGGGGTGTCGGTCGCGCCCGGATCTCGAGGACAGAATGGATTGGGGACGGAAGGGTCGCGTGCTCGTGCTCGAAAAGCTGACGCAGCAGGCGTGAACGTCGACCTTCATTGACGTGATCTCGGCGGTATCCCCGGCAACCAGTCGCGCCGCCGTGTTCGCGCTGGCCGCAGTGCTGGCGTCGGCGATTGCGTTCGACTTGTGGCGAATGCCCGTCCAACCGACCGACGCGCTGAGCGAGTTGCTGGATGCGCAGGCGTCGCCGTCAGTGGCCGCATCGTTTGCGAGCGCGGTCGGCACGACGTCGTACCTGCGTCCCCTTCGAATCGCGCAGATCAAGGCGCTGTTCGATCTGTCACGCGGCCACTATCACCTCGCGTACCGCGGCTTCCATGGGCTCCTGATTGTCGCGCTGGTCCTGCTGTTCGTGAATGCGCTCCAAGTGCAAACCGCAGTGGATGCCGCGGCCGCCATGATGGCGCTCGTCGTCTTGACCGGCTTACACACGTTTCTGGGCTTCCTTCGCGAAGCGTTTCCCATCAACCACTTCCTCGAGGTCGCAGTTCTTGCGATGGTGGCGCTGAACCTGACGCTCTCTCGCGGCAGCTGGTGGTCCGATATTCTCGCCGCAGTGACCTTCGTGATCGCCGCGCTCACGCTCGAGTCGG
>Ga0114129_10002970_pt1 | contig 23739 bp, 18 predicted proteins | sample RhiMetdeltSRZDD1_FD_80071 | JGI IMG/M metagenome (GOLD analysis project Ga0114129, IMG submission 80071) | Populus rhizosphere microbial communities from Tennessee, USA - Rhizosphere MetaG P. deltoides SRZDD1 (version 2) (version 2) | ecosystem: Host-associated > Plants > Roots > Rhizosphere >...
CTCCGGCGGGTTCTGGAGATCGGCGTCGATGAAGCAGACGTACGTCCCGTTTGCCGAGGCGAGCCCCGTGTTCCAGGCGGCCGACAATCCGCGATTCTCGGGATGGTGGATCGCCACGACTTCAGGGTGCGCCAGCGCCAGCCTGTCGATGATCTCGCCGGTCTTGTCGGTACTGCAGTCGTTCACCAGCACGACTTCGCCGGCAATTCCGCGGCGCTCGAACACCGCGAGCAGGCGCGCCACCAATGGCGGCACGTTCTCCGCTTCGTTGAAGCACGGTGCGATGACCGAGAGCTCGATTCTGTCCCGCGGTTCTCGATCGGTTCGCGCCGTCACGGACATCCCTTCCTCACCACCGGCGATTCCGCGCATGAATCACGATGAGACGCGGCACGCGGCGGCCGGCGTCCGCTCGGCCAGCTCCTGGGCAGCCATCCCCCAGTCCGCGCCGTTGAAGATCATGGGCCGCTGCAGCCACCGCATGTAGGCCGCCCAGATGTACACGGTGGACGCATCGAGCCACGTGATGCCGCGTTCGGCGATGCGCCTGCGGAGCAGCGCCTCCCCTTCCGGCGACCATCCGGATCCCACTTCGTGCTCGAGGTGGTAGATCGGCATGGCAAGGGCCTCCTCCTGAATGCCCGCCGCATCGGCGATGTACGAGAACAGGCCATCGATGTTCATCGAGAACGTTTCGAATTCCGGATAGCCGCGCAGCTCGTGCCAGTGCGCGCGCGCCAGCAATTGAAAGTCGCCGCAGCCGTTCACGTGCAGGTTGGTGGGACGCCGATCGTGGAGGAAGCGATACAAGGGCGCGAGCTCGCGCAGCGGGCCGACCGCTCGCAGCTGCTCGTCGCTCACGCGCAGCGCCCTCGCCAGCGAGCGGTACTCGGGAGCGACGCGCACCATTCGTCGCCGAATGCGTTCCCCGACCACGGCGGAGGTGAAGCGGGCGCCCTTTTCGGCGCACGCGATGAGCCATTCGCGCCTTCGCCGCGGCAATGCAACCGTGTCGGTCCACCACCGCCGCAGGCGCGAGACGGTTTTGGAGTACGCCAGCGCGCACCGCTCGACGACTTTGGCCGTCCGCGCACGTGACCGCCGTTCGACGGACAGGCTGGCCGGCGCCGCCGAACTTCTCAATTCGTGCAGGACAAACCGCGAAACGCCGTCACCGTCGGGGTGATCGTTGAACAGCATCAGCCAGAAGAGCTCGTGGCGGCGCAGGTCGACCTGAATGTCGAAATGCAGCGACCGGGGATCGTCGCGTGTGCTGATGGAAGCCGGGAGCCAGTAATGGCGCCCGCCGCTCAGCACGCCGGGCTTGAGACGGCCATCGAGCACCGAACAGGCGATATCGAACCGGTACGAGCCGCTGGCTGGTGCGCAGAGAGGACCGTATTCCACGCAGTACGAAAATCTGCGTGGATCGCTCGCGACACGCAGGCCTTCGTCCGTCTCCTCGATCGTCAACGCGGAAACGGGATTGGCATTGGCCCAGCGCGATGCCTGGCACAGGTACATCTCCGCAGGTTTCATGGCGGACGCCCGGACCTCCGCCGAGTAGACGCGGTACTGCATGGTATCGCGCCGCTCGAAGATCGGGAGCTGCTGGCGCGCGTTCGCGTAGGTCTCGGTCACGCGCAGCTCGATCACGTGGCGGCCGTCCGGACCCGGAAAGTCGAGCGGCACGTTCACCCGCATCCGGCCGACGAGGTGCGCTCGCGACACCGTTCGATCGCCGTCGAGCATCTCGATTCTCACCCACGCCCGCGGGTCGTACGGATTCGCCTCGACTTCGAGAACGAGCGACGGCGCGTGCATCGTGGGTACGACGGTCGGATCGACGATCAGGGCGACACGATCGCTCGCCCATCGGAAGACGGGCGCGCCTCTGCCTCCTTCACGGACGTGCCAGCCGTCACCGAGGCGGATGGTGCGCCCGTCGACGATGTCTTCGGCAAGGCAGAGGGACCGGCCGTTTTCGTCGACCGGATAGCTGCCGTTTCGCGTGTGCACGCGAAGCTGATGTGACGCGGCCCACGCCAGTTGTGTCTCGACCGTCGCATCGACCGGCAGATTCGCCTGAATGTCGTGACGATCGACGCGATACAGGTACCCCGGCTGCAGCGGGCGCGACGCGAGATATTCGACGAGCTCCATCGACAGAATGATGTCGATGTTCGTCGCGAGGATGAACTGACCGCGCGCGCGCCGGATGCCGACGTTCTTCGCGATCATCTGGAAGAGCGGCAGCACGTCCGCGTGCCGCAGACCGGCGTGCGCGGCCGGCGGCACTTCCACGAAACGGTACGTGCACCAGCGCGCGTCGGGCAGACGGAGAAGCGCGCTGACCGTCGGCCGCTCCGTTGGCGGATTCCATTCGACGACGATCACTTCGGCGTCCAGGCCCGTGCGGCGCGCCTGCTCGTCGAACGCGTTGACGAACGCCTGCAGCCGTTTCAGCGGATCCCCGCCATGATCGTCGTTCCGCGTCGTCACGACGACGCTCAGATACGGCTCGCCGCGGGCGGGTGCTGGAGGCTGCCCCAGGTCGGTCGGTTCGGGCATTACGTGTCCACGAGAGCGGTCAGCAGGTCGGGCCGATCGGGATTGACCCAGGTCTGCACGCCGTCGACGAACGTCACGCGTCCGAAACGTGTCGCCACCTCGCTGTGACACGGATAGGAGAACGCGTTGAGCCAGCCGTGCGCGCGAAAGGCCCTCTTCAACGACCGTTCGATCCTTCGCGTGTGCGTGCCGATGTGGACGACGCCGACCTTCCAGTCGAGGACGTCGAACGCGGGCGCGAGGCTGTCGTACTCGGCGCCCTGCACGTCGATGTCGATCAGATCGATGTACTGATGATTCGCGCAGATGGTCTCGAGGCTGTAGGCCGGAACGGGACGGACCTCGTAGCCAGGAAAATTCTGATACGCGGTCGCTTCGTCGGCGCGTATGATCTTGTGGCCGTACTGCTGGTGCGACGCTTCGAGGCCGGCCAGCAGCACCTCGCCATCACGTTCCGCGACGGCCGCCTGCAATAGATCGTGATCGTCAGGATTGACGCCGTTGTCCCGCAGCACCATCTTCATCAATTCGAAGCGGGACGACTCCGCTTCGACACCGATGAACGAGCATTCGACGTCCCTCTGCCTGCACAACACCGCCGCCGAGGCGATCCACCGGCCCCATCCGGCGCCGAGCTCCGCCATGCAGAAGCGCCCGCGTGCGTTGACAATCGACGTCAGCAGCGCGATCCATTCGAAGTACTCTTCGTCGACCGGTGGATGATCGACGTGAACAACGCGTCGTTCGTTATAGCCTTTGGATTCGCCGCTGAACAACCAGTCGCGGATGTTCAACCCGTAGAACCCGCGTTCGAATCCCGGCGCGGCGTAGCCGTCGTACGGCGGGAATTCGTGAAAGACGCGATGTGCGCGCCTGCCTGTCCGGGGGTGTCCGAACAATGCGCCGATGACGCTCATTCGTGGGATTTCATCTCAGGATGAGACGCGGCATGCGGCGGCCGGCGTCCGCTCGGCGAGACGTTCCCCAGCCATTCCCCAGTCGGCGCGGTTGAAGATCATCGGCCGCTGCAGCCACCGCATGTAGGCCGCCCAGATGTAGACGGTCGACGCGTCGAGCCACGTGACGCCGCGCTCGGCAATTCGCTTTCGCAGCAGCGCCTCCCCCTCCGGGGACCAGCCGGAGCCGACCTCGTGTTCGAGGTGATAAATCGGCATCGACAGCGCGGCTTCCTCGATGCCCGCTGCATCGGCGATGGACGAGAAGAGGCCGTCGATGTTCATCGAGAACGTCTCGAATTCCGGATACGCGCGCAGCTCCTGCCAGTGTTCGATCGCCATGAGCTGAAAATCGCCGCAGCCGTTCACGTGAAGATTGTCGGGGCGGCCGTCGCGAAGAAACCGGTGCAGATCGGCCAGATCCTGCAGCGGCGCCAGCCGGCGCAGCTGATCGTCGGACTCGCGCAGCGCCTGATTGAGGCGCTCGAATTCCGGCGTCGCGGCGGCGATACGGTAGCGGAGGCGCGCGCCGATGGCCGAGCCGACCAGCCGCGCGGCGGCGTCTGCGATCGCCGACTTCCAGTGGCGACTACGCCACTGCGAGGCCCGGCGGCGCAGGGTGCGAATGCGCGACATGGTTCTCGCGTATGCGACGTCGGGCCATTCTGTCAGCGACCCATTGCGAAAACTTCGCCTGCGCTCGACGGTCGTGTCCACCGGCTCGCAGCTGCCTCGCATCCGGTGAAGGACGAACCGCGAGACGCCGTCGCCGCTGGGATGATCGTTGAAGACGACGATCGAGCACTCCTCCGCCGAACGCAAATCGACCGCGATCTCGAACCGCTGGTACAGACCTTCATCGGATTGCGTGACCGTCGACGGAATCCAGTAGCGGTCGCCGCTGCTCAGGACGCCGACGTTGATTCGCCCCTCCGAGACCGTGCACCTCAGATCGAGGCGGCAGACACCCCGGCGACGTGCCCGCAGCGGTCCGAAGCGAACGCAATACGAGAACTTCCGCCGATCGCTCGTCACCTCGAGTCCCTCGTCAAGCCGCTGCATCGTCAGCGTTGAGCCCGGGAAGGCATTCGTCCAACGGTCGAGTGGATACTCGAACGCGTCGGGATCCAGAGACGAGGCACGCGCGACCGTCGCTGAATACACCCGGTAGAACATCGCTTCCCGCCGCTCGAACACCGGAAGCTGACGGCGCCATTCGGGATGCGCGTCGGCGACGCGCAGCTCGATCCGCCGCGCGCCGGTGTCGGTGGATACGCCCAGCGGTACGCGCAACCGCATCCGTCCGGTGACGCGCGTCCGCGCGAGCAGGCGGTCACCTTCGGCGGCGGTGAATTCCACCCATGACAGCTGATGGTACGGATTCGATTCGATTTCGAGGTTGAGGACGGACTCGTCGGTAATCCCGGCCGCCTCCGGATCGACGATGAGCGAGGCGGCGTCGCTGGCCCATCTGAACATGCATCCAGGTCCGGCGGTCTCGCGAACGTGCCAGCCCTCGCCGAGCCGGACGATGCTGCCGTCGACGATGTCCTCCGACAAGCAGCGGGGCCGGCCTTCCCGATCGACCGGATGGCTGCCCCACCGTGTGTGAACGCGAATCTGGTGAGCGGCGCAGTACGCCATCTGCGTTTCGAGCGGCGCGTCGACGGGGAAATCCGATTCGATGTCGTGACGGTCGACGCGATACAGCGTCCCGGGCCGGAGCCGCCGCGCCGCCAGGTACTCGACCAGCTCATTCGAAAAGATGATGTCGATGTTCGTCGCGAGCACGAACTGCCCGAGCGCGCGCCGGATGCCGACGTTCTTCGCGATCATCTGAAACAGCGGCAGCACGTCGGCGTACTTCAGCTTGTCGTGAAGCGCGGGCGGCACTTCGATGAACCGGTACGTGCACGCGGCCGGATTCGGCAGCTGCACGAGCGACGAGACCCACGGCCGGTCCGGCGGCGGATTCCATTCGACGACGATGACTTCCGCGTCGAGACCGGTCCGGCGGCATTGCGCGTCGAAGCAGTTGACGAACGCCTGCAGGCGCTTGAGCGGATCGCCGCCGTGATCGTCGTTGCGTGTCGTGACGACCACGCTGAGATACGGTCCGTGTGTGCTCATGTCAGCTGGCGATCCGGGTACCGCGGTCGCACAATCGCGTCAATCGTGTGGCCGTCGTGGAGCGGCCTGTGTGTCAGATTGGCACCGACAAAACGGTTAGCGCCGCTCACGAGCGCGCTGCGCGTCCCATTTTCTTGGAGCGATGATCGGACAGCGTGCACGCCCGCCCGTTTTCTCCAAACTCAGCCGTTGTTGGCCGTTGTATGGTGAAAGCGTGATGACACGCATCCGCGCCACCGCAATTCTCATCGCGGCGATCGTCATCGTCTCGACGACGGTCGCGTACCTCCAGAGTCAAAACCCCGAGGCGCCGTTCTACGACTACCGAAGCGCCGCGCCCGGGACCAGGCACCGAATCACGACGGCCGATCTTCCGCCTCCATACACGCCGCCGGTCGTCTGGGATTACCGGCCCGCGCTTCCTGCGGAGTGGCCGCGCGTGCCCGACGGATTCACCGTCGAAAAATACGTGACGGGCCTCGAGCACTCGCGGATCATCCGGCGCGCGCCGAACGGCGACATGTTCATCGCCGAGAGCAAACCGGGCCGGATCAAAGTCCTCCGCGACATGGGCCAGGACAGGCCGCCGCTCATCGAGACGTTCGCGACCGGATTGCGGATGCCGTTCGGCATCGCGTTCTTTCCGCTCGGACCGGAGCCGGAATTCGTGTACGTCGGCAACACCAATTCGGTCGTCCGGTTCCGGTACCGGAACGGCGACCTGCGCGCGCGCGACGCCGCCGAGACGGTCGTGCCGGAGCTGCCGGCCGATGGCCACTGGACGCGCGACATCGCGTTTTCGCTCGACGAACGGTCGCTGTTCATCGCGGTCGGATCGGGATCGAACGTCAACGACATCGACATCAATCCCGAAGTGAACCGCGCCAACATTCTCGAAACGACGCCCGAGGGCGGCCCGTTGTACGTCTACGCTTCCGGTATTCGCAACCCGTCGGGCATCGGCGTCGATCCGGTGACGGGCGACCTGTGGACCACGGTCAACGAACGCGACCTGATCGGCAACAACCTGCCGCCCGACTTCATCACGACGGTCAAGCGCAGCGGATTCTACGGCTGGCCGTGGTTCTATGCCGGCCCGAATCAGGATCCGTCGTTTCCCGGCCGGCATCCCGAGCTGCGATCGACGGTCATCGTCCCCGACGTGCTGTTCCAGCCGCACACCGCGCCGGTGGGGTTCGCATTCTATGACGGGACGCAATTCCCGCCGGAGTATCGCGGCGACATCTTCGTCGCGAGTCATGGCGCGTGGAACCGGACTGTCCTGACCGGGTACGAAGTGCTCCGCGTGCGGCGGATCGAGGGCCGTGCGACCGGCGTATACGAAGACTTCATGACCGGGTTCGTCAGCGATTCCAGTCCCGAAGGCGCCGTCCGCGGGCAGCCCGCCAGCGTCGCAGTCGCGGCGGACGGCTCGTTGCTGGTGACCGACGACCTCAACGGCATCGTGTGGCGAATTCGAGCGACGACCTCGGAACCCGCGCGCCGCACTCCGCGATGATGCGGATTCACGCGCGGCCGCTCTGACGATGGATCCGACGGATCTCCATCGACGGCCCGCCGGCCCGCGTGCGAGGTTTTCTGATCCATAATCGTCCCCCATCGACAGCCGCAGGCACGTCTTCTGGAGGGCATCGTGGGGGCGCCAAAGGTCTTCATTCTCGACGTCGACGGCGTGATGACGTCGGGCGCGTTCTATTACACCGCCGACGGCAAGTTCATGAAAGTGTTCGGACCGGACGATCATGACGGTCTGACGCTGCTCAAGCCGCACCTGGACATCCGGTTCATCACCGGCGACAGCAAAGGCTTCGCGATCAGCCGGAAGCGGATCGTCGAGGACATGTCGTTCCCGCTCGACTTGGTCAGCACGGTCAATCGCGAAGAGTGGATTCGCTCGCAGTACGATCCCGCCGACGTGATCTTCATGGGCGACGGCATTTTCGATCACTACGTCTTTCGCCTCGTCGCCTACGCCATCGCGCCCGCCAACGCCGACGCCAACGCGAAGAAGTACGCGCACTACGTCTGCCAGCGGGCCGGCGGCGATCGCGCGGTGGCCGAGGCGTGCCTGCATGTGCTGGAACACTTCTTCGTGCCCTACGACCCCGCCGTCTATCTGCCGGCGGGCGTCAAGTTCTCGGGTCAGTGGGGCCGCTGAGGCCCCGCCGCCATCCACCCGCTCCCTGAAGACGAACGAGTTGCCCTGACGCGATTCGAGGACCAGCCCGCGCCGCTCGAATTTCTCGACGAACACCGGCACGGCCCTCTCGAACGCCGCCGGATCGGCCGGTTGCTTGACGCGAAACGCGAGCACGCGTCCCGACCACGTCGACGGATCCGCGACGTCGAAGCCCTTCGCCTGATCCACTGTGAAACCGAGCACGAAGTGTTCGGAGTGCCACAACGCCTGTTGCGCCTTCGGGGCAAACGTGGTCGCCAGATCCAGATCGAATCTCGTGATGTTGTCGCGGACGTTCTGCCCCCAGAGATGCTTCAGATACGCGCGCAGAGCGGTCGTCAGCGCGGCATCGTCGGCGTCGCGGCTGACCTGCAGCGTATCCAGCAGCGGCTGGCGCTCGGCCGGCGGCAGATGACGAATCTTCGCGACGTGCTCGGCGACGCGCTCCGGCGCCAGCTCCGCCGGCGGAAACCACTCGACGGCAAACACCGGAGGGTTGAGGAACCCGTGCACGCGCGGCACGTTGAGAATCGCGGCGATCAGCGCCAGCGCGACGACGGCGCCGGCGATGTACCATCGGCGCAGGCGCATGAGCCGCCACGTCGCCTGCGCACGCCGCTTCAGCGGCGCGAACCTGAAGCTCCGCGGCAGGAAGTAACCCATCAAATCGAATGTTCCCGCCGCCAGCAGGACCAGGCACACCTGGCTGACGCCGTTGTAATGCGCGGTCACGAAGTAGACGAGGCCGATCGACGCCACGCTGACGACAAACAGCGTCGCCGCTGGAATCGCCAGCCATCGGCGTGCGCCGCCTCGAAGCACCATCCATCCGCAGCCGATGACCGCGAGGATCAACGCGTTCCGATCCCCGACATCGTCCTGCCGCGCGCCGTTCGACAGGAACCCGAGGTACATGCGGTTCGCGATGGATCGGATGATGAACGCGCGATCCTTGCGCCAGATCTCCTGATATTCCTTCTTCAGCGCGGCGTCTCGCTTCGTGCCCTGACAGTTGTCGTCGACCGCGCCGTACTTTTCTCTGGCCACGTCGAACAGATACTGATCGTCGTTTTCCAGGCCGTACGGGTTCGGATCCTTTCCCAGCGCTTCGAACGCCGCTGACCAGCTCTGACGCGTGGTCACGGCCGGATGGCCCAGGAGTCTGCTCGCCCGAACGATTGGATAGCTCGCGCACACCAGCAGGACGACAGCTGTGATCGGCGCGTACTTCCGCATCGTCCTGCTGAAGAGCAGCAGCGCGACGAGCACGAACGAGTACGCGGCCCACGACGAGCGCAGCCAGATGCCGAACCCGAGAATCGCGCCCAGCACGATCGCCAGCGCCACGCTCGCCCAGTCGAACCGGCGGCGCGCCGTCCTGTGGAGCGACACGATCGCCAGCAGCGCGGCGAGCGCCGTGACCGCGTCCCAGAAGTAATAGAAGGCCAGCGACACCTGTGTGCCGATCGCCACGTTCGTGGCGTACAGCAGCGCCGAGCCCGTCGCCGGCAACAGGCCCCATCCAATCAGCGACGTGAATATCGCGAACGCCGCCAGAATGTCGACGAGCAGCTGGAATGCGACCGTCCGCAGGTAGTTGTCCGGGAGCACCCCGAACAGGCGGCGCGCCAGATCGATCGGAAACAGAAAGCCGATGTCGAGGTCGTAGAAATCGCAGAAGTACTCTTGTTTCTGAAGCGGCTGAAACTTCGCGTAGTCGGCGTACGGATTGCCGATCAGGTTGTACTGCCCGTTCTTCGTCATGTTGAGCGTGCCGGGCCTCTTGCCCTGGTCCCATTGCTCGCTCATGTCGTGGTACGAGTAGTAGTTCCCGTGCATGATCGGGTGCGGCGGCGTCTGGTAATCCGCCATTCTCGGGATGCGAGAGGTGGCCCAGTAATAGAGGACGATTGCCGCGACCGAGAGAAGGACCAGCTTGTTGGTTTTCACGCGCGGGAACCGGCCGCCACGACTTTCTTTCGAAAGACCATTCGCTGCTGCAGCGCGAAGACGTTCGGAAAGCCGCCGCACAACGCGCGATCGACTCGTTCGACCACGGTGAGCAGGCCGTCTGTCAGCGGAATGTACGGGAAGAAGCTCGTGAGCCCGCCGGAGTTCATCACCAGCAGGCACTGCACGTGATGCCACTCCAGGAGCTCGAGCTCAGGGCAGGCCGCCTTGAGCTTGTCCGGCCGCTTCATCATCAGATCGACGATGGCGTTGTTGCCCTCCCATGGCGAATCGCCGCAGGCCGGCGTCGTCAGATCGTACGGATCCGCGCTGTCGTTGATCTCCTCGATCTTGGTGATCGACAGCAGCAGCCGGAACAACCGGGACGCCTTCACGTCCTGCACCAGGTAGTACCCGCCGGGCTTCAGCACTCGTTGAATCTCCTGCAGCGCCAGGGCGGGATACGACAGGTGATGCAGAATGCTGTGCGAGAAGACGATGTCGAGCGAGTTGTCCGGCCTGTCGATTTTCTGCGCATCCTGAATCTCGTCGCTCCACGGATATTTCTCGACGTCCGACAGGACGAGGTTCGGATATCGAAGAAACTCTCGTGACAAGCCGTGCGAGCAGCCCAGCTCCAGGATGTGATCGTCCGGCCGGATGTACGGCTTCATCCACTCGAAGTTGTTCTTGAAGACGCGATACTGGTTCCGGCGCGGCTTCTTCAGGAACATGTCGCGAATCTGATAGGAAATGTTCTGCGTGTCTCTCATGGACGATTCATTCGACGACTAACGACGCGTATTTGCGGAAACAGTACCAAGAACGCAACGACCGCCTTTGCGTCCTTTGCGCCCTTTGCGTTCATCGTACGTGGCACGGTCACGACACAGCGGGTTCGACGCGCGCGATGACGTCCGAGTCGTACGGCTGCTCGGGCTGGTGCCATGCCGTCATGAACGTGCCGCGCGCGAAGACGAGCTGTCGAAGCACGTCGAACATGCGCAGCGTCTGCCGCACCAGCCGCACGTTGCTGGTCTGATCTTCCTCGCGCCACGTCAGCGGAAAGAACCGCAGCGACGCCCCGCTCACGATCGAATACGCCAGCATGTAGTAGTTGAAGGTCAGGGCGTTCGGAAACCGCAGATAAAAACGCTGCCGCAGGAAAGACGTCTTGTAGACGTTCAAACCCGAACCGAGATCGTACAGGCGGCGGCGCAGCACGATCGAGAACAGCGCGTTGAAGACGTGATTGCCGGCAATCCTCGGCAGCGAATAGTTGACGAGGCGCGATCCGGCCATGAAGCGGGCGCCGAGCAGGCAATCGACGTCGCGGTGCGCGCCTTTCTCGAGCCAGGGCATCACATCGCGGATGTCGCCCTGATCGTCGCCGTGGAGCACGACGACGTAGTCGAAGCCGTGATCGAGGGCGTAGTTGAACGCGACTTTGTGCGAGCCGCCCAGATTGTAGTTCTGGCGGTTGCGGCGGATCGTGCGCGGGATCGTCGCCAGATTCCCGTTCGCCGCCATGCTCCGCTGCGCGGCGTCGGCTGTGCCGTCGGTGCTGCCGTTGTCGACCACGAGCACTTCGCTGATCACGCCCGGCGTCCGCGCGTCGAACTTGTCGATGACGCGTGGAATCTGCCGCGCGCAGTTGAACGCCGGAATGAAGACGAGGATCTTTTCCATGACGAACCGACGCTGCTAGAGCATCTCGCCCGAATCAGTAACAGCTCGCTGCGGAAGAAGAACGCAAAGTCCGCAGAGAGCGCAAAGAAGACGACAATTATGCTTTGCGGTCTTCGCGGCCTTTGCGTTCCTTCGTTCCGGATACTGTTTCCACGAAGACACGGCGCTAGGACAACGTCAACCGGCCGCCGGCGAGCTGCTCCGCGGCGGCGCGCATCGCCGCGACCGGCGGATCGCAGCGCGTGTAATAGCGGAATTGCGCGAGAGCCTGATGAAACGCGACGTGGAGGCCGCTGACGGTCGTCAGGCCTCGACGCGCCGCCAAGGCCAGCAGCAGCGTCTCCGCCGGCGACGCGACGACATCGGCGACGACGCGAAAGCGGTGCAGCGCCGCCTCTGGCACGGGCGTCTCGTCACTGGCAGGTGACATGCCGACAGACGTCGCGTTGATCAGAAGGTCGGCGTTGGTCCCTGTCCGCTCCTGCCAATCGATCACCTGGATGGCGTGATCGCGACCGAGCGTCGCCGCCGCTTCGCGGCGTCTCGCGGCGACCGTCACGTCGCGGATCCCCAGCCGCGTGAGCGCGACCAGGACGGCGCGGCTCATTCCGCCTGCGCCGAGCACCAGCGCGCTGGCGATCTGCTGTGCCACCGGCCGCAGCGATTCGACGACGCCGATCACGTCGGTGTTGTATCCGGTCAGCTTCCCCTCGTCGTTCACGACGGTGTTGACCGCGCCGACCTCCGCCGCGAGCGGATCCAGAGCATCGAGATGCGCGATGACCTCGGTCTTGAACGGCATCGACACGCTGCAGCCACGAATCCCGAGCGTCCGGACCGCGGCGACGACCGGCGCGATCTCCTTCGCCGCGCGCGCGAGATAGACGTAGTGCAATCCGAGCGCTCGATATCCGGCCGTGTGCACCGTACTGCCGAAGCGCCCCGGCCGCGCGGAGACGGACATGCAGACCACGGCGTCGCCGGCCGGCCACTCGAGCATCGGTGACACGGTCACGCCAGGCCGAGCTCGGTCGTGAGCAGGCGGGCGCCCATCGCGTGGAGCGCGACGTCGAACGGCGCGTGATGGAGCGGCGACATGTTCAGATAGATGAGCCCCTGCAGGATGCGGACGCGGCGGCCGTCGAGGCCGCGGTTCTCGATGAACTCACGGAGCAGCCGGCCGTAGATCTCGCAGGTCGAGTGCACGGCGAAATCGACGAACAGATTCGATCCGCTCCGCTCGACCCAGAACAACCCCTGTTTCACGAGGTCGTAATTGATCGTGAGCCCGCCGAGCAGCTTCGCCAGGTCGTAATAGAGATCGCCGAACGCAATCTCTCCCGCGAAATCCTGGCGCCAGTCGACGAGGGTGAACGTGCCGGTGCGCTCGTCGTGAAGAATGTTGTCGAACTGCAGGTCGCCGTGGATGAAAGCCGGGACGCCTTTGTAGAGGCGATCCCACGGCACGCACTCGAGAATGCGCTCGAGCGGCGCGATCGGCTGGCTGTTGATCGTCGAGGGCGCCACGAGGTCCGGATACTTCGTCCGGAACGCCGCCAGCCGCTCGATGGTTTTCGTGCGGTAGAACGTCTCGCAGAGCGTCTGCATCCGCGCAGCGGGGACCGTCGTGCGCGTCCAGACCTCCCGCTCGAGCCATTCCAGCAACTCCGAGAACAGCTGGGGCGAGCATCGTTCGTAGAGCGTCTGGCCCTCGACGAATTTGTAGGCGAAAAACTGCGTGTCCTGCGCCTCGATGGTCGGGAAGATGTGCGGCTTGAGCACCGCCTTGCCGACGCGGGCCTCGACGACCTTCGGATTGACGAAGAACTTGATGACGCGCTTGTCCGAGAAATACAGGAACTCTTCGGTCTTGCCGAAGTCGAATTCGGCTTCCTTCGCCAGCGTGTGCCGGTATTTCTCGATGTCGCCCACGTCGGTCCATGTGCCGACGACCGCCCGCAGCCCGGGGCCGTCGACCAGCGCGCGCAACCCGTCGGACACCTGGTGTTCTCCGGCGGTCACGCGCGCCTCGGCGAGTCCCTCCCAGAAACGCGCGTGGTCGTGCACGTACAGAAAACCGGTGAACGCCACGAAATCGTCGGACGCGACGGGCGCCTTGTCCACGATCTCGACCACGTCGTGCCCGTCGACGCGGAGATTGCAGAACGCCGCCGATCGCTCTCGCGGTATGAGCGCGGCGCCCGCCCAGTTGGCATGGGCCGGCACACTGTCGATCGGCTGGAACAGCGTGTCGGACGCGACGAAATAAAACGGACGCGTCAACTCGTGCCGGCAACTGAGCAGCGAATATCCCGGCCCGCTGCCCGGTCCTTCGTAGGGTGAGACGTTCACGTAGCGGACGCGCAGCGTGGGATGCGCGATGGTCAGGTAGGCGCGCACCTGATCGGCGCGATAGCCGAGGGCGATGACGAACTCGCTGTCGGAGGGAAAGAGCCCGATGATGCGGCTGATGACGGCACGAAAATCGAGCGGCAGCAGCGCCTTGTTGACGATCGGCCCGTACGGGCCCATGCGCGTGCCGGACCCGGCGGTCAGGATGCAGACCAGCGGGCGCTGCTCCGTCATCCGCGGTGCTCCGTCGCGATTCTGCCGTGCTGTCGCCCGCTGTCATCCTGCACGCGCACCACGTCGTCCAGATGCGGAGTGGACGCCTCGTACAGCAGCACGTCCGACTCGGCGATCAGGCGGTGCAGGACACCCGGCACGATGTGGACGAACGATGGCGACTGAATCGTCGTGCTCGCCAGGTCCCCTTCGCGGGCATCGTCGTTGGCGACTGCCGGATCGGCTTTGTAGACGAGCACCGCGGTGCCGGCGACCAGCAGGTTGGTCTCCTCCTTGAAGTGGTGATACTGGAGGCTCGTCCGGTTTCCGCCGCGGATGAACACTTCCTTCAGCACGTAGGCCGGATGTTCGCCGTTGAACCAGAGCTCGTGCCCCCACGGCTTGCTCACCCGATAATGATCGGCCGCGCGTGTCATCTCGATGGACGGCTGGTCGCGGACCTGCTCGCTGACGCCGGCGACGAGGAGCACGCCGGGACCGGCGCCGGCCGTCAGCACGACGGTGCGCCGTTCGACCCGCGCGACATCGCCCGCCCTCAGGACATTGTCGACATCGTCGACCTGGTCGCCAATCGTGACGCCCGCGCCACGCCCGACCGACAGGCACAACACAGAAAAGGATCCCATGTCGTCCACGATGTGAGACTCGGCCGGGCCGAGCGACACCATCCGGTAGATGTACCGTCCGTTGGCCAGGCGCACGGTCGGCTGACCGCCGTTGAGGGAGACAACTCTATTGCCGCCGAAGAACGACTCGGACTGCGCTTCGGACATAGTGGTGTGATCTGTGCCGAATGGAAGATCTGAGCGCCGTGTTAGACCCCGATCGTCTGCACGATGCCGAACGGCTGAATGAACCGCATCATCGCGCGCTTGACCGCCTCGCGCAGCGTGGCGCGAAGATCGACGGCTCGGCCGCCGCAGAGCAGCGTGGCTTCTTCATGGATTTCGCGGAAGGCGGGCGTCGCGAAGACGTAATGCCCGGCGATGATCGCGCGATCGCGATCGGTGGCCGCCGTCCCGGGAAGCATCCATTTTTCCCATTTGCGCGAGGCGAACGCGAGCTCGAGAAACCGTTCTTCGAGGTGGCGCGCGCCCGCGGTCCGCAGGAGATCGAGGAGCGTCCGCGTCTCGGTGACGCCGAATTCGGGCGCGACGTTGGCGGCGCCGATTTGCCGCCGCACGTGCCATCGCAGCGTCGGGTGCGACAGGTAATCGGCGTTGTGTTCCTTCGTGACGAATCCGAACCGGTCGCCGATGGCCATGAGCCGCGGCAGCGACGAGCAGCCGTCGACGTCGCCGTCCTGCTGCACCTGGCGATCGAGCAGCCCGACGTTCGCGGTTTCCATCACTTTCGTGCCCGTCTGGATGACGAGGAACTCGGGCGCGTCGAACCCCTCGCTCTGGCAGAAGGCGACGACCTCGTCCGCCATCGTTTCGATTTCGCCGCACGGCGCGGTGCCGATTCGTCCCTCGTCGGTGCCGATCTCGATGGCGATTTCGCGCTTGCTGCGGGCCGCGACGGTCTTGCAGAACGTCAGCAGCTCCTTGGTGCGCTCGGTGAACTCCTTCGTGGTCGGCGGCGGAAAGCCGTTCGAGCCCGGACTCGGATCGATGTGAATCATGTCGAAGCCGGCCTCGATGTCGGCCTGAAAGGAGCGCTTCGAGGCGTCCATCGCGCGATCGAGGTTCATGCCCTGCCGCGTCTCGGCTTCGTTCTGCCACGGGCCGCCGTGATCTCGCGCCATCACGATGAACCGCCCGGTGTCGTGCTCGCGGACGTATTCGGCGAACTGTCCGGTCGTCCAGTTGTTCACGTACCCGCCGCCGAACTCGGCGCTGTCGATCTGCCGCCGGCTGGCGATGAGCATGAGGAACACACGGTGCTCGTTGGCGATCTCAATCGCCGCGTCGACGCAATTCAGGCTCATCGGACCGACCCCGAGCAAGGTCGCTCCCGTCGTCGCGCGGAACGTGAGCAGTCGCTGGACGTTTTGATTACTCACAGGCTCTCACTCGGGATGTGCTCTCGGATCGAGCTCGAGAGCGGGCCAATAATATGTCGAGGTGTTGGTGGTGTCGAGCGTTTCCCGCGGCGCTTTCACGCATCTGATCGATCCGCGAGCCAGTCAGACAACGCCCGACGCGCGCGATTCCGGAAGAAACACCGCGTCGCCCCACAACAACTCGCCTGACGCGCCGTACCTGAAGTTGTACAGGTCGTAGAGGCGATAGCCTCTCTCGCCGAGATACTGCAGCACGTCGTAGTACGCGCCCTGTCCTTGGTACAACGGCACCCAGATCAACTCGGCCATCAACACGCGGATGCTTTGCCGCTTAAGCACGCGCGCCGCACCCTGAAGGATCGCCAGCTCCGCCCCCTGCGTATCGAGGCTCAGCACGTCGAGCGTCTCGATGCCCAGGCGATCCATCCAGTCATCCACGGTCGAACTCTCCACGTCGATGAGCGATCCCGCGGTCCCGGACCCGATGTAGCGGCGCGCCGCGGGCGCGAACGGAAACAGCGAGCTCGTTTCCGACAGCTCGTTCACGTGAAACGGCACCGTGCCCGGCCGGTCGCTCAGCGCCATCTGGTGGAGCTCGGCGCGCTCCTCGCCGGCCAGCTTCGCGCGCAGCGTGTGAAACGCGGAAGGCGACGGCTCGAAGCCGTGCACGCGAGCCTGGCGGAACAGCTTGAGGAACAACGACGTTTCAGCGCCGTCGTGCGCGCCGACCTGAAAGACCACCCGCGACGCCGGGCCGGCAAGCCGGCGGATGTCGGCGAAGATGTTCTTGTCCCAGAACCCGCGCGGCGAGCTGCCGTACGGCGCCGACACGTCGACACCATCGACGGCATCAGCGGCGTCCGTGTCGCGGCGCGCGGCAATGCTCACCACCCGCACGGTGGACGCCTCACACCCCGCGTTGCGAATCGTGATGCTCTGACAGCGCGCCAGCGCCGGCACGCGGAGCGCGATCGCGTGCGAGCCGGTATCGAGCGTCGACGCCGACAGGAACGTCGATCCGGTCGTGCTCAACGCGCCGACTTCAATCCGGCCCGATTCGACCTCCAGGCCGACGTCGACGAGCAGCGGCCCGTCGTCGAAATCCGGCGCCGCCTGCGGGCGGAATTCGAGCGCGTGCGACCACTGACGCGGATCGGTCACCACTCTCACGCCGCCCGCGCGCTCGACCGTGGTCACGTGACGGACGTCGTACCGATCGAGTGAAAACAGCGGCGTCGTCGCATCGGTCAACGGAGACTGACACGTCACGGCAGCGTCGCCCTCACGAGCAGATGCCAGCCGAGCTCTTTCTCGAGCGCCGCGAGCTCGGCGTCGCTCACGTCCGCCCACTCGGGCGCTTTCCGGTATTCGTACCGCCTGTACGCGTCCACGTCCCATGTGAAGATGTGCGCTTTGCGGACCTCGCGCACGTCGAATCCGGAGAGCAGCTCGCGGACGGTCCCGTCGGTGTACGTGTAGGTGACGGGACAACCGGTCTGCGCTTCCGAGTTGCGCGCGATGAGCTCGTCGATCCGGCTCATGTCCCAGACGCCGTCTTCCTTCATGATCCAGAACAGCTTGTAGCTCACGCGCGCGTACACCATCAGGCGCAGCTCGCTCGCCGGCGTCATGTAGCGGCGCAGATGCTCGACAATCCGCTCCGGATGCGGCGAATGGTGGATGACGCCGAACGAGTAGACGAGATCGAAGGTCTGCGGCGTCAGCAGGTCCGGCAGGTTCTCGGCGTTGCCGACGTGAATCGTCACGCGGTCGCCCAGCCCGTAGACGTCGAGCCGCTGGCGTGCGAGCGCCGCCGATTCATCCGAGAGCTCCACGGCCGTCACCTGCGCGCCCGCCCGCGCGAAGCTCACGGTGTCGGTGCCGAGGCCGCAGCCGATCTCGAGCACGCGCCGCCCCTTCCACCGCGGAAAGTCGGCAAACGGTGGAATGTGGGACTCGACGAAATATTTCCTCCGCTCCACCTCGTCGAAGTAGTCGCGCGTGCCAATCGGCTTCGGTGAATGGCGAATGTTGCACGGGCGCGCGTTCCAGAAATCGCGCACGCGATCGATGGGCACGTCGGCGAAGGTCTGATCAGCGGCCATAGTGCGTCGGGGTCTGACCCCAGAGCCGGCTCAGGACATCGCCGTCGACGCCGTCGTGGCCGCGGCCGTACGGGACGTAGTCGATCCCGTCGACGCCGGACAACTGATCGGACAGAATCCGCCAGAAGTCGACGACGAGCACGCGCCCGTTCCGGCGGAAGTCGCGCGCGGTCAGCCGCTTGAACTGTTCGTCCGGCGTCGTGATCAGCACGACATCCGCATCGCGGAGACAATCGCAGGGATTGTCCAGGATGAGCGCGCTGCCGCCCAGCTCGAGGCTCGCCGCGTCGCCGGCCAGCGGGTCGTACGCGAGCACACGCGCGCCGTGCTCGAGGAAGGCCTTGGCGAGCATGATCGCCTGCGATTCTTCGATCACGTGCGACAGCGGTTTGTAAGCCAGCCCCAGCACGGCGACCGTCACGTCACGCGGCACGCGCGGCCGGAGCTGCTCGAGAATCCGCTGGGCGAGCGACCGGTTCAATCGATCGACGACGAGCGGCAAATCGGATCGAGCGCCCAGCGCGTCGGCGATGAAGCCGAGCGCGATGTTGTCCCGCGGGAAGCACGGCCCGCCAAACCCGAGACCGCCGGTCAGGTACTTGCGGCCGATCCGGGTGTCGACGCCAATCGCGTCGCACACGACGTCGACGTCGCCGCCGGGCATCGCCGAGCAGAGCTCGGCGAGCATGTTGGCGAACGTGATCTTCGTGGTGACGAATGCATTGAGAGCGATTTTGGCCAGCTCCGCGTTTTCGAGCGACATGCGCCTGACGGGCGTCGTCGGCTCGATGATGTCGGCATAGCAGGCGGCCAGGTGATCGCCGGATGCGGCGTCGAGCTCGCCAATCAGGAGGAAATCGGGATTGAGGAAGTCGCGGATCACGCTGCCGAGCGCGATGAACTCCGGGCTGTAGCACATGCCGAAATCGACCCCGGCTTTCTTCCCGGAGTGCTCCTCGATGATCGGCAGCAGACCGTAGCGCGTGGCGCCGGGCAACACGGTGCTGGTCAGGACGACCGTGTGCGGCTCCTTTTTCCTGGCGAGCGCCCTTCCGATTTCGCGGAACGCATACGCGGCGTACTGCAGCGAGAACGCCCCGCGATCGTCGCTCGGCGTGGGCACGATCACAAAGGTGAGCTCCGACTCGCGGACGCCCTCTTCGTGACTCATCGTCGCGCGGAGGCGTTCGCGGTTCTGCTCGGTGAGCGCCTGCAGGTTCGTTTCCTGAATCGGCGCGCATCCGGCGTTCACCGCGTCGACCGCGCGCCGGTTGATGTCGACGCCGATGACGTGGTGCCCCTTGCTCGCGATGGCCGCGGCCATACTCGCGCCCAGCTTGCCGAGACCGACGATTGAGATGTGTCTGATCATGATGAGATCGCGCTGCAGGTCACGCCGCGACGCGCTGTCCGCGCACGGCAACCAGGAGCCAGCTCGGCTCAATCCAGAACAGCTTGTCGACGTACTGCAGAAGCCCCTCGCGCTCCGCTGCAATGTAGCTGACGACGTCGCGCGTGCTTTCACAGGCCGCGGTCACGTCGTCCAGGGGACAGAAATCGTGCCACATGATAAGTCCACCTGCCCTCACCAGCTCAATCGCGCGCTTCGTGTCGTTCGCCACGATGTCGTAGGTGTGCCCGCCGTCGACGAACGCCGAGTCGAAGAATCCGGGCGGGTACTGGCTCGTGTCCCACTCGCGGCTGTCGCAATAGATCTGGCACACGCGCTTCCCCCAGCCGGCTTCGAGGTATTTGCGTCCGATTTGGCCGTACGCGTCCGTCCGCACCCACAGTCCGTCGTGCGTCGCGAGGCTCTCCGACCACCGCGTTGACCCGTGATCGTCGGCTTGATCGGCCTCCACGGCATAGGCCCACTCGCCGTCGGGGCGGCTCTCGCCTTCCAGCACGTTCAGCGTCCAGACCGCCGCGTCGCATTCCTCCACGCACCGGAGCACGCCGTCGCCCTGCCACGTGCCGAACTCGAGATGACGGCACGGGCGGAAGTTCCTGAACAGATACCGGAGGATACAATCATCGGCGTCGATCACCCAGTCGGTCAGCGGGCGTGCGCGCCACTCGTCGGCAAACGCGATCGGCTCCTGAAATCCCAGCTCGCGTCGAATCTCGTCGACCGCCACGGTCTCGATCGCGATCATCCGGCGTGTGTCCGCTCGGCCACCGCCACCGGCGCACTCTCCAGGACGGCGACGGTCGCCGGGTGGATGAAGAAGCAGCCGAATGTGTCGACGCTGGTCGCCGACGTCACCCGCAGCTCGAGGCGCGCCGCGAGCATGTGGTACCACGCCGCGTCGACGGTGAAGTAATTTATCACTGCGCGGTCGTACAGACCGATCTCGCCGATGCCGATATTCACGTACCACTGACCGCTCCCGAGCTGCACCGACTCGAGCCGGATTTCGACCGTGCACTCGTCACCCGGCGGCAATGTCAGGCGCGGTTCGTATACGTAGGCGGAGTAGGGCGACTCGTGACGCGCGAAACCAAGGATGAGCGCGACATCGCGATCCCGCAGGTCCGGCCTCACACGCAGGCGTGCGCGGAGCGTGAACGGCACTCCGTGCCGGATTTCGACCACATCCCGCCCGGTCGAATCGAGGAATTGCACGCCGACGATCTGAACCAGGCCGGTCCCGTAGTTGGTCTGCTTCACCACTTCCAATTCCCGCCCTGGACTCACGCGATCGAACCGCGATTCCTGCCACTGGCGGGCGGTCGCCAGCTCGCCGCCGAGCACGAGCTGTCGATTCGGGTTGAACACGCGAATGTCGACCGGTTCGTCGCCGTCGTAGCGAAACCGTACGCGGGCGCCGGCAATGCGGGCGTCGGGTGGCAGCGTGACGACCCATTCGGCCTTGTGGTAGATGGACCCGATCGGCCGAAGAACCCGGCACGGCTCGCCGGCGATCGTCTGCGACGGACCGAGGTTCCCTTCGGGAAGCAGCGTCCAGCCGGACGCCCCCTCGGAGACCCGCAGCGTACTCGTCCGGCCGTTTTCCATCACCAGCTCGATCAACCCGATCGCAAGCGGACTCGGCAGCGCGAATCCAGTGCGGCTGCGAACGAGGACGTGCACGACCTTGTCGCCTTCCGGCGTCGCGAGGCTCGCGACGTGGCGTTGCCGCAAGTAGTGTTCTTCCTGTTCCTTGACCGAGCTTTCGTACAGCGAGATCGCCGACTTCCCGTCGCCATCGAACATGATCCGGCCGCGATCGATCCAGATGAAGCGATCGCACAGGTTCAGCGCCGAGTAGATGTCGTGGGTGACGAGCAGCAGCGTCGTTCGCTCGCCGGCGCACAGCTGCCGCATCCGCTCGAAACTCTTGTGTGAGAAGTAGGCGTCGCCGACGCCGAGAATCTCGTCGACGATGAGGACGTCCGGCCGGGTCATCACCGAAGACGAGAACATCAGCCGCGAACACATGCCGGTCGAGTAGGTCTTCATCGGCTGGTCGATGTACTCGCCGATTTCGGCGAAGTCGGCCACTTCCTTGAAGATGCGATCGGCGTCGGCGCCGATGATGCCCTGGTGCGCGAGACTGGCGAACACGTTCTGGCGGCCTGTGAAATCCGGATGGAAGCCCGATCCGATTTGCAGGAGGTTGCTGACCTTTCCGCGCACCTGCACCGTTCCCGCCGACGGCCTGACGAGGCCGGTAATCACTTTCAGGAGCGTCGACTTTCCGGCGCCGTTCCGGCCGATGATCGCCACCTTCTCTCCACGCGCCACCGACAGGCTGACGTCGTCGAGCGCCATGTGTTCGGCGTAATAGGCGGCGCCGGAGGGACACAGGCCAAACAGATCGAGGAACCGATACCCAGGCTTCCGATACAGGCGATAGCGCTTGACGATCCGCTGCACCGAAACCGCCGCAGGTGTCACGCGCGGCCCTTCGACTTCGCTCAGGGCGGGCCCTTCGACTCCGCTCAGGGCAGGCAGCGGTTCACTCATAGTCGCTGAAGACAGGAGACATTCTGCGGAAGAACACGCCGGCCGCCATCGCACACGCGACGGCGGCGATCAGAAACACGCCGTCGTACCAGAGCGGCATCGTCCGCATGCCGAGCAGCGCGAACCGGAACGCTTCGATCAGATAGCTCAACGGATTCAGATACACGAGCGTCCGCGCCTGCGGCGGCACGAGATCGATGCTGAATCCGATCGGCGAGACGAACATGAACAACAGCAGCGCGATGTTCACAATCTGCGCGATGTCGGGCACGACCACGGCCACGGCCGAGAGCACCCAGATGATGGCGATGGTAAATGCCAGCAACGACAGCAGCGGGACCGGCAGATAGAGGAAATGCCATCCCCGATACGACGTGGGCAGAATCATCAGGATCAACAGTCCGAGCGAGCTGAACAGTCCCACCATCGCTGCGAGCACGTGTTTGACGGGCACGAATTCGATGGGAAAGACCGCATTGCGCAGCAGCGCCAGATTGGCCTTCACCGATCCGAGCCCCGTCGAGACGGCCTCGCTGAAGCCGAGATAGGGAATCAATCCGGCGAAGACGAACAGCACGAAGTCGTACGTGCCGAGCTCGCGATAGCGAACGCGGAACACCACCAGATAGAGGAAACAGTAGCTGCCGAGCAGCAGGCACGAGTACAGCGGATACCAGAGCATGCCCAGAATCGACCCCGCGTACTTGCGGCGGCACTCGATGAGCGTCAGCGCCCAGAGCACGCGCCACGATCGCCGCAGGTTGGCGAGAAGAGCCGCCGTTTCCGACGCGACGAGCCGCGGCAGACGGACGGCCGACCGCGCGATGGACGGATCGGCGGCGTTGGTGATCGAAGACAAATCTCGGTTACCGCTCGGGGAACCCGTTCGTGATCGGATATCGACGATCGCGGCCAAAGCTCTTGCTGGACGTTTTCACGCCGGGCGGGGCCTGGCGCCGCTTGTACTCGGCCGTGAACAGCATGTTCTGTGTGCGGCTGACGATGTCGCGCGGGTGGCTGTCGCCGGCAATGTCGTCGATGCTCCGCTCCTGCTCCACGAGACTGTTCAGAATGGCGTCGAGCTTCGCGTAGTCCGGCAGCGTGTCCTGATCCGTCTGATTCGGACGAAGCTCCGCGGTCGGCGCCTTCGTCATGACGCGCTCGGACACGACGTCCCCGGACGGCCCGAGCGCGCCGTCGGGGACGCACCGGTTGCGCCAGGCGGCGAGCGCGTACACTTCGGTCTTGTACAGATCCTTCAACACCGAATAGCCGCCGCACATGTCGCCGTAGAGCGTCGCGTACCCGACCGACATCTCGGATTTGTTTCCGGTCGTCAGCAGCATCGATCCGAACTTGTTCGACAGCGCCATCAGCAGCACGCCGCGGATGCGCGCCTGGATGTTCTCTTCCGTCAGATCGCGCGGCCGATTGCCGAACACCGGCGCGAGCGTTTGCTCGACCGCGCTGACGATGTCCGCGATGGGGAGCGTTTCGAGGCGGATGCCGAGGCGTGCGGCCGAGGCGGCCGCGTCCACCTGACTCTCGTCGCTGGTGAAGCGCGACGGCAGCCTGAC
>Ga0114129_10002971_pt1 | contig 23737 bp, 19 predicted proteins | sample RhiMetdeltSRZDD1_FD_80071 | JGI IMG/M metagenome (GOLD analysis project Ga0114129, IMG submission 80071) | Populus rhizosphere microbial communities from Tennessee, USA - Rhizosphere MetaG P. deltoides SRZDD1 (version 2) (version 2) | ecosystem: Host-associated > Plants > Roots > Rhizosphere >...
CTTCGTCGTAGACGGGCTGCGAAGACTGCGACTCATGAAGACCGGCGCAGTGACGGCAGGGATGGCTGGAGTCGGGAAGGCCTCAGGAATCCGACAGCCTCACGAAATAGGCGTCGTACGGACCGACGCCGGCGAAGGTCAACACGATCGAGTTGTTCACGGGATCGATCTCCGCCTGCTGGATGGTCACCGGTGCAGGAAGAGCGTTGGCCTCGGTGTTCGGGATCCGCTGGACCTCTACGTGGACCGGGAATCCCGCACGATAGAAGGGTGCCACATCGACGGCATTGAGGGTCACGGAGAAAGACGTACTCGAGCCGACGTTGCCAAGCAGGACATAACCCTTTCGCGTCGCTGCATCCGTCGATGCGACCGCCACGATGCCGTTCGACACCGACACACCCGCGAATCGCCCGGTCATCTCGGCGTACGACTTGTACGCCCAATAGACGGATCGTTTGAAGTCCGTCGGATAACGCCAATTCGCGAAGTCGAACACGAGGACGTTGCCCATGTGCTGCGTGCAATTCCAGTCGCCGCCCTCCTGCCAGCACGCACGTGACGCGGACTCCACTCCTGCTTTCTCTATTTCCTGCATGTACTGAACCGCAACGCCCGGCTTCTTGGCGACATTGCTGGATCCGTATTCATTGATGCTGATTCGAGAGATGTTGTAGCCATTGTTCGCGAGGAAGGCGCGCATCGAGCTCACCGTTTGACTGACGTTGGTGCTGCCGATGTGGTGCCACGACAAGACGTCGGGCAGGGCATTCTCCGCTCGCACACGCGGCAGGAACCTGGACTTCAGCCAGTCCAATTCGAAAGCGATGCTCGGACCGACGATCGTGAAGCCCGGATCGATGCTCTTGATCTTGCGATAGGCGCGAATCCACATCTGGTAGTAGCGCTCGTCGTCGAATTTGGCCGATACCGCGCCGAACGGCCAATAGCCGCAGCAATCCGGTTCGTTCCAGATGTCGAACTCTACCGTCCGGTACCCGTTGGTCTTCGCGGTTTGTGCGTTCGTGGCGACGTAGCTTTCCCATTCCGACCAATCGCCCGTGAGGGTCGAAGGGATCTTTGCCGGGGCACACAGCTTGAGTTGGTACTTGAATCCATACTGTTCCGCGATCGCAACGAGCGAATAGTCCTGTACCCAAGTCGTCAGCTGCGGCTTCAGGGCGACGTAGGTCGCCTCTCTGGGGGTCTCCGACGGAATCAACGTGATGCCGATGAAGCCGGTCGCGCGGTGGGTGACCGGGCCGGCATCGAAAGCGAGGTTGACGTTGACGGCGGAGGACGTCGGCGGCGGCGAGCTTCCCGGTGGCGTCGAGGCGCTGGCCTCGTTCGAGTAAGCCGAATCCCCCACCGCATTGGTGGCTCGGACTCGATAGACGTACTGCGTCGACGGGACTAGCCCGGGATCGCGGAACGACACCACGTTGCTTGCCACCGTGGCGATCAGGGAATACTTCGTGCTGGTGCCGAGTCTTCGCTCGATCTTGAAGCCCGACTCGTTGGAGGCGTTGTCGGTCCAACCGAGCAGGATCTCGGTGGACGAGGTCGCAACGGCCGAAAGGCCCGTCGGAGCCGCTGGCGGCACTGGCGGCGGAGGTGGCGCCAATGTGGTCGCGCCGGCTTCGTTGGAGTAAGCGGACGCGCTGTCGCCATTGGTCGCGCGGACTCGGTAGAAATATTCCGTCGCGGGCGAAAGCGATGAATCGATGAATTCCCCTGTGTTTGCAGGGAGCGACGCAACCTCCGCAAAAACGCCGGTCATGCCCTGACGCCGTTCCAGGTTGAACGTCGCTTCGTCGGTAGAGTTGTCTTGCCAGGTCACCCGAATCCCGGTAGTCGAGACCGCGCTGGCGGCCAACTGCGAAGGGGCCGCGGGAGGAACGCGGAAGTTGAACAGGCTCGTGATCTCCGCGGCGGAGAGTACACGGTCGTAGAGGCGCACCTCGTCGATCTCGCCCGTGAACATGTTCCGGTCTCCGTCGCCCTCGTACCCCGGAGACGTCGCTCCGATCCGGTAGCCGCCGTAGAACTCGGGCCAGTTGCCCTGCTCGCCGATCGGCGCGGGCGCGAGACCCGCAGGAAGGCTCAGCGGTGACCCGGCGACGGCGTTGCCGTCCACGTACAAGTAGAGCGTCCGGGCCGCGTTGTCGACCACCATCGCCACGTGGTGCCACGAGCCGGGGGCAAAGGCCGCGGAGAGGAGCTCCCGCGTCCCTTCCGTCGTCTCCGTGCGCGCAGAGAACCTCCCGTGCTGGTCGTAGTGGACCCGCAGGTTCGGGCCCTTGAACAGGGTGTACGCCCAGTTTCCCGTCCGCGTAGCCGGCGGCACGCTCGCCGGCCTGGCCCAGGCCGCAAAGCTGAAGCTGCTCGAGACCGCCCCATCCAGCACCGCGGTGTCCTCGATCGCGACGTAGTCGTCTACCCCGTCGAAGGCGAGCGCTCCACCGATGCGGCCCGTGGCTGAAGCGGGCGTGCCCCAGAGAACGCCGTCGTTGCCCGAGCCCGAGGTGTCAGTGCCCGGCGTGATTTCTGCTGTCTCCTCCAGACGCCAGTAGCCGACGAGCCCCGGGAGGCTGTAGGTGTAGCTGCGGCTCGACGTGCCCTGGTTGGCGGCCGCGGCGCGATCCGCGACACCCGTCGCTATGAGCGTGGCGTAGGCGTTCTCCGCCTGGCTCGAGGTGGTGAGCGTCACGGTCCTTTGGTCGGCGCCGAGCGAGGCGCTCAGGACGGACACCAGCTGGCCCGGGATCGCGACCTGGTAGTTGCCGGGCGTCTCGGCGCTCGCTTGGTCCACCCGCTCGTCGAAGACGACTTTAGCCTCCCCGGCCCCCGCCGTGACCGCAGCCACGACTGGTGCCGCGGCGTCGGCGGGCGTCGTCTCCGCGGCCGCGCTGGGCGGGCCCTCGGTCCCGTGCAGGTTCACAGCGCGGATCTCGTACGTGTAGGCGGTGAGCTCTTGAAGCCCCGCATCACGGTACGAGAGCCCGCGGGTGGTCGCGAGGAGAACGCCGTCGCGGTAGACCTTGTACTCCAGCACTCCAGTCTCCGCGTCGCTCGCCTCGGACCAGGCGACGTCCACCGTGTCGTAGCGGACGGCGCTCGCGCTCGCGCCGGGCGGCTCCGTCGGCGGGGTCGCGTCGGGCGCCCCGTCGGGCGCGGTCATCAGGCCCACGTGGGTCCAGGCGTTGTACAGCATGAACCATGTCCGTCGCTCCGAGTCGAGGTACACGACCCTGCCGAAGCCGGGGAGGCCCGTGTACGTCACGACGGGCGCGCTCAGCTCGTGGAGGGCCGTCGTCGTCGTGGTCCGCACGTCCATTTGCGACCCGTACGAGAGGAAGAAGGCGAGGGGCCCGGAGCCCATCGGGACGATGCTGCCAGGCCCGCGTGCGCGCACGCTTCCGCCGCCGCTTCCGACTCGGGTATTGCTCGTGAGGCTGCCCTGGCTCGGGCCGTAGGATACGCCCAGGGTGGCCTGCTGGGCCGTCCCGTTCGGGATGTAGTACGCGTACCACGTGCCGCCGCTCTCCAAGGCCATCGTTCCGTGGATCTCGTCCCCGTGGCCGTAGACCGAGGAGCTGGCGTGGTCCACCACCATCCCCCGGTCGGCGAACGCGAGGCCGTCCGTGGACGAGGTGAGCCTCACGTCCGCCCACATGCTGGGGGTCGTGGGATTGGCGGAGCTGTTCGCACCGTAGTAGGCGACCACCTCGCCGCCCGGGCCCACGTGGACCCCCGCCGAGGCCGCTCCCTCCTCGGGGTTGCCCGAGTACGTCCACGCGATCACAGGGTTGCCCGCGTACTTGGTCCAGCGGACCAGGTCTGTGCTGGTGGCGACGCCGATCTGGCGATCCTTCGGGCCGATGTTGGCGGGGTCGTCGATGTAGTCGGGCGAGCCCCCGTAGTAGAGGTAGAAGGTGGCCCCGCGCTTGATGATCGCACAGGGGGTGGTGTCCTCCATCAGGACGTCCCAGGCCCGCCCGTGGGGACCGGTGTCGATCACCAGGCCGCGGTCGACCCAGGACCCGGCCGGCGGGATTGTCGCGGCAGATGCGCCGCCCGCCATGAGCCCTAGGCCGAGGCCGCACAGGAAAAGCCGAACGAGGTTCGTTGCCATCTCGGGAGCCTCCGCGACCTTACGGGTGATCCTCCGATGCTGATCCTCTGATATCGACACCGCGAGTGACGCGCGACACACGGATCCCCATATACAGGAATTGGATACGGGGGACCCGCCCGCCGAGGCGCCTTCGGGGTACGGCTCGCGGTTCTGGTCGATGTTCCACGAGCGCACGGCCTTGAAAAGATGGTGCGCCCTGCACGATTCGAACGTGCGACCTACAGATTCGTAGTCTGTCGCTCTATCCAACTGAGCTAAGGGCGCCCGACGGAGATGGCCATGATATCGCGCAGCCCCACGCCGGGCAAACGGGACGCACCCTATCAGAAGATCGCGGCCCAGCCGACCTTGACGAGGACGATGATCGCCCAGGGGACGGCGACGCCCCAGATGGCGGAGGCGGTCGTCTTGCGGCTGGCGACGCCGAAGCCGACGGCTAGCAGGAAGATCATCCAGAACGAGAACACGTCGATGCTGTTGAAAAGCGCCCAGAGCGGCTTGGCGGCTTCTGATTTGTCGAGCAGCAGGCCCAGATTGGCCTGCAACGCTTCCTGGGGGTTTATGTTCCAGTCTCCCTTCAGGCTCATCACCGCCAGGATCAGGGGCGTCGTGACGAGACCGACCGCCAGAAACATCCAGGTGACGATGGCGAAGGCCTGCTTGAAGCTCACCTCGCCGGCATAGAAGAAGCGGTAGACGAACATCAAGGTCCCAGCGATCACCAGCAGCATGACCACGATCCCGACCGGCCCCACTACCCAGGCGAAGATCGGCATCATCCTGGCCTGCTGCTCGATGATGTTCTGGCGCTGGTCGGGCGGGATCCGCTCGGCGCGGCCCGACTCCTCGATCTGGGTCTTCATGAACTCGACCGGGTCCATCTTCTGCATCCAGATGCCGGTGAAGCCGAGCACGAGAACGAAGTAGATGACGAGCGGCACCAGGATGCGAGGGAACCGCACGATCCGTGAGAACGCCTCACGGGGCGCGAAGTACATGTCGATCAGGTTCTTGAAAAAGCCACCACCACTCTCGAGCACGGGAGCAACGGAATCAGCCAAGGCGAACCTCCAGTCGGCGTCAGTTGAGACGGCGCGGACGGGCGTCTATTCGTAACGGAGCTATTCGTAGCGGAGCGCTTCGATCGGGTCGAGGCGCGCGGCCTTGGCCGCGGGCCACAGGCCGAAGGTGAGACCCACAGCCATCGAGGTGCAGAAGGCGACCACCACCCACGTCGGCTGGACGACGGCGGGGAAGGGCGAGAAGGCGTTGATCAGGAAGGCCAGCAAGCCGCCGATCAGGATGCCGATGATGCCGCCGGCGCCGGTGAGCGTCATGGCCTCGGTCAGGAACTGCCACAGGATGTCGCGCCGCGTCGCGCCGAGCGCCTTCCTGACGCCGATCTCGCGTGTCCTCTCGGTCACCGAGACCAGCATGATGTTCATGACACCCACGCCGCCCACCAGCAGACCGATCGAGGAGATCGCGATCATCACCATGTAGATGCCGCCCGTGATCTGGCGGTAGAGGTCGGTGAGCGTGTCCTGGCTGAAGATCGAGAAGTTGTCCCTCTGCATGTACTTCAGCTTGCGATAGCGCCGCATCGCCTCGCGGGTCTGGTCGATGGCCGCGTCCATCTGGCCGGCCGAGACCGGTTTGATGTCCGCCATCATGAAGTTGAAGCGGCGATCCTGCTTCTGGATCGCACCAACCGGCACCAGCAGCACGTTGTCCATGCTGCGGAACAGGAAGCGGCCCTTCTTCTGCAAGACCCCGATCACCTCGAAGTGGCGGCCGTCGATCGCGACCTCCTTGCCGACGGGGTCGACGAAGGGAAATAGCGCGTCCTCGATGTCGGTTCCGATCACGACCACGGACGCCGCCCGGTCCACGTCGCTGCGCGAGAGGAAGCGTCCCTTCTCGACGTAGCTGTCGTGAACGCCCTCGTACGCGTCGGTGGTGCCCAGCACCTGCAGGTCGCGCGCACGCTCGGTCCCGTACTTCACGGTCTCGGTCGGAATCCACTGCAGCGGAGCGATCGCCTTGACCGCCGGCCGCTCGGCGATCGCCGCCACCTCTTCCATCGTGAGCCCCTTGCGCCGGCGCCACTCGTCATCGTCGATGTTCTCGCCGGGCGCTTGCGGCCGGATGAAGATCGTGGAGGAGCCGAGCGTCGCGATCTGGCGCGCCATCGACGCGTTGAGCCCCGCGACGATCGAGCTCATGCCGGTCACGGTCATGATTCCCATCACGACGCCGAGAATCGTCAGGAACGCGCGCATCTTGTAGGCGCGAATTCCCGAGAGGCCCATGGCGACGGCCTCGCCCATCCCCATCAGGATCGGATGGCGTTCGACGAGCCGGCCGAAGAGCCGCAGCATCACTCGTTCCGGAGCGCTTCGACCGGGTCGAGCGCCGCGGCCCGGTTCGCCGGGTAGATCCCGGCCACGAGGCCCACGATCGACGACACCGTGAGCGCCATGGCTACGGCCCAAGGCCGGACCGGGGCGGAGAAGTTGGCGGACATGATGCCGCCGAGGATGCTCGCGAGCAGGAACGAGAATGCGACCGCGCCCAAGACACCCATCAGCCCGCCGAAACCCGAGAGGATCACGGATTCCACCAGGAACTGGCGCAGGATGTCGCCCCGGCGGGCCCCGAGCGCCTTCCTGACCCCGATCTCCTTGATCCGCTCGGTGACCGAGACCAGCATGATGTTCATCACCACGATGCCGCCCACCAGCAGGCTGATCGCGGTCACCACCAAGGTCACCACGTAGATGCCCCGCGTCATCGTCTGCCACAGCTCCATCACGCTCTCGCCGGTCTCGATGCTGAAGTCGTCGGGCTTGTCGTAGGTCAGGTGCCGGCGCGCACGCATCGCCACTCGCACCTGGTCCTGGGCCGCCTCGAAGCTGGCCATCGAGGCCGCCTCGGCCTGGACGCTGAACGAGCGGCGCGAGCCGTAGAGCTTGGAGAAGGTCGAGATCGGCATCCACAGGAAGTTGTCCTGGCTCTCGCCGAACACCACTCCCTTCTTCTCGCCGACGCCGATCACCTTCAGCATGTGACCGTCGACATCGATCTCCTTGCCGAGCGGCTCCATCGTCCCGAAGAAGGCGTCGGCGAGATCCGTCCCGATCACGGCCACGAGCGACGCCGCTTCGATGTCGCCATGGACGACGTGGCGTCCCGCCACGAGCTCGCGCACGGTGCCGATGCGGGCGATGTTCTCGGTGACGCCCGCGATTCCGACGTTCTTCTGAATGACGCGGCCGCGCTTGACGCTGCCCCCGGTCCACACCTGCGCGCCCACCTCCGAGCACAAGCTGCAGGCCTTCTTGACCGCGTCCATGTCGTCCATCGTCAGCCGCTTGCGCTTCATCATCTCCATCCATTGCGTGTGGCTGGTGATGATGTCGGGACGCTGCTGCAGCCGGAAGGCCTTGGTGCCGAGCTCGAGCACCTTCTCGGACATGTAGCCGTCGAGCCCTTCAGTGATTGCGACGACCGCGATCACCGAGGAGACGCCGATCAAGATGCCGAGCACGGTCAATAACGAGCGCAGCTTGTTCGCCCGCAGCGACTGCACCGCGATCCGGATCGCTTCGCCGAAGAGCACGGGTTCCCTCCTAGGCCTGCTTGCGCTCGTCTTTCTCGATCTTGCCGTCGCGGATGTGGATCGTGCGATGCGCGTGCTCGGCGATGTCGCGTTCGTGCGTGACCAGGATGATGGTGTGGCCCTGCTCGTGCAGCCGCTCGAAGAGTTTCATGATCTCTTCCCCGGTCGCCGAGTCGAGGTTGCCGGTGGGCTCGTCGGCGAGCAGGATCGAGGGGTTCATGACCAGCGCACGGGCAACCGCGACGCGCTGGCGCTGGCCGCCCGAGAGCTCGTTCGGCTTGTGCGTCATGCGGTCGGCCAGGTCGACCATCTCCATCGCGCGCTTCGCCTGCTCCATCCGCTTCTCCTTGGGCACGCCCGCGTAGACGAGCGGCAGCTCGACGTTGTGGAGCGCGGTCGCGCGCGGCAGCAGGTTGAAGGTCTGGAACACGAAGCCGATCTCGCGGTTGCGGATCGCGGCGAGCTCGTCGTCGTTCATCTCCGAGACGACCTTGCCGCGCAGCACGTAGCGGCCCTTGCTGGGCGTGTCGAGGCAGCCGATCAGGTTCATCAAGGTCGACTTGCCCGAGCCCGACGGACCCATCACCGCCACGTACTCGCCAGGCCGGATCTCGAAGCTCACGCCGCGCAGCGCGTGGATCTCCTCGGACCCCATCTGGTACGTGCGCCAGAGGTCCTCGGCGTGGATGACGGGACCTTCGAAGCGATCGCGCGCGAGAGCCGCAGCGCTCGTCACGACTTCTTGCCCTTCTGCTCGAGCTTGATGCGCGCGTCGTCCTTCAGGTTGCGAAGCGTCTTGTAGGAGCCGGTGACGATCGTCTGGCCCTCGCCGATGCCCTCGGTGATCTCGATGTCGGTGTCGCCCATGATGCCGGTCTTGACGGGCTTGAAGAGAGCCTTCTCGCCTTCGACGACGAATACGCCGTCCTTCTCCTCGCCCTTCTGGTGCGCCATCTGCACCACCGTGTCGCCCTCGCGTGCGGCGCCGCCCGCCATCGCGTCGGGATCCACGACCTTGCCCTCCTTGTTCACCTCGCGTACCACCACCGCCTGCACCGGCACCGCCAGCACATGCTCGCGCTTCGCGGTCGTGATGTCGGCCGTGGCGTTCAGGCCCGGGCGCAGGTTCTGGGGCGGATCCTTGATCGTGATCGTGACCTTGAAGTCCTTGGGTTGGTTGCCGGTGTTGGCGCTCTGCTGGGTAGTCTGCTGCTGCGTCGCCCCGCTGCCGGCGCCGCGCACGAGCGCCGAGGCGCCGATCTCGGTGACTTCGCCCTTCATCTCGAGGCCCTCGAGCGCCTCCACCTTGATCGTCGCCTCCTGGCCGAGCTTGAGGTTGCGGAAGTCGGTCTCGTCGACCATCACCTCGCACTCCATCACGCTAAGGTCGGCCACGGTCATGATCACCGTCGGGCTGAAGCTCACCGCCCCGATCACCATCTCGCCGGCCTCCTTCGGCAGGTTGGTAACGACGCCGTCCATCGGCGAGTACACCGTCGTCTTGTAGAGCTCGTCCTTGGTGCTATCGAGCTGGGCCTGGAGCTGCGCCACCCGGCGCTTGGCGGCCTCGACGCCCGCCGTCTTCATCTTGAACTCGGCCTCGGCCTGGTCGTAGGAGGACTCCGAGACGAGCTTGTCGTCGCGCATCGTCTTGTTGCGCTCGTAGGCCAGCTTCGCTCCGGCGAGGTCGGCATCGGCGCGCGCGAGCTCGGCGCGAGCGGCTGCGACGCCGGCCTCGCCCTGGCGCGCACCAGCCTCGTAACGCTCGGCCTCGACCCGCGCCAGCATCTGGCCCTTTTTGACGCGCTGGCCCTCCACCACGGTGATGTCGATGAGTCGGCCCGAGACGTTGGCGCCGACGTTGACGTAGCGCCGGGGGCGGACCTCACCGGACGCCGTCACGACCTGGGTCAGGCTCTTCTTCTCGACCTTGCCGGTCTGGACCGTGACCTTCTTGCGGTTCTCGCGCGAGACGGAGAATCCGACAACGCTGCCAATCACCGCCAGCGCGACGACCGCGCCGAGGACCTTCTTGGTTTTCGGGGACATCAAGCCTCCAGGGTGCTCCAACGATGTAATTACGTGTGAAGCGCCGCTTCGGTTCAACGGAAAGGACGCGGGTTCAACACCTTGGAATAGACCAGTTTAACCGCCCCTGCTAGGATGGCGCAATGTCCCAGGACGAGCGCGCGCGCACGCCGGCCGACGTTTCGGTGCCCGAAATGGAGCGTTTGCTGTCCCTCGCCCTCGGGCGCGGGGGTAGCTTTGCCGACCTCTACTTCGAGCACGAGACCACGTCCTCGCTGTTTCTGGAGGAGGGCATCATCCGCTCCGCCTCGGCGGGCGTCAGCTGCGGCCTCGGCGTCCGGGTGGTGGTCGGTGAGCGCACCGGCTACGCCTACACCGACGACCTGTCGTGGCCAGCCATGGCCCGCGCCGCCGAAACGGCGGCCCACATCGCCTCGGATTCGCGCAGCACGCCGCCCCAGCCGGTGTCGCCCGCGCCCGTGGACCGGCGCTACGGCGAGACGAGCGTGGGCGTGCTTTCGCTCGTGGAACGCATCGCCCTCGTCGAGCGGGCGGACCGCGCCGCGCGGGCCGCCGATCCTCGCGTCGAGAAGGTGTTCGCGAGCCTCGGCGAGCAGACGCGCCGCGTGCGGATCGCAAGCTCGCTCGGTGTCCTGGTCGAGGACGTGCAGCCGCTCTTCTCGATCCGCGTCAGCGTGATCGCCAGCGAAAAGGGCGTGCGGCGCGAGGGCTCGGCGGGAGGCGGGGGCCGGCTCGGGCCGGAGTTCTTCGTGGGGAAGCCGCCCGAGCATTTCGCCCGCGAGGCGGCGCGCATGGCGGTGACCTTGCTGGGCGCCGTCGAAGCGCCGGCCGGCCCAATGCCGGTGGTGCTGGCTCCGGGCTGGCCCGGCATCCTGCTGCACGAGGCGGTCGGCCACGGCCTCGAGGGCGATTTCAACCGCAAGCGGCTCTCGGCCTTCTCCGGCCGGATTGGCGAGCGCGTCGCGGCGCCCGGCGTCACGGTGGTGGACGACGGCACGATCGCCGACCGGCGCGGCAGCCTCAATGTCGACGACGAGGGCCACCGCCCTGGCCGAACGGTGCTGATCGAGGACGGCATCCTGCGCGGCTACCTGCAGGACCAGCTGAATGCCTCGCTGATGAAGATGGCCCCGACCGGCAACGGCCGTCGCGAGAGCTACGCGTCCCGCCCGCTACCGCGCATGACCAACACCTTCATGCTGGCCGGCCAGGACGACCCCGACGAGATCGTCCGCTCCGTCAAGCGCGGGCTGTATGCCAAGCACTTCGGCGGCGGCCAGGTCGACATCACGAGCGGCAAGTTCGTTTTCTCGGCCACCGAGGCCTACCTGATCGAGGACGGCAAGATCGGCCGCCCGGTGGTCGGGGCGACACTCATCGGCAACGGGCCAGACGTGCTCACCAAGGTCACCCGCATCGGCCACGACCTGAAGCTCGACGAGGGCGTCGGCACATGCCAGAAGGCGGGCCAGAGCATCCCGGTAGGTGTCGGGCTGCCGACGGTCCTGGTCTCGGAGATCACCGTGGGAGGGACGCAGGTCTAGATGGCCATCCTTGATTCGTTGAAGAGCGGCTTCAGCCGGACGTTCTGGGTGGCGAACGTGATCGAGCTCTTCGAGCGCTTCGCCTACTACGGCAGCAAGGCGATCCTCGCGGTCTACATCGCCGACCAGGTCGGGCTCGGCCCCGAGGCTGCCGGCTTCCTGGCGGGCTCGGTCTTCAACACGCTGCTCTACTTCCTGCCGGTGCTCGCCGGCACCGTGGTCGATCGCTACGGCTTCAAGCGCAGCCTGCTCGCCTGCTTCTCGATCTTCACGCTCGGCTATTTCATGATCGGTCTCGGCGGACTGCCGCTCGGCGAGCCGATCGTGGCCGCGGTGGGCGCCAAGGCCTGGATGCTGCTGGCGCTCGTGGTCACGGCCGTGGGCGGCTCGCTGATCAAGCCCTCGATCGTGGGCACCGTGGCGCGCACCACCACCAAGCAGACGGCCTCGCTCGGCTACTCGATCTACTACACGCTCGTGAACATCGGCGGCGCGATCGGCCCGATGCTGGCGCTCGTGGTGCGCGAGAACAAGGGCATCGCCTACGTGCTCGTGATGTCGTCGCTCACCAGCCTGGCGCTCGTGGTGGGCACGCTGCTTTTCTACAAGGAGCCGGAGCGCCCGAAAGACGCCCCGCCGCCGCGCTCGATGGCGAAGGTGCTGCGCGACATGCTGACCGTGTTCGGCAACGCGCGCTTCATGAGCTTCCTGGTGATCTTCTCGGGTTTCTGGGCGATGTTCTGGCACATCTTCTACGCGCTGCCCTTCTATGTGCGCGACTACCTGAAGTTCCCGCGCTTCGAGCTGTTCGAGACGGTGGATGCCTGGACGATCATCCTAGTCACGGTGCCGATCACCGCGCTCGCCAAGAAGCTCGCGCCGCTCACCGCGATGGGCTTAGGCTTCGCGCTTGCGACCGCGTGCTGGTTCGTGATGGCCGCGCTACCGACGCTCACATTCACCGTGGCCGCGATTGTGCTGTTCGCGGTCGGCGAGGGCCTGCAGTCTCCGCGCTACTACGAGTACGTCGCGACGCTCGCGCCCAAGGACCAGGTCGGCACCTACATGGGCTTCGCATTCCTGCCGATCGCGATCGGCACCTTCATCGCCGGCTGGTCGAGCGGCTACCTGGTGAAGACCTATGTCGCAGGCGGCAACCCGCTCGCCCCGCGCATGTGGCTGTGGGTGGGTGCCTACGGTGTCGTGTCGACCGTTCTGATGCTGCTCTACGACCGTTTCGTGGCGCCGCGCCGGGCCGAATCCTGAGCACAGTCCCGGTGGACTACCGCGACCTCGCCTCCGAGCTGCTGAAGTCCGCGCAGAGCGCCGGAGCCGACGCGGCCGACCTCGTCGTCTCCGAGGGGAGCGAGTTCTCGGCCACGGTGCGGCTGGGCGAGGTCGAGACGCTCACCGAGGCCGGCAGCAAAGCGCTCGGCCTGCGCGTCTTCGTCGGGAAGCGCACCGCCTCGACCTACACCTCCGACTTCTCCTGGCCGACGCTCGCGCGGCTGGTGCAGGAGGTGGTCGGGATGGCGCGCGCCACGAGCGAGGATGCCGCAGCGGGCCTGGCCGACGAGATGACTCCCCCGGAGGACGTCGAGCTCGGGCTCTTCGATCCCTCCCCGTTCGAGCTGCCGCCGTCGGAGCGGATCGAGCGCGCACGGCGCGCCGAGGCCATAGCACTCGAGACGCCCGGCATCGTCAACTCGCAGGGCGCCTCCTGGGGCTCGGGCGAGAGCTCGCTGCTGCTCGCGACGACCCAGGGTTTCATGGGCGGCTACCGCACCTCGTCCGTCTCGCTCTCGGTCGTGCCCCAGGCCGAGCGGGACGGCCAGATGGAGCGCGACCACTGGTACACGGCGGGCCGCGGGCTAAAGGATCTCGAGCCGCCGGAGCAGGTCGGCCGCACAGCGGCCGAGCGAACCTTGCGGCGGCTGGGCGCGCGCCAGGTGAAATCAGCCGAGCTGCCCGTGGTCTTCGACCCCGAGAGCGCCTCCGAGATCCTCGGCACCTTGTTCTCGGCCATCTCGGGCTATGCCGTGTTCCGCAACGCCACGTTCTTGAAGGACCGGCTCGGCGAAGCGGTGGCGTCGCCGCTCCTCACGCTCGTCGACGATGGCCGGCGCCCGCGCGGGCTCGGCTCGCGCCCGTTCGACGGCGAGGGCCTGCCGACCCGCCGCAACGTGCCGATCGAGCGGGGTGTGCTGCGCTACTGGCTGTGCGACTCGTACGCCGCGCGCAAGATCGGTGCGCGGCCGACGGGCTCGGCGCGCCGCGGCGTCGGCGGCGGCCCTTCGGTGGGCGCATCCAACCTCTACTTCGAGCCCGGAACGCAGGCACCTGAGGCGATCATCGGCTCGCTCGAGCGCGGACTCTACGTCACCGACCTGATCGGCTTCGGCGTCAACGTGGTGACTGGCGATTACTCACAAGGAGCCGTCGGCCACTGGATCGAGGCCGGGCGCCTGACGCACCCGGTCCACGAGGTGACGATCGCGGGCAACCTGCGCGAGATGCTTCAGGACGTGGACGCGGTCGGCAGCGACCTCGTGTTCCGCGGCAGCTCCGCATCGCCCACGATCCGGATCCGCAAGATGACCGTGAGCGGAAGCTAGCGGCGTTCCGCGCAGGATTCGTTTTCGGTGGCGGGGCGGAACGCCGCTCTCGAGGCCACCCCGTGAGCCTCTCCCCCACACCCGGTGAACGCCGGCTGCGGTTGCTGACGCGGCCTACTTCTCTGTAGCGCCGCCCAGCTTGCGGATGTAGCTCACGAGCGCCTTGATCTCTTCGGCCGAGAGCTGCTTCTCGAAGGACGCCATCAAGGTGCCCTTCTTGCCTTCGCGGATCGACTTCTCGATCTGGGCGTCCGGCGTCGCCTTCTGCCACTCCTGGTCCTTGAAGCTGCGGACGCCCAGCTTGGCGAAGGACTCGGCCGGCTGTCCCTCGGGCCCGTGGCAGAGCGCGCAGGTCTTGCCGAAGATCTTGGCGGCGTCGGGCTCGGCTGCCCGGACGGGAACGGCGAAGAATGTGGCGGCTGCGGCGATGGCGAGGCACGTCGAGCGGGCAGGCATGAAGCTCATCCTCCGAGGGAAACCACCCTCATTCTGAGCCAGACGCGAGAGACGTGCAAAGCCCACGCACGCGGAAGGTCAGGCTCGTCCAGATCGCGGCCTTATACTCGATGGGCTTTCGAGGGAGTTCCGCTTGAGCCTTGAAGCCGGCTTCCTGCTGTTCGACGTGTTCCGGCCGAGCGGCGGCGACGTGTGGCGGCTCGAAGGGCTATAGTCGCGGTTTCGGGAGGCCGCGACGGGATGTTGTCCGCTCGCTCGAGGATCGTGAACTTCCGCGGCGCCGCCCTTGTGCTCGTCGCCTTGGGTCTTGCGGCGGCGACCGCGTCGTGCACTCCCGGCGTGCCGGCGCGCGGACAGGCCGCCGCCACCGTCTTCCCGATCAAAGACCTCGCGCAACGCGTCGCCGGGGACCGCCTCGACGTGCGCCTGATCCTCGCGCCCGGCCTCGACCCGCACGCCTACGAGCCACGCCCGCAGGACGTGGTCGGGCTGGAGGACGCCGGGCTGATCTTCGCGGTCGGGCTCGGTCTCGATCCCTGGGCGCAGTCGCTCGCGCGCAGCGCCGGCGCGGGCGAAGCGCGCGTCTTCGAGCTCGGACCGCTGATGGACCCGATCCTGGCGCCGCCCGGCATGATCCGGCCCGAGCCCATGATCGACCCGCACTTCTGGACCGACCCGGTACGCGCGCAGCGCGCCGTCGACGTGATCGTCGAGGCGCTCTCGGGGCTCGATCCACCCGGAGCGCCCTTCTACCGCGAGCGGGGAAGCGCGCTGCGGCGCTCGATTCATGCGGTGCACCTGGACGTGAGCCGACGCGCGCAGATCTGGACCAGGCGCCGCATCGTCACCTTCCACGGCTCGCTCTTCTACTTCGCCGCGCGCTACGGGCTGCAGGTGACCGGTGTCGTCCAGCCCGTGCCGGGCAGCGAGCCGTCGGCGCGGCACCTCGAGACGCTGCTCGCGGAGCTGCGAGCTGCCGAGCCCGCAGCTCTCTTCAGCGAACCGCAGCTCGATTCGGCGCTCGCGGCGACACTCGCGCGCGAGGCGGGCGTCGCCGTGCATTCTGTCGACTCGATCGGGGGCGGACCGGGTGCCGAAAGCTACGAGCTGGTGATCCGGGGCATCGCGCGCACCATGGACGAAGCGCTCAAATGAGTCTCGCGCTTTTGGCCCGCGACGTGGTGGTTGAGCTCCAAGGCAAGCGCGTGCTCGACGGGGTGAGCTTCGAGGTCGGCCGCGGCGAGTTTACGGCTCTGTGCGGGCCGAACGGCGGGGGCAAGACCACCTTGCTGCGTGCGGCGCTCGGCCTGGTCCCGCTCACAAGCGGCTCGATCGAGGTGCTCGACGAACGCCCCGGCAGCAAGAGCGCCGCGGTCGGCTATCTGCCCCAGACCAAGTCGTTCAGCCGGTCGTTTCCGGCGCGCGTCGTGGACGTGATCACGGCCGCCCAGCGTGGCGTCTGGCCGTTCCGCGTGAGCGGCCCCGAGCGCGAGCGCGCGCGCGCGGTGCTGGCACGCGTCGGTGGCGAGCCGCTCGTCGACACGCCGCTCGGCGCGCTTTCCGGAGGCGAACTGCAGCGCGTGTTCCTGGCGCGCGCGCTGGTGCGCGATCCCGCGCTGCTGCTGCTCGACGAGCCGACGGCGGGTGTAGATGGGCGTGGCCGCGCCGAGTTCCTGGATCTGCTCGCGGAGATTGCCGAGCGGTCCGACCTCGCCGCCGTGCTCGTCACGCACAACGCCGCCGCGGTGCGCCGGCTCGCCGACCGCGTCGTCTATCTCGACGGCAGCTTGCGCGCCTGGGGTACACCGGCAGAGGTGCTCGACCGCGAATGGGAGCGCGCGTCTGCCTTCAGCGGCCACGACCACGCGGCGCCCGTGGACGTCGGCTGCGAGGACGCGTGATGGACGGCGCCTTCGAGCAGCTGGTTTCGCCGCTCGGCCAGGGCTTCGTGCGCCGTGCGCTGATGGCCGGCCTCGCGCTCGGCACGGCGGGCGCGTTTCTCGGAGTCTTCATCGTCCAGCGAGGTCTCGGCTTCGTCGCCGACGGGCTGGCCCATGCCACCTTCGGCGGCCTGGCGCTCGGCCTGCTGCTCGGGGTGACTCCCGATCGCGCGATCTGGGTCGCTTTGCCGTTCACCTTGACGGTGGCGCTCGGCATCCAGCAGCTGCGCTTCAGGACGACCCTCGGCGGCGACGTAGCGACCGGGGTCTTCTTCGCCGTCTCGTTCGCAGCGGGCGTGATGTTCCTGGGCCTGCGCGGACCGCGTGGGGTCCCGGTAAACCTCGAGGCGTTGCTCTTCGGCAGCCTGCTCGCCGTGTCACCCGAGGCGCTAGGCGTGGCCGTGCTGGTCTCGCTGCTGGTGGTGCTGGTCCTGCTGCGGGTCGGGCCGCAGCTCGCCTACGCCACCTTCAATGCCGAGCTCGCGCGTCTCTCGGGCGTGAGGGTCGGAGCACTCGAGTCGCTGCTGCTCGTCACCACGGCGCTCGTGGTGGTCGTCGGCGCCAAAACGATCGGCGTCGTGCTGGTGTCCGCCTTCGTGGTGATCCCGGCGGCCGCCGCCCAGCTGCTTGGCCGCACGCTCGGCGTGACCTTGGCGCTCGCGGTAGCCGCGAGCCTCGCGGGGACCGCCTTCGGTCTCTTCGCGGCGTATCACCTGAACGTCGCGCCCGGCGCCACGATCATCCTCACGCTCGGCGCGTTCTTCTTTCTCGCGCTGGTGCTGCGGCGGCGATGACGGGCGCGGCTCCCGGAGGCGAAGCCGCGCGGGCGCGGCTCGCGAGGCTCGTGGGCGCGCTCGGCCTCGAGCCGTCGCCGCCGTCACCCTGTCCCTACCTGGCGGGTCGCGACTCCCGGCTCGTGGCGCTGCGGCCGAGTCGGCTCACGCCGCGGCTCTACGGGCTCTTCCTCGATCTCAACTTCCGGCGCCTGCAGGACCTCGTCTACCGTCCGCAGTGCGACGGCTGCCGCGAATGCCGCGAGCTGCGGGTCGACACGCGTCGCTTCCAGCCCAATCGCGCCCAGCGCCGCTGCTTGAGGCGCAACGCTGACGTCGTGGCCGAGGTGGCCCGCCCGCTGCCGACCACGGAGAAGCACGAGCTTTACCGTCGCTACCTGGAGGCGCGGCACGACGGCACCATGAGCGGCAGCTCCGAGGAGTTTCGCGACTTCCTTCACTCGGCGCCCGAGATGACCCACGAGGTGGTGTTCCGGGCAGCGGGCCGGCTGCTCGGAGCGGGCATCTTCGACGTCACCGCGGACGCGCTCTCGGCCGTCTACTTCTACTTCGATCCCGAGCTCGCCGCGCGCTCGCCCGGCACGTACAACGTGCTCTGGCTCGTCGCGGAGGCGCGGCGGCGCTCCTGCCCCTGGCTCTACCTGGGCTACTACGTGGCCGGGAGCCCGCGCATGGCCTACAAGGCGGGCTTTGAGCCGCACGAGATCCTGGGCGACGACGGGCGCTTCCGTCCCGGCCGCGGCGAGTCGCGTTAGAATCACGCCATGACGCTGCGCGCCGAGCCGGCTCGGCCCCACGACCTGCGCGGCGCGCTCGACCTCCTAGGCCGCGCGGAGCTCACCGACCAGGACGTGAGCAAGGGCTGGGGCCACTACTTCGTGGTTCGCGAGGACGACGGCCGCGTGGTCGGCGTCGCTGGGCTCGAGGTCCACGGCGAGGACGGCCTGCTGCGCAGCGTGGCGGTGGACGTCGACTACCGCGGCCAGGGCCTCGCAAAAGCATTGGTCGAGGCGGCGCTCGAGCGCGCGCAGCGGGTGGGATTGCGCTCCGTGTACCTGCTCACGACCACGGCCGGGGACTATTTCGCGCGGCATGGCTTCGCCGGCTGCCCGCGCGACAAAGCCCCGCCCGCGATCCAAGAGTCCTGGGAGTTCCGCGCCGGCTGTCCCTCGAGCGCCGCGTTTATGATGCGGGCCGTGGCTCAGGCCCCGCGCGGGTAGAGCTCGAGCGCGCGCGCCAGCTCCGGGTCCATGCGCTTGAGCCACAAGAGCGCGTACATGCGTAGGTCCCCGCGCAGCGACCAGAGCGGGTAGCGGAACGTCGCGGGCTTGTTCCTCTCGAAGAAGAAGTGACCGACCCAGGCCGGGCCGTAACCCACGAGCGGGACCACGAGTCCCCACCAGGGCGACAAGGTGACGCTCGCCGCCAGCGCGCCGAGCGCCAGTGACGTGCCCATGAAGTGCAACGAGCGGTTGACGGGATCGAGGTGCTGGGCCACGTAGAAGGGCCAGAACTCCTCGAACGAGCTGAGCCGTTCTTCCATATCGGACCTCCCCCCGTACAGGCGGTGGGCACACCGAAGCTAAGCGGCTTTTGGACGGTAGCGCATCATGCTGCCGTGGCGGCGGCGTTGCAAGGCCCGCTCGAGCATGAGACCGCGCGCGTTGACGCCGGCTTTCGCGCGCGACTATGCTGCCGTTTCGCCGAGCGCCGCTCTGGAGGTTCCATGCACTCGCAGCCCGCCGTCCGCAGCCTGCTCCTGGCGTCGCTCGCCGCGGCTCCCGCCGCAGCGGCGCCGCCGCCCTTCACCGCGACCGAGATGATGAAGCTCGGCCGCCTGGCGGACCCGCAGCTCTCCCCGGACGGCGCCCTGGTCGCCTACGCGCTCACCGAGATCGACCTCGCGGGCGGGACGCGAAACACGGACGTGTGGCTGGCGCCGGTCTCGGGCGGCGAGCCCCGCCGGCTGACCTCGAACGCCGCCTCCGATTCTCGGCCGCGCTTCAGTCCCGACGGACGCACGCTCGGCTTCCTTTCGACGCGCGACGGCTCGTCGCAGGTGTGGCTGCTCGACCTCGCGGGCGGCGAAGCGCGCAAGCTCACGTCGCTCGCCACCGGGGTCGACGGCTTCGAGTGGCTCGGCGGCTCCCGGCTCGCACTCGTGAGCGAAGTGTTCCCGAGCTGCGGCGCAGACGACGCCTGCAACGCGAAGGCGCTCGGCGAGGCCGGGAAGCCCTCCTCGGCGCGGGTCTACGACGAGCTGCTGTACCGCCACTGGGACACCTGGGACGACGGCCGCCGCAGCCACGTGCTGTCCATGCCCTTGGGCGGCGGGCCGCTCGTGGACCTCACTCCGGGCGACGACGACGCACCGCCCTTCAACCTTGGGGGCGAGGACTGGGGCGTCGCCCCGGACGGCAGCGAGGTCTGTGTTGCGCGCAAGGACAGAAAGGGTGAGGCCTGGCACACGAACGCGGAGCTCTACCTGGTGCCCGCCACAGGGGGCACGGCGCGACGCATCTCGGACTCGCCCGGCTACGACAGCGGCTGCCGCTACAGCCCCGACGGGCGCTGGCTCGCGTTCCGCACGCAGCGGCGCGCGGGCTACGAGTCCGATACCTGGCGGCTCATGGTGTACGACCGGACGAGCGGCGTGAAGCGAACGCTCACGGAGTCTTTCGACCGCCAGGTCGACCCGCCCGTGTTCTCGGCGGATTCGAAGACTGTCTACTTCACGGCCGAGGAGGAGGGCCGCTCGCCGGTGTTTGCGGTGCCGGCGGCCGGAGGGCCCGTCACGACCGTTCTCGGCGGGAGCGGCACGTTCTCCGACCTCGGCGTATCGCGTGACGGCAAGACGCTCGTCGCCACCCTGGCGACGCTCACTCACCCGGCGGAGCTGGTCCGCTTCGGGGCGGACGGTAAGGGGCTCGACCGCGTGACCCGCGTCAACGACGCCTTCCTCGCGGGCTTCGCGCTCGGCGCCGGCGAGAGCGTGAGCTACACCGGAGCCGCGGGCAAGAGCGTCCAGGCCTGGGTGGTGCGGCCGCCGGGATTCGACCCCGCCAAGCGCTACCCGCTGCTGGTGCTCGTTCACGGCGGGCCCCAGGGAGCCTGGCCGGACGGCTGGAGCTTCCGCTGGAACGCGCAGGTGTTCGCGAGCGCCGGCTACGTGGTGTTCCAGCCCAACCCGCGCGGCTCGACCGGCTGGGGCCAGGCGTTCACCGACGACATCAACCACGACTGGGGCGGCAAGGCCTTCGAGGACGTGATGAAGGGGACGGACTTCGCGCAGGCGCTACCCGGCGTCGACCGCGCGCGCGTCGCGGCAGCCGGCGCCAGCTACGGCGGCTATATGATCAACTGGATCGCGGGCCAGACCGACCGCTTCAAGGCGCTCGTGAGCCACGACGGCGTCTTCGACCTCGTGTCGATGTACGGCTCGACCGAAGAGCTGTGGTTCCCGGAATGGGAGTTCGGCGGCCCGTACTGGTCGCATCCCGAGGGCTACAAGCGCTACAACCCCCGCGACCACGTGAAGCGCTTCAAGACGCCCACGCTCGTGATCCACGGCGAGAAGGACTACCGCGTGCCGCTCGAGCAGGGGCTCGCCATGTTCACCGCGCTGCGTCGGCAGGACGTACCGGCGCGGCTTCTGGTCTTCCCCGACGAGAACCACTGGGTACTGAAGCCCGCGAACTCCGTGCGCTGGTACGGGGAGGTGCTGGGCTGGCTCGAGCGTTGGACCAAGCCATGAAGTTCCAGATCGATGGCGGCACACTCGAGTACGCTGTCTCCGGGGACGGCCCCGCGTTGCTGCTGCTGCACGCCTTCCCGCTCGGGCTCTTCATGTGGGACGCGCAGGCCGAGGCGCTCGCGGCGCATCGCGTGATCCGCTTCGACGCGCGCGGCTTCGGCCTGAGCGACCCCGGGCAGGGCCCGCTCACGATGGAGCGGATCGCCGACGACGGCGCCGCCCTGCTCGAGCACCTAGGCGTCGCGAAGGCCGTGGTTGGGGGCTGCTCGATGGGCGGCTACGCGGCCTTGGCGTTCGTGCGTCGCCACCCGCAGCGGCTCGCCGGCCTGGTGCTGCAGGACACGCGCGCGGGCGCCGATACGGAGGAAGCCAAAGCGGGCCGCGCCACGCTCGCGGCGAAGGTGCTGGCCGAGGGTGCCTCCGCCGCCGTTTCCGCCTTCCTGCCGAAGCTCCTTGGTGAGACGACAAAGCGCGAGCGGCTGGCGCTCGTGACCGGCCTCGAGGAGCGCATCCTCGCCACCTCGCCGCAGGCAATCGCCGACGCGCTTCACGGCCTGGCGGCACGCCCGGACTCGGGGCCCACGCTCGCGACGGTGCGCGTGCCGACGCTCGTCCTGGTGGGCGAGGAGGACGTGCTCACGCCACCCGCCGACTCCGAGGCGATGGCGGCAGCCATCCCGGGCGCCCGGCTTGAAGTGGTGCCGCGCGCGGGACATCTGGCCAACCTCGAGCGGCCCGACGCGGTGAACGCCGCCCTCCGCACATTCCTGACGAATTAGCGCGCTCCAGAGCCTCAAGTTTGGCGCGGAGCGCGCGATGGTAAGCTTCGCGAGGTGAGCGACCCGCAGGATTCACAAACCGAGCCGCTGTCGCTCGACGAGGCGGCGCGCGCGGCCCAGGATCTGGCGAGCCGTGGCGAGGCGAGCCGGGTGGCGGCGGGATTCCTGGAGCTCATCCAGAGCTGGGCCGCCCCCTCGGCGGTGCTCACGGCGGTCCGGGACCCGGCCGCCCCGGCGGGCTGGCGGCTGGTGGCGTCGCTTTGCGCCGGATCGCTGACGCTCGGGGTCGAAAAGACGCTCGCGCGACTCGCCGAAGACAACCCGGAGAGCCTGGCGCGGCCCACCTTGCTGCGCGGCGAGGAGGTCCCGGGCGTTCGCGTCCGGGACAACGTGGTGGTGCCGTGGTGGTGCGAGGAGGACTCGGGGCTGCTGGTGCTGCGCGGCGTGCCCCGACCGTCGCGCGCCGGGCTCGGCGAAGCGCTGGCTCTCGCCGGCGCGGCGGTCTGGCCGCGCTTGCTCGGCTCTCCAGCGACGCGGCTCGCGGCAGTGCTGCGCGAGCTCGGCAGCGGCGCCGCGCGGCTCGAAGCCGAGGTCGCCCGCCAGCTCGCGCGCCTGCAGGTGGCCGCGACCCCGGCCGTTGCCGCACCCGACGCCGCCATGGCGGCGCGCGTCGGCGAGCTCGAGGGCGAGCTCCAGGCGCTGCGCGAGGAGCGAGACGCGCTGGCGAGCGAGCTCGAGACGGCCCGCCGCGAGCGCGAGACCGCCGCAGTGGATCTCGCCGCCGCGCGCCAGCAAGGCGAGAACGCGCGGCGCGAGCTCGAAGCCTCGCTCGAGGAGCGCAGCACCGCCGATCGCGCGCTCGGGGCCGCGCTACGCGAGCTCAGCGCCATCAAGAGCGGCGCGGGTGAGCCGCGCGCCGACGCCCCGACTTCCGAGTCTCCGGCTGCTGAGGCTCCGGCTGCCGAGCGCACGGCCGTCGAGCCCGCGGCCGTGGAGCCCCCTGCGGCCTGGGATCAGACGAGCGCGGCGCTCAGGGTGGCGGTCACCGCTGCGCGCCGGGCCGCCTTCGTGCCCCCGCTGCTGCGGGTGTCGATCGAGGAGGTGGCGGTACTCGCCAACGCCGAGCCTCGGCTCGCGGGCCGGCTCGGCATAGCGTTCCTCGACCGCGACGTGGTCGGGCTCGAGCCGGTCGCAGGCGAGCTCGAGGCCACCGGAATCGAAGTGCGCCTGGCGCACCAGCCCGAGGAGCTGGCGATGCTGCTCAGGAGCCCGGATGCAAGCGCCATCGACGCGATCGTCTGCGACGTGATGAGCTTCAGGCCCGACCAGAACGTCGCCGGTCTGCTGCGCGCATGGGACAAGGACCGGCCCGGCCTCGTCTCGTACCTGAGCTATGACGCCCAGAGTGCGGTCGAGCTCGAGCGTGCACGGCGGACGCCGATGTCGCTGCTCGCGGGCCACATCGCACGCCCACTCTCGGGGGCGCGGCTCACCGAGACGCTCGCCCGATTGGCGAAACGCCTCGGCAAGGAGTGAATCCCATGGCGGCTCCTGACGTACGCATCGGCGTGCTGCGCGGGCGGGAGAACTCGTTTCCCGACGCCTTCATCGCGAAGGTCAACTCGCTCGGCAAGGGCGTGAGCGCCGAGTTCGTGCAGCTCGGCGGCACCAAGCTCAACGAGCCCGTCCCGTACCGCGTGATCCTCGACCGGATGAGCCACGAGGTGCCCTACTACGCCGTCTACCTGAAGATGGCGGCGCTGCAGGGCTGCTACTGCATCAACAACGTGTTCTGGCGAAGCGCCGACGACAAATTCTTCGGCTACGCGGCCGCCGAGAAGCTCGGCATCGCCGAGCCGAAGACGGTGGTGCTGCCGAATCGGGGCTTCGTCGACGACGTGACCGGCGAGAGCCTGCGCAACGTGTGGCCCACCGACTTCGCAATGTACGCCGACTACGTGGGGCTGCCGTGCATCATGAAGCCCGCCTTCGGCGGGGGCTGGAAGAACGTCCACAAGATCCACTCGCAGGCCGAGCTGGTGCAGC
>Ga0114129_10002972_pt1 | contig 23737 bp, 14 predicted proteins | sample RhiMetdeltSRZDD1_FD_80071 | JGI IMG/M metagenome (GOLD analysis project Ga0114129, IMG submission 80071) | Populus rhizosphere microbial communities from Tennessee, USA - Rhizosphere MetaG P. deltoides SRZDD1 (version 2) (version 2) | ecosystem: Host-associated > Plants > Roots > Rhizosphere >...
AAGTTCCATATATCACGGAATAAACGGGTTCATGAATAAGCATTTTTATACATTGTTAGTGGTTGAGTTAAACTAAAGTTACCCAATTTATGGCATTTGTAAAAGGAGAATTTGGACAAGGTTCAGGGATGGCAATGCCTGATTATTTTTTTTAACGTATTTCCCTCCTCATAATTAATGGTTCCCGCATTTTTGGTTGTAAATTATTGTCACGGGTGCAGTTTTCTGCGTTGTCAATAAAAAAATGCTGCCCTGCATAAAGCGGGGCAGCATAAAGGGCAAAAAAAGTTTCAGGCGGCGCTTTTAAACCTTCGTTTCTTCCGCAGCGTTTTATGCCGTTTGTGAGGTGATACGGCTGCATTTGATGTCTTCTTCTTCGACCAGTTGAAAACAAGGGTCCTCTTTTTATAACCCCTGGTGGTGGTTTTTTTATTTTTGAATCTGCGCATGTTGAAAAGATTTGTAGTTGATATAATTATTGTTGATGGCATTGCGCCAACTAATCTGAGCTGCTACATAATGATAGGATCGAATCGGAAGATGGTGTTTATTCAAAAGGGTAGGAGTATAACGGGTATAAACACAATCTGAATATACAAATTTTATCAGAAATCAGCCAATTCCATTTTCTAGTTCCAATCTGTTGATAAAACAATCTGTCAGCATACCAGCGGCTTACAAATTAGCTTATTGACATATGCTGAAGTGCAGGTGTTCCAAAAACATTGTTTAAAAAAAATTATTTTTTGTTTGGTTGCATCGTTGTACCAATACAATTTAATAATTTTTTTTGTCAAATTTATTATTACGTTGTTTAATATAATAGGGGATTTTATTTTGAGTGGGGGTGAAAATATGCGCTACAGTTAGAGCGACCTGCGTTCATGTATCAATTGTGTTTGTACCAACAGGTGTGTAGCCTTGTTATGCACTTCCTTCTCTCTTTTATTTTTCATACAGTATTGTCTTTGGTAATTCGAATTACAGCAATGTAATCCTGCTTTTTTATTGCCCTGCAGTATGCTGCGCTGAAGCATACCCGTGTTAATTTTTGGCAATGGCATATAATAAATGCTGTAACAGCAGCGGTGTGCACACTGCGGTTTGTTGCGGCGAGGGATTTCTGTGTCTTTTATTTTTAACTCCATAAAACCATAATCAATTATGAAAAGGACTCTTCTGTTTCTTCTATTTGCATGTATATTGGTTGTATCAACCGCCAACGCCAATGGTTTTACACCCGGCAACATGCAGTTTGTTAAAGCTAATAACGCATACGCAAATACATTTATAAATCCTTTTGCCAATGCCAAATCGCTGGTGTTAAATTATCTATGGTTTACCGATATAGACCTTACAAACCTGGTGGGCTCATATTGTGATATAAATGCAGAGTGCAACCGCCTGCAGAATATATTTGGCGGACATACATTTACTCCTAACTGGTATCCGGGGTTGAGTGGGTTTGAGTATGGCTATTGTGCGCCGTTAATGATTGCCGTTATTTATAGCGATGTGAGTTATTAAACCCGGCGACCCTTCAACCATCAGTATAGGAAGAGTGCCCCTGTGTGGCTTGCGGTAGTTGCAGCAGGGGCAACTCTTTAGGAAAATTTTTCAATAACCGGTATTTTGAACCAGAAAGTGATTTCGTATGAGTTCGTCATCTGGTATTGGCCAAAGGGCGGCTGATGATTTCCAGGTGGCTGGTCGCAATACACTCATTACTTCATCGAGCCTCGTTTTGTTGGTTGTGTTGTTTACACGTGCCGGCCACCTTTTTAAATCGAACCAGCGATGGCCCCATTCGGCAAAAAATTCTATGCGCCGTTCCTGTTCAACGGCTGCCATTACCTGCGATTGGGTTGGTAAAACCGGCAGGTCGGGCAACAAGGCTCTTTGGCGAATAGAATTCAGATCAGCTATCGCCTCAGGCAGTTTGTTTTGCATGGCGCGGGCTTCGGCACGAATGCAAAATTGTTCTGCCAGCCGAAGCACCATATTGTATTCAATACGGGGCGTTCCGGTATTTAGTTTGTATTTGTAGGGCGAACTGAAAGTTATGCTGTTGATTGTTACTTTACGTATCCAGCCTGTTCGGGCATCGCCGGGTTCAATACTTGTAAGCAGCGAATCGGTTAATATCATTTGCGGTTTGCCTGTTGGCGTATAAGGAACGAACCAGGCCCCTTCGGCTGTATTAAAGGCTTCATTTACCGGCATGAACTGCAGAATGGCTTCTTTGCTGGTATTCAAAAAAGTTTGCTGCAGATTTGGCTCCAGTTGATACAAACCTGATTGTATCACTTCAGTGGCAGTAGTTTCGGCATTGGCCCATTGTTCGCGATACAGGTACACCCTTGCCAGCAGGGCTGTGGCTGCTAATTTATTGGCCCGTACTTTGTCATTGGGAAAATCGGGCGTTGTGGCATATTCGTTTGTTAATAGATTTTGCGCCTGTTTCAGATCGGCAATGATCTGATCGTAAACAAGGTTAACCGAAGTGCGGGGTATAACAGCGCTTTTGGTATAATCAGTTGTTAATACCAGTGGTACATCGCCAAATAAGTTGACCAGGTAAAAATAGGTCATCGCACGTAAAAAGCAGGCTTCGCCGGTGAGTTGATTACGTATGGCGGCAGTAACCGACGGTGAATTAGGTAATACATTAATAATATCATTCGCAACATAGATGTAATTGTAAGCGGTACTCCATCCTGTTCTTGCAATAGTATTATCGGTGTTGAGTGAATTATTTAAAAATTCTACGTCCGGGGCTATAGCGACGGTACGGCTCAGCTCGTCTGCCGACATACCCGGATACCGGCTCATATAGCCGTTGCATAAACCGAAATTCAGCATCATACTGGCATAAATACCTTTTACCGCGGCTTCGGCCAGTGAATCGTTGCTATATACCTGTGAGCCGACTACTTTTTCGGGTGGTGTACCAGGATCAAGTAACTTGTTGCAACAGGTGAACAACATGATTATGCAAAGCATGTTCAATACAACACCTGATCTGAGTACAATCTTATAATGGTTCATATGCATATTTTAAAGTGTTAACTGAAAACCGATGGTATAGGTTCTCAGCAATGGCAAACTGAACGGGTCCTGCGTTTCAGGATCAGCCCCTTTGTACGAAGTAATGGTAAACAGGTTCTCTGCATTGGCAAATACACTGACACCCTGCAGATGCCACTTATTGATCAGGGTTGGCGGGAAGTTATACGCGACCCGCACAGATTTCATACGCGCATATGATGCATTTACCAGCCGGGCATCGGAACTGATAAGGTTTTTAACAGCATTGGCAACCGGGCCAAATGAAAGTGTGCTCACCTGTTGCAAGGGCATCTGATCTCCTGCTTTTTGCCACCGGTTTTTGACGGCTACCGGCTGGTTGGTAAAAAAATCGGGATTCGTGTTGCCCGGAGCAAATCTTTTGTATATTTCTGTGAGATAGTTGGCTGCCTTTTGTTTCCTGAATTCTATATAAAAGGTCAATTCAAGCTGTTTTACAATGAACGAATTGCGAATACCGCCGAAGAAAGCAGGGTCGTAGCTCACTGCTCGAATATTCATTGAATCTGCAGTGAACTTACCGGTAATTTCGTCAACGCCTGTATAATGCGGAACAATGAAACTATTCAGGGGCTCATTAATTTTCAAAGTAGTGGCGTATGGTGAGTTTTCAAGATCATCAAATTTTACCAGTTTGTTTTTCGGTATAGCCAGCGTTAGGTTGCCCGTCCAGGTAAAAAAACGCCCCGGTTTTTTCCAGTCGGCCTCTGTTTCTATACCGGTGTTTTGAACAATGGCCGGAAAGTTTCTGGCTACATTCGGGAAACCCGATTGACCCGATAATATATAAGTGATCAGTTGGTTAATACTTAAATTACGGTATGCTGTAACCGTAAGATTAAATCTTTTGTCGAACAGGTTTAATTCCAGGCCGGCTTCGAGTTTGCGGGTAACCTCCCACTTGTAATAGGGATTGAAAAGGCCGGTTGGTGCAATAGCCGGTGCACCCTGGTATTGGCCAATGGTATTCCATGTATTCAAATAGGCGTAATCGCCGATCTGGTCGTTACCGGTACTGCCATAGCTGGCTCTTATTTTAGCTGCATGTGGCAAATCTTTTTTGGTAGTGTCTGTCCAGAATATCCAGGCCGCACCTACAGCAGCGAAGGCGGCATACCGGTTGTTGGGGCCAAAACGCGATGATCCGTCTACGCGGGCCGTAAGACTTAAAAAGTATTTATCAAGGTAATTGAATTTGAGGCGTCCAAAGCAACTGATGAACCGGTATCGGGCCATTGATGAAGTCGATTCCTTAACAGGCGCTGCATCGGCAATGCCAAGCAGGTCGTCGTTGGTATAATTGAGATACCCGTCAATCTGCCGCTTATTGCTTTGTGCCGTAAACGATGCACCCAAAGAGCTTTCGTACTGCACCTTTCTCAGCAGGGAATTATTATATTGAAGTTCAGGCTCAATGTTCAATGTATTAAAACGGTTATACGCTTTGTAAAAAAAACCGGTTCGGTTTGTGAAGGGACTCTGGCTGCTGATGGGAATTCTGAAATGTTCAGTAATATCTATGAACTGGTAACCTATCGCCGTTTCGAAACGTAGCCTGCGATTTATTTTATGTTGCAGCCAGGTATGAAACGAATTGTTACGCGCATGCATGAAGTTGGTTTCTTTAAAAAAGCGCAACGGATTCTTGAACGAATTGCCATCTTCTCCCCATGTCAGGTTACCATGGTTGTCGGTTAAAGGGGGTGCATTTGGCGCCATAAGTAATCCATACATCACGTTCTCGGCTATCCATTTATTTTCTGTGTAGCAATTGATGGCCGTAAAACCTGCTTTTGTTTTTCTATTGTTCGACGTAAATGAAATGTCGGTAAGCAACGACCATCTTTTGGCATACAGATCACCCGGTAATACGGTTGTTTGTGAATGGTACCCGCCGCTTAACAGGTATCGCCAGTTGTTAGTTGCTTCGGAATAGGATATTTGCTGATCGAAGTACGTGGCAGTACCATTCAGCAGCAATTTATTAAAATCGGTATACCGGGTTGTATCCCATACCATAAGATCGGGTGCATTGAAGGCGTTTGGTATAATGCCATCTTTCTTAAATGCATCTCTTCGCATGGCCGTGTATTCAGGCGTATTCATCATCTGCATGCTTTTGAGCGAACGGCCAATGCCAAACGACGATATGGCGGTAAAGAGTTTTTGATCGGGTGCCTTTCTGGTGGTAATAACAATAACCCCGTTGGCGCCGCGGGCCCCGTAAATTGCGGTGGATTCAGCATCTTTTAATACAGTGACCGATTCAACATCGTATGAATTAATGGTGAAAAACGGATCAAAGCCCGTAGCCGAAATACCGGGTGCGCCCGGATTTCCGGCTATTGAAGGCAACTGGTTCAGGGGTTGCTGTGATGGCGCCCATGGAATACCGTTTACCACAAACAGGGGTGAGTTAAAGCGGCGGTCAAGAGTACCTGTTAGTGTACCTATAGAAGTAGGACCCCGGAACTGAATCTTTTGCGAAACTGCTGCAAGGCCGCTTGAAGGCAGCCCCAGCACGCCAGCTACGTTTTGCACAATGCTGATCATTATACCACCCGGTTTTGGATCATACGATTTAAATTTCGAAATGCTGGCGGTTGGGTCTTTAGTTGTATGCCCTGTTACAGAAGCTACAACAAGATTCTGGTCAAGGGCCTTCAACCGAACAATTGTCGGTTTTTCGTTGGGTTGCCAGGGTATGCGCTCCGATTTATAATAAACATAGGTAATCGTAATGGAATCGCCGGGGCTGCCGGGCACTTCGGCATAGCCTTTGGCATTGGAGGTGTAAATATTTGTTTTGGAATCCGGTTTAAGTGATGCGCCTTCCAGTGGAATACCACTGTCGTTATACACTTTTATGTAGCATATTGAAACGAACTGTTTCATCCTTTGGGCAGCTACCTCCGGCGGCTCGGGCTCAAGCGTAAGTGTTTTTTGAGCAAGTGTGAATTTGATTTTGGGCTGGGCTTTGAGAACGTCTTTTAGTAATTGTTCTGTAGGATTGGCCAATGAAATAGTAACCGGCAAGGCCGAAGAAAGAATTAATCCCTCTTCGTAAACAAGAGCGTCAATGATGTGGCTCTTTTCAAATATTTCCAATGCCCTTAGCAGCTTATAAGGAGGTGGTTCGATTTTAAGTTGTTGGGCCTGTGTTGTACCAACGCAGGCAACAATAACCAGTACGCCAAAAATCTTTTTCATAATGGGTAATACTTAAAACAACTAACAGGGTATCGGTATCAGAGCGGTGATGCTTGATAAAAAGAGTGAACAAACAGCTGGCGGGTTTCACCAGAACCGGTGCGTACATTCTACGGCGTTGTTGCGCAACTGTTTATCCAATATTTAATAAGCAGTTTGTTTTTTTCCTGTAGATGAGGGGATATAGCAGGGGTGATGGTAACAGCATAATACAGGCAATAGCTACTCGTATCCATGCGGGATGGATGTATGACGTTATAGTCCCGGATACAAACAGGCTTTATATATCTACTCATGATATATTGTGACAGTATGCTAATTACACAATGCTGTTTTAATCCGTTATTGGAACCGGAAGGATGCAGGTTTACGTAATGGATGCGCGGGCAACCATTAATGGAGGGAATCTCGTGTTGTGTGTGGAGAGTTGCTGCGATGCCGTGGCAGCCCCGCAGACTACAAATCTACGGAAGCTGCAGCATCTTTTTGCAAGGCTTAATGGAATTAATGGCTTGATTTGAACTATCAGGATGCAGCCCGGGGATAAGGTGTGTAGTGGTCGCAGTAAGTGACGCTCTTTCAGATTTCAGCGGTATAAGTTATTTTGCTCTTGCTGTTAGTGTGTTTTTTTCTAATGTGAATTGGGTTTGTGAACCAACGTTCAGTGCATCGAGTACTTGCTCCATATTGAACTTTTTCGGGAATTTGCCCTTAAGCGAAATTTTAGGGTTACCTATAATGTTGGTTTGTACATTGTACCAACGGCTTATTTGGTTAAGAATAGAAGAAACCGTTTCTCCTTCCAGGTTAATATAGCCGTTCTTCCAGGCAAGTATCTGGTCGATATTGGTAACTTTTCTAATGGTTATGGTATTGCCCGCAACAATGGCCTGCTGGTTCGGATTGAGTGTTTTTCCATCCTGCAGTTTCACCGATCCTTCCAGCAAGGTGGTAGTAACCGAATTGTCTATGGGCGTAGTATAAGCCTTTACATTAAATCTGGTCCCAATAACCCGCAGGCGTGTTGTACTGTTTATAGTAACGAAAAATGGCTTTTTCGGGTTTGGGGCTACTTCAAAATAAGCCTCGCCGCCATTCAATTCAACATGCCGTTCATTTCCGCTGAATACAACAGGATAATGCAGCGTTGTTTGTGCGTTTAACCAAACACGGGTTCCGTCTGCAAGTGTTATTTTATATTGGCCTCCGGTTGGTGTGGCAAGCGTATTGTTCATTTTTGTACGCAGATCATTACCAGAAACCATATACACGAGACCATCACCTTGTTTTTGAACGGTTGCAGTGCCTTGTTGAGGGATCGTTTCGGTTGACTTGTAATCAAGATTGATCTGTGTACCATTCGCCAACGTTAGCACGGCCTTGTTACCACCCGGTTCAATATCATGAGATGATGCCTGGTTATTCTCTGCCGGAATATTATTTGCTTTCGTGCGGTCAACATTATTGTAAAAAACTACACTGAAACAAATGGCAGCTGCAACAGCAGCCACGGAAACGGAGAGCCATATGGTTTTACGAATACTGTATTGCTTTTGACTAATAACGGGTAACTGTAAGGCAGGCGTCTGGTTTAAATAAATGGCTCTGAAATTTTCTATGACTGCTGTTGTTTTCTTTTGCCATTTTTTATAAAGCAGCAGGTAGTCGAGCAATTGTGGATCATTCCTGTCAAATTTCATATTCTCCAGTGCCTGACCTGAGGTGTATTCTTCGCAAATAGCGATTTCCTCTTCGCTAAAAGGGTCATCATCGTTTTTTTCAAGGGCGAGCCTTCGTATATGATCTGGTATTACCATCATTGCAGTGGGTTTGTAAGGTGGTTAAAAAATAAGGTTTCTGCTATTTTATAAGTAAGGTTTACTGATGTGGTGGTCTCTCTAAAATGCGATGTAATTTTCCTTATATAGATAAACAACCGGCGGATGCAAAACGTCAGGATTTCTAAAAACATAATTTACATATTATGGCTAAAATGATGATTAACACGGCGATACTATAGCGCAAACCTCTTTTGGAAAGCATTTTACGCAGTTCTTTCAAACCCTGGGATTTTTGGGTTCTTACCTGGTGCGACGTCATGCCCAGTATTTTGGCAATTTCTCTGGGCTTCATATCCGGGTCTTTCAATACCACCTTCATCACGCGGGCGCATTGGGGTTCAAGTTGCTGAACAAGCGCCTCGATCAATTTATCAACATCTTTCATGGCTAATTTGTCTGATACACTGTTATTTTCAATGTTTGTATCATCCTGAAGGTTATTGATATAAGCGTTTCTTCTTTTCTTTTGTTTATTGTAATTGAAGCAGGCGCGTGTGACGGAAATGTATAAGAAGGCATTTAAGTTGTCAATGGTATCGAACGAATAGCGATGGCGATTATCCCAAAGCAAATAGATCTTTGAACGGGCAATATCTTCTGCTTCGCTTTCATTATGAATGATCCGGTACGCATAAAAGGTTAAATCGGCATATTTCAGTTTGATTATTTCCTCTATCACAGCGGGATCATTATTTTTCAACCGCTCAATGAGGTCATTTGAGTTTAGCATGGTTTAATTTTTTTGAAATGCCATTGAAAGGCAATAGAAGTAATGACCAGAGAAACTGTCTCAGGGTGTATGGAGCAGAATTGCTATCAAGGAAGGAATTACACTAAATTAGAGAGAATAAGGTTTTGGCGCAGCAAGATTAAAAAAAGATTTGATTAAAACAAACATTCGTTTGTGAATTTTTGATAGTTTAATTTTCATGATTTATAAAGCGAACATTTTTAGTGGTATATGGAGATTTTATTTTTTTGATTCATCGGTATTTTGCATATGTGCGGCCATACAAAGGCTTCAGAACGGCCACTTCATTTAATAAATTATAAAAATTTCTTATTAGGTTTGTATTTGTTCCATTTACACCAGTTAAGGCCAACCAATTCTGATTGCTGTATGAAAATCTTGAAGGGAAAGCATGTTCTGATTGTTGCGTTATTCCAATTGCTGTGTATCAACTACTCACGCGCCTATACATTTCCTCCTATTACTTACTTAGGCATCGAACAGGGGTTATCTAATAATTCAGTGCGCTGCATTTACCAGGACCATAAGGGATTTATGTGGTTTGGAACGGTCGACGGACTGAACCGCTACGACGGGTATGGTTTTAAAGTATTCCGCAATAGCATCAACGATTCCAATTCACTGGTGCATAACCTCGTTTATAAACTCACCGAAGATCATCGCAATAATTTGTGGATCGGTACCCGGCAGGGCGCCAGCATCTATGACCCTTTAACCGGCCGCTTTTCTACGGCAAACTATCGCCCGTTCAAACAGCAGGGCATTGTTAAAATTCGCGATGTGATCAAAGACCTCAAACCCGATGCGCAAAATAATATTCTCATCGCTGCCGAAACATTAGGCTTATTGTTTTGCGAACAGGCAAATACCGTAGCCCGGCAAATTCCATTAAACAACGGCACATCCGACATAATGATATACGGCGCGCAGGCCATTGAAGTGGGCGCCGATAAAAAAGTGTGGGTGTTTGTACAAAACCAGGGATTGTGTGTGCTTGATTATTCAGCAATGAAACTGAAACTGGTATCTAAAACAGCATTGCTGGCTACAACACTCGAATCGGATGGCAATACTATTTACATCGGCACCGGTGAAGGAGTATATGCTTTTAATACAATAACCGGTTTAACCGAAAAACTGCTTGATCAAACACGGGGCGGCATGACCTCTGAAAACGTATCGGCCCTTACCGCAGATAAAAACCACCACCTGTGGATAGGCACCAATGGCGGCGCTGTTAATATCTGGGACCCCTCCACGAAAAAAATGGATTACCTGCCGGCGGGTGATAATAAATATTCATTGACCGGCCAGTCGGTATTTGCGATTTATGAAGACAAGGAATCGCGCAAATGGATCGGCACCCTGCGTGGCGGCATTAATATCATCGATCCGCAACAGGGCCGTTTTCAAACCGTGGCGCATGAAAAAGGTAATGCCAAAAGTCTCACGGGCAATGCCATTTCATCGTTTTGCGAAGCAGCCGATGGCAATCTGTGGATAGCTACCGATGATGCAGGCCTGAATGTATGGGACCGAAAAAACAACAGTTTTGTCAATTACAGAAATAATCCGCAAGATGCCGGTTCGCTGTGGGATAATACCATTTCGGCCGTTACCAAAGATGCGCAGCATAATATATGGGCGGCGGCTTTTTCAAAAGGCATTAACCGCTATAACAAAGCCACCAACAGTTTTAAACGCTACCAGTGCATCAACGCCGCCACCGGTATTGAAAACAGACCCGTTTACTGGATATATGCCGATAAAGACAGCAATTTGTGGGTGACCACCCTGCGACAGGGAAACCGGTATGGCGCTTTATATAAATTTAATTATACGGCCGACCGGTTTGACGTGTTTGATACTGTTTTGACCGACCTGTTTACACTAAATGAAGACAGGTCCGGTACGTTGTGGGGCGGCAATTTAAATCAACTGGTAAAAATAGATAAGGTAAACAAACGTCATGCGTTTTTTGCAACAGGCCATGCCGTTAGAGCCGTGTATGAAGATAATTCGGGTCATTTGTGGGTAGGCACCGAGGGTGGGGGACTGCTGTTATTCGACCGCAAAACAAATGCTGTGGCAGCCAGGTATACTACGCAGAACGGACTTAGTAATAACTCCGTTTTAAGTATGCTCGATGATGGCCTGGGCAACCTGTGGCTGAGCACCTTTAATGGCCTGTGCAAATTCAATATCGCACATAGAACCTGTAAAAACTATTACCAGAACGATGGTTTGCAAAGTAACCAGTTCAATTACAATGCTGCATTGCTGCTGCGTTCGGGCGAAATGGTGTTTGGCGGCATTAAAGGCTTTAGTTTGTTTAAGGCCGCTGATATTCGCGAAACGAATTCCATGCCCGATGTTTTTTTAACCGATATACGCATCAACAACATACCCATTGAGCAGGATTATTCTTTTATATCGAAAAAAAGCAACGATGCCATTCTTGAATTAGAAATTCCCTATAGCAAAGCGGTGGTTTCGTTCGACTTTACCGCACTGGAATATGCGGCCCCCAATAAAATTAAATATGCCTGGTATCTCGATGGGTGGGACCGCAACTGGAACTATACCGGCAATATCAGGACTGCCAATTACACCCACATCAGCGAGGGAAGTTATGTGTTGCGAATAAAATGCACCAATGCCGAAGGGGTATGGAACACCAAAGAAGCTACCATTCGGGTCATCATTCTGCCCCCCTGGTACCGCAGCTGGTGGGCCTGGATATTATATATATGCGCAACTGCTGCTGCCATATATTTTTACTGGCAATATAAGAAAAAGCAAACCCGGCTCGAGTATGAAGTAAAGTTGGCAAACCTGAATGCCGAAAAAGAACGGGAAATAAATGAAAAAAAGCTTTCGTTCTTCACCAATATCTCGCACGAGTTCAGAGCCCCGCTAACCCTCATCATCAACCCCGTTAAAGATATATTGCATAAAAACAAAGAGCACAAAACAAACGACGATCATGAATTGAACATTGTATACCGCAACGCAAGGCGCCTGCTGAGCCTGGTCGACCAGTTGCTGCTATTCAGAAAAGCCGATAGCGGAGCAGATACCTTAAAACCCGCCCGGTTGAATTTTTATTCTTTATGTAAAGAAGTGTTCTTATGCTTTACACAGCAGGCCCGGTTGAAAAATATCACCTATGAGTTTGAATGTGCCAATGAAGCCATGGAACTGTATGCCGACCGGGAAAAGATGGAGATCATTTTATTCAACCTTATATCCAATGCATTAAAATATACGCCCGATCATGGCAAGGTATCGCTGGTTATTCGTGAAACAGCTGCTAATGTTGAAGTGGTTGTGCAGGACGATGGCAGCGGTATACCCGAAACCACCGGGCAAAAACTGTTTGAGAAATTTTATCAGGCTGATACAAAAGGCATCAATTCCAAAACAGGGTTCGGCATCGGGCTATATCTTGTAAAACAATTTACCGATCTGCATAAAGGCGCCATTCGCTATGAAAGTGAACCCGGTAAAGGCGCCATTTTCACAGTAACCTTTCAAAAAGGCAAAGCCCATTTGGCAGGATATAATATTGCAGAAGAAAGTACCGAAGCGCCTGCCTTACTGCAGGAACTGGCGCCCGAAGAAACCGAAATGCCCGAAACAGAAACCGCTGTTGCCGATGCACAAAACAACCAGGATACCATCGATGCCATTGTTACCCGAAAGCATTCGGTTTTGGTGATTGATGATGATGAACAGATTCGCAAATATGTAACACAGGTATTTAAAGAAAAATACAACCTGTTCGAAGCACAAAACGGAACACAGGGATTGAAGCTGGCGCAGAAATACCTGCCCGATATTATCATCAGCGATATCAAAATGCCCGGTATGAACGGCATTGAATTGTGCAGGGCCATTAAAGAAGACAATGCCCTGAACCACATTCCCGTGATATTACTTACCGGCAGCTATGCCAGCGAAACCCGCCTGCAGGGTGTTGAAGGCGGGGCCGATGATTATATAACCAAACCTTTTGAAAACGAAATATTAATCGCCCGCGTAACCAACCTGTTAAAAACGCGCGACAACCTGCAGAAATATTTTTATAACGAGATCACGCTCAATCCCAACAACCTGCGCATTTCGGCCGACTATAAAGGCTTTCTGGAAAAATGTATTTCGATTGTGGAAGCGCATCTCGAAGATGATGATTTTAGTGTAAAGACCCTGTTGCACGAGATCGGCATGAGCCATTCTACTTTATTCAGAAAGGTAAAATTGATCTCGGGGCAATCCATCAGCGTTTTTATCCGGTTCATCAGGCTGCGCAAAGCTGCCGGGCTTTTCATCAATACCAACTACAATGTAAATGAAACCGCCTTTCAGGTGGGAATGAAAGACATCAAGCACTTCCGCGAACAGTTCAATAAACTGTTTGGCATGAATCCTTCCGACTACATCAAAAAATACCGCAAGCCCTTTGCCGGTGAGTACACGGTGAATAAGGAGTCGTATAATCCGGATAAGGAATAAAAGAATAAAGGCATAAAGGGAGCTCTGCGAGACTTGCAGTCTCGCAGCTCTATTATGTGGCCTTTGGCCACGCTATCGTTGCTGAAAGCAACAGAATAGGCCTTCCGGACTGCAAGTCCCGAAGAGCGGGGAATAAGGAATAAAAGCATCGAGGCCTGGTCCCCTGAAACTGGTAACATGGATCTGATAATCAGTAAAATGACCGATTCCCCCCTCTTTTTTGAAATTTATCCCCCCCGGGTGCCAATCACCCTTCTTCTAAGTTTACAATTCGGCCCGTTTACGGGCTGCTGCGTTGCGCAGCAATAATAATTTAAAGTAAAAGACACAGATACAACAGCCATATTGTTCAAGTGCACATGGGGGGAGGTTTCTACCTCTTCCTTATTTCTTTTAAAGGACCATTGAATAAAGGCAGGTTTTATTCAGGGAAAGGCGGAAAAAAGTATCAGCATATTGAAAAACAAATAAAAGTATAAGAGACTAAAGTGTTATGAAAAAAACGATTGTAGTAGGGTGCATACTTTGTTGCCTGTTGAAAACGGCTGTTGCCCAAACCGAAGCGTATACCGCTTTTCATCCCGGCGCCATATGGAACGACAACCACGGTGCGCCCATTAACGCACATGGCGGCGGTATGCTGTACCACAAGGGAGTATACTACTGGTTTGGCGAACATAAGGTAGAAGGTAAGTCTGGTAATGTAGCACATGTGGGTGTGCGTTGCTATTCGTCGCGCGACCTGTACAACTGGAAAAATGAAGGCATTGCACTTTCCGTGGTGAACGATACCACCAGCGATATACAAAAAGGTTGTATACTCGAAAGGCCCAAAGTGATCTATAACGCCAGCACCCGAAAATTTGTAATGTGGTTTCATATTGAACAAAAAGGCAAAGGCTATAGCTATGCCCGAAGCGGCGTAGCGGTTGCATCAACGCCTGCCGGCCCCTATAAATATTTACACAGCATCAGAAGTAATCCCGGTCATTGGCCTGTGAATGTACTGCCGGTGCATAAACAACCGGTTTCGGATTCGGTTATGAAAACCTATTTCCCCGGTGGTGGTTTTCCCGGCAACATAGATTCGCTGAACCTGCTCGGCAAGTTTTATAAAGAAGGACAGATGGAACGGGATATGACCCTATTTGTTGATGATGATGGCAAGGCTTATCATATTTATGCTTCGGAATACAATGCCACCCTGCATATTGCGCAGCTGAATAACGATTACACGGGTCATAATGGAAAATATGCACGTGCTTTTACCGGCCGCTTTATGGAAGCGCCCGCTATTTGTAAACGCAAAGGTCTGTATTACCTGATCATGAGCGGCACAACAGGGTGGGACCCTAACCCGGCCCGCGCAGCAATTTCGCGTTCAATATGGGGGCCGTGGAAAGAAACCGGCAACCCCTGCGTTGGGGCCGATTCGGCTACTACGTTTCATTCGCAGGGAAATTATATTCTTCCTGTCAGCGGCAAAAAAGACGCCTTTATTTTTATGGCCGACCGGTGGAATGCCGACAATGCCATCGATGGCAGATATGTGTGGCTGCCGCTTTCATTTAAAAAAGATATGCTTATCCTGCATTATTACAACGAGTGGTCGCTGGGTGTGTTTAACAAGTGATCAATACACGCACTGTGGAACAATTCTTGCGGGAATTATATTCTAAAGCAGACGCTATATGAAATACTTGTATTTGATTGCTGCTGCACTTGGAAGTTCTTTATTTTTAACTGATTGCAATAAAAATAAGGAAGATGCAGCCGCCGCAGGCTCTTCCCGCATAACTTACCAGATCACCACCTCAGGTCAAACCAGCGAAACCGGCAGGGTCGCTGTTAGCGATGGCGACAATGATGCCAGTCGCAGGGATCGCTTATCTATACACTGGACGGGCGGCCATATTTTCGTTTCGGAAATAAAATTTTCCGGCAAAGGCAAAAAGCATGATAAAGATGATGACCATGATAACCGTGATAATGATGATAAAAAAGTTGAATGCAAATCAAAAATTACCCACAGCTTCGACCTCTCAAATTTGATCGCTACGCTTGGCTCAATTAGCATCCCTGCTGATACCTACAATAATATTGAGTTTACTATATCATTGGTGCCTATGGGCACTAATGCAGCTTTTGCGCTTACCGGGTCTTTTGATCGGAATGGTGTAACAATACCCGTTGAAATACGCTTTGATGTACCGGTAGAATTCAGTTTTCAGATTCCGGATAGCATTAATTTCAATGCAGATTTTACCGCATTGGGCACATTGAATCTTGACCAGTTGCTATCGGGCATTACATCGACGATGATCAGCAGTGCTATTTTATCAAACGGTAAGATCATCATTTCGTCGAACTCCAATGTTACTATGTTCAAAATCATTTTTAATGGAATGCATGCTATGCTGAAGGTGCACGTAAAAAAACATTGAGTGGTTTATAGGTGTTACATGGTTAACACAACCGCCACATAATGGCAAATTGCCGCTGCCAGTACAAACAAATGCCATACCGCATGGGTATAATGATATTTGTCCCACAAATAAAAAAATACGCCTATGGTATATAAGCCTCCGCCAAGGCAAATGAAAATTACTACCTGAACAGGTAAATGGTCAAAGAATTTACGGCCGCCCGCTAACATGATCCATCCCATGAGCAAATAGATGATCGTTGACAGAACTTCAAATCGCCCCGTATAGCGGATTTTAAAAAAAATGCCCGGAATAGTCAGTCCCCATAATACGCAAAGGAGCGTAACCCCCAAATTGTTATTCATATATACCAGTAAAAAGGGCGTATAGGTTCCGGCTATAAAAAAATAAATGCTGATGTGGTCCAGCATTTTAAACAGCTGCCTGATCGCAGGTTCCTGGGCAAAATGATATATGGTTGAACTGGAAAATAGCAATAAAAAACAAAAACTATAAATGCCGGCCCCCACAAGGCCCGGCATATTATTGTGGGCAGTTGCCAGTGCGACTAAAACCGGAAGGCCACTAAGGCCGAACAATATCCCAACAGCAGCAATAAGGCCGTTGACTATTTCCTGTTTACGGGTATACGTGTCCATTGAAAATGATATTTACACCATACTGTAATTTAATCTGAAAACTTCATTTTTACTACCGGCATCTTTTTTATCCATGTGCTATGCTATATATTTGTAACAGGTATTAGCAACTGCCTCACAAACCTGTTCCTGCCCGGAGTAGCATCAATTAATGAGCCATGAATGTATAATTGCCCGCCAAAGCCTTACCTGACCAAACAACAACAGTAACCAAAACTACGGCTCATAAAATACGTGCCAGCAGAACCATTATATCATGAAAAGGCGCTCCTTGATCAGATTGCGCAGGGAGATGAAAATGCTTTCCGCACAATTTTTGATCATTACCGCGATGCCATTTATTCATTTGCCCTGAAAGTGCTGCGCCATGAAGCCATGGCCGAAGAAACTGTGCAGGATGTTTTTTTAAAAATATGGATTAACCGCGCCGGTCTTTCTGTTATCCGCAATTTTGCCGACTTCTTATTTATCGTTGCCCGTAATCATACTTTTAATTCTTTGCGCCGGCTGGCCCGCGAAAGAAAGATCAGCAGTGTTGGGCCCGAAGACCTGCAAATCGAAGGCGTGTCGGCCGAGGCAATAGTTTTACAACGCGATTACGACAGGGTTTTGCAACAGGCTGTAGCCCTGCTTCCTCCTCAGCAAAAACTGGTATACACGCTCAGCCGCCAACATGGATTGTCGCGCGAAGAAATTGCTGAACAAATGAACATATCGGCCGGTACGGTGAAAGCTCATATGGGGCAGGCCCTTCGCTCGATCAGGACCTATTTCAAAACCCACGAAAACAGTATCCTTTGCCTGATCGCTGCAGTGCTGCTTAACAATTGATTGTAAATTTTTTGGGGGCAACTACCCCTCATCTGTTCCAACCGGTGTCTTTAACTATAGCTGAACTCATTAACCATGTCTAAAACCCGCCTGGAATATTTATTTCAACGTTATCTCAGCAATGTGTTGACCATTGACGAGAGCGAGGAGCTGATGCAACTATTGCAGCAGTCGGCCAATGACACCACTATAAAAGAAATGCTCGACCAGGTATGGAATGGCCTGGTTGTTGAAAACCGGCTGAGTACGTCAAAGGCCAATGCCATATTCAGCGCCATTCTTGCATCGGATGTTCCATTTCGCCAGGCATCTCTGATACACGAACCGCAACCAAAGGTTCGCAGGCTGTTTATGTTTACGCGTGTTGCGGTAGCGGCCTCTTTACTGTTGTTTGCCGGCGTTATGTATTATTTCCTGTTCTATCATAAGACTGAGCAAACGGTTGTAAAAAACAACAATGAACAGCCATATAAAAATGATATTCCGCCAGGCAAAATCGGAGCAGTGCTTACGTTAGCAGATGGTACAACGATCAATCTCGATAGTTCGGGAAACGGAAATATTGCCCGGCAGGGGAATACCACCATCATTAAGCTCGATTCGCAACTAACCTATAATGCTTCGTCACTGGTAAACGGTCAGCACTTATATAATACTATAACTACAACCCGTGGCCATCAATACCAGCTCATATTGCCCGATGGCAGCCAGGTATGGCTCAATGCCGGATCATCGATACGTTTTCCGATTGCATTTGCCGGAAACGAGCGCAGGGTAGAGATTTCAGGCGAATTGTATTTTAATGTAAAGCATAACAGCCGCATGCCGTTTACCGTGGCAGCCAATGGGGTAGAAGTGCATGACCTTGGAACGCAATTTAATATCAATGCGTATGACAATGAGGAAGGTGTTGTCACTACTTTAATAGAGGGTAAAGTAAGTGTGAATGCACAAACTTTAAACCCCGGTCAGCAGGCGCAGGTGAATGAAAAAAGCGGTGAAATAAAAGTGGTAAAAGAAGCCGATGTGGAAGCGGCCATTGCCTGGAAAAACGGACAATTCATGTTCCAGGGAAATACCATTCAATCGGTGATGCGTCAGTTGGAGAGATGGTATGATGTGCAGGTTGAATATTCGGGCAATGTATCGCAGGAAGAATTTGTTGGTACTATATCGCGTTTTGGTAACATCTCCGAAGTGTTGGGCATGTTGCAAAAAACAGGTACTGTAAGTTTTGAGATCAAAGGCAGAAAGGTGATCGTAAAATAAAACCAGTAAAAATTATCCGAGTTTTTTTAGGAAACTAAAAAACCGTTCCGCGTACCAGGCGAAACGGTTGATAGTCCCGGCTTGTACCGGAACAGGCAATGGTTTTCCTAATCAATATAAAAGTCAGGCATATTAATCAGTTTTAAACCAAAACCAAACAAATCTATGCATTTAATTGAAAAGGTTGGTTCTAATTTCTTTCTCTTTCCCGGGAGAAGGAAAGTGTTAAAATTCTTCCTGCTTATGAAATTGAGTTTCGTTTTTGTACTTGCAGGCACCTTGTGTGTTTCGGCTAAGGGATTTACCCAGCAAAATGTAACGTTGCATTTGAAAAACGCTACGTTACAGCAAACGTTTCGCGAAATTCAAAAGCAAACAGGCTTCACTTTTCTGTATACAAAACAGATGATTGAAAATGCGCCGAAGGTGAATATTGAAGTAACCAATGTTTCGCTGCAGGATGCATTGAACGAATGCCTTAAAAAGCAACTGCTCGATTTTAGCATCGACAATAAAACGGTGATCATAAGAAGACGGAGATCGCCTGCTTCGAATGAAAAAGCGCCCGAACCCGCCGATACACTGATCGATGTGAAGGGCACAGTGCTTAGCGAAACCAGTTCGCCGTTGCAGGGTGCTACCATTAGAATTACATCGCTGGGCAAAATGGTAAATTCCAATGCAAAGGGCGAGTTTGTGTTCACAAATATGCCAAAAGGAAAGTACCGTTTCGAAGTATCATATGTGGGGTTCGATGATTATGTGGGTACTATTGAAGTAAACGGCAACACCGGAAATATTGTAGCTGCATTGAAACAGGTATTAAGCAACCTCGATGAAGTGCAGGTAATTGCCTATGGTACCAGCACCAAACGTTTTAATACCGGTGATCAGGGTTCTGTAAAAAGTCAGGATATCGAAAAGCAACCCGTAACCAATCCTTTGCAGGCGTTGCAGGGCCGTATGGCCGGTGTGCTGGTTACCAGTGCCAGTGGTATACCGGGTTCTGGTATCAGCATGCAGGTACGCGGCAACTATTCACTTTCTTCAACTGCTTATCCCTTGTATATAGTGGACGGTGTACCTGTTCAGGCTGCCTCTTTAAGTGTTCCTACATCAAGTAATGGTACATATGCCACTGCCAGTAAGGACGTGAGCCCTTTGAACAGCATCAACCCCATGGATATTGAAAGCATTACCGTTTTAAAAGATGCTGATGCCACTGCCATTTATGGGTCACGTGGTTCAAACGGTGTAGTGCTGATCACTACCAAAAGAGGAAAAGCCGGTAAAACAAAGTTTGAGGTGAATGCTTTATCAGGATCAAGCAAGGCCACCCGCATACCTGAATTTTTAAATACACAGCAATACCTCGGGATCAGAAAAAAAGCATTTGCGGCTGATGGCACTACACCTACTGCCACCAATGCACAGGACTTGTTGTCGTGGGACCAGAACGCATACACCAATTTCCCAAAAATGATATTGGGTAATACGGCACCTTTCAGCAACCTGCAGGCTACTGCCTCGGGCGGTAACGAAACTACCCGTTTCCTGCTCAGCCTGGGTTATCATAACGAGGGGTCGATCATTTTCGGCAATAACTACGATAAAAGAGTGTCGGGCCATATTAATGTTGATCATTATTCTGCCAATAAAAAGTTCAACATCAATACATCCGTAACCTATACCAACGATAATATCAAAACCCTGGCGGCTGATCCTTTTGTGGCCATTTATGCGCCACCAAACTTTCCGCATTACGACAGCACCGGTGCTTTGTACTGGATCGCAAAAGATGGACAGGCCAATACGGCCAATCCATGGTCGTACTTAAACAGGGTAGGGCGTAACCTCACCGATAATCTTATTACCAGTACTTCATTAAAGTATACTATTTTACCAGGCTTAAATGCCAAAGTAAACGTTGGGTTTACCAAAATGTTCCTGACGCAGCAGGTTACGCAGCCAACTTCTTCTTATAATCCTACCTCTACCTCTTCAACCAAAAGCCTGGCCAGCTTTGGTAACAATAACGTGCAAACGTATATTATTGAACCGCAGGTTGATTATACCCGCCAGATGGGCGATTTAACCATTAGTGCTTTGGCCGGTGGTACAGTACAGTCAAGTACGTCAAAAAGCAATTCGATAACCGGTATTAACTTTTCGACCGACGACCTGATAGAAACCATTGCTGCGGTAGCGGCAACTAACATTACCTATAAAAACAATACCAGCACCCAGTACAAATACATTTCAGGCTTTGGCCGGTTGAATTTCCGCTTCATGGATAAATATATTCTGAACGGTACCTTCAGAAGGGATGGTTCATCACGGTTCGGCCCGGGTAAAACATTTGGTAACTTTTGGTCGATAGGCGCCGGATGGATATTCTCACAGGAAGAACTGATCAGAAATGCCTTCCCTGTTTTAAGCTTCGGAAAATTCAGGGCCAGCTACGGTACAACCGGCAGCGACCAGATAGGGGATTACCGCTATTTGCCACTGTATGCCAGCAATACCAGCCAGGCCTATAATGGAAATATCGGCATTTTCGCCAATCAGATAGCTAACCCCATTTTTGGCTGGGAAGAAAATAAGAAGCTGGAAGTGGCTATGGAACTGGGTTTTCTGAAAGACAGATTTTTACTCACCACTGCGTGGTACCGCAATCGTTCGGCCAATCAGCTGGTGCAGGCGCCCCTGCCTACACAAACCGGTCAGCCTTATTACCAGGCAAACCTGCCCGCGCTGATACAAATGACCAGCTGGGAGGTTGAACTGAGCAGCGTAAACATCAACCATAAAGATTTTCGCTGGCAAACCGTTTTCAATATTACCCTGCCTGATAGTAAACTGTTAGATTATCCCAATCTTGCTTCGTCGGCCTATTCTAATGCCTATGAAATAGGCAAAGCGCTTAGACTGGCCCGTGGATACCATTATACCGGTTTATCGGCTACCGGCGTTCCGCAAATTGAAGATATTAACAAAGATGGCTTCCTGTCGAGTACCAATGATTTTATTACTATTGGTTCATTAAGTCCGCAATATTATGGTGGCATGGGAAATACCTTTTCGTACAAAGGGTTCAGCCTCGATATTTTTTTACAATTCACCAAACAATACGGGTATAGCCCTCAACGGGCATTTTATTTCCCACCCGGGTATAAAGTGAATGTGCCAACCTTTATGACGAAAGATTACTGGGAAGCATCCAATACCGATGCTACACAACCCGGGTTAACAACCTCTGCTTCATCGGCTATCGGTACTATCATGTTAAACCGGTTGTATAATTCAAATTATGCATTTGTTGATGCATCGTTTGCTCGATTGAAAAACCTTTCATTCTCTTATTCATTGCCCCGGAAGCTTACTGATAAAATAAGTGCACATAACGTACGCATTTATATTCAGGGACAAAACCTGATCACCATAACAAAATATGAAGGGCTTGATCCGGAAACGCAAAACGCTACGCCTGTATTAAAAACGCTTACAGGTGGTATTCAGTTAACTTTTTAAAGAAAAATGAATATGAAAATGATCAATCAATATAATCGCTTTCTGTTTTATATAGCTGCCCTGGGCATCATAAGCTCATTCAGCGCCTGCAAAAAGTATCTTGAAGTTGATTTACCAAAAGACCAGATTACTACACAAAGCGCTTTTGCAACGGCAACCAATACACTGGCAGCCGTTAATGGTATGTATACCTTTGCTTTGAAAAATGCAAGCTTTTTAAACTACCAGGGCGATTTTTTAATGGGAGCGGCTGCCGATGAATTTGTGTATGGCTCCGGCTCGTACGACGATTTCAAAAATAATACCTATACCGGCATTAATTATGATGTGAGCCAAACATGGACCTTGTTTTACTCGGTGATTTTCCAGGCCAACAGCATCATTGAAAATGTGCCGCGCAGTCCCGTTTCCGACAGCCTGAAAGCTGTATATACGGCCGAAGCAAAGGTGTTCAGGGCATTTTGCCATTTGTATTTAACCAATTACTGGGGTAATGTACCACTGATACAAACAACCGATGTAACCCAAACAGCTACTATCGGGCGTACACCAAAGGCCGAGGTAATGAATGCTGTTCTTGCCGATTTAAAAGATGCAGAAACCGGTTTACCAACAGGTACCGTGCGCAACGGCCGGTTTAATAAATACATGGCCACGGCATTGCTGGCAAGGGTAAATCTGTACATGAAAAACTGGGCCGATGCCGAAGCAAAGGCAACGTCGCTGATCAGTAACACCTCTAATTTTACGCTGCTTACCGACTTATCGAAAGTTTTTTTAAGAGGCAGCAAAGAAGCGATCTGGCAGGTGAATACGGCCGATAATAACTACACATACTGGGCGGGCAGTAGTGTTCCAACTTCTTCTACTACTTCTGCAAGTTACCTGTATCTCGTACGGCCCGAACTGTACAATGCTTTTGATTCGGCCGATCTGCGTAAAGCCAACTGGCTGGGTACAGTTACTTATTCGGGTACTATGTATACGTATGATTATAAATATAAGCAAACCAGCACACCCACCAGTTCATCAGTAATTGAAGATTATATGTTGCTGCGCCTGGCCGAGCAATATTTGATCAGGGCAGAGGCAAGAGCCTGGCAGAACAATCTGAATGGTGCTATAGATGACATCAATGCCATACGTACACGCGCAGGACTTACTGCATTAAGTTATGGTATGACGCAGGGTGATGTGTTGCTGTCTATTGAAAAAGAAAGAAAACTGGAATTGTTTGGCGAAGGATACAGCCATCGCTGGATCGATCTGATACGTACCGGTCGCGTTGATGCCGTATTGGGCGCAGAAAAAGGCAGCACCTGGAAATCATCCGCCGCAGTGCTTCCGATTCCCGATAAAGAAATATTAAATAACCCTGCTTTGGGTAACTGATCATGCAGTTTTAAAACCTATATATGAAAAGAGCAGCACTAATCGCAACCACATTATTACCGTTATTCGCACTGGCCCAATCAAACAATTTTACCATTCGCGGTAAAATTGGCAAACTGAACGCGCCGGCAACCGCTTATTTGTATTTTGATCCGGGAGGAAAATATGTACTTGATTCGGTTATATTGAACAAAGGTGTATTTGAATTCAAAGGATCTATATCTG
>Ga0114129_10002973_pt1 | contig 23735 bp, 15 predicted proteins | sample RhiMetdeltSRZDD1_FD_80071 | JGI IMG/M metagenome (GOLD analysis project Ga0114129, IMG submission 80071) | Populus rhizosphere microbial communities from Tennessee, USA - Rhizosphere MetaG P. deltoides SRZDD1 (version 2) (version 2) | ecosystem: Host-associated > Plants > Roots > Rhizosphere >...
GCGATAAGAATCTGTCCCATATCGTCCTAGACCACTTAGTTGGGTCCGTTTACCAGTGACGGGACGTCCTCATGACGTGGCAGGCCGAGTCGGCGGACCGGCCGTTCCTTCCACGGCTTGACGACAATCGATCTGGCGGTAGGCTACGCGCGTCGGCCTTCCGTCCCGCACTCCGGAGCTTCACATGCGCCGCTCGCGTCCCGCGTCGTCCCGACTCACGGCGATTGCCGCGCTGTTCGTTGTCCTGTCCTCGGCGCAGACCGCGCTCGTGGCTCAAGGCTCGACCAGCAAGCCCGCGTTCTCCATTGACGATGCGCTCAATGTCGTGAGCTACGTCCAGACGGACTTGAGCGACGACGGTCGCTGGCTCGCAACGGTGTCAACCGTTAGGCGCGACAATTTCGGAGTGGACTATCGCCGCGACGGCGATCCGACGTACATCCGGCCGGCGGCGGGAACCGTCCTGGTCATCGAGACGGCAACCGGGAAATCACGAGCGCTCTTCCCCGACAAGCGAAACGTCAAGAGCCTGGCCTGGTCGCCGGACGCATCGCGACTGGCGATGCTCGTACTGCATAACGAGGCGTTCGAGCCCGTAATCTGGGAACGAAGCACCGGGCGCCTAACGACTGTCCCGTCCCCCGCCGGCTCGTACGTCGCCGAGAACAGTGACGTCCGCTGGACGAACGACGGGGCATCCATTGTCTTCGCGCTCCACACCGACGCCTGGAAGCGGACGACTCGCGAACGGTTCGATCGCTACACGAAGGGGCCGGTCTTCGTTCAGTCGAGCAACGACCCCTTCCTCGCGTGGGATGATCTTCGACGGTGGGCAAACCACCGATCGGTCGTGGCGTACGACCTCGCGACACGCAGGACGCGCGAGCTGATCCCCAAAGGGATGATCGCCTCATACACGCTCGTAGCGCCCGACTCGGTGATCGTCTACAGCGAGGATGTCACCACCAAGACCGACTACGACGTCATCTTCGGGACAGAGAACCGACTCGTGGCGCGCGGCCAGGCCGCGTCCGCCCCGCGCACCATTCTGCCGTCTCTCAAGAGCACGACGGTCGTCTGGACCGAAGACGGACGTCGCTTCGCCTACGCGAAGGATGGTCGCGTCTTCATTGGCTCGCCGAGCGACAGCGGCGGGCGCCAGATTGCCGGTCCTCCACCCAGCGCACGCGACACGAGCGCGGCCGACACGTCCGCGGCGGCAAAGGAGCGGCGCGCCCGCGAGCGATTCTCACCCGTCCGATTCAACGCCGATGGCAGTCTGCTTCTCGTCTCGAACCGGCAGGGCCTCTGGGTCGCCGATGTTGCCGCGGGGACGAAAGAGTTGATGCTCGAGATCGCGCCGGACTCCTCGACCGACGGGCCGCGACTGACCGCGATCGCGTGGAGCCCCGACAGCCGGTTCGTCTATCTCACGTCCACGGCCCGCGCCGCGTGGGAGCGCGGCGTCTCCCGTTTCGACCGCACGTCGAAGCGCCTCGAAGAGCTCGTGAAGGACACACGTCTCTACTCGAACTTCCGGCTCTCGAAGGACGGATCCGTCGCCGTCTTGTCGGTGTCAGATGGAAACCGCCCTGCAGACATCTATGTGGGCGACGTATCGCTTCACAGCCTGCGTCGGCTCACCGATGGCAATCCGTGGATGCACGACCGCCAGGTCGGCGGCACCGAGCTGCTTTCCTACCTGGATGCGGACGGCCATCGGAAGTTCGGCGTGATCTATTATCCCACCGGCTACATCAAGGGTCAGCGCTACCCCACGGTGTTCAACATCTACGAGGACTTCTTCGACGACACGTTCGACGCGACGGCGAATGTCCTGACGGGTGCGGGATACGTGGTGGTGAAGCCGTCGGTTGACTTCGACATTGGCTACCCGGGCGAGGCGTGGGTCAAAGGCGTCACGTCCGCCGCGAACAAGCTGATCGAGATGGGCATTGCCGACTCGTCGAAGCTCGGGGTACATGGAACGAGCTACGGTGGCTACGCGACCAACCTGCTGATCACGCAGACGAACCGCTTCAAGGCGGCGATCAACATCTCGGGCAAGGTCGACATCATCAGCTTCTACACCGACAGTCCGCGCCTGGGAGTGCGGAATGTTCACGCGGCAGAGAAGAGCCAGGACCGCCTCGGCGCCACGCTATGGCAGCAGCCGCAGAAGTACGTTGCCCATTCCGCCATCATGTTCGCCGACCGCATAACGACGCCGCTCCTGCTCATGACGGGCAACGAGGACTCGAACGTTCCGGCGAACAACACGCGGGAGATGTTCTATGCGCTGCGTCGTCTCGGGAAAACCGTGGAGTGGGTCAACTACATGAACAGCGGCCACGGCACGCCGGGGACGACGGTTGAGGACTTCACCGATTTTCATCGGCGCATGCTGGCGTGGTACGAGAAGTACCTGAAGGCTGACGCGGCGAAGAAAGTTGCGGTACAAGACTGAGGGGGGCTGGCGGCTGGCGGCTGGCGGCTGGCGACGGAAAACCCTTGGGACGCTCATCTCACTGCGAGCCGAGACGCATCCCGAGGGTTTCCGCATCTTCCCCAGTCGCCAGTCGCCAGCCGCCAGTCGCCCGTCCCCGTCAGTCTCCAGTCCACGTCCCTCGTAGCTGCACGCTCCGCAGCTCTTCGGGCAACGCCTCGAGCAAAGGTCGCAGCTCGTTCGCACGATCCAGCGTCGTCACGAACGTCAGGCCGGCGAGCGTGACGACCAACATGCCGGACACTCCATACAGGACAACCGGCACGCCCTCGGCATGCACCACGTTTCCCGTGCAGTCGACGAAATGGACCTCGCCGTACGCGCCGTTGCCCTCGTCGTCGAGCTCTCGTGCGCGTCGCAGTGACGCCCATGTGCCGACGTCGTCCCACCCGAACTCGCCCGGAACGAGGATCAGCTTCGAGTAGCGCTCGAGCAGCCCTCGCTCGATCGATACCGATTGGATCATTCCGGCGAATCGCACATAGTCCTGCTCACCGAGCGCCTGCAATCCATGCGCGAGCTCGGACGTGTACTCCGCGAGCGCATCGACGACATCCTTCGCGCGCCAGACGAAGATACCCGCGTTCCAGTACGCGCCGTCGCTCACGAGCATCTCGGCCAGGACAGGACCAGGCTTTTCGATGAACGACTTCACGCGACACGGCGCGCCGTCGTCAGGCAGGCCGCCTGCGTGCAGGGGCGTTCCCGGCCGGATGTAGCCGAAGCCCGTTTCGGGTCGCGTGGCTTTCACGCCCACGGTGACGAGCGCCTTCTCCTTGACGGCCACGCGTGCCGCGCGGATGAGCGTCTGGCGGAAGAACTCCGGAAAGGCGACCGCGAGATCCGCGTGCACGCAGCAGAACACCGTCTCCGGACCGGCACGGCGAATGACCTCCTGGGCTCCCCACGCGAGAGCCGCCGCGGTCCCGAGCGGCCGCGGTTCCACGAGCATGTTCGTCTTCGGGACTTCGGGGATCGCGGCGTGAATCGCTGCGGCAATGTCTCGGCTCGTCAGCACGAGCACGCGTTCCGGCGGAATCAATGGCGACAGGCGCGATATCGTCTCCGCAATCAGCGGGCGCTCACCGATGAGCTTGAGCAGCTGCTTGGGGCGATCGGGTGTGCTGAGCGGCCAGAAACGCGAACCGATTCCGCCCGCGAGGACGATCGCCCACATGGAGGCGTCCGCCTGGCGCTCCGCTACCGTCTGGGGCTGCTCTGACGGTAGGGTCGCGACATCGCCGAGATCGGCGGCTGGAACGACCGGGATGATCAGATTGTCGAGGGAATCCCGTGAACCGAGGTAGTGCACTCAGTGCTCCTCGCGTTGAGCGCTCAGGTTCCCGCGCCGGGCCAGAGCCGAACGTCGACGGAAACGATAGCGGGGCGTGTAAACTACAGCGTCGAGCCGCCGGCGTCTGCCATCGCGCTCGAAAATCAGTTCGGCCGGAGGCGCGCCATCCACCACGACGCTCGCGACGATCAGCTGCCCCCCACGCCGCTGGGAGACCTGAACCTCGAGGCCCACCTCGCGGATCCGGCGCTCAAGCAGCAGTTCGTGACGCCGATGTTCGACGTGATCGCCCCGCGGTACGATCGGTTCACGCGCGTGTTCTCGTTCGGCATGGACCGGCGATGGAAGGCGGAAGTGGTCGATTGGATGCGCTCCGCGATTCGTACCGAGTCACGCGTGCTGGACCTGGCGTGCGGAACCGGGGATCTGGCGTTCGCAGCGGCGGAGCGAGCGACGCAGGGTACGGTGCTGGGACTCGACGCATCGAGCAAGATGATCGAGCTGGCGCGGCGCCGTGCGACACGAGAGGCTCCGCTCGGCAACGTTCAGTTCGAGGTGGGTGACATCTCATGCCTCGCTGTGGACGCAGCGTCGGTTGATGCCATCACCGCCGGTTACGGCCTGCGGAACGTGCCGCAGTACGAGGTGGCCGTTCGAGAGATCGCCCGCGTGCTCAAGCCCGGCGGCGTCCTCGCGACTCTGGACTTCTACAGGCCGGAGTCACTGGTGTGGCGATCGCTCTTTCTGGCGTATCTCAGGGCCGCCGGGAATTGGGTCGGTTGGCTGTGGCACCGCGAGCCGGTGGTGTATGGCTATATCGCGCCGTCCATCGACCACTTCGTATCCTGGCAGCGCTTCTCGATGACGCTCGAGCGCCACGGCCTTCGGGTGGAGTCAGTGCGTCGCAAGCTGCTGGGAGGCGTCGCGCTGCACTTCGCGCGTCGCAGCTAGACCGCCCCGCAGGGTTACGAGGTCAGCTTGTTCGCGAGCCCGTCGAAGCCCGACGCGATGGCCGCATAGCGCAGGCGCTCGATCGTCGCGGCGACTGTTTGAACGCCCACGCTCGCGAGCGCGGGCGCACACTCCGCGACCAGCCGCGTTGCCGCGAAGGCATCGTTAGGCTCGGTCAAGGCGAGGGCGCGCTCGAATCGATCGGCGGCCAGGCCGGCATGACCGGCGGCTGCGGCGACGCGAACGGCGAGCGCTTCGGTGATCTCGCGGCCGGTGAACCACACGGGGACCGTACCGATCGCGAGGATCTCGTCCGCCTGGCGGAGCCGCCCTTGGGCCGCATCCTGGTCGCCCTCATCGAGCGCGATCAGCCCCGCGCTCGCGTATGCAGAGGCTTCCGCTGCGTCGTCGTCCAGCTCGGCCGCGCCTGCTGCCGCCGTGTTGTATGCCGAGGCCGCGTCCGCGAGACGGCCGTCCTCGCGCGCGACATGACCGGACGCGAGCAGCGCGGCCACGCGGCGCGCCTCGTCGCGGATGGTCGTGAACAGACGCAGCGCTTCGTCGAGTCGCGTGCGCGCGGTGCCTAACGCGCCCACCTTGAAGTCCAGCGTGCCCAGCGCGAACGTGGCGTTGGCAGCGAGGTCAGGGGCATGCGACTGCCGCGCCGTGTCGAGGGCCTGCTCGAGCGCTTCGCGTGCCGCGCCAAGGCGCCCGGCGCTCGAGTGCGCCTCACCGACGGCGAGCCAGCAACGAGTCTGCCCGTGGCGGTCCCCGAGCCGAAGAAACAACGCCAGGGCCTCCCGATATCGGTCGAGGGTCTCCTCGAGCCGGGTCGGCGGAAGCGACGCACCCAGCCGAAGCAATGCCTGGGCGTGGCCGCGACGGTCCCCGCGCGCGGCCGACAGCCTAACGGCTCGTCGCGCGGCACGCTCGGCCGCGTCGAGGTCCCCGAGCGCGCTATGCGACTCCGCAACCATCACGTGGAGCGCGACCGCTTCCTCGTCGGCATGTTCGGACTCCGCCTCGGCAAGGAGTCCGAGGCAAACCTCGAGCGTGCGCCGGACTGGCTGTCCGCGACGTACCCGCAACCGCTCCCGAAGCCGGCGGACCGCGAGCGACTTCACGGGATCGGGCTGCGTGGTGAGATGGTCGAGCGCGAGGTCGCACAGCTCCTCGCCCTGGTCGAATCGGCCGGCCAGCTCCGCGACGCGGGCGTGCTCCACGCGGGCCGCGGCGAGGTCGTCTGGCGAGGGCGCGTGGCGCTGTGCGATGACAAGGCATGCCGCGGCCTCGTCGTGCGCGTGCACGCTCGCTGCGCGGTCAGCGGCGAGCATCGCGTAGCGAAACGCTTCGTGATCATCGCCGGCGGCATGATAGTGGCGCGCGATATCGGCTACCGCGGTCGGCGTGCGCAGCTCGAGCGCACGCGCGATGCGGTGGTGGAAACCGGCACGCGCTCGATCGGAGAGCGTGCGATTCGCCGCGTCGGCCAGGACCGCATGCGCGAACTCGAACTCGCGATCGTCGTTGCGGTCGGCGCGGACGAGAACCGCAGCGGTCAGCCCCTCGTCCAGCGCTCCGTCGACCGCGCTGGGGTCGCCGGCCCCGGCAGCGACGAGCACGTCGGTGTCGAAGGGACGACCTAGCAGAGCTGCGCAGGCGAGTATGGAAGACGCGCGAGGGGACAGGCGATCGATCCGGCGCCCAACGAGCTGCGCGCACGCAGGGGGCAGCCGAAGCTGGTCGAGCGTGCGCCACTCCCATCGTGTGCCGGCGTACCAAACGCCGCCGTCGTCGACGAGCGCGCGGAGCACCTGGGAAACGAGCAGCGGGTTGCCCTCCGTGTAGCGATGCAGGAACGTCGGGAGCTCGTTGCCAATGTCGCCCTGATGGAACACGGTCTCGAGCCACCGTTTGAGCTCATCGCGCGTCAGCCTTCGCAGACTCACCTGCGCGAAGCCCGGCAAACGTGCCAGACGCTTTCGACGCTCCGCGACGTCGCGGGCCTCTTCGGCCCGGATCGTCGCGCACACCAGGATGCGCGCGCCGGCGAGCTGTGCGACGACGAACTCGAGGGCGTCCCACGACGCACGATCGGCCCACTGCATGTCTTCGAGCACGATGGCCAGGGGCCGGACGCCCGCCGCCGCGCGCAGGTACGCAGCGAGCTCCTCGAGCAGCGCGTATGGGCTTGAACCTGCCGCGCGCTCCGTGGCCGTCACGCCTAACGCCGGAGCGATGCGACCGAGTTCCTGCCATGCCGCGTTCGGCACGAGCCCCTGACGCTGAATTGCCGTGATGACCTCGGCCCACGGCGCAAACGGGGCCTTCACGGACGACGGCGAACTCTGCCCGACGGCGAGGAGACCGGCGCGGACGCGAATCTCGGGCTCGAGCTGTCGCACGAGCTTCGATTTCCCTACTCCCGCTTCACCGACGACGGTCACCAGTCGGCCATCGCCGCGGCACGCCGCGTCGAGCCAACCAACGAGCTTTCGCAGCTCGTCTACACGGCCGACGAAGCGATCGAAGTCCATCTTTGGCATGGCAGGCCGCGCTTCCGCTTCATCGGCCGATGCCAGCCCTGCACTCCCGGACCGGCCGGCCGCAAAGAGCGCGCGATCCGCGGCCGCGATGAGCGCCTCCGCGCTGTCAGCGTGGATCGGCGCTGCCGCGATCCCGGCCGACACGGTGACGGCCATCGTCGTCTCCGGATCGTTGCGAACTGGCGAGCGGAGACGGGCCACTGCCGCCTGCAGCCTGCGTGCGACGTCGCGAGCCCTGTCGAGTGGAGCGCCTGGTAGCAGGATCGCGAACTCATCGCCGCCATACCGGCCGACGACGTCGCCGCCACGCAGCCCGTGCTGCAACACCCGCGCGACGGCCCACAGCACGTCGTCACCCTGCAGCTGCCCGTACGCTTCGTTGACGCGCGCCAGGTCATCGACGTCGATCAGGACGAGTGATACTGGCGATGTCGCACTGGGCCGTTCGGCGATTGACTTCGCGACCGCGCCGAGGAACTGCGCTCGCGACAGCACGCCCGTGAGGCCATCGTCCGACCGGGCAGATTGCGATTCACGCGGTTCTCCCGTGCGCACCGCGTCGACCGAGGCGGTGGTGCGCTTGACCGACCAATTCCAATCGTTGACGACTTCTTCGAACGCGCGGAAGACGGCAGGGTCGAACTGCCGCCCGACATCCCGGCGCATCACCTCCAGGGCTTCGTCGTGCGAGAGGGCGCGCTTGAAGCTTCGATCCGACGTCAGGACGTCGTACACATCGGCGACGCAGACGACGCGGGCGGCCAACGGAATGCGCTCGCCCGCGAGCCCCTGCGGATAGCCCGACCCGTCCCAGCATTCGTGGTGACTTTCGACGATCGGCCGAACGTCCCACGGGAAGTCGACCGCGCCGAGCATCTCCGCTCCGGCAGTCGGGTGACGCCTAACGAGCGACCACTCTTCCTCGGTCAGGCGGCCGGGCTTGTTGAGCACGTCCGCCGGAATCACCAGCTTGCCGATGTCGTGCAGCAGCGCGCCGACGCGGTACCAGAACACCGTCGGTCCGGCGATCGCCATGTGCGTCGCGATCGCGCAGGCGAGGTCGGCAACCCGCTCGCAGTGGCCGTGCGTGTTGAGGTCCTTTGCCTCGATCGACTGACCCCACCGTCGGACTACATCGATGAACTGCGCCTCGAGACGGCGAGTGCGGCGCGCAACATCGGCGACGCCGGACGTGCCCTTGAGCTGAGACAGCGCCCGATATGCGCGATTCAGCGCGATGATCGTCTCGCGATGGCGATCCTGGCGGTGATAGAGCTCGGCCCGCTCGGCGGCGACCTCCGCCGCGAGCACGGCATCGTCGCGGTCACGAAGCGCCGCCTCGGCAGCGGCGAGTCGTTCTTCTGCGTGAGCGAGGTCGCCGCGCTCACGCGCGATCATCGCGGCGGTCCGCGCGGCGGCGGCGGTCGCTCGTGGATCCCGGATGCGCCGCCCAGTCTCGAGCGCACGCTCGCAGCCCGCGTGCGCGCGGTCCACGTCGCCCCGCCGAGCGAGCAGCTCCGCGTGCCGCAGCTGCGCGTCGAGCACGACCGTCGGCTCGCCGAGCGCGCTCGCCACGGCCACGGCTTCGTCGAACGCGGTGTCCGACGTGTCCCATCGACGCGCATCGTCGTAGAGCTCGGCCACGGAGATCAGCGTCGTGGCAAGGTCGAGCACCTGGCCTAACGAGCGCAGCTCGATCAGGCAGGATTCGTACAGCGCGATTCCTTCCTCGAGCGATGCACGTGCCACCGCCAGTTCGCCAAGCGTGCGCAGGCACTGCGCTGCCTCCTTGTGCTCCCCGGCGCGCCGCGCCCAGTCGCGCGCCCGCATCGCGTCGCCCTCCGCACCAGCGATGTCTCCATTCGCCCACATCACGCGCGACCGCAGTGCCGACGCGCTGGCGCAATCTGCGTCCGACCCTCTCGCTGTTGCGGACGCGAGTACCGCTTCGAGGATGTCGAGGGCAACCGTCGTCTCGCCGCCTGCGCTGGCGAGGCGCGCTGCAGCCAGGAGCGCTGAGTGGACCACGGCCGCATCGTCGGCGTTTTGCGCGCGCTGCAACACCCGATCGTACAGCTCTCTCGCCAGGTCGCTTCGGCCGCGCTCTTCCGCGACTTTGGCCTGCTCGAGGAGCGCGGCGGCGGACGCCTCGGCGCCACCGACAAGGCGAAGCGCGGGCCCGTTGCCGCGCCCAGCGCCAAGGGGGCGCGCGGGCCTCATCGGCACCGACCCTCACCATCGCGACGCAAGCGCCGCGCACGGCGTGCGCGGCGCTGCATCGAGCGATGAAAGCGCGTGGCGGGCATGGGCGACGGGGCGATGCGAGAACTCGGTCCGATCGGGTCAGGAAGGTGCGGTCGAGCACCACACTTAGGACGCGGTCACCCATCCGTCAGGCAACGTCGATACCATCGACCGTCGATTGCGCGAGAGACGTCTTCGTTCGCACGGCGGTACGCCCCGTGCCAGCGAACGGGCGAACGCACACCCTATTTCGTGAGCTTTCGCACGTCACGTGTGTCGATAGCGTCACGCATCGTGGAATGCCGGCCCGCAAGTACTTATTGGCGTTCGAGGACGAGTGCGATGAGGCGTCTGGCGAAACACGTGGAGCGTGGCTGTTCGCGGGACCCTACGCCGATCTCGGACTGACGGCGCTAGAACACCCGAACGTTGACGTACTTCTTCGGGTGTGCCTTGAAGTCCTCGATGAGTGCTCGGAGCTCGGTCACGAGCGAGTCGCTGTTCCGGTAGAGCCGTGGGTCGTTGACCAACAGACCGACCGAGCCCTGCCCGGCGTTGATCTTCTGCATCACGGAGTCGCTGGTCGTGAGCAGCGACTCGAGTTTTCCCTGCGAGCGACCGAGCTGCCGGGACATGGTGCGGACCTCTTCGCTCGCCTCCTTCAGCTGCGCTGCGGCGGTGGCAACGTCGCTCACAATGCGGCGGACTTCGCCAGTCGCCGTCGACGAGTCGATCCGTTCTGCGACGCGCTGCACCGTCTCCGCCGAGCTGACGAGGCGATTCATGCCCATGCGCATATCCGTCGAGAGCGCGTCGAGGTTCGACGACTGAACGCGGACCGTGTGGGCGAGCGCGGCCGAGAGCGTCGCGAAATTCTTGATCGAACCGCGTAGCTCTCGCGCAGCCTGATCATCGAATGCCACCTCGACACGGCTCGCCACCGACGCGACGTCACCAGCGATCCGCCCGGCGACCGCGGTCAGCTGCGCAATATCGGGCAGCGTCGCGCCGGGCAGCATCTCGCCGCCCGCCCCCCGTGCGTCCGCGATCTGACGCGAGACCGCTTCGTCCCGTGGGATCGCCGACTCCTCCGTGATCGTCGCTTGCCACTCTCCGAACAGGCTGGACTCGTTCAGCAGGACGACCGGCGAGGTCGGCAACGGAACGTTCTGGTCGAGGCCCATCGTCACCTCGACCCACCCATCATGTGCGAGCTCGATGCGCTGCACGCGTCCCGCATTCACGCCGCGCAGCACCACCGCCGCGCCGACGCGAACACTGCCGACATCACGGAATCGCGCAGTCACCCGGTCGTGCTTGTTCCGGATCTCAGCCTGCTTGACCCACAGCGTCGTCCCGACGACGATGGCGGTGCCTAACAAGATCGTCAGGCCGACGATGAAATCGGTGTTGCGTCTCATCGCGACTTTCCGAGAAGCCAGACCGTGGCCCAGAAGGCGTCGAGCACGAGGATGGTGATGGCCGAATACACGACGGCGCGTGTCGCGGCTCGACCAACGCCTTCTGCTCCTCCCTCGGCGCGCATGCCGGTCATGCACCCGATCAACGTCACCGCGGCACCGAAGCTCGCGGACTTCACGAGACCGTACCGGACATCGAACGTGGTGAAAAAAAGGCGAAGCCCCTTCACGAAGTCCGGCGAAGAGAGGTCGAGCAGCAGAACCGACGCGACCCACCCCGCTGCGACACCGATCACCATGGCGAGCCCCACGACGATCGGGAACATCATCGTGCCGGCAAGCACCCGTGGGACAACGAGGTACGCGTACGGGTCGTACGACAGCGTCTCCAGCGCATCGATCTGCTCGGTCACGCGCATCGTTCCGAGCTCGGCCGCGATGTTCGCCCCTACGCGCCCAGCGAGTGCGAGGCCCGTAAGAACCGGCGCGAGCTCCATCGTGACCGTTTTCTCCACGAGTGTCCCGACGAAGTACAGCGGGACGGCACCCGTGATCGAGTAGCTCGCGAGCAGTGCGAGCACGATGCCCGTGAACAGTGCGATGAACAGCGCGATCGGCAGCGAATCGACGCCGAGCATTCGCGCATGCATGGTCACGCGCGGTAGCCACGTGCGCACATCGCGCGACGCGCCCGCGCTCTCGGCGACGAATCCGCCGGCGCGTCCGACCTCCTCGACCCCCTCGCGAAAGGTACGCCCGATGGCGGCGATCATCCTTTCACGACGTTTAATCGGAAGTCAGGTCACGGGTAGAGGAGTTTGGCTGACGCCAGCCGGGTCATTCCCAGGGCGGTCAATCGGCGGCCGCGGGTTGCGGCGAGCGCCCTTCCCGCGCGGCCAGGGCACGCTGTCGGCCATAGACGAAGTAGATCGCCATACCCACAATGAGCCAGATGATGAGGCGCGCCCAGGTTTCCCACGGCAGCCCGACCATCTGCGCGACACACGCCAGGGCCCCGAACACGGGCACCCATGGCATTCCGGGAGTTCTGAACGGCCGCTCGAGCGAAGGTGCCGTGCGGCGGAGGATGATGATCCCCGCACACGCGAGCGTGAACGCGAGGAGCGTTCCCATGCTCACGAGCTGACTGAGTGTGCTCAGTGGCAAGAGACCCGCAGCCAGAGCGACGATGACGCCGGTCAGCATTGTGCTGAGGTGTGGTGTTCGAAAGCGCGGGTGAACGCGCCCGAAGAGCGGCGGCAACAGCCCATCGCGGCTCATGGAAAAGAAGATGCGTGTCTGACCGAGCAGTTGTACGAGCATCGTGCTGAAGAGGCCGAACAGCGCGCTGACTTTGACAACGGGACTGAACCACGTTAGGCCGGTCGCTTCGATGCCGACGGCGATCGGGTCCGCCACGTTCAGCTTCGTATACGGCACGATGCCAATCAGAACGACCGCCACGGCGATGTAGAGCACCGTACATAACCCAAGCGACACGAGAATCCCGAACGGCAGGTCGCGTTGCGGATTCCTTGCCTCCTGGGCCGCGGTCGAGACGGCATCGAATCCGATGTACGCGAAGAACATCACGGCGGATCCGCGGAGCACGCCACTCCACCCGAAGTGCCCGAACTCCCCGGTGTTCGGCGGAACGAACGGTGTGAGGTTCTCGCGACGCACGTACGCGATGCCCACCGCGACGAAGATGACCAGCACGACGCTCTTGATGACGACCAGCAGCGTGTTCGTGTTCGCCGATTCACGAATGCCGATGACCAGCAGCGCGCTGACGAGCAGCACGATCACCGCCGCCGGGACGTTGAATACGCCGGCGACCACCCCGCCTTCGGCCAGTGCCACAGGCGCACCGGGCGACGCGGTGAGCCCCGCCGGCACGGTCCATCCGAGGTCGCGCATGAGGCTTACGAAGTAGCCGGACCACCCGACTGCGATGGTGGACATGCTGAGCGCGTACTCGAGGATGAGGTCCCAGCCGATGATCCAGGCGAACACCTCGCCGACCGTGGCGTACGCGTATGTGTACGCGCTGCCAGCGACCGGAATCATGGACGCGAGCTCGGCGTAGCAAAGCCCGGCGAACGCGCAGGCGATGGCGGCGATCACCATGGAGATCACGAGGGCCGGGCCCGCGTTCTGCGACGCAGCCGTGCCGGTCAGGACGAAGATGCCCGTGCCGATGATCGAGCCGACGCCTAACGCGGTAAGGTTGAGCCGCCCGAGCGATCGGCGGAGGGTGCCTTTTTCCGCCTCGAGACGAAGCTCGGTGATCGATTTCTTCGTAACGATGGACATGGCGCTTAGCGGGAACCGGGAAGCGGGAACCGTGCTCCTGACCAAGTTCGGGCCGAACCGCGCAACGTTGGTCCGGACGCGGTAAGAGCGTCGTGTTGCGGGTGTTGGAAGCTTGTTAGGCGCGACCGCGTCGGTCGGCCGGGAATTCTGTTCCCGGTTCCCGTTCCCGCGGCGCGCGCGAAGCGCGCCGCCGCTACTCCCGACTCAGCCGATACCCTGTCTTGAGCACGGTCAGGATATACCGCGGATTCGCCGGGTCGCTCTCGAGCTTTCGGCGCAGCTCGGCGATGTGCGTGTCGACCGTCCGGCTCATGACAGAGTCGTCGTACCCCCACACTTCCTTCAGGAGCTCGATCCGGGTGGCCACCTGCCCGTTGCGTCGGAGCAGCGCCACGAGCAGATCGTACTCCTTCGGACGGAGCGACACAGGGGACCCGCGCCGCGTGACTGTATGCCTCGACGAGTCGACACGCACGTCGCCAAACCCGGACGGAGATTCCGCCGTCGTGCGTGGCGCCTCCCCGTTAGGCCGAGCCGCGCGACGCAGTAGCGCGTCGATTCTCGCCAGCAGCTCCATCAGGCCGAACGGCTTCGTGACATAGTCGTCCGCTCCGAAACGGAACCCACGGACTTTGTCCGCCTCCTCGCCGAGCGCCGTGAGCACCAGCACCGGCGTCGTGTCCCCATCGTCCCGCAACGTGCGCAGCACACGGTATCCGTCCGTGTCCGGCAACATCAGATCGAGCACGATGATATCCGGTCGTTTCTGCCGGGCGAGCGACAGTCCCGACGCGCCGTCGCTCGCGCACAGGACGACGTAGCCCTCGAACTCGAGGTTGCTCTGCAGGCCTCGAGCGAGCTTGTCGTTGTCCTCGATGAGGAGAACCGTGGGCATGCTCACGAACGTTTGGTCGAGCTCGGACCGCCCTTCTTTCGCCAGTGCGCGGTGGACGCCCACCGTCGATGCTCGACCGGCTCCAGCGCATGATCGCGCGAGCGCGCGCCGCTCGGCGTCGTGGTGGCTGGAGTCTCGTGCGTCGGCGCCTCGATCGGGAGCTCGATCACCACTCGCGCGCCGCCATCCGCTGCCTGCTCCACATACGCCTCCCCGCGGTGGAGGGTGGTCAGCTCGCGAACGACAGCGAGCCCGATGCCACTTCCCTCGTGCGCCGCACTCCGGTCGCGTCGTAGTCGAACGTACGGGCTCCAGATCCGGCTGCGATCGGCCACCGGTATACCCGGGCCTTCGTCTTCGACGGCGAGCCGTGCGCGCGCGTCGACGCGATCGACGGTGAGCCTGACCGTCTGCCCCGGAGGACCGAACTTGAGCGCGTTGTCGAGCAGGTTGAGCACGATTTGTCGAAACGCTCCTGCATCGACATTTGCCGTCACCGACTCGCGCACGTCGGTCACGACGTGCGACCCTCGCTCCGCCGCGAGCGGCTCGAAGGTGGTCGCGATGGATTCGACGAGCGGCCCAAGCGCCGTCGGCATCCGCTCGAGTTGCAGCCGACCTTCGGTCGTGCGTGCGAAATGCAGCACGTTGTCGACCATGCGCATGAGGCGCCGAGCCTCGTGGACGATGGTCTCGACCGCGAGGCGGCGATCCGCGTCGGAGCGGACACGCCCAAGCTCCAGTGTCTCCCCGAACAACAGGATCTGAGCCAGCGGCGTGCGAAGCTCGTGCGACACGCTCGATGTGAAGTCAGCCCGAAGCCGCGCAAGCTCGTGCTCGCGTCGGAGCTGCATGAGCGCGACGGCCGCCAGCGCTACGGTGAGTGCCAGCAGACCTAACAAGATGGGAAGCCGCGATCCAGGCGGCCGCCCGACGAGCAGCAGCTCGGGCGCGCTCGCGCGCAACGCGGCCCGAACGAACAGTGGTACACCAGCGCCATCGAGCGCGACCTCGCTCGCGTAAGGCGAGGGCGTGGCGCCGACCGCGGAAGGTGGCGCAGACCGGAACCATTCGCGTCCGTTGGCCTGACTCACCGTGACCACGAGAAGCGAATCGTTCGCAGTGCCACCTGTCACCGAGCCAGGCAGCAAGGCGTGCTCACTCATCACTTCGCGAAGAACACCGTCGGCGATGGCGCGCGGGCACGTCGTGAACCCGTAGGCCGCGAGCGGTGCCCCGTGCTGCGCATACCGGATGGCGTAGAACACGACCCGGCCGGGCGCGTGCGCCGCATCGGCGAGCGCGGCGTAGCGCGTCTCGGGGCGATACCGCAGACGTGTATGCGTCACCACGGTGTCGCGGAGCCACGAGACGAACTGCGTGTCGGGCACGGCGCCGCCGAGCGCCACGGACCCATCACGCAGGTCCACGCGGAACAGGACGCGCCCGGAGTCGCCGGCCGCCGTTCGGCACCACAGCACGTCGCGCGACGGCGATGTCAACAGGTCGGGTGAAGCGAGGAGCTCGTAGGGCGAGCTCGCGCGGACGCTCGTCACGGGCGAGAGGATCTCGCTCGCCGCCGTGCCGAGTCGCTCCTGGACATTTGCCACATACTCCCACGCTGCCACAGACGCGTAGTCGCGGAGCGCGCGTTCCGCCGTGACGCGATGCGACCGCGCCGCATCGTGCGCCTCGTAGGCGAGCGACGCCGCGAGCACCACGGTCAGCGACAGGAGACCGACGAGCAGCGTGATCCGCGGTGCGGCAACGTGTCGTGTCGGCAGGCTGGGCATATCGCAGGATAGCACAGGCGACCGGCGGCGAACAGGAACCACCGGGTGGCCATGCGGCAGCGTCCGTCGATACAGCACGGCCGACCCTATCTCTTGTGCGAAGTATAGCGAAACAAGTAGTCTGACACGCCTCTGACACCGGTCGCACGCCTCCCGGAGACGCACAGGCACAGTAGCTTAGGCATAGCCGTCGGCCGGGCCGCAGGGCCCCGGCTGGTCAGCCGCGACACTCCGACGCTTTCACTCGTCAAGCCACCACCGTGTCCACACCCGCGCGCGTCCCGAGCCTAACGCCGAACGAAGTCCCGGCTGTAGACCGGCACGTACCGCACAGCGTCCTGCGCAATGAGAGCGGGCGGATCACGTTCGACATCCCCCCGCGCGACATCCGCGACGCCCTGGCTGACAGCTCCACCAAGCTCTGGATCGACATCGACAGCACGAGTCGGCATCAGCACGCGATCCTCGAAAAGCTGCTGCACTTTCACCCGCTCACCATCGAGGACACGCTCAGCCCGAACAGTCGCGTCAAGATCGAGGCGTACGACGGATACCTGTTCATCGTCCTGCGCGCGGTCCGCTTCTGCGACACGACCACCGACCCGTACGATCTCGAAACCGAGAACCTGTACATCTATCTCGGTGCGAACTACGTCGTGACAGTGCACGCTGGCTTTTCACAGACGATCGACACCGTGTGGGACCTGATCCGACGAAGCCCCGATCTCTTCGAGCGCGGACCTGCACGACTCGCGCACACCATCTGCGACACGGCGATCGACGCGTTCTTCCCGATCCTCGATCGGGTCGACGAGTTCGTGGACGGTCTCGAGTCTCGCGTGTTCGAGCGGTTCGATGAAAGCGCGCTGCGCGACATCTTCGCGCTCAAGCGGACGGTGCTGTCGCTCCGACGCTACCTCGCTCCGCAGCGCGAGATCTTCAACGTGCTCACCAACCGCCCGTCGTCGCTGCTCCCAGCCGAGGCACAGTTGTACTTCCGCGACGTGTACGATCACGTCCTGCGGATCAACGACTCGCTCGACACCTTCCGCGAGCTCCTCAGCAGCACCCTCGACAGCTACCTCACCCAGGTATCGAACCGACTCGGATCGATTACGAAGGGGCTGTCGGTGATCGCGACGCTCAGCGTGCCGTTCGTCGTGATCAGCGGGATGTGGGGAATGAACTTCGTGGAAATCCCGCTCTCCCATTACGCGCACGGTTTCTGGGTGATGCTCGTCCTTCAGCTCGTGCTGGGATTGGCGCTCGTCGCGGTCCTCCGCCGGAAGAAGCTGCTGTAGTTGTTGTCGCGGAGGCTCACGGCAGTGGGCCGCGCCACGCCGCCAGCGAAAGCTCGAGCGCGAGTGCGAGCAACGCGATCCCGAGCGGCCATCGATACAGCTCGGAGTAGCGTGTGTAGACGCGCGTCCGAACGGGCGTGCGTTCGAGACGATCGATCTCTTCGGTGATTCGCTGGAGCGCAATGCCGTCCCGGGCGCGGAAATAGCGGCCGCCGGTTCGCTTCGCCACGTCGGTGAGCAACGCGTCGTCGATTTCGACCGGCCGGTTTTCGTAGCGCAGGCCGAACACTCCGCGACCCACAGGCACCGGCGCCATGCCCTCGGTTCCGACGCCGACCGTGTAGATCTTCACCCCAAACGCAGCCGCTGCCTGGGCCGCTGTCCGCGGGTCGATCGACCCGCGATTGTTCACACCGTCGGTCAGGAGGACCACCACCCGCGAGTTTCCCGGAGCGTCGCGCAGCCGGTTGGCGGCCGTGGCGATGGCGGTGCCTATCGCGGTGCCATCCTCCAGCTGCCCGGGCTGAAGGTTATCGACCGCGGCCATCACGACAGGATAGTCGGTGGTGAGCGGAACCTGCGTCAGCGCTTCACCAGAGAAGGCGACGACGCCGATGCGGTCGCTGCTTCGCATGGCGATGAACTGCTTCACCCTGTCGCGCGCCACCTCCAACCGGTTCTGGGGCTGGAAGTCCTCCGCCAGCATCGAGCTCGAGATGTCGAAACAGATCACGATGTTGATGCCTTCGGTCGTCGACTGCTCTGCCCGGCCAGCGGATCGCGGTCTTGCCAGGGCGATGATCAAACCAATGAGAACCAGGTTCCTCGCAACGTGCAGGGACCGAGCGATGCCGCGGCCGGCACGAGGTCCCTTCGCCAACACGCCGACGCGCGAAAACACGATGGCCGGCGGGCGGCGACGCCGGCGCCACAGCCACCACGACGGCATCAGCAGGAGCAGCGTTAGGACCCACGGTGAACCAAATTCGAGGTGCGGGAAGCTCATGGCATAAATGTGTGTCGTTGACCGTGGCGCGGCAGGGGTCGCAGGCGTCATACATGCGCGCGACCGCTGCCGGATTCCCTTCGTCCTCCGCTATCGGCTTTCGTGGCTCTCGTCACCGAATCGCTATCCCGTCCGTCACGAGCTGTTGCAGTCATCCTGGGCGTCGCCGGCGTTGCACTCGCGACCGTGTCGTATCTCCTCGGCGCGGCGTCCGGCATGGTGGCCCTCGCACTTGGCGGGTACGCCGTTGCATCCTCTGCGCTCACGATCCGGCTAGCGACGCGCCGGTCGATGAACCCCGCGGCCTCCATGGGCCCCAAACCGGCGGCGCCCGAGTCTGTGCCGACGGAGGGTGCCTCCGCGGCGTCGGAAGTGGACGCCGGTCTCGATCCACGCAGCGATGGCGCCCAGAGTACTACCCCGGATCTTCGCGATCCGCTCACCGGGCTCCCGACTCACCTTTTGCTCAGCGACCGCGTAGCGCACGCGCTGGCGCGAGCTCACCGGCACGAGCGTCCCGTCGCGGTCATGCTGCTGGATATCGACGGATTCCGCGCGATCAACGACGCGTTCGGGTTCGCTGCCGGCGATCGCGTGTTGGCGGCCGTCGCGGCGCGGTTGAACTCCGCGCTCCGAGGTGGTGACACGGCGTCTCGACTCGGCGCTGACGAATTCGGCCTGCTGCTCGAGGACATGGCCGACGAGAGCAACTTCGTTCAGATCAGCGAGCGGATCAGCGAAGCCATCGCTCGACCGATCACGATCGATCAGCGCGAGATCACGATCACGGCCTGCACGGGTATCGCCCGGGCAACGCCGGATGACGACGCCGAAACGCTGATGCAAAACGTCGACGCGGCGCTGGCGGCGGCGAAACGCCGCGGACGCGGCGCCTGCGAGGTGTTCTCGGATCGCATTCGGACATCTCTGATCGACCGTGTCGAGCTCGAGGCTGAGCTCCGCGCGGCCGTCGACGCGCGATCGTTCGACATCGAATATCAGCCGATCGTCATTTTGCACAGCCGCCGCATCGCCGGCGTCGAAGCGCTGTTGCGCTGGCGTCACGCGTCGCGAGGCGACATTCCGCCGTCGACGTTCCTGCCAGTCGCCGATGAGATGGGGCTGTCGCCCGCCCTCGGTCGGTGGGTGCTCGAACAGGCGTGTACACAAGTCAAGAGCTGGCAGAACCAGGTACCCAGTGCGCGAGCGCTGACGCTCACGGTCAACGTATCGCGCGCGCAACTGCGCCAGCCGTCGCTCATCGCCGACGTGGCGAACGCGCTCGAGACCTCCGGGCTCGACCCCCGTCGTCTGGTGTTGGAGGTGTCCGACGCCGTACTCCTCGACGACGCCGGGACTGCGCTCGCGCGGCTCCAGTCCCTCAAGTCGCTCGGCGTCCGGATTGCGATCGATGACTTCGGGGCTCGTCAGGCGGCGCTGCACCAGCTCCCACGGATTCCGGTCGACATCCTGAAAATCGACAAGGCGTTCGTCGACCGGGTCGGGAGAAGCGGTGGCGGAGTGAGCATCGCGCACGTCGTGCTCGCGCTCGGCAAGTCGATGCGACTGCGGACGGTTGCCGAGGGAATCGAGGCCGAGGAGCAGGTAACGGAGCTGCTGCGCCTCAAGTGCGAGTTCGGGCAGGGGATGCTGTTTTCACGGCCGCTGTCACCGGCGGGCGTGGGCGCGCTCCTGCGCTCGAGCTACTGTTAGGCAGGCGCGCGGCGGATCATCGGTTCATTCGGCCGTCTGCATCCAGAACTGCCGGAGGAGGTTTCCGGCCACGACCCTGCGGTATTCGGCCGTCGATCGCACGTCGTCGATCGGCTGGATCTCGGCCTCGAGCGCCGTGACGGCGGCATCGATCCCCTGCCCGGTCGCCAACGCCTGCTCCGCCTTGCGGGCCCGAACGACAACCGGGCCCACGGAGCCTAACGCGACGCGCGGTGAATCGGCTCGAACCGCGGCAATCACCACCTTCGAGATCGCCTGTGCTGCGCGCGTCCCGACCTTCCGGAACCACTGCTGTCCGCTGACAGCCGGCACTTCCACGGCGACGATGAGCTCGTCCGGTTGAAGCACGCTCGTCCGATAGCCGGAATAGAAATCCACGAACGGGATGCGGCGCTCGGTGCTCGCGCTCCGAGCCACGACGGTCGCTTCCGCGGCGGCGAACACGGGAAGCGTGTCCCCTGCCGGCGAGCCGTTGGCGATGTTTCCGCCAATCGTACCGCGGTTCTGAATCTGGATGCCGCCCACCAGGCGTGCTGCGTCCACGAGCATGGGGAGCCGTTGCTTCACGAGACGCGAGCGCGTTAGGCCCGTGTACGTGACGAGCGCCCCGAGCGACAGCACCTCGCCGTGCATCTCGATCCGTCGCAGCGGCTCCAGCGGCCACAGGTCGATAAACCGGGTGCCAGTGAGCGTGCCGAAGTTCAGCGCGACGTAAAGGTCCGTCGCGCCCGCGAGCGGCACGAGCGGCCCGTCATCCCGCAGCATGGTGAGCGCTTCGCGGACCGAACGCGGCCGGCGCAATTCGAGCGTCGACACCGCCGACCTCACGTCGTGACCTCCACGCTCAACGGCGTCTTTCGGCTCGCACGTTTCGCCGCGCTGATCGCGCGGAAGATCGCCTCGTAACCCGTGCACCGGCAGAGATTCCCGGCCAACGCTTCCTGCATCTGCCTCCGGGTCGGGTCCGGGCCGAGTGACATTGCAGCCATGATCATGCCGGGCGTACAGATGCCGCACTGGGCGCCGACGTGATCCATGAACGCACGCTGAAGCGCCTGCGCGTCGGCACCCTCTATGGTGCGGACGTCACGCCCTTCCACCTGGGCGAACGGAACGAGGCACGAGACGACGCCTTGCCCGTCCACGAGCACCGTGCACGCCCCGCATTCGCCTTCTCCGCACCCTTCCTTGGTTCCCGTGAGCGCGCAGTCTTCGCGGAGCACGTCGAGCAATCGGCGCATGGGGTGCGCGTCCACGTCGACCGCGCGGCCGTTGAGCGTGAATTGCATGCCTAACGTCCTGCCGCGGTGATCGATTCGCGGTCCCGTGCGGAATGCAAGCCGCGACGACCTAACGAATCGCGAAGGAGCACCTCGGGAAGAGCGGGAACCTCGCGAACGTCGATCCCGAGACTTCGAATCGCGTTCACGATCGCGGGCGCCGGCCCGTCCATCGGAAGCTCGCCCAGCCCTTTCGCGCCGAACGGGCCACCCGGATACGGGTTCTCCAGCAGCTCGACGTCGATCGGCGGCGTGTCGAGCGTGGTCGGGATCACGTAGTTCGTGAGCTGTCCGTTCGCCATCGCCCCATCGCGCATGACGACGTGCTCGAGAAGTGCGTACCCGACGGCCTGCGCCGATCCTCCCTCGATCTGTCCGATCGCCAGTGCGGGATGAATGGCCTTGCCGACGTCAACGACGGCCGTGAGCCTGACCGGTCGCACCTCGAACGTGACGGGGTCGAGCTCCACCTCGGCAACGTTGCACCCCCACCCGAACGTCGCGTACGCGTCGCCGCGGTACGTCTCGTCATCCCACCGAATCCAGTCGGGTTGCTCGTACTCGGCCTCCACTCGGAGGGCGCCGTGCGCGCGGAAGTATTCTGCCGGCGACGCGTCGCCGATCCGCCGACGCATCTCCGTCGCCGCACGCTGTAGGATCCCGCCGACCACCATGCATGTCCGCGACGCAACCGTCGGCCCACTGTCGGGCACCCGCGACGTGTCCGGTTGTGCGACCTCGACCGACTCGTATGGCACCCCGAGTGCATCGGCGACGATCTGCGCGTGCATTGTGCGCGTCCCCTGCCCGATCTCGGTGCTCGACGTGAGGACCCGCACGCCTCGCTCCGTCACTTCGATTGCCGCACGGGAGGCGAGGCGCAGCTCGCCGCTCCCAGTGAATCCCGAGCCGTGATAGAAGAGCGAAACGCCTACGCCATGCTGAGCGTCGCGGGCCCTGGCGCGCTTCTCCGCGTACCCGGACTTCGCCACAGCGCGCTGCAGCGTCTCGAGCGCGCTGCAGTCACTGCCGAGGGTCTGGCCGGTCGCGGTCGTGTCACCGGGGCGCAGCGCGTTGATCTCCCGCAGCTGCACCGGGTCGAGTCCTAACGCCTCCGCGACGCGGTCCATGTGGACCTCCATCGCGAATTGCGTTTGCGGCGCCCCGAACCCGCGGAACGCGCCGTTAGGCGGCGTGTTGGTCATCGCGACGCGTCCGACGATTCGGGTATGATCGCAGCGGTATGGGCCGGCGGCATGAATCGCCCCCCGGGAAAGCACGACCGGACTCAGGGTCACGTAGGCGCCGCCATCCATGAGCACGTCGATGTCCATGGTGACAATCCGGCCATCCCGACTGACGCCGGTGCGATGGCGCACGACCGACGGATGTCGCTTCGTCGTCGCCACCATGTCCTCGGCGCGGTCGTAGATGATCTTGACCGGGCGACCGGACTTGAGCGCCAGCAACGCGGCGTGTGCGGCAATGACCGATGGAAACTCCTCCTTGCCGCCGAACCCGCCTCCCGTTTCGGTCTGGACGACCCGAACGTGCGTCACGGCGTCGCCTAACAAGGCGACGAGCGCCTTGTGAACGTAGAACGGGCATTGGATCGAGCCGTATACCGCCAGGCCGCCTTCCTCCTGGACCGCGACAACGCCGTTAGGCTCGATGTAGACGTGCTCCTGCGCCCCCGTTCGGTAGGTTCCCTCGATCACGACGTCGGCCGACGCCAGGTTGGCGTCCACGTCGCCCTTCTCGATGTGGATCTGCTTGAACACGACGGTGGACGCCGCGGGCTCGAGGACGGGAACGTCGCGCTCGTACTCGAGGGCCACGTCGGCCCCGAGCAGCCGTTCACGGTCGGCGTGAGCCAGCAGGAGGATCGGCTCGGCGACGTGCCTGACCTCTCTCTCCACGAGGCACGGCTGGTCTTCGTCGATCAGCGCGATGACGTTCTTGCCGGGAATGTCGCGGAAATCGACGACCGTGAAGCCCTCGGGGTCGAAGTTCCGCCGGATCGCGCGCACGCGGCCTCTCGGAATCGTCGATCGGATCGTGCGCCCATGCAACATGCCAGGAAACACGAGGTCGTCGGCGTAGACGGCCTTGCCCGTCGCCTTCCCTATGCCGTCCTTCCGCGCGACGCTACGCCCTACCGCGCGCTCAGTGAAGTTCGCCATCCGGCGAAGGATGCCGCGGCCGGTCGCCGGCGATCAAGGTCATCGGGAATGACGGGAACCCGCCTATTCCCGACTTACAGGTCGCTGATCGGCCCCGTAGCTGGCGGCGGCGGTGGTGGCGGTGGCGGCGCATCGGGCCTCGACCCATTCCAACCCAGCAGCCACCGAAGGAGCCACACGACGAGAATGATCGGAAGGACGATCTTGAGCGCCATCAGCCCGAACGACAGGACCGCCGAGAGGATCGCCAGTAGCGCTCCGCCAA
>Ga0114129_10002974_pt1 | contig 23735 bp, 30 predicted proteins | sample RhiMetdeltSRZDD1_FD_80071 | JGI IMG/M metagenome (GOLD analysis project Ga0114129, IMG submission 80071) | Populus rhizosphere microbial communities from Tennessee, USA - Rhizosphere MetaG P. deltoides SRZDD1 (version 2) (version 2) | ecosystem: Host-associated > Plants > Roots > Rhizosphere >...
CCGCGCTGCGTCATTCCTCGTCGCCTACGTTCGGGCCGCCCCGCGCTCACTGTGCGGCTGACCGCCCTAGGCAGGCTTACAGCGTATGTATACCTTACGCCGTCAGTTGACGCTGTAAGTCTACATCTACCTGACCTTCAAGGGCTTCGAGCGCTCGTCGCCCGTGCTCGCCGGCTACGAGCGCGCCCCCGTCGTCACCGCGACCGCCGCGGTCGCCGTCTGACCTCCCGAACCCACCGACGAAAGGCCTTCCCATGCAACTCTCATCGCCCTATCCCCTGAAGTTGGAAGCAGAGCTCTCACCGCAGCTCAGCCGCTGGCGCTGGCTCGTGAAGTGGCTGCTCGCGATCCCCCACTACGTCGTGCTCGTGTTCCTCTGGGTCGCGTTCGTCGCGCTCTCCGTGGTCGCGCTCGGCGCGATCGTGGTCACCGGCCGCTACCCCCGCCGGATCTTCGACTTCAACGCCGGCGTCCTGCGCTGGAGCTGGCGCGTCGGCTACTACGCCCACAGCGCGATCGGCACCGACCGCTATCCGCCGTTCACCCTCGGCGAGGTGCCCGACTACCCGGCAACCCTCGACATTCCGTATCCGGAGCAGCTCTCGCGAGGGCTCGTGCTCGTCAAGTGGTGGCTGCTCGCGATCCCGCACTACCTCGTGGTCTCGGTCCTCGTCGGCGGCGGCGCGTACGCGACGAGCGGGAGCTGGGACGAGGGGCGACACAGGTCGGAGTGGACCGGCGGCCGGCCGGGGCTGATCGCGCTCCTCGTCTTCTTCGCCGCGGTCGCGCTGCTGTTCACGACGCGCTACCCGCGGGGGCTCTACGACCTCGTCCTCGGCTTCGACCGCTGGGTGCTCCGCGTCGTCGGGTACGCCGCGCTGATGACCGACGACTACCCGCCGTTCCGCCTCGATCAGGGAGGCGAGGAGCGGCCGGCTGTCCCGGCCGCCCCGTCACCAGTGAGCTAAGGCGTCCCCGCCGCGCGGGCCGGCCGCGCCGGCGCCTCGATCTCGCCGTCGTGCGGCGGCTCGATCGTGATGTTCGGCAGGACACGGTCGAGCCAGCGCGGCATGTACCACGTCTTCTCGCCGAGCAGCGTGAAGAACGACGGCACGAGCGTCATCCGCACGAGCAGCGCGTCCGTGAGGATCGCGACCGCGAGCAGCAGGCCGAACTCCTTGGAGATCCGATCCGGCGTGAGGATGAAGGCCGCGAACACCGTGCCCATGATCAGCGCGGCCGCGACGACGACACGTCCGATCGCCGCGATCCCGTGCTCGACGGCCTCGCGCGTGTTCAACCCGTGCACGTGCTCTTCACGGATCCGGCTCATCAGGAAGACCATGTAGTCCATCGAGAGCCCGAACAGGATCGCGAAGGCGATCGGAGGGACGAACGTCTCGATCGGGCCCGTCCGGTCGAGGCCGGTCAGGTTCATCAGGTGGCCCTCCTGGATCACGAGCGTCAGCACGCCGAAGCCGACGAACGCGGACAGGAGCGTCGTGATCGAAGCCGTGAGCGAGATCACGATCGACCGGAACGCCATCGCGAGCACGATGAACGTGACGCCGATGATGTAGAGCAGGAAGAGTGGCAGCCGCTCCATGATCCGGTCGGCGATGTCCTTGAACGCCGCGTTCAGGCCCGAGACGTAGACGACCGCGTCGCCGCCGGCGGTTGCGGCGGGCGCGACGTCGCCGCGCAGGCGGTCGACGAGCGTGTCCGTCGCTTCGTCCTGCGGAGCCGAGTTCGGCGTGACGAAGACGATCGCCACGGACTTCTCCTTGTTGAACTGGGGCTCTCGCACGGAGGCCACGCCGGGCATGCCCAGCACGCGGTCGTAGAGCTTCTGCGGCGCCTGCTGGTCGCCGTTCACGTCGACGACGATCGGGATCGGTCCGTTGAAGCCGGGGCCGAAGCCCTCGGCGAGCAGGTCATACGCCTTGCGCGCGGTCTGCTGCTTCGGCTGCGTGCCCTGGTCGGATGCGCCGAGCCGAACGAGCGCCGACGTCCCCGCCGCTGCAAGGAGGACGACCAGCACGATCACGAAGACCCAGCGCGCGTGCGCAGTCACGAACCGGCCCCAGCGGGCGATCAGGGTCTTCTCTCGAGCGGCCTCGGAGTCGTCGATGGGCCGCAGGAACGGCACCTTCAGGCGGTCGATCTTGTGGCCGAGCTTTGCGAGCACCGCGATCAGCAGTGAGTTCGCGATGATCACCGTCGTGAGGACGCCGAGCGCCGACCCGATCCCGAGCTTCGTCACGAAGTCGAGCCCGAAGAACGCGAGTCCCGTGACCGAGATCGCGACGGTCAGGCCGGCGAAGAGCACGGCGCGGCCGGCCGAAGCGCCCGCCTCCGACGCGGCGTCGCGCGGCGACAGCCCTTCGTGGAGGAGCTGTCGGAAGCGCGTGACGATGAACAGGGAGTAGTCGATTCCGACGCCGAGCCCGATCATCGACACGAGCAGCGGCGTGATCGTGTTGATGTCGGTGAAGCCGGCGATGATGAAGAGCAGGAAGAACGCGGACGCGACCGCCGTCAGCGCGAGCGCGATCGGGATCGCCGCCGCGGTGAACGTTCGGAAGACGACGAGCAGTACGATGAGCGCCGCCAGCAGGCCGAGCAGCTCCTGCGGGCCCTGCTCGATCGGCGGGAACTCGGCGTCGCCGTTGTACTCGGCCTCGACGCCCGCCGGGGCGACCGCGGCACGCACCGCGTCCTCGACCTTGAGGACCGACTCGCGGTCCTTGTCGTAGATGACACGGTCGAACTGCGCCTCGGCGTACGCGATCCGGCCGTCCGAGGAGAACGTGTTGTTGTCGAACGGGTCGCCGACGCTCTCGATCCCCGCCTTGTCCTTCGTCGCCTTGAACTTCTGCGTCTTCAGGTCGGCGATGGCCTTCTCGATCGTGGCCTTCCGCTCGGGCGTGTCGAGCCGCTGGCCCGGCGGCGCGGCGAAGACGATGTTCAGGACCCCGCCCTGCTCGGACGCGAACTCGGACTCGATCAGATCGGTTGCCTTCTGCGTGTCCGAGCCCGGGATCGAGAACTCGTCCTTCAGGCTCCCGCCGATCGCGAAGACGAGGAAGACCAGGACGGCGATGCCGCCCAGCGAGCCGATGATGACGCGCCACGGGTTGGAGGCGCACAGCCGGTACCAGGCGGCGAGGGTGCCGGTCGAAAGGCGTTCGTGTGCGGCCTGCCGGTCGGCGGCCGCCATATGGGCGGTGACGTCGGGCTCAGTCATGGCTTCGCATCCTTTGGTCGCTGCGGCTTTTCAGTACAGACGGGAGACGGCCGAAAAAGTCATCGCAGGCGTACCGACCGGGCGATGCTCGAACGGCATTTGACGGGCCCTTCGAGGGTAACGGACCTAGTAGGCCTCGCGAAACCCCGCCGCCACGTCGGGTGTCGCAGCGTCCACCCGAGCTCGCGCTAGCGCAAGACGGTCGGGAGCCAGACGCGAACGGCCTCCTCCACGGCGCCGAGGTCCGACTTCAGGCCGTGGTCGCCGGCGACCTGGACGACGGTGCGCTGCTGCGCCTCAGGCGGCATCCCGAACTGGTCCCTCGTTCCCTGCACGACGAGCGCCGGCACGCTCACGCCGTCGAGCTCGTCGAGGCGGCTCTGGGAGCCGCGCGGAGGCTGGAGAGGGAACGCGAGGCAGAGGACGCCGACGGCCTCGGTCGCGGCGGCCGTCCGGCACGCGACCCGGGCGCCGGCCGACCGGCCGCCGACCACGAGCGGCACGTCGCTCAGCTCATCCGCGTGCAGTGCCTCGACGACGGCGATCCACGCCGCATCGAGCTGGCGCGCAGGAGCGGGGGAGCGGCGCCCGGCGACGCGATACGGCTGCTCGACGAGCGCGACCGTGAAGTTCGCCTCGAGCGCGGCGCGCGTCGCCGCCTGGAGGTCGGGAGCCTGCACGCCGCCGCCGGCGCCGTGCCCGAGCAGGAGCGCGCCGCGCGGCGCGTCGACCGTCTGCACGTGGGCGACCGCGCGTCCGTGCGGCGTCTCGACGTCGAGCGTGCTCACACCGACATGTTGGCGGTTCAGCGCTCGAGCCGGAGGAACGTGGCGAGGCGGTCGGCCTCCGCGTCGAGCTGCGCGCGAGCCCAGCGCGGGAGCGAGCCGAACGGCTCGAGCTCGACCACGAGCCGGCTCCCCTTGCGCTCGTGCTTCCAGACGCCGGCCATGCGGCCGTTCACGAGGATCACGGGCGAGATCCAGCCCTGCGGCCGGTACACGCGCGCCTTCAATGCGGGGTCGAGCTGCGCCGGGAGGTAGCGCAAGGTCCCGACCACCCACGGATCGAACCCGGGGAGCAGGCGCGCGGTGTCCGGCGGGTCGGCGGAGGCGATCTCGTCGACGTCCGCAGCGAGCACCCACACGTCTTCGCCGTCGATCCGAAGCTCGACTGCCTCGTCGCCGAGTGCGGCGAGCATCTGCTTGACTCGCGCACGGGCGAAGCCCGTCCACAGGCCGAGGTTCTCGGTCGTGGTCGGGGCGTACGCGGAGAGGAACCGCCGGCCGATCTCGCGCAGCGCGCCGGGCGGATCGGGCACCACGATGCGGCGCCGGACGAACGAGCGCGTGGACGTGAACCGCGCGCGCCCGTCCTCGCTCGGTGCGAAGCAGAGCAGGCCGCGGAACGATGCAGGCTTGAGGTAGGAGCCCCAGCTGAAGCGCACGTTCTCGGCGAGGGCGGGGTCTCCCGTCAGCCGCTCCACCTCGAGTGCGAGCTCTTCGCGCGACAGCACGCGGCCGTCGAGCGCCTCGCCGATCGCGTCGGTGAGCGCGTCGATCTCGGGGTGCCCCGTCATACCGCGGTTCGTGATCGTCCCGAGCGCGGAGAGCCAGACGCCGACCTCGCGCGCGGGGAGGAGATGGAGCGTTCCGCGGACGCCCCAGAGCTTCACGAGCTGGCGCCGCTTCCAGAGGGCGTCGTCCACTGCGTCTCGCTCGAGGTCGTCGATGCGCGCCCAGGCGCTCAGCTGCGCGGACGACATGACCTGCGCGTGCAGCCCGCAGATCTCGCTCACGACCCGGACGAGCTCGGACGGTGGAGCGCGCTCGACGAGGTGATGGCGGGTCAGGCGCCAGCGGAGCGCCCGCGCCCACGTGAGCCTGCGGCTCAAGGACCGAGCTGCACCGGCACGCGGCGGTCGAAGTCGTCGAGGACGAACTGCTCGACCGCCGTCGCGCGATAGAAGCGGAGAGCAGCGGATCCGCCGACGTCGTCCTGCGTGAACGCCCGTCCGCCGTGCTCGAGCGCCCGGCGCGAGTACACCTCGAGACCGGCCGCCTGATCCTCGCCCTCGAGCTCGCGGGCGACGGCCGTCATGTAGACGCCCTGGCCTGTGCCGATCGGCACTGAGGAGTCGAAGATCACGATGCTCACGTCACGTCGTGCGGCGATGTTGCGCGAATGCCTCGCATCCGGCTTCGAGACCCAGAAGAAGTCGCGGTGCCCGGAGTGTGCGAAGTACACCGGCGACGCCCACGGGAGGCCGTCCTCGTCGGCCGTCCCGAGGACGAGGTAGAGGCTCGCGTCGATCAACGAACGCGCGAGCGCAGCCGGATCGTCCACGCGCTAGAGCTCGTAGTCGAGCGTGACCCGCCGCTCGCCGTCCTCGCCCATGCCCGCCTCGAACGTCCCGTCGCCGGTCAAGCCGCTCAGGTCGCCCGAGCCCGAGCCCGGCACGATCGTGATCTCGGCCTTCGCGGTCCTGCCGTCGAACGAGCCGGAGTGCTGGAGCACGAAGCTCCCCTGCTTGCCGCCGAGCGTTCCGACGATGCGCTCGAGCCCGACGAACGTCGCCTTGCCGTCCTCGCCGTAGCCCATGAGCCACTCGACGGTGCCCTCGCCCTCGAGCTCGCCGCTGAACGACTTCGAGACCTGCGCACGTGTGACCTTCGAGCCGTCGTCCGTCTCGAAGATCTCCTGCTCGTCCCAGTTGTCGATCTGGAACGAGGCCTTTGCCTTGGTCGACATCTCGGACCTCCTGTGTCCGCTTTCCCCTCTGCTCCCCGGAGTGGGCGCGTTCCTAACGGATAGAACGTGGGACGTGTCGATGTTCCTCGTCACGCTCAAGCGCTCTGGGCCCCGGTGGGACGCATCGAAGCCGCTCGAGGAGCAGTCGGGCTGGCCCGAGCACGCGGCCTTCATGGACGGGCTCGTCGACGAGGGCTTCATCGTCCTCGGCGGGCCGCTCGCCGACGAGCACCGCGTCATGCACGCCGTCGAGGCCGAGTCGGAGGACGCCGTCCGGGCGACGTTCGCGCGCGACCCGTGGAGCGAGTCGCACCTCCGCGTCGCCGCGGTCGAGCCCTGGACGATCCGGCTCGGCGGACGTTCCACCTAGGCAACCCCGGCGATCGCCTCCAGGGATCGCAACGGCGGCCTCCTGTTCGCCGTCCTCGCCTATCTCCGGAGCCACGCTTGACATATTCTCATATGGGAATATGATGAGGCCATGGCACGAGCAGCGACGACGACCGACGCCTTCAACGCCGTGGCGGAGCCGCGGCGACGTCAGATCCTCGACGAGCTCGCCCTCGGCGAGCGTCCGGTCAACGACCTCGTCCGCGCGCTCGGGCTGGCCCAGCCCCAGGTTTCGAAGCACCTGCGCGTGCTTCGAGAGGTCGGCGCGGTCGACGTCCGCGAGGACGGCCGGCAGCGCCTCTACCGGTTGAGGGGCGAGGCGCTCAAGCCCATCCACGACTGGGTGAAGACCTACGAACAGGCGTGGTCCGAGCGGTTCGACGAGCTCGACCGCGTGCTGGACGAACTCAAGAAGGAGGAAGGACATGGCAGAGGTGACAGCTAGCCGGAAGGCGAAGGTGACGCTTCCCGCCGACGATCAGATCCTGATCACGCGGGAGTTCGACGCCCCGAAGGAGCTCGTCTACAAGGCGTGGACGACGCCGGAGCTGGTGCGGCGCTGGTGGAGCGCCAAGCGCGGCGAGGTGACCGTCGCCGAGATCGACCTCCGGGTCGGCGGCACGTGGCGCTACGTGATGGTCGCCGACGGGGGGATCGAGGTCGCATTCCACGGCGAGTACCGCGAGATCGTCCCGAACGAGCGTCTCGTCTCGACCGAGGTGTACGAGGGGATGCCCGACGCGGAGGCGCTGGACACGCTCACGCTCTCCGAGTCGGAGGGCCGCACGACGATGACGATCCTCGTGCAGCACGCGACCAAGGAGCACCGGGACGCGCACATCGAGTCCGGGATGGAGGACGGGATGCAGGACGCGCTCGACCTCCTCGAGCAGGTCGCGGTCTCGCTTCGGTGAGCCGGTTGCCGGGGCCGCCGGGGTACCGCCCGGTGGCCCGCGGCCCCGTAAGATCTCGCGTCGCGGCGACGCATACGAGGCGTGGACACCGTTTCTTTCCGCGGTCTCGACCTGGCCACGGCGCGTGGGCGCGTCATGACGCCTCGCGCGACCAGCGAGGGTCTCGTCGACGCCGCGATCGCCCTCGCCGGGGAGCGGCCGGTGCGCATCGCCGACGTGGGGACGGGGTCGGGCGCGGTGGCCACGGCCCTGGCGCTCGCCCTTCCGAACGCCAAGGTGGTCGCCACGGACACCTGCGCCGACGCCGTACTGCTTGCGCGGGCGAATGTGGCCAGGCTGGGCGTGGCCGACCGCGTGGACGTCCTCCACTCGAGCCTGCTCGAGTCGGTCGCCGGGCCGCTCGACCTCGTCGTCGCGAACCTCCCGTACCTTCCCGAGGACGAGGACGGCCTGCACCCGGACGTGGCCGACGAGCCACGCGGGGCGGTGTTCGCGGCCGGCGACGGCCTTGGCCCGTACCGCGAGCTCGTCGAGGCCAGTCGGGGACGGCTCGCCGAAGACGGGGCGCTCGCGATCCAGCTCCGCCGGCGCATCGTGACCGCACAGCGCGACGAGCTCGACGCGCTCGCGGACGTGCTCGCCGTCCGAGTTGCGGCCTGACGGACGGCTAGAGCGCCCGCACGCCCTTCACCGCGAGGAGGGTCCCGAAGCCGAGCCCAAGCGCGACCTGGATCCAGCGGTCGTTCGCGGTCATCCAGTGTCCGAGCCAGGGCAGGAGCCGCGTCGAGGCGCCGGGCACGACCGCCGCGAGCAGCAGCGGAACCCAAGCGACCATGAGCGTGATCAGGAGGATGACCAACGCTGCGAGCCCGCGCTGTCCCGGCGGCAGCCCGCTCCCGGCGATCAACGCGAGTGCGGGGATGTAGAGCGCGAACGTCGTCACGTTCGACGCCATGCCGCCCGCGCCCGCGAGGAAGGAGCGCCACGTGCTCGTCGGCTTCGGCTCGGCGTCGGGCGCTTCGGCTTCGGCGGCTTCAGCAGCGCACGGAGGCCGATGGCGAGCAGCAGAAGCCCGAACGCGATGTTGATCACCGCCTGCAGCGTCGGCCGGTCCGAAAAGCCGGTTCCACCGAGCAGGACGCCCACCGTGCTCCCGGCGATCAGCACGAGCGCAGCGCCGGACGTGAGGGCGAGCCCGCGCGAGAGCGGCCGTTGGCCGGTCAATGTGTTCAGCTGGAGCAGGAAGTCGACCGGGCTGATCGCAGCCGCCAACGCGAGTGGAATGACCTGTCCAAGCAGCTCGCCCATTGTTGACCCGGCACGCGCGAGTCTAGAACGCCGTCAGCGTGCAGGAGTGAGTCCGGCGCTCACCGCCTCGACCCAGGCCGCGGGCGTCAGCCCGTACGCACGCTTGAACTGCCGCGTCATGTGACTCTGATCGGCGAAGCCGGCGTCCGCGGCGGCGCGGGCGAGCGGCTCGCCACCCTCGATCGCCTTTCGCACGAGCCCGAGGCGCCGCAGCGTGCGATACCGGTCCGGGCTCGTTCCGAACGCGCGACGAAAGTGCCGGGCGATCGTGAAGCGGTCGATTCCGGCGATCTGCTCGAGCGTCGAGGCAGGCGTTTGTTGCGCGGCGTGCGCATCGAGGTATTCGCGCACGAGCTCGACCGCGGCGAGGTCGACGCCGGCGCTCGTTCGCGGACGCCTCCCGCCGAGGGAACGCAGCGTGTCGGCGACGAACGCGACGATGCTCGCACGCGCGACTTCGTCGATCGGCTCGTCGATGTCGTCGAGCAGCGACGCGACGGTCCGCTGCGCCGGCGACACGCGGTGCACCGGATCCGCGACGAACGGTAGCCCGCCGCCGCCGAGCGCCTCGCGCACGAGCTCCGGCGCGACGTACAGGATCCGATAGCCGAAGCCGTCCTCGGTTCCCGCGGCACCGTCGTGCGTTTCGTCGGGATGCAGGACGTGTAGCTCTCCGGGGAGGCACACGCGGCGTTCGCCCCGGTAGTGGAACGTCTGCACGCCCGCGACCGTGACGCCGATCGCATACGTGTCGTGCCGGTGAGGCTCGAAGGCGCACGTCGACAGGAAGACCTCTGCGCGCTCGAGCCCCGGGGCGCTCGGACCGAAGCGAATCGCGTTCGTCCGCGGGCTGCACGATCGTTCAAGACCTTCGACGTCGACGCCTCGTAGCGTCTCGTGCATGAGTCAACGGTACCCCGCGTGCATTGCGTGACGTGTGGGCGCTCGTGCTCACGTCGCTCGCGATCATGGGCAGTCCCGGCCCGGCGACGATCAGCCTCACGGCGACGGGATCGGCATTCGGCGTCCGCCGCTCGCTCGGCTACCTGACCGGGATCGTCATCGGGACGACGATCGTCCTGGTCGCCGTCGCGACCGGGATCACCGCGGCGCTGCTCGCGGTTCCGGCCGTGCGCCCCGTGCTGATCGCGGTCTCGGCCGCGTACATCCTCTGGCTCGCGTACCACGTCGCGACCGCGTCGCCGCTCGCCGACTCCGGCACGTCGGCCGCGCCCTCGCTGGGTGGCGGAGCGCTGCTCGGCGTCGCGAACCCGAAGGCCTGGGTCGCCATCGGCGCGGTGTTCGCAGGTGGACGGCTCGCCGAGCATGCGGTCGCCGACGCGGCGGCGAAGGTGGCGGTGCTGACCGTGATGATCGTCCTGATCAACGCGACGTGGCTCCTAGCCGGCGCGTCGTTCGCTCCCGTCTTCCGGGACCCGCGACGAGCGCGCGTCGTCAACGTCGCGCTTGCCGCCGCCCTCGTGGTGGCGACGGCGCTCGCCGTCGTGCACTGACCGTCATCCAGTCAGACGTGCGCGAGCACGCCGTCGAGCGGCCGCGGCACGCGCGCGAGGTCGAGCGCACGCACGAGCAGCGCACCTGAGCGGATCTTCCGTCCGCTCGTCGTCCCGATGAACCGGCGAAGCTGCTGCTCGATCGGCCGATCGCGCCAGGCGGGCTGCTTCTGGAACGTCCTGAACGCCCCGAGCTCGCTCTCCGCCTCGATCACGCGGATGACCTCGTCCGCGCCGAGCGCGCGAATCAGCTCGTCCTCGAGGTCGGCGTCGCAGACGAAAAAACCGAGCCGCTCCATGTCGTCGCGGTTGAGGTTCGACCCGAGGCCGGCGCGCTCGAGCGCGCGCCGAAAGTCGCCTTCCTCGCCCGCGTCGCACAGCCCGGCCACCTTCACGCCGCGCAGGTCGCGCAGGAACCTGCCGATCGCCTGCGCGCCTCCGATCGGGACGATCGCAACCTGCTCGGCGCCGAGGTCGCGGCCGCGCCGCTCGGCGAGCGCCTCGAGTGCCCGCTGGTCGCTGACGCCCTCGACGAGCACGACCGCACGCGCGCGCATGGTAGGAAGGACGTTCATCGTGCTCACCCAGTACTACACGGCTACCACGCTCGACGGCTTCATCGCCGACGCGAACAACTCACTCGACTGGCTCTTCACGCGGCAGCAGGAGCCCGACGCGCCGCTGCGCTACGAGACGTTCATCAAGGACGTCGGCGCGCTCGCGATGGGCTCGACGACGTACGAGTGGATCCTCGACCACGAGTTCAAGGACAAGGTTCCGGCGGAGTGGAAGTGGCCGTACGAGATCCCCGGCTGGGTGTTCACGCACCGCGAGCTGCCGGTCGTCCCGAACGCGCCGATCGAGTTCGTGAGCGGCGACGTCGCGCCGGTGCACGAACGGATGGCCGCCGCGGCCGACGGGAAGAACGTCTGGGTCGTCGGCGGCGGCGACCTCGCCGGTCAGTTCGCGGAAGCCGGGCTCCTCGACGAGGTGATCGTCACGATTGCGCCCGTCACGCTCGGCGCCGGCGCGCCGCTGCTCCCGCGCAGGATCGAGCTACGGCTCGAGGAGCTCGGGCGAAACGGCGACTTCGCCGCCGTGCGCTACGCCGTGGTGCGCTAGACAGCGGCCGCTTCGGGATGCATCTGCGCGATCGGTTCCCCGGTCTCCGTCGTCCGCTCCGGCTGGTTGGCCGACGCGAGGGCTGCGGCGGATCCGGCGGCTCCTGCGGCGAGCGCCGCGAATGCCCAGCCGGTGCCCCACCGCTGCTTCCCGAACGCCCCGTCGATCGACAAGCTGCCCGGCCCGTTCTCGGTGAGGCCGAACACCGCCGCGAGCAGCACGAGGTTGTACTCGTAGCCGCCGCTGCTCGTCCAGACGCCCTTCTCCCAGTGCACGGTCTTGATCGCGGTGATCATCGAGCCCGAGATCGCGGCGGCGGCGGCGGGCGTGAACGCGCCGAGCGTGAAGAGGAGACCGCCCGCCGTCTCCGCGGCGCCGGCGGCGAGTGCGTGCGTGCGCCCGGGCTTCAGGCCGACCTGTTCGAAGAACTTGGCGGTTCCGTCGGGCCCTCCGCCGCCGAACCAGCCGAAGAGCTTCTGCGTGCCGTGGCCGATGAACAGCATCCCGATCGTCACGCGGGCGAGAAAGCGAAACAGTCCCATGTGAGCTCCTTTCCTCTGTGTCGGGACCGTCTGCCCGAACCGCGGTGACCTACACCTACGCGTCATAGGTCCGGGCAGTCGGGCCGCGGAGTGACGCGAGCGCGTCCGCGAGCCGCGCAGCATCGGCCGGTTCCAGCGCTGCGGTCGTGACGCGAATTCCCGACGCGCTCTGGAAGCGGAAGCGCTCTCCGGGCCCGACCGCCCAGCCCCGGGCCAAGAGCTCGCGCACGACGGCTGCCTCGTCCGCGAGCGGCACCCAGACGCCGAGGCCCGAGTCTCCCGACGCGTCGATCCCGTGCGCGGCGAGCGCCGACACGAGCGCGTTGCGGCGCTCCGCGTAGACGCGCTCCGCCCGCCTCAGGAGCCGCTTCGTCTCCCTGTCGCGGAGGACGAGCGCTGCGACCTGCTGGAGCAGATGGCTCGCCCAACCGGGGCCGAGGCGCTGGCGGCCCTCGATCCGCGAGATCGTCAGCGGGTCGCCCGCCGCCATCGCGAGGCGCAGGTCGGGGCCGAGCACCTTCGAGAGCGAGCGGACGACGGCCCAGCGTCCGTCCTCGACGTGGAGCGGGGCGTACGGCGCACCCGCGACGCGCGCAACGTAGTCGTCCTCGATCACGAGGACGTCGGGCCAACGCGCAAGCACCGCGCGCAGTTCCTCCGCGCGCGCAGGGTCGACTGCGGCGCCGGTCGGGTTCTGGCCGCGCGGAGTCGCGATCACGGCGCGTGCGCCGCGGCGGAGGGCAGCCTCGAGCGCCTCGGGATCGAGCCCGCGGGAGTCGACGGCGACCGGCTCGACGACCAGCCCGAGTGCGTGCACGAGGTCCGCGATCCGCGGCCAGCTCGGATCCTCGAGGACGACGCGGTCGCCGATCCGAAGCTCGGTCTGGAGCGCGCGTTCGATCGCGTCGAGCGCGCCGCCGGTGACCGCGATCTCTCCGTACAAGCCGTCGGCCGCGAACTCGGCCGAGGCGAGCGACTCCAGCTCGGGCAGCTTCGCCGGTCCGCCGTAGAGCTTGTGCGTGGGGTCGACGCGGCCGAGCGCCTCCGCGAGAGACGGCAGCAGCGACGGATCGGGGTTCCCGCTCGCGAGGTCGCGCACGCCGGCCGGGAGCTCGGCAACGCGTCGGACGCGGACGGGCGGGAGTGCTGCGACCGTCGTCCCGCGTCCGCGATCCGCGACGACGAAGCCCCGCTGCCGGAGGGTGCGGTAGGCGGCGGCGACCGTCGCGGGGCTCACGGCGAGCGCATCGGCGAGCGAGCGCACCGTCGGGAGCCGCGCTCCCGGAAACAGGACACCGCGCGAGATCTCGCCCTCTATCGCAGCGGCGATCGTTGCCGACCCGGCCCCGGGGGCGATACGTTGTTCTAGCGTAGATGCGACAGTTGTACTGTAACAAGGTTGGGTTCGGCCTGCCGAGGCAGCTGTGGGTCGTGCAGGCCGGGATCTTCCTGAACTACCTCGGCTGGGGCTGTGTCATGCCGTTCGAGGTCGTCTACCTTCACGACGGCCGAGGGTTCAGCCTCGGCGTCGCGGGCCTCGTCGTTGGAGTCGTCACCGGCCTCGCCGTCGTGGCTGCGCCGTTCTCGGGGCCGGTGATCGACCGCATCGGCTCACGCGCGGTCGCCGCGGTTTCGCTCTGCGCGCTCGGTGCCGGGTTCGCCGGTCTCGCGTTCGCGCAGACGCCGCTGCAGGCGTTCGTCTCGGCCGCGGCGGCCGGGATCGGCAACGGCGGGCTTCAGCCGAGTCAGTCGGCGCTCGTCGCATCGCTCGCGCCGCGGGAGCTGCGGCACCGCGCGAGCGCCGTGTCGCGGGTCGCGTCGAATCTCGGCGTCGGCCTCGGGGGCGTGGTGGGCGGCATCGTGGCTGCACGCGGCTTGAACGGCTTCGTGGCGCTCTTCCTCGTCAACGCGCTCACGTACGTGCTGTACGCGGTGATCCTGCTCGTCGGCGTGCGTGAGGACGCGCGGCCAGAGCCGATCGCCGGCGGCTACCGCGTCGTTCTGCGCGACAGGGCCTTCGTGCGCCTCGCCGCGATCAACGTCGCCGTGATCGCCGTCGGCTGGGGCGTCTTCTCGTGGATCGTGCCCGCATACGCGTTGGGTGAGATCGGCGTCAGCACGCAGGTCATCGGGCTGATGGTGCTCGCGAACGCGCTGACAGTCGTGCTCGTGCAGATCCCTGCCGCGAAGGCCGCCGAAGGCCATCGCCGCGCTGCGACGATGTCCGTCGGCGCGCTCACCTTCGTCGTCGCCTGCCTTGTCGTCGTGGGCGCGGGGCTCGTCGACGCACGCGTCGCGGCCGTCGCGCTGCTCGCCGCGGCGATCGTGGTCGGCGTCGGCGAGTGCCTGCACACGACGGTGCTGATGCCGCTCGTGGCGGATCTCGCTCCTGCGGCGCTCCGCGGCCGCTACATGGCGGTGGCGGGGCTGTCCTGGTGGCTCGGCCTCGCGCTCGCACCGACGCTGGCGGCGCAGCTGCTCAGCGTTTCGCCGCCGGCGACGATGCTCGTGTCGGCGCTCGTCGCCGGGGTCGCCGCCGTCTCGGCGCGCGCGCTCGACCGGGAGCTCCCGGCCGCCATCCGGCTCACGCCCCAGCCCGGCCGGACGTGAACGGCGCGCTCGCCGCGGCGCTCGTCACGGTTTCGCTCTGGGGCTCGGCGTTCGTGGCGATCCGCGCGGTCGGCGAAACGGTCTCGCCGGGCTCGATCGCGCTCGGCCGCTTGCTCGTCAGCCTCGTCGTGCTCGGTGCAGCAGCGTGGATCGCGCGCGAGCCGCTGCCCGCGCGCCGCGATCTGGTCGCGATCGCTGCGTTCGGCGTGCTGTTCCTCGGCGTGTACAGCGTGACCCTGAACGCGGCCGAGCGGCGCGTCGACGCGGGCACGGCCGCGATGCTGATCAATAGCGGGCCGATCCTGATCGCGGTGCTCGCCGGGATCGTTCTCAAGGAGGGGTTCCCGCGCCGGCTGTTCGCCGGCTGCGCAGTCGCTTTCGCGGGTTGCGTGCTCATCGGCCTCGCGAACGTGCACTCGAGCGCAGGCGCCGGGTACGGCATCGCGCTTCTCGTCGTCGCGGCGTTCGCGTACGCGACCGCGGTCGTGATCCAGAAGGCCGTGCTGAGCCGGGCGTCGCCGCTTCAGGTGACGTGGCTCGGTTGCGCTGCAGGCGCGCTCGTCTGCCTGCCGTTCGCGCCGGTCCTCGTCAGCGACCTCGACGACGCAGGCGCCGCCGGGATCGGCTGGCTCGTCTACCTCGGCCTCGCGCCGACCGCACTCGGGTTCGCGACCTGGGCGTACGCGCTCCGGCGCATGGACGCCGGCCGGCTTGCGTCGCTCGCGTACCTCATTCCCGTCGTCGCGATCGTGCTCGGCTGGGCGCTCCTCGGCGAGACGCCGCCGTGGCCGGCGGCCGTCGGCGGAGCGCTCTGCGTCGGCGGTGTGGCACTCGCGCGACGCTAGCCGGAGAACTCCACGCTCTCGGCGTGCTCCACGGCGACGCAACCTGCGGACCTCAGACGAGCTCCGTCTTTCGCACCCGCACGAAACCTGCGGCGCCGAGTGCTTCCGCGTCGAGCAGCCGGCACATCGAGCCATAGCCGCTCAGAGGATCGGACTCCGCGTCGGGCGTGCCGATCGCGGCGAAGACGCGCCCGCCGCGAAAGTCCCACTCCTCGATCTGGTCGTGGTCTCCCTCGACGTCGCCGCGGAAGAGCGCGAGGTCTTCGCGCAGACGCTCCTGCACCTTGGGCAGCCACGACTCGCGTGGGTCGCGGTCCGGATCGACGCCGCACCGCACGAGTAGGTCGTCGTTGATCTCCTCGATCACGAGCGCCGCGATGAAGCGCTCTGCGGCATCCCAGTCCGGGGTCTCGCCGGGATCGAGCGCCACGAGCTCGAGGTTTGCGCCGCTCCGCTCGGCGCGGTCGAACAGCGCCGCAGCGGCCTCGGGAAGCTCGTCCTCGCCGCGCGCGAGCGTGTGCTCGAGCTGGTGATCCGGGACGTCGCCCGCGTCTTCGCCGTAGTCGCGCTCCGCGAGGAGCTCGAGGAACGGCTCCCCGTCGTCGTCGCGCGCGAGCCGCTCGTCGACGACGCTCCAGCTCGTCGGCACGCCGTCCTCGAACGTCGTGAATGCGTGGCCGGGCCGAGGCGAGCCGGGCACCAGTCGCCGCATCGCGCCGACCTCCTCGCGGTCGTCGGGGTGCCGGAGCACGAGGCGGTAGCGCGCGGGCTTCGCAGTCGCACGTTGACCGTCTACCGCTTCGATGAGCCACTGCCGTCCGTCGTCGAGCAGGACGAGCGAGCCGGGCTCGAGAGGCTCATCGGACGTGTAGCGGTGGACTCGCTCGTGTCCGAGCCGGTTCCGGTGCGAGACCTCGTAGTCGAAGCGCGTCGCCACGTCTTGCGGAGGCTACCGCGGATCTTGATCCGCGAACTCGAGGAAGCCGACCGCGAGCATGGTTCGCGTCAGCGCGAGACCGGTCGTCTGGGCGTCGTCGCCGTCGACCGCCTCCGCGAGTGCCTCGCGAAGCGTTCGGGATCCGTCGAGGCCGCGGATCAGGCGTGCGGTCGGCTGGTCGAGCTCCGCGGAGAAGGGAAGGCCGCTCTCCAGCCGGAGCGTCAGCTCTCCGGCGTGCCAGCCGCCGTCGGCGAACCGCGTCTCCTGCGCGACGACCACGTCGTCGACCACGCGCAGCCGCCGCTCGAGCAGCTCGTCGTCGGCGAGGTCTGCCAGCCGGTCGCGCGTGTCGAAGAGCCGCCGCACGTGGCGGCCCGCTGGGCGAAGCGCCGCGCGCGGCAGCTGCAGCGCCTCGAGCCATCCGTCGCGGGCGTCGGCGCGCTTGCGAAGCGCGAGGCATGCATAGCCGAGCTGCTCGATCCCGAGGTCGCGGTAGTACGCGAGCCAGCGGTCCAGCGCGTCGGAATACGCCTCAGGCCGGTCGAGCAGGTCGCGGTTCCAGACCGTCGCGGTCTCGATCGGGTCGTCCGTCGAGGTGTGAAGCAGGAACGCGTCGCAGCCTGCGCCCTCCAGCCAGCTGCGTGGCCGCGCCGCGGGGTCGTCGGGGTCGAGCGCCCATGCGATCAGGACGCACGCGAACCCGCCCGGCGCGAGCAGCGCAGGAGCTCCACGCGCGACGTGCTCCGAGACCGCGTCGCCCGACATGCCGCCGTCCCGGAAGAGAAAAGCGCTCTCGGGCGACACGACGTACGGCGGGTTCGCGACGACGAGGTCGAACTGCTCGCCGGCGACCGGCTCGAAGAAGCTGCCCGACCGCGTCTCGACGTTGTCCACGTCGTTGAGCGCGAAGTTGAACGCCGCATAGAGAAGCGCACGCTCGTTGACGTCGGTGGCGACGACGCGCTCGGCGTGCGCGGCGAGCAGGATCGCCTGGATCCCGTTCCCGGTGCAGAGGTCGAGCGCGCGTTCACCCTTGCCGCGGACCGTCAGGTGCGCGAGCGCGACCGAGGGGCGATGCACGCCAGGCACGTGATCCGCGTGCTCTTCGGCGGCGCCCGCGTGATCCGAGGCGATCAGCAGCTCGTCGTGCGGGACGATGCGTGCGCCGCCGTGGACGAGCGCACCGTTGTCGACGAGCAGGCCGGCCCCGGCGAGCCGCGACAGGAGCGCCGGGCGGACGAGCTCCTCCAACCGCTCGCGTGCGACGGGAACCCCGAGCAGGAACAGCCGGAGCAGCACCGCCAGCTCGTCCGCGTCGCCGAGCCGCCGGAGGTACGACGGCAGCTCCGGGGAGCTCGCGAGCAGTTGGTCGCCGGTCGCGAGCCGCTCCTGGATCCGCTCCGCGTCGTAGCCGGCCTCCCGGAGCGCGGCCGCGAGCCCGGCCGCATCCGTCGCGCGCGGCGGATCGGGACGGATCGGAGGCGGGACGGCGCGGACCGGCTCCACGCGACGCCGCGCTAGAAGGTCTTGTTCGCCTTCAGGTCGTACCGGAACTGCACGGCCGTTCCGAGCGACCCGTCCGCCTTCTGCGGCTTGTACTCGACCTCGATCTTGGCGAAGTTGAACGACACCTGATCGGCCGGGAAGTCGACGGCCTCCGATCCGCCCGTCTGGAACGAGCTGACGAGGACGTCGTGGAACTTGAAGGTGAGGTACTCCTGCTGGGCCTTGCCCGCCTTGCGCGCGGCGAGGGTCGCCATCTTGATGTGCTGGCCGGTCGCGCAGGCCTTCATCAGCGCCGGGCTCGCCGTGTTCCACCGCATCACGAAGTGGAAGTCCTGCATCGAGACCTTGCCGGCACCCGCGCCTCCGCCCGCGCCGGCGGGAGTGTGCGCGTTCGTCTCGCCCCAGCTCCAGGACTCGACGTCGATCTCGTCCTTGTGCTTGGCGTCGGTGCTCTCGCCCTTGATGCCGTCGAACTTGATGAAGTAGTCGACCGCCACCCACCGCGATCGTACTCCAACCGTACGCCGGGCCGGGCAAGAGGGCCGTGAAGCCGCCGTACTCCTTCGTAACAGGACGCCCGGCGTGCCGAGCGCGTGGAGCCCGAGGAACCCGCCGGTCGCCATGAAACGCGGGCGACAGCTCGCGCTTCCTAACTAGTCAGTGTCAAAGGCGTCTTAGACCCTGACGCAAGCAGTCAGGGTCGTAAGCGCTCATACAACTGACGAGGAGGGACGATGAAGCTGAAGGCCTTCGTGCTCACAGCCGCGGTCGCACTGGCGGTCGCGCCGGTCGCCACGGCCGACAAGCCCGTGACCACCGAGCTCAACCTCGACCGGACGGGCACGATCCCGGCCGGCCCGAACCTGTGCCCGTTCCCGTTCACGTTCCACACGGTCGGAACGCTCCGGCAGACGACGTTCTCCGACGGCAGGGTCGTCACGCACGCCGTCAGCTTCAAGGTGACGTACACGAACCCCGCGAACGGGAAGGAGGCGACGACCGTCCTCGCCGGCCCGGTCATCGTCGAGCCGAACGGCGACGGAACCGTCACGGTGACGATCAACGGCAACGACGGTCACCTGACCGCTCCTGGTCAGGGAGGGGTGTTCGCCGCGGTCGGCAAGCTCGTCTACCTCGCGGACGCGGACGATCCGGCGCTCACGCCGATCGAGATCCTCAAGTCGACGGGCCAGCAGGACGCGAGTCAGTTCCCCGGAACCTGCGAGGCGCTCGCCTAGTTCCCCCTCGAGCCGCCCCGTCTCCGCGCGGGGGCGGGGCGTGCTCGCTTGCGCGCGCGGTAGTCCGCCTGCGCGACCCGGTCGGCGCACAGCGTCGAGCAGTACCGCCGGGTGCGGTTGCGGCTCCGGTCGACGAAAGCACAACGGCACGGCGACGCGGCGCAGCGGCCGAACCGAGCCCAGCCGAGCTCGCCGAGCGTCTCCACGAGGCCGGCCGTCGCGTACGCGGCGACGAAGCGCAGCCCTTCGCGCTCGTCGGGCCAGGAGCGAAGGCGCCAACCTGCGCCGTCGCGCTCGAGTTGCGGCGCCGTGCCGAACTCGCTCGAGAGCGCGTTGAGGAGCCGTGCCGCGGTCGCTTCGTCCCTCGCGTCGAAGACGCGTGCGAAGCGCGCCCGCAGTGAGCGAACCGGCTCGACGTCGGCCGCGCGCGCCGCCTTCGCCGCCCGGTTCAGCCCGTGCCACGTGAGCCAGACGCGGACGTCCTCGACCCCTTCGATCAGCTCGGGCTCCTCCTCGAGCTCGTCCCATGTGTTCACGAGGTCGACCGCGACGGCGAGGCCGGTCCCGCGTCCCTCTCTCGTCAGTGGCATACCAGCCAAACGGTACTGATTGGCGAGGCGCGTAGGATGCCGCGATGGACGTCTTCAACCTCTTCGGCGAGCAGGACTGGGACAACGAGAACGACCGGGACGGGTACCGGCACCGCGTGACAGCGATCGGGAAGCGGCTCGGCGGGTCGCTGCTCGGCGGCAGCCTGTACGAGCTGCCGCCCGGCGAGAAGACCTGGCCGTACCACTACGAGCTCGGTTGCGACGAGTGGCTGCTGGTCGTCTCGGGCCGGCCGACGGTTCGCACCCCGGACGGTGCGAGCGAGCTCGCGCCCGGCGACGTCGTGGTCTTTCCCGAAGGGCCGACGGGCAGTCACCTCGTCGCGAACGACACGGACGAGCCCTGCCGCGTGCTGCTGCTCTCCTCGAAGTCGCCGCTCGCCGTCGTCCACTACCCCGACAGCGGCAAGGTCGGCATCTGGACGCAGCGGGACGGCTACCAGTCGATGGTCAAGAGCGAGCCGCGCCTCGACTACTGGGACGGGGAGGACTAGCCCCTCAGGGGCGTGCGCCGAAGAGCCGCTTCTCCTTCGACAGGTGCGGCGCCCACTGGAGCTGCTCCGCGCCGGCGAAGCCGAGGTACGCGCTGAGCGCGTCGCGCATCGCGTCGACGAAGCCGTCGGCGCGGCGGGGCGCGAAGTCGTCCTCCCACCAGAAGCCGATCACCTCGACGCGGCCCGACTCGCGGTCGATCTTCGGCTCGATCCTCCCGACGAAGCGGTCCCGGAAGAGCACGGGCAGCACGTACCAGCCCCACCGCCGCTTCTCGGGCGGGAAGAAGAGCTCCCAGACGTACTCGAAGTCGAAGAGCGCGCCGAGGAAGGGGCGGTCCCAGACGACGGGGTCGAAGGGCGGCAGGAACGCGACGGACGGGGGCGGCTCCGGCGGAGCGTTGAGCAGGTCGACCTCGTCGCGGACGACGTAGCGCTTCCCGCGCAGGCCCTCGATCTCGACGGCGACGAGCTCGCCGCTGTCGATCAGCTCCTGGCGAAGCGCCGTGCGCCCCGGATGGCCGGGCAATCGCGGGTCCGGCTTCGCAGGGCCGATGCCACCGAAGATGTCGCCGCCTCCGGCGAAGCCGAGCAGCCCGTGCGCGCGGTACCGCGACAGCATCTTGTGCCGGAGCTGCTCGTTCGGCGGCACTTTCTGCGAGAGCACCTCGGTTGGGAGCAGGCGCTCGAGGAGGTCGTAGTAGCGGCGGTTCTTGCTGTCGCGCCGCGCGAGGCCGAGCACGCCGGTGTAGGCGTACGCCTCGAGCACTGCGCGCACGACGTTCGTCGGCACTCCGAACCAGTCGGTCAGCGAGCCCTGCGCGCGCTCGAAGTCGCGCGAGGAGAGCGGCCCTTCGGCGCGGATCCGCTTCAGCACCTGCCGTGCCACCTCCGAGTTCTCGTCGAGGAGGCGCTGCGAGCGTTGGCCGACGGTCCCCCGGAACCACGGGTACTCGCTCGTGAGGACGAGCGAGAGGCCCTTGTTGTACGCCTCGAACACCTCGCGCTTCTCGTACAGCGCGTCGGTCACTCGAGGCTTGTAGTCGGCGACGCGTGCGTGGAGGACGAGGTCGTGGTTCCGGCCCGCGATCGCGATCGGATCGAACTGGACGGAGCCCCAGCGTTCGAAGATCGCGAGTACGCCTTTCCGGCCTTTGAGCGAGCGCGCGGGGGCGAGGAAGTGGCGGGCGACGAAGAAGCGCCGCGCGGCTTCGGCACTGACCTTCACGGCGCGCACCGTATCGATGCGCGCGGACCGGGCTCGACTAGACCGCGCGGAGCGCCTGGCCGAACGCGAAGCCGACCAGCGACCACATCGCGACGTACGGCACGGCGTAGGCGATCGCCCCGAGCACGATCCGCCGCTCGCCGATGCGCCCGCCGCCGATGAACCTCGCGAGGCCGGCGACGAGGATCGGGTTCGCAACCGCGGCTGCGAATGCGTACGAGCGGTCGGAGCCGCTCTGGATCCACGCCACCGGATGCCGCATCAGGTTGCTCGTCCGCATCTTCTCGAGCGACGACTCGATTCGCTTTCCGTTGCCCGCGAACCACTCGTCCCACCGCCGGTCGAGCCAGCGGCAGCATGCGATGACCAGGCCGATCACGACCGCGGTCGCGACCACGTAGACGACCGGCGCACGGAACGCTGCTGCGAGCAACGCGATCGGCGCACCGATGAACACACCGTCGAAGAACGCGAAGGCCGCCACGACCGTCCCGATGATCCCCGTCCGCGCGGTCTTCCCGACACCCGGCGTCGTCGGCGAGTCCATGTAGTAGACATCGGCACGCGCGACCGATCGCTGAACCGCTATGTCTCCGGCCGGTACGCGACGTAGAGCACGCCGTTGTCGTACGCCTCGACCGCCGAGCGCGAGAAGGTCTTCGGCGCCGCGTCCTCGGTGAAGAGTCGCGGGCCGGCGCCGCGTGTCAGCGGATAGACGAAGAGATGCAACCCGTCGACGAGGCCGTCCTCGAGCAGCGCGCGCACGAGCGTGATGCTCCCGCTGACGTAGAGGTCGCCGTCGAGCTCGTCCTTCAGCCGTTGGATCGCCGCGGGGTCGTAGGCGCCGACGACCTCGGAGTTCCTCCACGTCGGGTCCTCGAGCGTCCCCGAGACGACGTACTTCGTCGTGTCGTTGAAGAACGGCGCCCCGGGATCCTCTTCGACGGTCCGCGTCGACCAGGCCGGCTCGAACATCTCGTACGTGACGCGGCCGAGGAGGATCCCCCGCGAGCGCGCGGTGACCGCACCGATCGCTTCGCCCATCTTCGGGTCGAAGCCGTAGTCGAACGTCCACGTCGGCGCGTCGATCACGCCGTCGAGGCTCATGAACTCGTGTACGTGGATCTCGCCCATCTCGCACCTCCGTGTCGTCGTTTGCGGTGTAGACGGCGCGGACGCCGCGAAGTCATCGCACGTGGTTACCGTAGGGAGCGTGCCGGCAGCGCCCGCCGTCGAGACCACGAACCTGCACAAGCGCTACGGGGCCGTCGAGGCGCTGCGCGGAGTCGATCTGCGCGTCGAGACGGGGAGCGTCTTCGGGCTGCTCGGCCCGAACGGCGCAGGAAAGACGACGGCTGTGCGGATCCTCACCACCCTGTTGCCCCCGGACGAGGGCTCCGCCCGCGTCACCGGCTTCGACGTCGTCCGCGATGCGGCGAAGGTTCGTCAGCAGATCGGGCTGGCCGGCCAGTACGCCGCGGTGGACGAGAACCTGACCGGCTTCGAGAACCTCCAGATGGTGGGTCGCCTCTACCACCTCGGCCGCTCGCGCTCGCGGGGGAGGGCGCGCGAGCTGCTGTCCTCGTTCGACCTCTCCGAGGCGGGCGACCGGCTCGTCCGCACCTACTCCGGAGGTATGCGCCGGCGCCTCGATCTCGCGGCGGCGCTCGTTGCCCGACCACCGGTGCTGTTCCTCGATGAACCGACGACCGGGCTGGACATCCGGAGCCGCATCGGACTGTGGGACGCGATCGAGGCGCTCGTCTCCGAGGGCACGACCGTCCTGCTCACCACCCAGTATCTCGACGAAGCCGACCGGCTGGCCGACCGGCTCGCCGTGATCGACGAGGGCGTGGTCATCGCCGAAGGGACTCCGGACGAGCTGAAGCACCGGGTCGGCGGCGAGCGGCTCGAGATCCACCTCTGCGACGGAGAGCGGGGCGAAGAGGCAGTCGCCGCGCTCGCGTCGATCGCCAGCGATCGTCCGTTCGTCGAGGACGGGTCTGTCCGCGTGCCCGTCGCCGAGCGCCGGGGGACGATCGCCAACGCGGTCCGTCGGTTGGACGACGCCGGGATCGCGATCGACGACATCTCCGTCAGCTCACCGACCCTCGACGACGTGTTCCTGACGCTGACAGGACACGCGGCCGAGCGGGAGGCCGAACAAGCGGAGGTGCAGTCTTCGTGACGGCCCTTCGCTACGGGATCTCGGACACGCTCGTTCTCGCGAAGCGAAGCCTTCTGCGCATCCCACGCCAGCCCGACCTGCTCGTCGGGTTCACGGTCCAGCCGATCCTCTTCGTCCTGCTGTTCGTCTATGTCTTCGGTGGGGCGATCCAGACTCCAGGGTTCGACTACGTCGACTTCCTGATGCCGGGGATCATCGTCCAGTCGATCGCCTTCGGCGGCTTCGTGACTGCGCTCGGCCTTGCGGACGACCTGAAGAAGGGCCTGATGGATCGGTTTCGGTCGCTGCCGATGGCGCGC
>Ga0114129_10002975_pt1 | contig 23734 bp, 17 predicted proteins | sample RhiMetdeltSRZDD1_FD_80071 | JGI IMG/M metagenome (GOLD analysis project Ga0114129, IMG submission 80071) | Populus rhizosphere microbial communities from Tennessee, USA - Rhizosphere MetaG P. deltoides SRZDD1 (version 2) (version 2) | ecosystem: Host-associated > Plants > Roots > Rhizosphere >...
ATAGCTGAGCAACATCGACGTTCGGTCGCTCTGGTCCGGAAACATGTCGAAGGTCTCGAGCAGGTCCTGTAGCTTCTGGGGCATTTCAGCCATCTTCAAAATCCAAGCTAGTGCAGAGTGCACTCTGCGCTATCCAATCTAATCATAGACGCGCCTCTGCGATCCTCGCGAGCGCGATGCCGGCCGCGACCGTCACGTTGAGGGAATCGACCGCGCTGCCGACTGGAATGCGGACGCGGTCGTCCGCCGCCTCGAGCAAAGGCCTGCTCAGGCCGGCGCCTTCCGCGCCTACCAGGACGAGCAGACGATCGAGGCCGGGCCGTTGAACGAACGCCGACAGCGGTTCAGCCGTAGCCCCTGGCGTCAGGGCCACGATGCGGTAGCCCGTCGCACGAAGCCTGCCGAAAGCAGCCGGCCAGTCCTCAATCATGGCGAATGGCAGATCGAGAACGGCCCCCATCGACGTGCGGATCGACTTCCGGTAGAACGGATCGGCCGTGCGTGTGTCGACGAGGACCGCGGACACCCCAAGGGCCGCAGCGGTGCGGAAGAGGCCGCCGACATTGTCCGGGTTGCCAACGGCCTCGAGGCCGAGTAACAAACCGTCCGGCGCCACATCATCAACTGCGGGCGGCACGTCTCGGGCGGCCAGCGCCAGACATCCCCGATGGAAGTCGAAGCCTGTGATCTCCTCGAGCAGCGCTGGCGACGCGATCAGCACCGGCGCGTCGAGGGCGGTCAATCGGTCCGCGAGCGCGGTAAAAGCGGCGGGCGTGACGAGGACGGACTCGATTCGATAGCGGCCCGCCGACATGAGGCGATCGACAACGAGGCGCCCTTCGGCGACGAAGAGGCCGTTCGCGAGCAGCCAGCTGCGATCGCCGACGTGCCGATAGGGCGCGACGGCCGGATCGCTGGCGCAACTGACCTCGTAAATCACTCGTCGGCGCGCACCACTGATCGACGGCTGCGGTGCGCATCGACCACGTGCTGCCCCAGCCGCTTCCGCAGGAATACTTTCGATTCGCCAGTATCGCCTGGATGCGGAACGAACCGGATCACGTCGAAGTGCAGCTGCGCGAGCGTGCTGCGCATTTCATAAAACCGGTTCTTGGTCTTCACCAGGATCTCGTCGAAGCCATTCTCGAGCGCCCACACCTCCTGCTCCTCGGTGAGGGCGCGAAAATGCCCCTGGCCGCGCCAGTCCGTCCGGGTGCCGCCAATCCACTGATAAAGGACTCGGCGGCCATCGAACTGGACGCAATCCTCGAGCTGCACGACGAGATCGGCCAGCTTCGGATCCGTCTCCCTCGCCCTCAGCTCGTGCGCCACCTTGAACGACACTGGAACGAACGACGACGAGTCATCCGGCAACGATGCCTCGGCCATCAGAATCTGGTGATCGCGGTCGCCCAGCCGCTGGATCACTTCGGCCGCCGTCTTCTTTCGCGGGAAATCGAGGAAGAACTCCTCGATGTATTGAATCTCCAGCGCGCCCTGCTGGAGAGAATACTGTTTGATCAAATACTCCATGGTGTCTTTTCAGTCGTGAGCGGCCAGCCGCGTGAGTCCTCAATCAGTCGACTGAGAATATATCGTTGTTTACTGCGGCCGATACTCCCGAATCAGATTTCCTTTTATCTCCGCTTCGGTGTACCACGCCCGGCGAAGCCGATGTTCGGCGAAGACGCCGATCTGGTCGCGGCTGTGCGGCGACTCTAGGTTGCTCGTCTGCCCGTAGGCGAGCACCGACCAGCCCGTAACCGGCCCTGAGAAGTCCACGAGGATCACCCAGGCGTCGCCGAAACCGACGAGCGGCTGGCCATCTGCCACGTTCCCCGCAATCCTGGGCCCCGAACCGGGAACACGGTCGAATCTAAGCACGCGGAAGCATCCGTAGGTCCCGGATGCCCCGTCTCCTGGCAGATCGATGGAACCGAACCGGAACCGGTTAGCGTCGCCCCAGGCAACGCGTTCGGATCCAAACGCGGACCGCGTGCTGCGGACCGCCGACTCCAGATGCTGGAGCGCGGCCGCCGGATCCGAGAGCCCCTCGGGTGTCGTAGCTGGCGATCCGGCGGCCCACGGGGTGGCAAAAGGCTGACGAACGGCGGCCGAGTAGGTGTCCCAGAATTGCTGGAAGAGCACGCTTCCCCGGCTTCCCGCCGAGACCGTGTTGTCCCATCCCTCGAGCACGTCCGCCCCGGCCTTCGCATCGTCCGATGCCGATCCCGCAGCACGCACGGCCCGGATCAGATGCGGCTTCACACGTTCGGCCAGGAGCATACGCGGCGAGTATTTCAGCCGGATGACATCAGCGACCGAGAATCGTGACTGCCCGTCGAGCATCTCGAGCGCCAGTTGCGGCCGGAGAGCGAGCGGGCCACGTTCGAAGTACGAGGGAAAGCGGCTCATGTCGATCGGATCGCGCAGCGACACGAACTGCGGCGGGTTGTTCGCGTTCTGGATGTAGCCGCCAGGCGGATTCAACAGTCGCGGGAAGTCGTTGACGTCATGCAGCCGGCTCCAGACGTCCCGTCTCCCGGATGCATCGACATCGAGGCGATAGTCGCGGCCGTCGACCCGCTGCGGAACCCGGCCGTTCCACAGGTACAGGATGTTCCCATCCGCGTCGGCATACGTGAAGTTGGAGGTTGGCACGAGGTTCTCGCGCGCGACGCGGAGCCAGTCGCGCAACGACCGCGTCCGGCTGAGCATGTAGAACCCCTCGAAGTAGCGGGTGGCCTCCAGCGCGGTCGACTTCACGATGAAGGCGCGGCGCGCGTCGCGATGGATCACCGGGCCAAGGTGGGAGGTCAGGAACGTTCTCGTTTCGGTGCGCCCTGTGCCATCGTCGTTTCGCACCTGGGCGCTGACCTCGCGCTTCTCGAGCGGGTGGGACTTGCCGTCGAAGATGTAGCGATCGGCGTTCTTCGGGTCGATTTGAAGGCCAAAGACGTCGACGAGATCGGGTGCGTTGTTCGTGGTGACGAACCCGAGGCGGTCGTTGAAGCCAGCTCGAAGCACGGGAATCCCGACCAGCGTCGACCCGTAGAAGTCGATCTTGCCGGGCACGCGCACGTGCGCTTCCCAGTAGAGCGAGGACCAAGCCAGGTGCGGATTGCCGAGCAGAATCGGCTTACCCGTTGTCGTCCGCGATCCCGATAGCGCGAACGCATTCGAGCCCGGTGCGTCGATCCATTGATCGTCCTCCGCATCAACCGTGGTGCCGGACTGCGCTTCGTACTTCTGACGCAATTGCCGCGGAAGCGCCGGGCCCGCTAGCGTGTTGACGGCCGACGCCCGGCTGCTGGCGAGCACGTCGATGGCGGTGATCTCTGGCATCCAGCTGGGGACTCGTGCCCGATTGCTCGCCACGTAGCGATTGACGCCCGCCGCGTACGCCGTGATCACTCGTCTGAAGAGCGGCGACAGCTCCGTAAGACCTCGCCGGGCTTCCGCAAGGTTGTCGAACTGCGCCATGTCGAGATCGTTCTCGACAGCCTGGGCACCGAACACCCGCGCCGCCTCGCCTCTCGCGGCGATGTAACGCCGGCCGATCTCAGCGGCGTGATCTTCAGCCTGCGCATAGCCGAACGCGAACGCCGCAGCCTCCTCCGTCGGCGCGAGGATGTGGGGAATGCCATAGGTGTCCCTGCGAATCACCGCCTGGCTCGCGAGCCGATCCGGATCTGGGAGCTCGGGAGGGACCGGACGGCACGAGACGGTCAGAAAAACGAGCGCGGCGGCCAGCCCTGACCCTGTGTGAGACGACAATGACATCTGCTTAGGTTACTTCGGCACGAGGAAAGGGAGCGCTGACGGAGGAAACGGAACAGGCTTCAACTCGGAGAAACGGAGACACGGAGGCAAAACGGATCTGAAATTGTTCGGCAGGGTTGTCACCGGGTACGCCGATGCCGCCGCTTGCGCGGCGGGCGATCAATCGACACCCCACGGACACAAGCGGCACCCGCACCACCGGCCGCTTGCGTCCGCGGGGTGTCGATTGATCGCTCGGCCGCTGGCTGGTGACGAGCCCAAGCAATCCGCCTCCGTGTCTCCGTGTCTCCGTTTTTGAAGCTCGTTCCGTGTCCCCCGTTCCCCCGTTCTCTGGGCTCACGAAGTCAGTCTCGTCGCCTCGTCAGGAGGGCCTCCCGCTGCCATCTGCTGCGCGACGATCAACTCGCGTGCGGGACCTCGAAGCGCGGGAAGGCGCGAGCCAAACGTGAGGCCACCGACTATGCAGGCCACGCCGCCGATGGCGACAGTTACGGGGGCGCCCAGGGGCTGCGCCAGCGCGCCCGCCATCAACGCGCCGAGCGGCGCCATGCCCATGAACATCATCGAGTAGACGGCCATCACGCGGCCGCGCAGTCGATCCGGAACCATCGACTGGATCAGCGTGTTCGACGAGGCCATCTCCACCATCATGCAGAAACCCGCCGGCACGAGCACCATCGCGGACAGCCACAACGAGCGCGAGAACGAGAATGCGATCAAGGCGACGCCGAAGCCGACGGCCGATGATGCGACCCACCGGCCCAGACCCCTGACAGACCGCCGTGACGTGAGGCTGGCCGCACCCAACAACGCTCCGACTCCGGAGCACGACATCAACAGCCCGTAGGCGTGGGGCCCGCCGCCGAGGATTCGATCGGCGAAGATCGGCATCAGGACCGAGTACGGCATGCCCATCAGGCTGACGAGCCCCAGTAACAAGAGCAAGGCTCGAACCGGTGTCGTTCGCCAGGCGAAGGAGAAGCCCTCGACCACGCTGACCCAGGCAGAGACAGTCGCCGTAGGGGAAGCAATCGCCGCCACACGCATTCGCAGCAAGGCCGTGATGACGGCTACATAACTGAGGCCGTTCAGCAGGAAGCACCAGCCCTCACCAACCTCAGCGACCACGATGCCGGCAACAGCAGGCCCGACCATCCGCGCGCCGTTCACCATCGATGAGTTCAAGGCAATCGCGTTGACGAGATCCTCGCGGCCGACCATCTGCGCGATGAACGACTGCCGCGCGGGAATATCGAACGAGTTCGCCACACCCAGCAGGGACGCGAGAACGAAGATCTGCCAGACACGGACGACGTCCGTCAGCGTGAGGGCTGCGAGAGTCAACGCCAGGAGCATCATCGTCGTTTGCGTGATGACGAGGACGCGGTGGCGATTGACACGGTCGGCTATCACGCCGCCGAGAGGCGCGAGGACGAAGACGGGAATCTGTCCGGCGAAACCAATGAGGCCGAGCATCGCCGCAGAGCCGGTCAGCCTGTAGACCAGCCAGGCCTGGGCAACGGTCTGCATCCAGGTACCGATGAGCGAAACAAGCTGGCCGCTGATGAAGAGGCGATAGTTGCGCCCGCGGAGCGCGCGCAGTGCCGCCGGAAAGGGCATTCAGCGATTGTAGATGATGCGCGCTATTCCGCTCGCAGCGCAACGATTGGGTCGACCCTGGTCGCGCGCCTGGCTGGAATATAGCTGGCGAAGAGCGCGACGAGTAGCAGAAGGCCGGCAACCGAAGCAAAGGTCAGCGGATCGCGAGGCGTCGTCGAGTACAGGAGCGTGGAGAGCGTACTCGACAGAAAATATGCCGCAAACACTCCGAGAACCACTCCCGCGCAGGCGAGAATCATGGCGTGGCGCACGATCAGCCCCACCACCGTGCGCTCACGCGCGCCGAGCGCCATGCGGATGCCGATCTCGCGCGTCCGCTGCGACACGGCGTACGACAACACGCCGAAAATACCGATGGCGGCCAGCAGGAGTGCAACGCTTGCAAAGATGGCCAGCAGCGTCATGTAGAAACGCGGCTGGGAGATCGAGCGTGAGACGATCTGCTCGAGCGTGCGGAGATTCGAAATGGGGATGCTGCCATCGACGGCATACACCTCACGACGGGCGGCATCGGTCACCGAAGCTGGCGGGATGCTGGTCTTGAGCACGACGCTCATGCTCTGGACCGGCCACTGGCGGTAGGGCAGATAGAGCTGTGGCGGGTCCGCCTCGTCCAACCCGGCGTTCTTCACATCTCCGATCACGCCGATCACCTCACCGCCCGCACGAGGGGTTCCCGGCCCGCGACCCCAACCGAGAGTGATCCGCTTGCCGATCGGATCCTCGTTCGGAAAGTACTGACGAACGGCGGCCTGTGTCAGAAGCACGACGGGTTGGGTGCCTTCCCGGTCCAGGTCGTTGAACATCCGGCCCCGTTCGAGAGGGATGCCGATCGTTCTGAAATACTCGGCGGTTGCGACCCGCACTTGAATCGCCGGCTGTTGCGCAGGCGGCACTGGCGGACGTCCTGCGACTTCGAAAGTCAGCACGAGGCTCGAGCCGCTGAGCGGCAGCGACAGAACTGCTCCCACATCCTGCACGCCTGGCACGGAGCGCAAACGTGGAAGCAATTGCTCGAAGAACGCGATCTGCCTGGCCTCCTGTTCGTAACGCGATTCCGGCAGTGAGAGCTCGAAGGTCAGTGCCTGCTCGACGTGGAAGCCAGGGTCCACCGACGCGAGCCTGACGAAGCTGCGCATCAGAAGGCCTGCGCCGGTGAGCAACATCACCGCCAGAGCCATCTCGGCGATGACCAGCGCGCCGCGCATCCGCGTCCCCCCGTGCGTCGTCAGCGCACCGCGTCCGCCCTCCTTCAACGTGCTCGCCAGGCGCGAGCGCGTCGATTGAAATGCCGGCACGAGGCCGAAGATCAATCCGGTCAGCACTGCAAGCGCCAGCGTGAACGTGATGACCGTCGAATCCACGCGGACGTCGTTCAGCCGCGGAATGCCCTGCGGCTGAAGGTCGATCAACAGCTCCACGCTCCACACGGCTAAGAGAAGGCCCAACCCGGCACCGACGAGGCTGAGTATCACGCTTTCCGTCAGGAGTTGCCGGATCAGCCGGAAACGGCCTGCACCGAGTGCCGTGCGGACGGCCATCTCGGTCTCGCGTGCCGCGGCGCGGGCGAGCAGCAGGTTCGCCACGTTCGCGCACGCAATCAAGAGCACGAACCCCACGGCGCCGAGCAACACCAGCACCGCCTTGCGAATGTTACCGACCGTCGCCTCGTGAAGCGGGACGGCCTCGATGTTCACGCCTTCATTCGCGTCGGGATATTGCCTCGCGAGCTGTTTCCCGAGCGTCAGTACCTCGGCCCTGACGCGCTCGACCGGAACGCCATCCTTCGTACGGCCGATCACCGTGAGATACCACGCACCTCGCTGCTCGGAAACGAAACCTGGCGTGTGTTCGATTGGCGTCCAGAGCACGCGATCGGTCGGGTATGCAAAGCCCTCTGGCATGACGCCGACGACCTCTCGCGGTACGCCATCGAGCGTGATCGTCTTGCCCACGATTTGGGGGTCGCGTCCGAAGTTCTGACGCCACAGACTATCGGCGATGACGACGACCTTGGCGCTCCCCGGCAGGTTCTCTTCGGCCCTGAAGCCACGGCCAAGCTGCGGGCGAATGCCCAGCAGATCGAAGAAGCCAGCCGATACGTCCGCGGCGTTGAGCCGCACCGGCTCGCCCTGGCCGGTCAGTATCGTTCGATACCGCGAGATCGCGGCGGCATCCGACAGCGTTTCGCTCAGGCGCCGGACATCTGTGAAGTTCGGTCCGGACATCGTCGATCGCCGGCCCTCGCTGACGTGATAGATCCCGACGAGTCGATCCGGGTCTTTGAACGGCAACGGCTTCAACAGGACGCCGTTGACGACGCTGAAGATTGCGCTGTTGGCGCCTATGCCGAGCGCGAGCGTGATCACTGAAACCAGCGTGAAGCCTGGACTCTTCAGAATCCGCCGAATGGCGTAGCGCAAGTCTTGCGAGAACGAATCCATGTCAGCCTTTCCGAAAATGAAACTTTTGCTGATTGCGAGAGGCGTGCCGGTCACACAAATCATCCCAACTGCTTTGTTCGCAGCACTTTGGAATTACGAGACGCCGCGGCGAATGTCCGCCGCCGACAACGTCGATCCCGCGATCGGACACGCCAACCCTTCCGCACTGGCCCCGTTCTACGGCACGATCGGAAGACGATGACGAAGCTTCCAGACGACCTGCAGGATGTGTTGAACCAGATTGATGCGGCTGATCGCGCAGCGGATGTCCTGGTTGAAGGGCTCAGCGACACGCAATTCCACTGGCAGCCGAACGAGGGACGCTCGTGGAGCATTGGTCAGTGCCTGGAGCACATCGGCAACATCAACGATCTGTACGGAAGCGCAGTCCGGAGTGGAGTCGATTTGGCTCGATCGAGGGGGTGGCGGCGGACTGGCCCAATGAAATCGACGCGGGCCGGTGAGTGGTTCATCGCGAGCCAGGAACCGCCGGTGAAGCGACGGCTGCGCGCCCCGTCGAGCGTGCAACCCCAGTCGACGACGTCCCGCACCGAAGTGCTCGCGCACTACCACGACGCGCACAAGCGGATCCGTGAACTGATTGCCGATTGCGCGGATCTCGATGTGAATCGCGCAAAGTTCACGAATCCTTTTCTCTCGCTGATCAAGGTGCGCGTCGGAACCGGGCTCCGGATCATCCCCGCACACGATCGCCGGCATCTCTGGCAGGCGGATCAGGTCAAGAAAGCAGCCGGCTTTCCGCGATCGTGACGCGATCGGCGCTCAGGACATCCGCCAGTCTGGATTGATGCGCGCGTAGAGCATCTGATCCCGCCGCTGTCCGTACTTCACGCTGCTGCAGCGAAGAATGCCCTCACGAACGTAACTTGCCTTTTCGAGCACACGAATCGACGCTGCATTGTCGGCGAACGGCAGCGCGAACAGTCTCAGCACGTTGAAGGTCGAGAAGGCGTGTTCGGTGACGAGCATCAGCGCCTCGGTCACGATGCCCTGACCCCAGTAGCGCTCGCTCAGCCAGTAGCCGATTTCAGCTGAGAAGCGCTCGACGTCCGAGCCGCAGACGAACCCGATTCCGCCGACCGCCTTGCCATTGACGTCGATGCAGAGGTTCGTGGGACGTTCGGCAGCCACCGCCGTTTTCAGGAAAGCAGCCGCGTGCGCGCGCGTGTAGGGATGCGGAAACCTGTCGCGCAGTTGACGCGCCACGTTGTGATTGTTGGCGTGCAACGTGACCGACTCGGCGTCGCTCGACCGCCAGGACCGTACGATGCAGCGCTGACCGGACAACTGCATGGTCTCAAGGAACTCAGAACAACGAACGGCCCTCGGTACGGAGCCATCGCTCGGCTTCACGAAAGTCGGGACACACCGCCTCGACGAGACGCCAGAAACGCCGTGAGTGATTCTGCTGCCGCAGATGCATCAGCTCGTGCACGAGCACGTAGTCGCGTATCTGCTCGGGCATCTGCACCAGGCGAAAGTTCAGCGCGATGTGGCCGCTGCGCGTGCACGATCCCCAGCGCGACCGCTGATTGCGAATGCTGACGCGGTTGACATGGAGCCCGTGTCGCGCGGCCAGGGCATGCACACGCGGGACAAGCTCGTCGCGCGCAACATCTCGCAGATCGCTCTCCACGAGCGTTCGCAGGGCCGTACGGCTGTCGAGCCGGACGCTGCGATCGGTGTAACGCACAACGCCGGCCCGCTCGTCCACCGCCAGCGTCACGAACCGCCCACGAAACATGATCGTGGTGCCGTCCGCCCACTCGGGTGGCGCATGCTGAACGTTGACACGGCGAAGCTCGCGTTCGATCCACCGGCGGTTTTCCCGTACAAACGCCTCGGCTTCGCGGCGCGAGCCGCCTCGCGGGACGGTCACGCGGAGAGAGCCGTCGGGTTGAACGCGAAGGATATAGCGTCGCGCGCGGCGGACCCGGACGAAGGAGACCTCAGGAACACCGAACGGCTGAGGTGCCGGCTGTCGCTGAAGCTCTGGAATCGATCCCGGTTCTGGAACGGAAAAAGGGAGATCTAACTGCACCGCGAATTAGCGGATCATACTTCACACGTGGGTTCAGACGGAGGTTCAGACGAGGTTCAGACGGGGGTTCAGACGGGTGTTCAGACGTGGGTTTCACACGGGGTTCACACGGTGGTTCACTCGTTTCGCAACGCGATGATCGGATCGACGGCCATCGCGCGGCGCGCCGGGACGTAGCTTGCGATCAAGGCGGTCAGCGACAAGAAGATCGACACGCCGGCGAAACTGAGCGGATCGTAGGGCTTGACGTTGTACAGCTCCGACTGGATGGTCCAGGTCACTCCGAAGGCACCAATGATCCCAAGGGCGATGCCCACGAGGGCGAGTCGTACGCCCTGCCCTACGACGAGTCGCAGCACGTCGCGCCGCTCGGCGCCGAGCGCCACACGAACGCCAATCTCCTGCACGCGCTGCGATACCGAATAGGACAGCACTCCATAGACGCCGATTGAGGCGAGGAGCAGCGCGACCACACCGAAAATCGAGAACATCCAGCCGAAGAGCTCCTGCTGCCAGAAGCTCAGTTGCCGAAGATCCTCCATCGTTCGAACGCTGAACACCGGCAACGTCGCATCCGAGGATCGAATCTCCTGGCGAACGGCTGATGTGATCAGCGCCGGTGCACCCGCGGTGACGCGGATGGTCAGCCCCGTGTTCAGTGTGGGATCGATCGAGTACGGCACGTACGCCGACGGAAAGACCGGGCGCTCGCTGTCGCCCTGGAAATGTCTGAAGTCGGCGATGATGCCGATCACCGTGAACCAATCCTTCGTCCGGGAGTCGGCCAATCTGAAACGGCGGTTTATCGGGTCCTGATCGGGCCACAGCTGCGTCGCCATGGTCTGGTTGATCAGCGCGACTGGCGTGCGCGTCGCCTCCTCGGACTCGGTGATGTCGCGTCCGCGCGTCAGCGAGACCCCGATCGTCTTGCGCAGATGTGGTGACGCCGCGATCAGGGTGATGCTCGGTTCGCGTCCGCGTTCGACCGGCTTGCCTTCGACAATCACGTCGCCGCCGCTTCCGCCGGAACCGAACGGAATGAAGTTCGACGCAAAGGCGCTCTCGACTCCGGGCAGCGACTCGACCCGCCGGAGAATGTCCTCGACCCTGCGTGCCTTCGCTTCAGGGCTTTCGTACGCAGTGCCGGGAAGATAGAAGCGCAGCGTCATCAGCGGTGACGTGTCGAAACCGGTGTGCGCCAGCTGGAGATTCAGGAAACTGCGAACGAAGAGCGACGCACCCACGAGCAGCACCAGCGACATCGCAACTTCCGCCACCACCAGCGCGTTCCGCAGCCTGGCACGACGGCCACCCGTGGCGCCGCGCGACCCTTCCTTCAGGCTGTCCTGGAGGTTGCTCTTCGCCGCCTGAAGCGCCGGAGCCAGCCCGAACACGACGCCCGTGAGCAGCGAAATGCCCATGGTGTATGCGAGCGATCGACCGTTGAGGCTCCAGTGAATGAAATAAGGAATCATGTCGGGCGGAATCGCGGCATCGAGCAGGCGCAGGCCTCCCCACGCAATGGCAATGCCCAGCGGCGCCGCAATCAGGCCGATCATGATCGCCTCGGTCAGCAGCTGGCGCACGATCCGCAACCGTCCGGCGCCGAGCGCGGCGCGTATCGAGATCTCGCGGTGCCTGACCGATGCGCGGGCGAGCAACAGGTTCGCGACGTTGGAGCAGGCGATCAGGAGCACGAGCGTCACCGCGCCCATCATCGCGAGCATCATCGTCTTCACCTGCTCGGGAAGCATCCATTGCCTCAACACGCGCATCCCGACGCCCCAGTTCTCGTTCTGTTCCGGATAGGTCGCCGCGAGCTGCGCCGCGATCTGTTGCAGATCGGCGACGGCCTGTTCAGCCCTGACGCTAGGCCCGAGCCTGGCGAAGACCTGGAGCGATCGGTCTCTGCGGGACCACTCATGGATGTAGCCGGAGATCGGCACCCAGAGCCGCTGGTTCTCGGGGAACAGGAAGCGCGGAGGCATGACACCGATAACCGTGTGAGGCCGCCCGTTGATGGAGATCGCGCGACCAACGACGTCACGATCGGCGTCGTAGCGCCGCCGCCAGACCTCGTCGCTCAAGATGACCACCGGCTCGGCGCCCGGCCGGTCGTCCTGGGGACCAAAATCGCGTCCAAGCGCGGGTGGTGTGCCGAGCAACCCGAACAACGTCCACGACACGAGCGCTCCTGAATAGCGCTCGGGATCCGAACGGCCATCGGCAATCGTCAGGCTTCGCTGTGCCTGAAACGCCGCGATCGAGGACAACGTCCTGTTGTGATCGCGCCAGTCCTCGTAGTCCTCGTACGAAACACCCGCCCGTGTGATCCCCGCCTTGTGATTGGTCGAATGCGGAATGACGATGCGATCGGCCTCCGGATAGGGATAGGGCTTGAGCATGACCCCATCGACGGTGCTGAAGATCGTCGTGTTGACCCCGATGCCAAGCGCCAGACAGACCACGGCGATGACCGTGAATCCAGGGCTCTTAATCAGGCCGCGGAAGGCGTATTTGATGTCTTGAAGGAACACGCGAGCTTAGACGCGCGGGAGGGGGCAGTTGTTCGGTCGGGGAGGCCACGGAGGGGACGGAGGTCACGGAACAGGCTTCAAAAACGGAGACACGGAGGCTCCAGGCTAGGGTCGACACGTTGGAGCGCGATCGGCCGCGCGAAGCGCGGGTGAGGAGGCCGGTGATTGGGAGTTCGAGCGCCGCCAGGTCCCAGATCGCGCTCGAATTCCCGATCACCGGCCTCCTCACCAGCCGGGCTGTGCCCGGCTGCCGATCGCCAAAAAATCCTGCGCAAATCCTTCCCTCCGTGTCTCTGTGTCTCCGTTTTTGAAGCTCGTTCCGTCACCTCCGTCCCCTCCGTATCCGTTCCCCCCGTGACCTCCCCAACCAACGCGAGGCCCACAAACTTCGTCCAATGGCATCGAGGAGCAGGACATGAACAGAACACGGTTTGGATGCCTGATGGTTTTTGCCTTGATTCTGGTCGGATCTGCCGGTGGTGTGTCGCCAGCGGCTCAGCAGGCCGTGACGGGTGACGACTGGTGCAGGGGCGAAAACTGGGGCAGGGACCGGGAGGGCGTCTGTGAGGTCAGAGAGTACTCCCTCCTCGCCGGAGCGGCCTCGGTGGATGTGAACGCCGAGCCGAACGGCGGAATCCAGGTACAGGGCGGGCAGCGCGGCGACATCTTCGTGCGTGCGAAGGTCGTCGCGGTCGCATCGAGCGAACAGCGCGCGAGAGAGATCGCTTCCGCAGTGCGCATCGACGCCGTGCCTGACAAGGTGGCCGCAGAAGGTCCTTCGGGCCTAGAGCGGAACGAACACTGGTCGGTCAGTTATCGCCTCGAAGTCCCGAGTCACTCGTCACTCTCGCTCCGCTCGACCAACGGCGGGATCTCGATTCACGACGTCGAGGGCAAGATCGAGTTTCGGACCGTCAACGGAGGCGTGACGCTCTCGCGACTCGGCGGCGACGTGCGCGGCAGGACGAGCAACGGCGGCGTCACGGTGGACCTCGATGGCGCAACCTGGAATGGCGCCGGTCTCGACGTGGAGACGAGCAATGGCGGCGTGAAGCTGAGCATCCCCGCGCAGTACTCCGCGCGTCTCGACGCGGGAACGGTGAATGGCGGTTTCAACATCGACTTCCCCGTCAACGTGCAAGGCCGTATCGATCGCCAGATCACGGCGGACATCGGGTCTGGAGGCCCCCTCATCCGAGTACGAACGAACAACGGCGGCGTACGCGTGACTCGCAAGTAATTCCGGCTCTCTTCTCGTTGTGGGCCCGATCTTGAGATCGGGCGTGCCCCAATCCAGCTGGTTGCTGATTACTGGCACGCCCGACCTTAAGGTCGGGCCTAGAGGTGTCTGTGAAGGCCGGCCGCCCAACCGCAACCCCCCGCCAACCGCGACCACCGCGCACCCCGCCGATCAAGCCCGACAACCCGCCCCACATTAGCGACACGAGCCAGTGAACCGGCTCTGTGCCAGCTGTTGCATACAATTGAGGGTTGAGTCGCCGCCCTCCGACCGCGGCCGTCGGCCGCGTGAACCGCCTTCTCTGAAATGCGCGATTTACGCTTTTTCGATTGGATGATGTCGTGCGAACAACTGTCCTCATCGCTCTTCTCACCTTCGCCATTCCCGCTCTGATGGACTCAGCCCCGGTGTTAGCCCAGCAGCCAGCACCGCGAACACTGACGCTCGACGAAGCGCTCGAGCTGGCCGAAGCGCGCAGCGAACAGATGGCGATCGCGCGTGCCGGGGTCGAACGCGCCGGCGGAGAACTGATGCGTGCGCGGAGTGACCTGTTCCCGCAACTGTCGGGAGCTGTGTCCTACGACAGAGCCCTCGCGTCCGAATTCTCGGGCATTTTCGACACCGGGACCGCGGAGCCTTGCCCGCCATTCATCGCGGATCCGCAAGCGACTGTCGAGCAGCGGCTGACAGAGTTGGAACGGGCGGTCGATTGCGGCGCCACGGGTCCCGTGTCTGAGGACGAGCTCGCGAATCTCGAGGACCTCCCGTTCGGCCGCAAGAACACCTGGCGATTCAACCTGTCTTTCTCGCAGAACGTGTACTCGGGCGGACGGATTGGTGCGCAGACGGCCATAGCGAACGCTTCAGGTGAAAACGCCCAGATCACGCTGACGTCGACCCGCGCACAACTGATGCTCGACGTCGTGCGCGCGTACTATGATGCCGCGTTGACCGAGCGCCTGGTCGAGATCGCGGAGGCGACGTATCGTCAGGCGGACGCGACATTCGAACAGACGCGGCTCTCGTTCCAGGCCGGCAGTCAGCCGGAATTCGAGTTGCTGCGCGCGCAGGTGGCGCGCGACAACCAGCGGCCGGGCGTGATCCGGCGTCGAGCCGAGCGCGACATCGCGATGCTCCGGCTAAAGCAACTGCTCGAAATCCCGGCGGCCGAACGAATCGCGTTGACTGTCCCGCTCGAGGGGGACACGCTCGCCGCCCCGGCCGGACTCGGGGCAGGCGTCATGCTCACGGCGGATACGTCAATCCCGGAGGTGCCGCGGGCGACTGTCCGGCAGGCCGAAACACTAGTCCGCCAGAGCGAAGCCAACGTCGACATCGCGCGCTCCCAGCGGCTGCCGACCGTCAACCTGACGTCGTCGTATGGCGAGATCGCGTATCCGTCCGGTGCATTTCCCGTCCTCGACAGCTTCCGCAGGAATTGGACGGTTGGCGCAATCATGCAGGTACCGATTCTGACTGGCGGCCGCCTGAAGGCTGACGAAGTGATCGCCCGAGCGGATGCCCGCGAGTCCCAGGCGCGCCTGCAGCAGGCGCGCGAGCTCGCCGTGCTCGACACGCAATCGGCGTACGAAGAATTGCGCGCGTCGCAGGCGGCCTGGGAAGCGAGCGCGGGCACGGTACAACAGGCGCAGCGCGCGTACGAGATCGCGGAATTGCGGTACCGCGAAGGCGTGTCGACGCAACTCGAGCTGAGCGACGCTCGTTTGCTGCTCGCGCAGTCGCAGGCATCTCGAGCACAGGCCGCTCGCGATCTTCAACTTGCGCGAGCACGCGTCGGACTCCTTCCGGATCTGCCCATCAGCACGACCGGATTCACGACGACACCGCTCACGATAGCTGTCACTCCTGAAACGACAGTACCCGGCCAGTCGCCGCTCACGCGGCCGGCGACGATAACGGCGCCAGGCGCTCAGGTGACGAGGCCAGGCGGAGGACAGAACTGAAGGCTCGGCAGTAACGGCGTGGATAGGCGGGGACGAAATCAGGTGGGACGAGGGCAGGGCCGGATGTCGTCTCGTGGTGTCCGGCTTTAGCCGGACCCCGGTTTGTCCGGCTGAAGCCGGACACTACGTCCAAGTCCGGCTGAAGCCGGACGCTACGAATCACCTGCCGGCGGCGTTCGGACCCGTCGGCGCACCCGTCAGGTGCTTACCTATCCACGCGAACACCGTCTCGTGCCAGTAGCGGCTGTTGAGCGCCTTCAGCACCCAATGACCCTCGTCGGGAAACACGATCATTTCCGCGGGCACGCCGTTACGGCGCAGAACAGTGAAGAGCTGCATTCCCTGATCGACGGGTACTCTGAAATCCAGCTCGTTGGTGATGATGAGCGTCGGCGTCTTGATCTTCTGCGCGTTCAGGTGCGGCGACCACTTCGCGAATTGCGCCCGCGCCTTGGCGTCCCAGGGTCTGCCGCCGAACTCCCACTCAGGGAACCACAACTCCTCGGTGCTCATGCTCATCGAATCAAGGTTGAAGACACCGTCGTGTGACACGGCAACCTTGAAACGATCGGTCTGACCCAGGAGCCAATTGACGGCATACCCGCCGTAGCTCGCACCGGCGATGCCCATGCGGGTGGCGTCTGCGAACGGCATCTTTGCGACCGCATCGAAGACGGCGTTGAGGTCGACCATCACCTTGCCGCCCCAGTCGCCGGAGATTTCGTCGACAAACTTCTGACCGAAACTTGTCGACCCTCGCGGATTCGGGGCTGCTACGACCCAACCCTGTGCCGCCCACAGCGACGGGTTCCAGCGATTCGACCAGGCATCTTCCCAGGCGCCCTGCGGTCCGCCATGGATCAGAAACACGACCGGGTACTTTTTCGCCTGATCGAAATCGGGCGGCTTGATCAGCCAATACTGGATCGATGCGCCCGCCGCGCCGATGACCGTCAGGCTCTCAGGCGCGGTGAACGACACGTCTTTCAGCCACGATGCGTTCAGGTTGGTCAGCTGACGAGCACCGCTGCCGTCAGCCGCGATTCGGAACAACTCGGGAGGCGCCGTCAGCGTCGACTTGGCAAACACGACGAAGCCGTCGCCGGGCCTTGCCGACGCGATCGCGCCCCCTTCGGCGACGCGCTTTGGCGCGCCGCCTGCGGACGGAACGTCGAAAAGGTTTTCCCGCGCGTTCTGCCCCGCTGTAAACCAGATCGTGCTGCCATCCCTGGTCAGGGAAAAGTCGCCAACCGAGATGTCAGGCGTTTCGAACACGGTGCGACGCTTACCTGACGCCCGATCGTAGGCGTCGAGATACCAGCGATCGGCCTCGAAGCCTGGGCGACGCTGGGCACGGACGAAGATCGTCCGCCCGTCGGGCGAGAACACAGGCTGCACGTCGGCCGCGGGATTCTGCGTCAGCTTGCGCGGCTCGCCACCTTCCACCGCCACAACGAACACATCGTTGTTCGTCGTCCAGGCCTCGCGATCGGCGCCCTCGCGGTTCGATACGAACGCGATCTCCTTGCCGTCAGGCGAGAAAGCGATCGCGGCATCCTCCTGCTGGGTGGGCGGCGAGTCGAAATCACCGGGCGTCAGGTCGGTCGTGCGTCCGCTCTCCACGTCGGTTACGAACACATGGTGTCGAACGTTCTCGCGCCACGAGTCCCAGTGGCGGTACAACAGCCGGGTGATCCGCCTCGCCTTGACCGGGTTCTTCTCGTCGGCTTCCTTTTGTTTCGCGTTGCAGGCTTCGTCGCGGCACGCCGGATGCACATCCGAAACGAACGCGACACGCGATCCGTCGCTGGAGACAACCAGCGGCGGCTCGACACCCATCGCCAGGCTCGTCAGCTTCCGAACATTGCTGCCGTCGGCGCTCGCGACATAGACCTGCGGATCGCCATCTCGTGACGAGATGAACGCGAGGGTGCGGCCGTTCTGCGAGAACCGCGGCGTGTTCTCGCTCTTCTCTCCGGCGATCAGCGGTTTTGGCTCGCTCGATGCGTCCGCGGCGACGGACCAGATATCCGCATTCCGGGCGCCAGTCTTGCCGTCGGTCACGGTCCGCACGAACGCGACCGTCCGGCCGTCTGACGAGAGCTGAGGATCGGCGATGCGGACGGATGCGATCAGATCGTCGATCGTCATGGCGCGCCCGGCGGCGGCGCGGCCGGAGGTCTGAAGTGTGACAGCAGCCAGAGCTGCAAGGATGACAATCGTGAGTCGCATGTCTTGCTCCTAAGTCGCCCAATCACAAATCGAGTCCAGCCTCGAGTCGCGAGCCCCGACTCAACACAGCCCTACCACCTGAACATGGGCCGACCATTCGGTGTGCCTGGCCACGGAATCGAGAGCACGATCGCAATGAGCGCAAGGCCGTAAAAGATTGCGGCCAGACGATGCCGGCGCGCATCGTTCGGGGCCTTGGCGATCCTCGCCTTGCCGATGTGCGCGAGGGCGATCCCGACCACCATGCCGAAGAGGTGTTCTACCGCCCAGAATCGCAGGCCCGAGTTACGCATCGCGGCGCCGAAATCACCGAAGGCCGCCGTCGTGAAGGGGCTGAGAACGAAGTACAGCAGGGCGCCCAGCAGGAACTGGAGATCGAGCGTGATCGTGAACCAGCGGCCGACACTCTGATCGGTCGGCGTCCACGGCCGCTGCGCGCGAGTCAACCCCCTGGCGAAGGCAGCGATCCCCAGAAGCAGTACGGCCCAACGGAGCCAGGAGTGAATCAGCAGGATTCCCGAATACATCGGCGAGGTCCGTTCGCGAAGCGTGCGGTTACTTGTTGGTGTGCAGGGCCAGGAGCTCGACGATTTCCCGAATCGCGCTCTTGCCCTGATCCTCTTTGTACCACTTGTATTTCTGGTCGAGAAGGTCACGCTGGCTCAGCAAGTCCTGCTGTTCGATGTACCACTTCTGCAGCGCGGATGGGCGCTCCACCCACGCGGCGAGGAACGCGCCAGTCTCGTCCAGGAGGACTACGGTAGGCGTCGCCGCGCGGCCGTCCAGGGTCCTGTGCGCTTCCATCACAGGGCGGCCGGCGCTCGAGTCGATGATTCGCAGGTCCAGGACCTCCGGGGCCGACTCGGCGAGCCTGGCTACGTAGGGAAGGGTGTTCGCGGAATCGCCGCACCAGTCTTCGGCGACGATCAGCAGTCGGCGGCGGGCGCCGAGCTGCTGGACACGGGTCACCGCCTCGGCGTCGACCTTCGCATCCTTCGAGCGCTCGAGCCACTCGTCCCGGCGGGAGCGGGCAGCGTCAAGAAAGTCACGAAACGGCACCCCTTTGTCGAAAAGCGCCGCGTAATCGATGGTCGGTGAGGCCGAAAATGAGACGAGGACCGCGCCCAAAAACCCCGCCGCAAAACTCATCCGAGCCACTGTAACGGGGTCAGGTCTTGAATCTCAACCTTTTTCCGGGATTCAAGACCTGACCCCCGGCCATCCGGTAGTTTCCGGTGTCTATGTGGTCGATGCTCGAAGCGCAAGGGCTGACGAAGTTCTATTCGGCGATCCCGGCGGTTCGGGACGTCTCTTTCGAGCTCGAGGCCGGCGGCATCCTCGGCCTCCTCGGGCCCAACGGCTCAGGCAAGTCGACGACGGTTTCCATGATCGCCGCGTTGCTGGAGCCGTCCGGGGGCAAGGTCCTGCTCGATGGCACCGATGTCCGCAGCGACCTGATCGCGTACAAAGCCTCGATCGGTTACGTGCCCGAAGAGGCAGTCCTCTACTCCTACCTGACCGGACCTGAATACCTCGCCCTCATCGGCGGACTCCGCGGCATTCCTGCTCATACCGTCCAGGATCGGATCGACGGCTTCCTGACGCTCTTCAATCTGAAGGACGACGTCCATGCGCCGATGACCGCCTACTCGAAAGGGATGCGGCAGAAGATCCTGATTTCAGCGGCACTGCTGCACAACCCGCGCATCATCATCCTCGACGAGCCCAACTCCGGGCTTGACGTCACCACCACGCTGCTCTTGAGGAGCCTCGTGCAGACGCTGGCGCGCGAGGGCCGCATGATCGTGTACAGCTCGCATCTGCTCGAAGCCATCGAACAGGTGGCGACGGACGTGTTGATTCTGCACGACGGCCAGGTCGTCGCGCACGACTCGGTCGATCGGCTGCGCTCGCTGATGGCTCTGCCGTCGCTCGAACAAGTCTTCCGGACGCTGGTGATCGAAACCGACATCGACGGTCTCGCCAAAGACCTCGTGGCGAACATGAAGCGGTGAAGACGCTCCTCCTCGCCCGCACGTTCTTCGCCCGGTTCTTCGAGAGCGATCTGTTACCGCCCGGGGTGCACCAGGCGCAGTTCACGATCTGGATCGTGGCGGGCTTCGCGGCGCCAGGGCTTCTACTGCCCGCCCGCGCCGCAGACAGCTACCTGGAACTGTCCAGGCATCCGGCGCTCCTGATACAAGCCCTCATCGTCCATCGCCTGCTCTTCATCACCCTGACGATGATCGCCCTTGGATTCGTGGCGTTGGTGGTCTGGGAAGGGGTGTTTCCGGATCGACGCGACGCACGTGTCATCGGTGTATTGCCACTGCCCGGCTCGGTTCTCGTGTTAGCGCGGCTGGCGGCACTGGCAGCGCTCGCCGGGATCTTTCTGATCGGTACGAACGCGGTGCCGACGCTGATGTACGGCCCGCTCCTCGCCGCATATGGCGCGGCGAGCAACATCCTGACCGGTGCGTTCGCTCACATCGTTGCGACGTCGGCTGCCGGCGCATTCGTGTTCTTTCTCCTGATCGCCTTGCAGGGAATCCTGCTGAACTTCGGGTCCCGCCGAGTGGCCGAACGGCTCGGCGTGGCGATGCAGGTGATCTTCGTCGTCGCTCTTCTCCAGCTGATCTTCTTCTTCCCGTACGTCCGCCGGCTTATCGACGGCGACGTCGGAGTCGTGGTCAACGATCCGTTCCTTCGATACGTTCCGTCGATCTGGTTTCTCGCGTTGTACGACGTCCTCGGCGGATCGCCGGCGGAAGGGACCTGGCCGGCCGCGCGGCTCGCCCTTTTCGCGTCGGGCGGAGCCATAACGGCAGCCCTGGGCCTGATGGCGGCAACCCACGCGAGGCTCCTGCGACTGGCGCTCGAGTCACAACCGATCGGACGCTCACGCCTGTGGACACTGGGCGGCTGGCGCTTTTCAGTCCGTTGGCTGCCGGGCAGGCCACAGGCACGAGCGATACGGCAGTTCACCATCCGGACGCTCGCGCGAAGCCGCACTCACCGCATGTTGCTGGCATTGTATGGAGGTGTCGCGCTCGCACTGGTTGTCTCCGGTTTCCTGCCATTGATCTTCATGCGCGGTCTGGCCGGCTTCGCGCAGCCCTCCGTGCCCGTGCTGTCGGCGCCGTTCGTCCTGATGTTCCTGCTGCTCGTCGGAATGCGCGCGTGCTTCGCCATCCCTGTCGAGCCCAAGGCCAACTGGGCCGTCCGGATGTCGGAGCCGGCTGAACGCACGGCGGCGGTGAATGGCGTCAGGGATGCAATGATCCTCGCCGTCGTCGTTCCTGTCGCTGCCGGCGCTGCGGCAACCGCGGCAGCGCTGTGGGGCGCCTGGCCAGGACTTGTCCACGGCGTCGTTAGCCTTGCGATGGGTTTGTTGCTGGTAGAAGTACTGCTGATTGCACTTCGGAAACTACCGTTCACCTGCACGTATTTTCCGGGTCTGGCCCGCGTACGAATGTTGTGGTGGGCATACCTGACTGCTTTCACGAACTTCAGCTTCACCACACCGCTCATCGAAACGATGATGATCGAGCAGCGGTCCGGCCTGGGAATATTCATCATCGTAACCGGTAGCGCCATCGTCGCTCTCGACATCTTCAGGAAACGGGCCGCCGGGAGCCTCGACGGGTTCACGTACAACGAGGAAGATCCCACCGCCATGTTTGCCGGCTTCGATCTGAGCGAAGGCCTCGCCGCAAACAGGGCTGTGCACAGTGCACAGTGCAACGTGCAAAGCGCAAAGTGAAGTGCGGCCCTCCGCACCGTGCACCCTGCGCACCCTGCACCTTGCACTTTGAACTCTGAACTCTGCACTAACTAGTATCATCTTGACACTACTGTCGTTTTGATACTACTTTCTGGGAACGATGCCACCCCGAATCTCGTCTGCTGAAATCGACGGTCACTTACCGCTCAAACCGCTCGTGTTTCAGGTCCTGCTCGCGCTGACCGACGCCAAGCGCCATGGCTGGAGCCTGGTCCGCGAAGTGCAGCAGCGTGGAGGTTTCTCCCGGATCATGCCCGGCAACTTCTACCGGACGCTGCGGACGATGCTGGCGGAGGGGTTGATCGCTGAGTCGACATCACGGGGCGATCAACGCGAAGAAGACGAGCGGCGCCGGTACTTCGAGTTGACCCGCCTGGGCGAAGCGGTCGCAGGCGCCGAGGCAGCCAGGCTCGAGGCGGCCGTGGTGGAAGCGCGCGCGAAGCGTCTGCTCGCGCGGTCACGAGGATGACGCTCTATCGCCTGCTGCTGCTCGCGTTCCCTCGCCGGGTCCGCCGTGAGTACGGCGAAGACATGGTCCGCATGTTCGAGGCACAGCTTCGGACCGCGCGAGTGACGGGGAACAGCCGCCTGCGGTTGTGGTGCTCTGCAGCAGCCGACGCAGTTTTCTACGGTCTCGCCGAACGATTCGGCGCGCCGAGCCACCGCCCACACATCGACGTTCGCCGGCGGGGACGCTGGAGGTCCGGGATGGATAGCGTGCGCCTCGATCTTCGTTACGCCATTCGGTTGTTTCGCGCCCAGCCCGGCACGACATTCATCGCCGTTTTGACGCTGGCTCTCGGAATCGGCGCGAACACCGCTATCTTCTCCGCCGTCGACGCGGTGTTGCTCCGGCCACTTCCCTACGAGGAACCGGATCGCCTCGTGATGGTCTGGGAGAAACGGCAGTCGGAAGGCGTGCTCGAGAACGTCGTCTCGCCCGCCGACTATCTCGACTGGGAAAAAATGAACACCGTGTTCGAATCGATCGCGGGGGTTCTGACGCTCACGGCAGATCTCACCGGTTCGGGCGAACCTGAACGGCTCGTCGGCGCGGGTGTGTCTCCTGCCTTCTTCGAGGTGCTGCGACTCAAACCGGTCGAAGGCCGCTTCTTCAGACAGGACGAAATCATCCCGGGACGCCACCGCGTCGTGGTCTTGTCCAACGGCCTCTGGCAACGGCGATTCGGTGGGGATCGTTCCGTGGTGGGCCGCAAGCTGCTCCTGAACGGTGTACCGCACGAGGTGGTGGGCGTCCTTCCATCGACGTTCGAATTTCCCGATCCAACGATCGAGGTCTGGGCGCCGCTGGCGCTGGCTGGTGGAACGACCCCGCCTAGCCGAACGCTCCATCAGCTCACTGTCTACGCACGGCTCAAGCCTGGCGTCGCCCTCGACCAGGCGCGGACCGAGATGGATCGCATCGGCGGAATCCTGTCGGCTGAATACCCGGACTCGAACCGCACCCACGGCGCCTGGGTGACGCCGCTCGACGAGCACCTTCGGGAACCGATCCGTGCAGGCCTGTTGCTGCTGTTTGCGTCGGTCGCGTTCGTTCTCCTCATCGCCTGCGTCAACGTCGCAAACCTGCTGCTCGCCCGCGCGGCTTCGCGTCGTCGCGAAGTCGCCGTAAGAGCCGCTCTGGGTGCGGGTAAAGGTCGACTCGCGGGTCAGAGCCTGACCGAGAGCGTCGTCCTGGGACTGCTTGGCGGTACGGCTGGATTGCTCGTCGCGTACTGGGGCATCGAGTTGCTGCGGCAGCTGGCGCCGAGCGACGTTGCCATCGTCGGCCTCGATCGCATGGGTCTCGATATGCGGATCCTGGCATTCTGCGCCGTTCTGTCGATTGGCACCGCGCTGCTGTTTGGCGTGCTCCCCGCCTGGCAGCTCGCGCATCAGGACGTCAACGAGGCCCTGAAGTTCGGGTCGCGTACTGCAGGTGGAGTGCGTCGCCGCCTACGCGTTGCGCTCGTGGTGTCGGAGATCGCGCTGGCCTCTCTCCTGCTGGCTGGGGCAGGGCTCACCTGGCGCAGCTTTCAAACTCTTTTGCGGGCGGAACCGGGCTTCA
>Ga0114129_10002976_pt1 | contig 23733 bp, 23 predicted proteins | sample RhiMetdeltSRZDD1_FD_80071 | JGI IMG/M metagenome (GOLD analysis project Ga0114129, IMG submission 80071) | Populus rhizosphere microbial communities from Tennessee, USA - Rhizosphere MetaG P. deltoides SRZDD1 (version 2) (version 2) | ecosystem: Host-associated > Plants > Roots > Rhizosphere >...
GAGCCGGGGTCAGAGCCGGGGTCAGAGCCGGGGTCAGAGCCGGGGTCAGAGCCGGGGTCAGAGCCGGGGTCAGAGCCGGGGTCGGAGTTCAACTCCGACCCCGTGCTAGGCTGGAAAACTCATGCTTCGTGCCGCTCTCATCGGCCTTCCCGCCAGCGGAAAGACGACCCTCTTCCAGCTCATGACCAGCGCACGAGAGGCCCCCCGGGGCAAGGGGGACGTGACCATCGGCATCTCGAAGGTGCCCGACACGCGGCTCGACGTGTTGACCGCGATGTACAACCCACGCAAGCGGGTCCCGGCAACCGTCGAGTTCACCGACGTGATCGGCCCGGCCAAAAGCGGGGCGCAGGCTCTCGTCGACGTCGCGGGCTACAGGAACGCCGATGCACTCGTCCATGTCGTCCGCGCCTTCCGTGACGCTGCAGTTCCTCACGCAGCCGCGTCGATCGATCCGGCGCGCGACGCGCAGGCGATGGAAGACGAGCTCATTCTCGCGGACCTCGGTGTCGCGGAGCGACGACTCGAACGCCTCGAGAAAGATCTGAAAAAGGGACGTTCGGCGGAACTCGAGAAAGAGCGCGAACTCGTCCAGCGATGCAGAGTCGCACTCGAGGAGGGCAAGCCGCTGCGTGCGCTCGCCCTCGGCGGCGCCGACGTGAAGATGCTTCGCGGTTTTCAGTTTCTCTCCGCCAAGCCGCTGCTGCTGGTGATGAATCTGGACGAGTCCGACGTCGCGGACGTGGGCGCGGATACGCAGCGCGCCGCGTCCACACTCGGCCTGACTGATTTTCTCGCGCACGCCGCAACCAAAGCGGTCGCGCTGTGCACGAAGATCGAGCTCGAGATCGCCCAACTCGAAGGCAGCGACGCCACTGCCTTCCTCGCGGACCTCGGACTGCACGAATCTGGTCTCGATCGCGTGATTCGTACCAGCTACGAGCTGCTTGGCTACATGTCGTTCTTCACGGTCGGCGAAGACGAATGCCGGGCCTGGTCCATCGCGCGCGGCACCGCCGCACAACTCGCGGCAGGCGAGATCCATAGCGACATCCAGCGAGGGTTCATTCGCGCCGAAGTCGTGACCTACGACGCACTCACTTCGCGCGGCTCGATGGCCGCGTGTCGCGAGCACGGCGAAGTTCGACTCGAAGGCAAGGAGTACGTCGTGGAAGACGGCGATATCGTCAATTTCCGGTTTGCGACGTAGGAGATTCGTGTAATGCAGAATTCAAAATGCAGAATGCAGACAATGAGACCGCGGCAACGTACTGTCTGCACTCTGAATCCTGCATTCTGCATTCCGGATTCCATCATCTGACTCCCATTCACATCGTCGTCGCCGAGACGCAAGTCTCGTCTGTCACAGGCGGGGCCGAGCTGCATGTTCGCGCGCTGGTCGACGTGCTGCGACGACGCGGGCACGATGTCGACCTGGTGGGTCTGCCCTTTCGAGCGCAACCCAAGGACGATCTCCTCGCGCAGGCCGCTCGGTGGCGACTCCTCGATCTCTCATCGAGCCATGGTCGGCCGATCGATCTCGTGATCGCCACGCGCTTTCCGACATATTTCGTGCGGCACCCGCGAAAAGTTGCGTGGGTCATTCATCAGCATCGAGCCGCGTACGAGCTGTGCGGCACGCCCTACAGCGACTTCGAACACACGGAAGCTGACGTCGGCCTTCGGAAACGACTCTTCGAGCTGGATGCGCGCATGCTCGCAGAGTGCCGGCACGTCTTCGCCAACTCGCGAAACACGGCACAGCGTCTCACGACGTTCAACGGCGTTGCCGCCGAAGGCTTGTACCATCCGCCACCGCTGGCCGATCGCCTCCGTCCGGGACCGTATGGCGACTACATCTTGGTCGTGGGCCGGCTCGAAACCGTGAAGCGGACCGAATTGGCCGTGACAGCACTCGCACACACGCCATCGTCCGCTCGCCTCGTCATCGCCGGTGACGGCTCTCAACGTGCCGCACTGGAAGCCACTGCCCGGCATCTCGGCGTGCAGAGTCGGGTCGTCTTTGTCGGCGCTGTCGCGGGCGACCAACTCGTCGATCTGTACGCGAACGCGCTCGGCGTCGTCTATGCTCCCTACGACGAGGACTACGGATACGTGACGCTCGAGGCCTTCCTCAGCGCGAAGCCGGTGATCACCGCCACTGACTCTGGCGGAACGCTCGAATTCGTGGTCGATGGCGAGAATGGCTTCGTCTGCGGTCCGGAGCCAGAGGCCGTCGGCGCGGCGATCGCGAGGCTGGCCAGCGACCGCTCACTCGCGGCGCGTCTCGGCACTGCCGGCCAATCGTGCGCCACACGGGTGACGTGGGACGGCGTCGTGGAGCGGCTCCTTGGCTGATCCCACGACCGTCTCCATCGTGATTCCCGCGCTCAACGAGGCCGCGGCGATCGGTGATGTCATCTCACGACTTCGAGCCGAGGCTGAGTGGCGCGAAATTCTCGTCGTCGATGACGGCTCGACTGACGGGACAGGTGCCCGAGCGTCAGACGCGGGAGCTGACGTCGTTCGACATCCCTATACAAAAGGGAACGGCGCGGCGGTGAAAACAGGCATCCGCCGAGCGAAGGGCGATTACGTCCTCATTGTCGATGCCGATGGACAGCACCAGCCGTCGGACGCTCGCCGTCTCGCCGACCGCCTCGGCGAATACGATCTCGTCGTCGGCGCGCGGACCTCGGCGACGCAGGCGACGATACCCCGTCGTATCGGCAATGCGACGCTCAACGCGCTCGCCAGCTATCTGACGGGACGCGCGATCCCTGATCTGACGTCGGGGCTCCGCGGCGCGCGACGCCAGTATTTGGTGGACTTCCTGCACCTGCTGCCCAACGGCTTCTCCACCCCGACCACCACGACACTGGCATTCCTCAGAGCCGGCTACAACGTGACGTTCGAGCGCGTGGTCGCGCGCGATCGTGTCGGCCACTCGAAGATTCGATTCGCGAGCGACGGCGCCACGTTCTTCCTGATCCTGTTGAAGGTGATCACGATCTTCAGCCCGCTGCGTGTCTTCGTGCCGGTGAGCGCCGCCGCATTCCTGACGGGTTCGCTGTACGGTGTCGTGAACTTCTGGCTGTACGGCCGCGTTCCCAACGGCGCGGTCATCCTGATTCTGTTTGCCGTGATCGTGTTCCTCGTGGGGCTCGTCTCGGAGCAAATCTCATCGCTTCGGTTCGACGGCCCGCCACGCTCGTAGAGACGATGCAGCCGGTTGTCATTGTCCCCACCTACGACGAGCGAGACAATCTGGCGGCGCTGATCACAGCGCTCCTGCGAATCGACGACCTCCGCATCCTCGTCGTCGATGACAACTCACCGGACGGGACCGGGCAGGAGGCCGAGCGTCTGGCGGCATCGAGCGGAGGGCGCCTCTCGGTTCTCCGTCGAACGGGCCCGCGTGGTCTCGGGCGTTCGTACATCGACGGCATGCATGCGGCGCTTCGCTCGGATGCCACGCACATCTGTCAGATGGATGCGGATTTCTCACACGATCCCGCGGAGCTGCCACGTCTGCTCGACGCGGCGACCACCGCGGATCTCGTGATCGGATCACGATACGTCCCGGGTGGGCAGCTTCGAAACTGGCCGACACATCGCGTCGCGCTCAGCACGTTCGCGAACTGGTACGTCCGGCGCATCACCCGACTCCCGGTCCACGACTGCACGAGTGGGTTCCGGTGCTGGGCGCGCGGGTTGCTCGCACGGCTTCCGCTCGATCGGATTCTCTCGGACGGCTACGCCTTTCAAGTGGAGATGGCGTGGGAAGCTCGCGCCGAGGGCGGCCGCATTGTCGAAGTGCCGATCACGTTCGTCGAGCGGCGGCAGGGCCAGTCAAAGCTGTCAGGCCGCGTGATCGTTGAATCCGTGCTCCTGCCCTGGCGTCTCGCGGCGCGGGGTTCACCCAGATGATACTTTCTGTCACGTGACGAAGCCGTCCATCACCGCGTTCTTCCCCTGCTACAACGACGCGAAGACCATCGGCGCCCTCGTGCTGCGCGCCGACGACGCGCTGCGCCAGTTGACCGACGATCACGAGATCATCGTGGTGAACGATGGATCGCGTGACGACAGCGCCGCCGTGTTGCAATCGCTCCTCTCGCGCGTGGAGCGGTTGCGCGTCGTGACGCACGAGACCAATCGCGGCTACGGCGCGGCGCTCCGCAGCGGGTTCGCGCACGCGACGAAAGACCTCGTCTTCTACACCGACGGCGACGGCCAGTACGATGTCGGCGAGATCGGGATTCTGCTCATGCTGCTCACCGACGATACGCACTTCGTGAACGGCATGAAGATGACGCGCCAGGATCCGGCGTACCGCGTGTTCGTCGGCAACCTGCACAAGTTCGTGACGCGGTGGATGTTCTGGCTGCCAATCATCGACGTGGACTGCGACTACCGGCTCATTCGGCGATCGATCCTCCAGACGATCACCCTTCACAGCAACAGCGGCTCGATCTGCGTCGAGCTGGTGAAGAAGGCGCAACGCGCAGGCGCGCAGTTCCGCGAAGTCTCGGTGCACCACTATGCGCGGCAATCCGGCGGATCGGAGTTTTTCACGCTGCAGCGCATCCTCCACACCTACACCGACCTCGCGATCATGTGGTTCGAGCTCATGATCGCCGCCAGGGATCGGAACGGACGCGTCTGATAGAATCCCCGCGTGAACAGTGCCGAGGCCGGCGCAGGCGACTTTCGCGCGTTCTATCGCGACCGCCGCGTGATGATTACCGGCGGACTCGGCTTCATTGGCAGCAACCTGGCCCACCAGCTTGCTTCGCTCGGCGCACGCGTGCTCCTCATCGACTCCCTGATCTCGGAGTACGGCGGCAATCTGTTCAACATCCACGGCATCGAGGATCAGGTCAGAGTCAACATTGCCGACATCCGCCAGCCGAGCACGATGAATTATCTCGTGCGGGATCTCAATGTGATCTTCAACGTGGCCGGGCAGGTCAGCCACATCGACAGCATGCAGGACCCGTACACGGATCTCGACATCAACTGCCGCAGTCAGCTCTCGCTGCTCGAGGCCTGCCGACGCTACAACCCGCGCGTGAAAGTGGTCTTCGCCAGCACGCGACAGGTGTATGGCCGGCCGGACTCATTGCCGGTGTCGGAGTCACATCTCGTGAGACCCACCGACGTCAACGGCATCAACAAGGCCGCCGGCGAGAACTACCATCTCGTGTACAACAACGTCTTCGGCGTGCGGGCGTGCTCACTGCGTCTCACGAACGTGTACGGTCCGCGGCAGCTTCTCAAACACAACCGCCAGGGCTTCATCGCGTGGTTCATTCGTCAGGTCATCGAAGATCGCGAAGTACAGCTGTTTGGCGATGGACGTCAACTCCGTGATTTCGTCTTCGTCGACGATGCCGCCGAGGCGTTTCTGCGCGCAGGCGCGACCGACAGATCCAACGGGCAGGTCTTCAACGTGGGCGGCGCTCAGCCCATCTCGCTGCGCGACCTCGTCGAGCTGCTGATTGAGATCGCCGGAACCGGTCGGTACCGCACGGTCGAATGGCCGCCAGAAAAGAAGGCGATCGATATCGGCGACTTTCACGCTGACTCGTCCCTCATCCGCCATACGCTCGGATGGACACCCGTCACGGCGCTCGCAGACGGGCTCCGGCGCACCATCGAGTTCTATCGCGCACACCTGCATCACTACGTGACGACCGCGTCGCACGTCGTCGCACTGTGAGCGGGCCCGCGTCGATCCCTTTCATCGATCTCCATCCCGGTGAGGACGACCAGGTCGTGCGCGAAGCGATCGATCGCGTCATCCGACGCGGCTGGTTCGTCCTCGGACCCGAGGTCGAGCACTTCGAGGCCGCGTTTGCTGCGGCCTGCGGCGGGCCATTCGCGATCGGCGTTGGCAGCGGCACCGATGCAATCTCCCTGTCTCTTCGAGCGCTCGGTATCGGACAGGGTGATGAGGTGATCGTGCCGGCGATGACTGCCGCGTTCACCGCGCTGGCCGTGATCGCGGCAGGCGCTCGACCGGTCTTCGCCGATGTCGACGCGGGCACGCTCACGCTGGATCCAGCCGCCTGTGCCGCCGCGGTCACTTCGCGGACGCGCGCACTCGTGCCTGTGCACCTCTACGGACAACCGTGCGACATGGAGCGTCTGCGGCGGGTCGCCGAGCGACACAATCTGGCCATCGTGGAGGACTGCTGCCAGGCGCATGGAGCGACCGAGAAAGGCGTCGCCATTGGCTCGCGCGCGAATGCGGCGGCATTCAGCTTCTATCCCACCAAAAACCTCGGAGGCATCGGCGATGGGGGCGCGGTGATCACGGCCGACGCATCGATCGCCGAACGGATTCGGCGTCTGAGAAACGGTGGCCAATCCGGACGCTACGAGCACATCGAGGCCGGAGTGAACAGCCGGCTCGACGAGCTGCAGGCCGCGGTCCTGCGGGCACGACTGCCCTTTCTCGCTGACTGGACCGCGCGCCGCCGCGCGTTGGCCGCGACGTATCGTCGTGAGCTTCCGACGTGGGTCAAGACAGTTGACGAACGCGATCCCGGACACGTGTACCATCTGTTTCCTGTACGCGTGCCAGATCGCGATCGTCTTCGAGCCCGTCTGACATCACGCGAGATCGAAACGCTGATTCACTATCCGGTCGCGGTGCCGCGGCAACCTGCGTTCGCCAACATGGGGCCGGCGGATTGTCCGGTGGCGGAGGCTGCCGCGAGCGAGCTGGTTTCGCTGCCGCTCTACCCACGACTCGCCGTCCACGACGCGGCGCGAGTCGCACACGAGATCGAGGGATTTCAGAAAGGTCGGCAGGCGTGAGGGCGCTCATCACTGGAGGCGCAGGCTTCATCGGCTCTCATCTCGCGGAACGTCTGTTGCGCGACGGCCACGAGGTCGCGGTGCTCGACGACCTCTCGACCGGCTCCATCGAGAACATCACGCATCTCAAGGGCGTGGCGGCTTTCTCTTACGTGATCGATTCAGTCACGAACGAGCCGCTCCTGGCGGAAATGGTCGATCGCAGCGACGTCATCTTCCATCTGGCCGCGGCCGTCGGCGTGAAGCTGATCGTCGAGCAGCCCGTGCACACGATCGAAACCAACGTCCATGGCACCGAGGTCGTGCTGAAGCACGCCAACAAGAAGAAGAAGCTGGTCGTCATCGCCTCGACGTCCGAGGTCTACGGCAAGAGCACGGACGTTCCATTCCGTGAGGGCGCCGAGCTCGTGCTTGGCGCCACGGTCAAGCATCGCTGGGCGTACGCCTGCAGCAAGCTGATCGACGAGTTCCTGGCGCTCGCGTACTGGAAAGAACGGAAGCTGCCGGTCATCATCGTGCGCTTCTTCAACACCGTCGGGCCACGCCAGACAGGCCAGTACGGAATGGTCCTTCCCACGTTCGTTCGACAGGCACTTGCCGGCCACCCCATCACGGTCTTCGGCGACGGCAAGCAAACGCGCAGTTTTACCTACGTCGGCGACGTGGTCGATGCGCTGATGAAGCTGACGAGCGAGCCGCGGGCGATCGGCGAGGTGTTCAATATCGGGAGCACCACTGAGGTCTCGATCGGCGAGCTCGCGGAGCGTGTGAAAGAGCTCGCGGGCAGCGAGTCACCCATTCACTTCGTGCCCTACGATGAGGCGTACGAAGCCGGCTTTGAGGACATGCCGAGGCGCGTCCCTGATATCTCCAAGATCAGGGGGCTGGTCGGCTATCAGCCCAAGCTCGAGCTGAATGACATCATCAAAACGGTGATCGAGCACATCCGCCAGAAATAACCCGAACCGGCCGATACTGTTAGCGACTCACGGGAGTCGTCGCTATACTATCGAGGACGAGGCTTTCTCCCATGAAAACTGTCTGTGCCGTCGCCTTCGTCGGTCTTCTGTTCGTCGAGTCCGGATCGGCATCCGGACAGGCGATCACACTCGAATTCAAGGACGGGCACGTGCGCCTGAATGCGCAAAACGTGCCGGTCAGCCAGATACTGGCAGAGTGGGCCAGGCGCGGCCGGACGACCATCGTCAACGGCGAGCGCATACCGGGACCACCGGTCACGCTCGAGCTCAACGACGTTCCCGAGCAACAGGCATTGGACGTCGTGCTCCGCAGTGCGAGCGGATATCTGGTGGGAGCGCGTGAAACGGCGCTTGCTGGCGCATCAGCGTACGATCGCATTCTGATTCTCCCGACGAGTGCGCGTCCGGCGAACTCGGCCGCGCTGCCGCCCACGCCCACGCCCGTCGCGCAGCAGATTCCGGACGATCTGGATGACAACGACAACGCGCCGCCCGCGCAGTTCCCTGGCGCGGTCGTGCCGCCCGGCGCCCGGGTGCAGCGGCCCATTGTCCAGGCCCCACCGAACAACCGGCCCATCGCGCCCCAGATCCCGCCGCCGATCGAGGCCGTCGAGGCGAATGAACCGGAGAACCGTCCGCCAACCGCCGCCCCGAACAACCCGTTCGGCGTCGCGCCCGGCACGTCGCGTCCCGGTGTCATCAATCCGACGCCAAGCCCTGTGCGTCCCCCGGAGCGGTAACGGCGCACGTCGTGCCTCTCGAGGAGCGCCATTGGGGCGTTCCGTTAGACGTCTTGAAGGCCAAAACTCCGTGCATTTGAATCAAGGTTCTCTAACGGCCTTCAAGACGTCTCCGCCCCGCCTGAGGCGGGGCAAAACAAACGCTGTGACTAGCGAGGCGGAGCCCCATTCGCGGATGCTCGCCGGTCTGAGGCGAAGCCTCGCTAGACATGCCTGAGATCGATCGCTTTCGACCCGAGGATCGCCGAGGCGTCGATATGTTGCATCGACGGATGCAGGGCGCGGATGCCGCCGAGGCCACGCGCTTCAAATGGGACTGGCAACATCGCCGCAATCCCCATAACGCGATGGGTCAGCCAGGCATCTGGGTTGCGCGTGAAGGGCCTACCATCGTCGGCCACTATCAGACTCTTCCCGTTCGACTGTCGCTGAAAGGCCTCGAGGTGGATGGCGCGTGGGGTACCGACGCGATGATCGCGCCCGAGCGCGATCGACAGGGGCTCGACGAAGCGTTGCTGCGCGTGTGGGATCGCAACAGCGGCGCCGTGATGGCGCTGGGGCTGTCGGGGCCGTCGCGGCAGGTGCTCACTCGTCTTCACTGGCCCGACTCGCACGTCGTTCCAGCGCTGGTCAAGCCGCTGACGCGGCGCGCGGTGCGTCTTCCGCATCTGCCGATGTCGTTCAACCGGTTGATGTCAGCGATCACGCACCCGGTGGTGCAGATCGTCTCGCGCTCGCGCCCGCTCCGCGCCGAGTGCGAGCCCATTCGCCGATTCGATCAGGCGTTCACGGCACTCTGGGAGCGGCTCGCGCCGAAATTCGATCTTGCGGTCCGGCGCGACTCGCCGTACTTGAACTGGCGGTACATCGAGCCGCCGCACGTGCGGTATTCCGTGGTGGCGTTGAAGCGACAGGGCACGTTGCACGGCTATGCGGTCTACCGTCACCGGCATGAGCCGCTCGGCCGCGTCACGCTGCTCGTCGACTTTCTCGTCGATCCAGACGATGTGTCGGGACTCAAGACGCTGCTGCGCTGGGTCGATCGGGCAGCGCGCGTCGAGGATTCCGACAAAGTGCGATGCTCGGTGATGCACGGCGTGTTTCGCCGCGGGCTGCGCCGCAACGGATACTTCAACGTCAAGTCGACGCTCGATGTATGTGTCAAGATCAACGCGGTCCAGGTGCCCAAAGGGTTTTACGATGACACCGACGGCTGGCACATCACGAGCGGCGACTCGGATCAGGACCACTAAATCATGACCCTCAGCGACAAAGTGAATGGCGAAATCACCGCGGCGATGAAGGCGAAGGATGCGCTGAAGCTCTCTGCGCTCCGGATGCTGAAAGCCGCGATCATGAACAAAGGCGTCGAGAAAGGACGCGACCTCCAGGACGCCGAGGTGCTGCAGGTGGTGTCGTCGCTCGTCAAGCAGCGACGCGATTCGATTGAGCAGTTCGCGAAGGCTGGCCGGACCGATCTTGTCGAGAAGGAGACCGGCGAGATCGCGGTGCTCGAAACGTATCTTCCACCCGCGGCGACTGAGGCCGAGATCGACGCAGCCGTCGCCGCGGCCATCGCCAAAACCGGCGCGTCCTCGGTCAAAGACATGGGCAAGGTGATGAAGGCCGTCATGCCGATGCTCGCCGGCAAGAACGCCGACGGCAAGGCGGTCAACGAGGCCGTCCGGCGCAAACTTGGCGCCTGATCCGATCTCGTCCTCCAGGCTGGCGCGATCCGCTGCATCGGCGGGCGCCGCCACGATCACGAGCCGCATCCTCGGCGTCGTTCGCGAGCAGGTGATCGCCGCGTACTTCGGCGCAGGAGTTGCGACCGACGCGTACAACGTCGCGTTCCGCATTCCCAATCTTCTCCGTGATCTCTTCGCTGAAGGCGCGATGAGCGCAGCCTTCGTTCCGACGTTCACGCGGTATCTCACGCTGTCCGGCAAGGACTCGGCCTGGCGACTCGGTAATCACGTCGTCAATGCCCTCATCGTTGTCACTGGCGTCGTGGTTGTCGTCGGCATCGTCTTCGCGGAGCCTCTCGTCCTGGCACTCGCGGCAGAAAAGTACACCGCCGAGCCCGCGAAGCTCGCGCTGACCGTACAGCTCGCTCGCCTCATGCTGCCGACGCTGACGCTGATCGCGGTGGCCGCGGCGTTCATGGGGATGTTGAACTCCCTGCATCACTACTTCATCCCCGCGCTGTCGCCGGCGATGTTCAACGTCCTGACCATCGTCTGTGCGTTTACGCTCGTCCCGGTGATGCCGGTCATCGGTCTTCAGCCGATTGTCGCCATCGCCATCGGAACACTGCTCGGGGGAGTCGCGCAGGTGGCGCTGCAGTGGCCGACACTGCGCAAGGAGGGTTTCCGGTATCGCGTGGATATCGATTGGCGTGATGAAGGCCTTCAGCGGATGCTGACGCTCATGGGACCGGGAGCGGTCGGCATGGCCGCCACGCAGGTCAACGTGTTCGTCAACACGCTGCTCGCAACCAGCACGGTCGTAGGTGCCGTCTCGTGGCTGAACTATGCCTTTCGCCTGATGTATTTGCCGATTGGGCTGTTTGGCGTCTCGATTGGCACCGCGACGTTGCCGGCTGTTTCCCGTCAAAGCACGGAGCGCGACTTCGTGGCCGTTCGCGAGACGGTCACGAGCGGCCTGTCGTTGATGCTGATGTTGAACATTCCGTCGATGGTTGGCTTGATTGTGCTCGCGCAGCCGATCGTGCGAGTGCTCTTTGAGCGCGGAGCATTCACCTCAGTCGACACTGCGGCAACGGCTGCGGCACTCCAGTTCTACGCAATCGGGCTCATCGGCTATTCGGTGGTACGCATCCTCTCCCCCGTGTTCTATGCCCTCGGGCGCAACCGGACGCCTGTCATCGTCAGCGTGATCGCGGTGATCGTGAACGCGGTGCTCAACATCCTGCTCGTGCGCGTGCTCAGCTATCGCGGCCTCGCGCTGGGGACGTCGATTGCCGCGCTCTTCAACGCGACCACGCTTCTGTATCTCCTTCGCGCGCATCTGCAGGGCTTGAACGAAGGGCGGTTGCTCGGCGCGATAGCGAGGATTAGTCTCGCGTCTGCGGCCATGGGTGCGACGGCGGTTGCCGCGCATGCGTGGCTCGCGACGTGGCTGGCGGGCCAGGCATTCCTGATCCAGGCTCTGCGACTCGGAGTCTCGATTGGACTGGCAGTCGTGGTGCTCGCAGCCGCGGCATGGCTGCTTCGAATCCGTGAGTTCAACGACGGCGTGGCGCTCGTCACTCGACGTCTTCGTCGGTCGTCTTGATGAGAGTGCGGCCTCTCGGCCTCCATCGCACCGTGCTGCTTCTGGCCAGCACGCACTTCGTCGTGGACGGCTACGGCAATATCCTCGCGCCGCTGCTCCCGCTGTTGATCACGAACCTCCATCTCTCGCTCGCGGCCGCCGGCACGCTGCAAATGTGTTTTCAGCTGGCGAACTCGGTTTCCCAGCTCGGCTTCGGACACCTCGCGGACAAGTGGCGACCGCGCGTGCTGCTCCTTGCGGGTCCTCTCGTGTGCGTTTCGGCCATCACGCTGATTGGCCTCGCGCCCAACCCTGTGACGCTGGCATTGGTGCTGATCCTCGGAGGCCTTGGCGGCGCTGCATTTCATCCGCCCGCGGCCGCGCTCGTGCATCGATATTCGGGGAACCAGCGAGGGCTCGCGATGTCGTTCCACATCACGAGCGGTACGCTGGGACAAGCGATTGCGCCGCTCGCGTTTGCCCCATTCGTCCAGACATTTGGGCTGTCGGCGACTCCGACGCTGATGGTCCCCGCACTCGCGGTGTTGTGCCTGGTGCTCCTGCCGCGAATGCCTTCGATCGAACGACTGCAAGACGGGCACGAGGCGGGAGGTCTGCGAGCGCTTCGGCCCTATGCGCGGCCGCTTTCACTGCTGTACTTCATCGTCGTCTTGCGCACGCTGACGGCCATGAGCTTTTCCACGTTCGTTCCAGTCATGCTGACACGGAGGGGATTGTCACTGGCGCAAGCCGGCACCGCCGTATCCGTTTACCTGTTTGCTGTCGGCCTCGGCGGGTTCTTTGGCGGTCCATCCGCTGACAGGTTCGGGGCGCGGCGCGTCATCATCTGGTCGCTTATCTCGTCTGTGCCGTTTCTCGCGCTGGCTCCGATGTTGTCGGGCTGGAGTTTTGTACCGGTATTGGCGCTCGGCGGTTTCCTGCTGCAGTCGACCTTGCCGGTCAATGTCACGTTGGGACAGACGCTGGCGCCGATCAGCGCAGCGACCGTGTCGTCATTGATGATGGGGTTCGCCTGGGGAATGGGCGGGCTCGCTGTGCCGTTTGTCGGAATGCTCGCGGACCGAATCGGCATCGATCGTACGTTGATGCTGATGTCAGCGGTGCCGCTCGTGGCCGCCGGACTGGCGCTGCCATTGCCGTCGATCGCTCCCGCGTCGATGACCACTCGCGCTAGAGGGATGACACCAACGTCGTGAGCGCGTACGGAGTGTCCGGCTTTTGTGCGTACGTAGTGTCCGGCTCTAGCCGGACCCACGGTGAGTCTAACCGTCGCCCGAGCCACGCAAGGGATGTTGCCGATCAGGCATCAATTGGCACAGACTGGGTGTGATGCGAGGACGCTTTCCAGGACCGCCGGGCGTTGCGTATTCGTTCGGCCCCGGCCCCGTAAGCCCGGCGATCAAGATCATCATGATCGTCAACGGAGTGGCGTTCGTCCTCACGTACTTCATGCCGAGCATGATCCAGACGTTCGGACTGCGACCGGCAGATCTCTTCCAGCGGTTCGCGGTCTGGCAGCTCGTCACCTACATGTTCATGCATGGCGGACCGAGCCACATCCTCTTCAACATGCTGATGCTCTACCTGATGGGTGTAGAGCTCGAGCGCATGTGGGGCACGCGGTTCTTCACGAAGTTCTACTTCACGTGCGGGATCGGTGCGGGCTTGACCCAGGTGTTCCTTGGCATCCTTCCGGTGCCGTTTGCCGATCAGTTCTATTACCCGGTGACCATCGGCGCATCGGGCGCGATCTACGGCGTGCTGCTCGCCTACGCGCTGTACTTTCCGACGCGCCAGATCCTCATGTTCTTCCTGTTCCCGGTGCAGGCGAAGTATTTCGTGATGATCCTGGGCGGCCTCGCACTGCTCTTTGCGACCGGCGGCGGTGGCGGCGTCGCGCACACCGCGCACCTGGGCGGCCTGCTCACCGGATATCTCTACCTCAAAGGCAAGCGCATCAATCTGTTTTCGGAAATTCAGTATCGCTATCTGAAATGGCGCATCAACCGGATGCGGCGCAAGTTCGATGTCTATTCAGGCGGTCGCCGGGATGATGTAGACCGCCACGTGCACTAATCCAAAGGGTCGATGCCGAGTCCCAATTACGGTTCGACATCCAGCCAATCTGCGCGAATAGGACTGAAGACGTCGAGCTCGAAGGTATCTTCGAGGGCCTCGGCCTGGTGCGGCGTACCCGACGGAATGTGCAGGACCTCTCCCTCCCGCACGATGACCTCTTCACCGTCGACCAGGAAACGCAGCGCGCCCTGCAGGACGTAGGTCATCTGCTCGCTCTCGTGCGAGTGCATCGGCACGAGCGCTCCGCGTTTCAGGTACGTCTGCGCGAGCATCTCGCGCGCACCCGTGACGATCTTCCGGGAGATCATCTCGGTCACCTTCTCGAGCGCAATTTCATCCCAACGATGGAGCGGCGCAGTCATTCTCAGACTCTGGGCTTCGGGTCTCGGCCTTGGGCACTGGTCTGCGGTCGAGAGACCGAAGACTGAAGACCAGGACCGCAGACTGGAGAGACCGAGAGGATAGTGTCATAATTTCGATCGATGAAGGGTTCGGGCCTGGCCAACGGCGCGGACACCCGCGCCCACGGAGCCAAGGCGCGCGGCCGAGATCACGAAGGGCTGACGCGCGACGAGCTGCTCGCCGCCTATCGCCTCATGCTCCTGTCGCGCAAGGTCGACGACAAGGAGATCGTCCTCAAGACACAAGGGAAAACCTACTTCCAGATCAGCGGAGCCGGCCACGAGGCGATCCTCGTCGCCGCAGGACTCCATCTCCATCCCGGCGAAGACTGGCTCTTCCCGTATTACCGCGATCGTGCGCTGTGCTTGACGATCGGCGTCACGCCGCTCGAGATGTTCCTCGCGGCTGTGGGATCGGTCGACGATCCAGCCAATAGCGGTCGCCAGATGCCGTCCCACTGGGGTCACCGCTCCTTCAACATGCCGTCGAAGAGCAGCTGCGTTGGCACGCAGTGTCTCCATGCCGTGGGAGCCGCGGAAGCCGGCACTATCTACGCTCGGGTTACGGCGATCGCAGGACGCGAGACGCGCTATCGGCCTGACGAGATTGTCTATGTGTCCATCGGCGAGGGCGGCACAAGCGAGGGCGAGTTCTGGGAATCGCTGAGCACCGCCTGCGCGCTCAAGCTTCCGGTCCTCTATCTCGTCGAAGACAACGGGTACGCCATCTCAGTACCCGTGGAAGTACAAACACCGGGCGGCGACATCTCACGTGTGGTCGAGCACTATCCGGGCTTGCGCGTGTTCCGCTGCGATGGAACCGACTTCCTCGCGAGCTACCGGACGATGCGGGAAGCGGCGGGACACGTACGTGAGCGCAAGGGTCCGGTATTGGTGCATGCCACGGTCATTCGGCCGTACTCGCACTCGCACACAGACGACGAGCGGCTCTACAAGACGACGGGAGAGCGTGAAGCTGAGGCGCGTCGCGATCCGTTGCGACGAATGCAGCAGTTCCTCAAGACCGAGGGCCTCGCCACCGAGCAAGACCTTGCCGAGATACTGGCTGCCATCGAGCGCGACGTGAACCAGGCGGCAGACGAGGCCCTACGGGCTAGCAAACCCGATCCAGCCACAGCCGCCGATTTCGTGTTCTCCCCAGACGTCGATCCCACATCCGCCGAGTTCTCGACAGAGCCGCAGCCCCAAGGAAAACCGGACACGATGGTGGCCGCCATCAACGCGACGCTGAAAGACGAGATGGCGCGTGACCCCCGCATCGTCGTCTTCGGAGAAGACGTCGCCGACGCGACTCGCGAGGAGGCACTGCCGCTCGTGCCCGGCAAGGGCGGGGTGTTCAAGGTCACGCATGGATTGCAACGTCTGTTCGGGAGCACGCGCGTCTTCAACTCGCCGCTGGCCGAGGCCAATATCATCGGCCGGGCGGTCGGCATGGCGCTCCGAGGGCTGAAGCCGGTTGTCGAGATTCAATTCTTCGACTACATCTGGCCGGCGTTCATGCAGATTCGGGATGAGCTGTCGATGATGCGGTATCGCTCGGGCAACCACTGGTCGTGCCCGGTCGTCATCCGCGTGCCGATCGGCGGCTACTTGCGGGGCGGAGCGCCGTACCACAGCCAGTCAGCCGTGGCGATCTTTGCGCACACTCCAGGGCTCCGCATCGTGCTGCCCTCGAACGCCCAGGACGCGGCCGGCCTCCTGCGCACGGCAATCCGGTCTGACGATCCGGTGCTCTTCTGCGAGCACAAGCATCTCTATCGGCAGACATACAACAAGGGCGTGTATCCCGGGCCCGACTACATGATCCCGTTTGGAAAGGCTGCTGTCCCTCGTGAGGGCACCGACATGGTCGTCTTCACATGGGGTGCGCTCGTCCAGCGTTCGCTGCTCGCGGCGCAGCAAGCCGAGCGCCACAACCTGAGCGTGGCGGTCGTCGACCTGCGTACGATCATTCCGTACGACTGGGAGACGATCGCTGCGTACACGAAGAAGACGAGCCGCGTGATCGTCGCGCACGAGGATCAGCTCACCGCCGGCTTCGGCGCCGAGATCGCGGCACGCATCTCCCAGGATCTCTTCGAGTATCTCGATGCGCCGGTCACACGTGTGGCGGCCCTGGATTGCCCGGTTGCGTACGCGCCGGCTCTCGAGGACGCGATTCTGCCTGGGTCAGCCGACGTCTTGAAGGCGATCAAGGCCCTTGCGGCGTACTAGCCTCGTCACCCTCGCGCTCTTCTCGCTTGCTGCCAGCCCCGCGCTGCGCACCGAAGTGCTGCGCTCGGTCGGCGGCCTTCCGCCGCACATCGTCGGGTCCTACGAGGAACCGCTCAACTTCCAACAGGCCTCGTCTGGCGCGTACTACGTGTTCGATCGACGCGGACACACGGTGCATCTGGTGGATGCCGGCAAGACCGTCTCACGCAAGCTGCTGGAAATCGGCCAGGAGAATGGACGCATCATCCAACCCACCGGCTTCGATCTCGCGGCTGACGGCCGCTTCGTCGTGGCCGACGTTCCGCGCGCGCAGCAGCGTGTGCAGACATTCGATCCCGATGGCAAGCTCCTGAGCGGATTCTTCCTGCCGGGCGAGCCGGCCGCTCGCGTCATCATTGGCAACCTGATGTTGAACGGCGCGGGGTCGGTGCAACACGCCGGAGAGTCGCTGCTCATCAGCCACCCAGAGAGCGGCGCGTTGTTCACCGAGTACTCGCCTGGTGGCTATGCCCGCCGCAGCATCGGGCGTTTGCGCGCGACCGGCTTCGAGGACGATCGAGACCTGCACACCGCCATGAACGCGGGATTGCCGCTCGTCGATCCAACCGGCGGGTTCTACTACGTCTTCATCACCGGCCGGCCGATGTTCCGGAAGTACACCGACGCCGGCGTGCTGCTGTTCGAGCGGCATATCGAGGGCCGCGAGCTCGATGACTATCTCGACGCGCAACCGACGCGATGGCCACGGCGGCGAGTGCAGGAACGCGAGGTCCCTTTCGTCATGCCCGCTGTGCGTGCGGCCGACGTGAGCGCAGACGGCGAGCTCTGGATTTCGCTGGCCGTGCCCTACACCTACGTCTATGGCCGCGACGGCGATAAGACCCGCACGGTTCAGTTCAGCGCCGCGGGAATCATCAGCCCGAACAGCCTGTCATTCGGCCGCAATGGACGACTCCTCGTGACGCCAGGGTGCTACGAATTCGATCCGCGCTGACCCGATGAGCCGCCTGTACGACGGCTGCCTGCGCGTGGCTGACTGGTGGCTGGCGCGATCACGCGTCGAGCTTCTCGCTGCGGGAGCGGTCCTCGTCCTGATCGTCGTGTCGATCAATCAATTCGTCTTGCGGGACTTTCCGAATTCCGGCGACGAGTACGTCTATCTGTACCAGGCACAGACGTTGTCCCACGGTCGCGTGTGGAATGACCCGCCGAACGAGCCGCAATCCTTCGCCTTCAATTACATCGTCTATTCCGGCAAACGGGCATTCGGCAGCTTTCCCGTCGGATGGCCACTCGTACTCGCGGGCGCATCGTGGGTGGTTCTCATGCTCTCGTTGAAAGCCCGGCTCGAATGCTGAGCGCAACGCACCTCACTCGCCGCTTCGATCACCGCATCGCCCTCGACGATGTATCGTTCGAGCTCGCCGCGGGAGAGATCTTCGCGCTGCTGGGCCCCAACGGCGCCGGCAAGACCACGACGCTCCGGATTCTGGCGGGGTTGATCGCACCGTCGTCTGGATCTGTTTACGTTGATGGTGAGCCGATGCGGGCGGACACGGCGTCGCACCTGCGTGCCCGCATCGGCTTCCTCACCGAAGCACCCGGACTGTGGGATCGCCTGACGGTCCGACAGAACCTGCTCGTCTACGCGCGACTGTACGAGCTTCCCTCGCCTCGAAAGGCCGTCGAGGAAGCGCTGGCGTTATTCGACATCTCGGACCGCGGCGACGATCGCGCCGCTCATCTGTCGAAGGGACTCAAGCAGCGAGTCGCCCTGGCCCGCTGCCTCCTGCACAACCCCCGCATCGTCATGCTCGATGAGCCGACGGCTGGACTCGATCCCGAGAGCGCTCGCGACGTGCGCGATCTGATCCTTCGACTGCGAGAACAGGGACGTACCGTGCTGCTCTGCACGCACAACCTCGACGAGGTGGAGCGCGTCGCCGATCGCGTCGCCGTGCTGCGTACGCGGCTCGTCGCCGTCGGAGCGCCTGACGCGCTGCGCGCGAGACTTTTTGCGCCGCGCGTACGCGTGGTCCTGACGCAGACCGCCGAGCCATATGCGGCGCGGCTGCGCAGCAGCGGCGTCACGCGCGTCACGGCACACGGAACGTCGTTGACCGTGGAGCTGAAGAACTCGTCGCTGACGACGCCAGATCTGGTCCGCACGCTTGTCGAAGCGGGCGCGTGCGTCGAATCGGTGATGCCCGAGGAGCCGCCGCTCGAGGACGTCTATCTGAAACTGTTGCACCCGGAGGGTGGCATTCAATGAGACGCACCATCGCGCTGCTCGGAAAGGAGCTCGCGGATCTTCGTCAGAACCTGGCGATTTTCGTGCCCTCGCTGATTGTCGTTGTGGTCTCGACGCTGATTCCCGTCATCGTGGCCGTCATCGTGCCCGCGGTGAGCGGTGAGCGGCTGTCGGATTCCAGCGATTTGGAAATCGCACTCGAGGTCTACAAACACGATCCGGCTGCGCGCGGGCTCGATCCCGAGGCCGCAATTCAGGCGTACGTCTTTCAGTATTTCCTGGTGATGCTGGTGCTCGGCCCGGTGACCAGCGCGATGGCGGTCGCCGCATCGAGCGTGATCGGAGAGAAGCAGGCGCGGACGCTCGAGCCCCTCCTCGCGACACCACTCACGACGTTCGAACTGCTCGCGGCAAAACTGCTCGGCGCGCTGCTTCCCGCCGTCGGCCTGTCGGTTATTGCATTCACGCTCTACATGGCGGTGATCGCTGCCGTTGCGGAGCCCGGTGTGTTCTGGCTCCTGCTCAGCGCCAGGTCGGTGGCCACTGTATTCCTTGTGGGGCCATTGGCGGGCATCGTCGCGCTGCAACTGGCTGTGTGTGTCTCGTCGCGCGTGAACGACGCCCGGGCGGCCCAACAACTTGGCGTGTTCGTCATCCTGCCTATTCCCGCGCTGCTCGTTGGCCAGCTTCTCGGCTTCGTTCGACTGACGGGCCCATTGATTCTGGTGATTTCATTGTTCCTGGTTGTCGCGAACGGTGTCCTGATGTGGATTGCGATCCGGCTGTTCGATCGGGAGACAATTCTCACGCGCTGGAAATGATGGCACATGAGCTCCCTCTCTGAGGTCGGCCGACTCGTGCGCGTGCTCGTCAAAGATCCGCGCGATGCTTTCGTGGATCAACAGACCATCGACCGTCAATGGGAGGCGCTTCGTTTCACTGAGCCGCCGGACTTGGAACGGGCAGCGGCGCAGCACGAACGTTTCGTTGAACTGCTCCAGGGGGCCGGCGCAGAGGTGAGCCTCCTCCCGCATGACGACGAGACCACGCTCGATTCGATCTACGTGCGAGACGCGTCCATCGTGTGCGAGAGAGGCGTGATTCTCTGCAGCATGGGGAAGCCCCAACGCGCGGGAGAACCCGCAGCCCAAGGGCGCGCCTTTCGCGACGCCGGCGTGCCGGCTACCGTGTGTGCCTCGATCGAGCCGCCAGGCCGCGCCGAGGGAGGCGATGTCATCTGGCTGGACGCGCGGACGTTCCTCGTCGGGCGCGGGTATCGGACCAACGCTGAAGGCATCAGACAGCTGCGAACCATCCTGGGACCTGGCGTGAGCGTCATCGACGTTCCCCTTCCGCATTGGCGAGGGGAACACGATGTGATGCACTTGATGTCGCTCATCAGCCCCGTCGATCACGACCTGGCTGTCGTCTATTCGCGGCTCCTGCCGGTCCCATTTCGCGAGTGGCTGATCGAGCGCGGCATTCACTTGATCGACGTGCCCGATGCAGAATTCGATACGATGGCGACCAACGTGCTCGCGCTGGCGCCGCGGCGATGCCTCGCGCTCGCCGGCAATCCACGCACGCGGGCGGCCCTCGAACGCGCAGGCGTCGACGTGATCGAGTACGAGGGCACCGAAATCAGTATGAAAGGAGCAGGCGGACCGACTTGCCTGACGCGGCCGTTGGAACGGTTGCCCTGAAGGCATGCGCGCTGGAACTTGCTCATGGCCGATACACGTCTCTCTCCGGTGCGGCCATCTGCGCTTCCGCTAGGAATTCCATTTCAGAGGAGATGACGCCATGCGTCTGGTGAGTTTGTTCCTGCTCTTTCTTGCTGCGAGCGTGACGGCGGCGTTGGCCCAGCAGCAAGGACCGAATCGAGACGGTGAGTCGCTCTACACGGAGCGCTGCGCCAAGTGTCACGAATCCGGGGTTCCGCGCGCGGTAAACCGCGACGCGCTCAACCGCCTGTCGCCAGATGTCATTCGCGCCGCCCTCACGACCGGCAGTATGCGCTCTCAGGGAGCCGAGCTGACGGCGATGCAGATAGAGGCCTTGGCCCGCATGCTGGGAAATACCGTCGCAACAGCGGCGCCGAGATCTACAGACAACGCCTGCACGGGAGACACGTCGGCTTCCTTTGTCACTCCGTTCGAACGACCCAATTGGAACGGGTGGGGCGGCAACCTCGCACAGCATCGGTTCCAGACGGCAGCCATGGCACAACTGCCTGCGAATCAAGTTCCGCGGCTGAAGCTGAAATGGGCTTTTGGATTCCCTGGTGTGAACCGCGCGTTTGCCCAGCCTACTGTCGTCGGTGGGCGCGTGTTCGTCGGTAGCGCAAGCAGCACCGTGTACTCGCTGAATGCGAACAACGGGTGCCAGTACTGGGCGTTCAAACCCGACGCACCCGTGCGCACGGCCATTACTATCGGGCGCGGCAGCGCACAAGGGAAATGGATCGCCTACTTCGGCGATCAGCGCGCGACAACGTACGCCGTGGACGCGCTGACCGGCGAGTTGCTGTGGAAACGCCTCGTCGACAATTTCCCCGGCGCCACAATGACCGGCGCGCCCACGCTGGCTGACGGCACGCTCTACGTGGTGACGTCCTCCGCCGAAGAAGTGATCGGTGCCAATCCAAAGTACGAATGCTGCAAGTTTCGCGGCAGCGTCTCTGCTCTCAACGCGGCAACAGGGGAAGTACGGTGGAAGAGCTTCACGATTCCTGAAGAGCCGCGGCCAGTTCGCAAGAACAAGCAGGGTGTTCAACTCTGGGGACCCTCGGGTGCAGGAGTCTGGTCTTCACCGGCGGTGGATCTCAAACGAGGTGTCGTCTACGTAACGACGGGGGACAGCTATTCGGATCCAGCGGCAAACACATCCGACGCGTTCGTCGCCTTCGATGTGAAGACTGGCAAGCTTCTGTGGTCCCGTCAGACGACGGCTGGCGACGCGTTTACGGTCGACTGCGGTTCTCCGGAAGCGGCGCGCACGAACTGTCCGGAGGCCAAGGGCCCTGACTTCGATTTCGGATCGTCGCCGATTCTGGTCGAGCTGCCGAACGGCCGCCGCGCGCTGATTGCCGGCCAGAAGTCGGGAGTTGTGCACGCCGTCGATCCGGATCGCGGCGGCGAAATCCTGTGGCAGACACGCGTGGGAAAGGGCACGGCGCTTGGGGGCGTTCAGTGGGGCTCGGCCTTTGACGGACGTCACGTGTATGTGGCTCTCTCGGACGTGCAGCCTGAAGCCGCGCCGCCGGGAACGCCAGGCGCGCAGCCGTCGTTCCTCGGGCCGGCGTTACGGCTGAATGCCCGGGCCGGCGGCGGGCTGTTCGCGCTCGACCCAGGAACAGGAAACATCATCTGGAACAAGCCGCATCCCGGTTGTGGCGATCGGCCGAATTGCAGCCCCGCACAATCAGCCGCGGTGACCGCGATTCCCGGCGTCGTCTTTTCTGGCGGACTCGACGGTCACCTCCGCGCGTACGCCAGTGATGACGGCAAGATCATCTGGGACGTCGACACCGCGCAGGCGTACAAGACTGTCAACGGTGTACCTGCCAACGGCGGTTCGCTAGACGGACCCGGCCCTGTCGTGGTGGGAGGCATGGTGTTCGTCAATTCTGGGTACGCGTTCGTCGGCGGCATGCCCGGCAATGTCTTGCTGGTGTTCTCCGTCGATGGGCGGTAGCGATGCGGGAGCACGCCAGCGTCGCGAGTTAGTGCCCGCATTTCTGGAGGTTCGGTCGCCATGGATACGGGCCTTCGTACGAGCTATCCTGTGTTCCGATTGACGAGATCTCGCCAGGGAGACAGTCGTGTCCGGCTTCAGCCGGACCAGGGAGACAGTCGTAGTGTCCGGCTTCAGCCGGACCGGGGGATTGCATGCCTGAAGAAAACACTTCGCCGCAGAGGGTCTCACGCCGTGAAGTGCTGAAGCGCGTGGGCATCGCGGGCGCTGCCGCTGCTGTTCCTGTCGAGGCGCTCGCACAGGCAGCTGCGCCACCAAGACGACCTCTCGAGAATCTGACCGAGGCCGAAGCGACCACACTGTACGCGATCGTCGCGCGTCTGATCCCGACCGATGCCAATGGGCCAGGCGCGACGGAAGCGGGGGCTATCCACTACATCGATCGCGCGCTCAGCGGCGCCCTTGCCTCCTTCCGCGACGCATACCGCGGAGGCCTGACCGCGGTGGATGCCTACGCCCGCACGTCCCGAGGCGCGCCGTTCGCCCAGTTGTCTACGCAGAACCAGGATGCGGTGTTGACCGACATTGAACGCAACGCGGCTTCCGGCTTTACTCAGGGATCGGCGGCGTTCTTCAACATCGTGCTCGGACACACCGTCCAAGGAACGTTCTGCGATCCCTTCTACGGCGGCAACGCACACTTCGTCGGATGGGATCTGATCGGCTATCCGGGCGTCCGCCTCGCCGCGACACCAAATGATCAGCGCATGGGGACTCCACCGGCAGCGACGCACATGTCGGCCTACGACTACGGCATGTTCGCGAAGAAGAAACCGGCGCGCGCGAGTCAATCGGTCCCTGACCATCCGCAGAACCACGGAGAGCCGCACAATGGCGGTTAACCTCAAAAAGACGAACGTCGTTGTTGTCGGCCTTGGAGCGGTCGGCGGCGTCGCAGTGCTGCCGTTGACACTCGCGGGAATCGACGTCATCGGCCTCGAGGCCGGCACCTGGCTGAGGCCCGACGACTTCGCGCCGGACGAGCTGCGAAACAACTTCCGCGGATGGCCACAGGCGATTCAGAAAGCCAACCGCGAGATCCCGACGCATCGTCCGAACGCGTCCGCACCCTATTCGCCGCGTCTGACGATTCACCCGATGATGAACGCCGTCGGAGGCACCTCGCTGCACTACTGGGCGCAGAGCTGGCGCTTGAGCCCCTGGGA
>Ga0114129_10002978_pt1 | contig 23730 bp, 19 predicted proteins | sample RhiMetdeltSRZDD1_FD_80071 | JGI IMG/M metagenome (GOLD analysis project Ga0114129, IMG submission 80071) | Populus rhizosphere microbial communities from Tennessee, USA - Rhizosphere MetaG P. deltoides SRZDD1 (version 2) (version 2) | ecosystem: Host-associated > Plants > Roots > Rhizosphere >...
CCCGTCCTGCGCTCGACGAGCCGCACCGCTTTCCTGCGGGGCGGGACATGCCGCCCCGCCGCCGTGGACGCGATCGGCGGCGTGGTCGCGGACGGCTCTTGCGCCTCGACGACGCTGTGACCCACGGCTGCGACGCTCGCGCCGACGACGACGAGCGCGGCGAGCGCGAGGCGCCTACGCCGTCTCATCTCCGAGAGCCGTCTGTCGCCTTCGCGGTAGCCACCGTGAGGACAGCATGCGCGAAGCGCCGGGCTCGCTGCGGGGAGAGCGCGCCGGCCGGCAGCTCGACTACGAACGCGGTCGCGGCCGGGTCTCGGTGGTTCTCCCAACCGACAACGCTGCCCGGCTCGCGTGGGAGGCGGGCGAGCCCCAGGCCGGTGAGCCTCGCGAAGCGGCGCTCGATCGCGACCTGTCCGCCGGACTCGTCGACGACGTCCTCGTGCTGGTGGAACCAGACGCTGACGAGCGGATCGATCCGAGCGATCAGGTGGGAGGCGGCGCGGCTCTCCGGCTCGGAGAGCGGCTTCGGGCCCGAGTAGAAGACGCCGCGAAGGCGCCGCCAGCCCCAGGGGAAGTTGCGGTTGAGGTCGACGCCGCGTGCGTTCCCGCGCGTCCGGGCGGCCACGCCGTCCGGATTGAGGACGGGGACGATCCAGAGATCGAGCTCGGAAGTCGGGGCGACGCGCGCGAGCACACTTGCGACGGCGATTCCCGCAGGCTCGTTTCCGTGGATGCAGCCCACGACGAGCGCGCGCTGCGTCGCGTCGAGATCGCCGGTCTCGACGGCGCGGATCGCGCGTCCGTCCACGGACGAGCCCAGATCGACGGTGCGATGCCCGAGCGGATCTGCCGGCGCGGCGAGGCCGCCCGCGGCGACGCAAAGCGCCAGCACCAGGCCGAGCGCGCCCGCCGCGCAGCCTCCTTGCAAGCGCATGCCGGCACGATCCTACTCGTGGGGAGTGTTGCGCTTGGGTTAAAGCGCAACACTCGGCGCGCCGCCCGCCGCTACCGTGATGGCGCCGTGATCGAGGCCCGAAACCTGACGAAGGACTACGGAAACAAGCGGGCCGTCGACGATCTCTCCTTCGAGGTCCGTCCCGGTGTGGTAACCGGCTTTCTCGGCCCGAACGGTTCCGGGAAGTCGACGACCATTCGCTTGATCCTCGGCCTCGACGCGCCGACCGGCGGCGACGTGACCGTCAACGGCAAGCATTACCGGGACCACCCTGCGCCGCTGCACGAAGTCGGCGCGCTGCTCGAAGCGCGTTCCGTGCACTCCGGGCGCTCGGCGTACAACCATCTCCTCTCGCTCGCGCAGACACATGGGATCCCGCGGCGGCGTGTCGACGAGCTGATCGACTTCGTCGGGCTGCACGATGTCGCGCGCAAGCGCGTCGGACAGTTCTCGCTCGGAATGGGCCAACGCCTGGGAATCGCAAGCGCATTGCTCGGCGACCCGTCGACGTTGATCCTCGACGAGCCGGTGAACGGCCTCGACCCCGAAGGGATCCACTGGATCCGCAACGTCTTGAAGAGCCTCGCGGAGGAGGGCAGAACCGTCTTCGTCTCGTCGCACCTGATGAGCGAGATGGCCCTCACTGCCGATCAGCTGATCGTCATCGGACGCGGACGTCTGATCGCAGACACGAGCGTCGACGAGTTCGTGCGCAGGGCGTCCGGAAAGCTCGTTCACGTCCGCTCCCCGCGCGCGGGCGAGCTGAGCGTCATCCTTGCGGCGCACGGCGTCACCATCAGGGAGGCCGATCAAAACGGACTGCTCGAGGTGAACGGCTTGACCGCTGCCGAGATCGGAGATGCGGCGAGCGAGCACGCGATCCCGGTCCATGAGTTGACGCCTCTGCAGGCGTCGCTCGAGGAGGCGTTCATGACGTTGACGCGCGACGAGATCGAGTTCAAGCCGCTCGTCGACGTTGCGGAGAAGGACGAGGTGGCAGCGTGAGCAGCGCCGCCGCACCGACGCCGATACCGCGGCTTCCCCACACCGGTCGCGTGACGCAATGGCGCGTTTTCAGGTCGGAGTGGACGAAGCTGCGCTCGGTTCGGTCCACCCGATGGTCGTTGCTTGCGGCCGTCGCCTTCACGATCGGAATCGCGGCGCTCGCCTGCGCGGTGGTGTCGCACCACTGGGCGCATCTGAGCCCGCAGGACCGGCGCGACTTCCACCCGCTCGAGCCGAATCTCGCCGGCGTCCAGCTCGCGCAGCTCGCGCTCGGCGTGCTCGGCGTGCTCGTCATCACCGCCGAGTACTCGACCGGGATGATCCGAGCCTCGATGACCGCCGTTCCGCGGCGGCTGCCGGTGCTGTGGGGCAAGGCCGTCGTCTACGGCCTGGTCACCCTCGCGCTGACGATTCCGTCCGTGCTGATCGCCTTCGTGATCGGCGAGTCGATCTTCTCCGGACGCCACATCGACGTCGGGCTCACCGATCCGCACGTGGCGCGGGCGGTGATCGGCGCAGCGCTCTACCTGACGGTCGTCGGCCTCTTCGGGCTCGGGCTCGGCGCGATCGTACGCAACACCGCCGGAGGCATCGCAACGTTCGCGGGGCTCATGTTCGTGCTGCCGCCGCTGATGAACGTGCTCCCGACGAGCTGGAACAACGCCGCTTCGCCCTATCTGCCGCTTCAGGCCGGCGAGGCCATCATGTCGACGACGCCCGGGAACCATCTGGCACCGTGGACCGGCCTCGGCGTGCTGTGCGGTTACACCGCGCTCGCGTTCGCACTGGCCGCGGTTCTACTCGTCCGCCGCGACACCTGAGCCCGGCTTCACCGCCCGGCCTAGGCGCCGCAGGCGCGACCCGAGCGCTCGGTCGAGAGACGGCGCTTCAGCAGCGCCGCGGTCTCGGTCGGCGTCGTTGTCTACGGTGCGCGACGTCTTCGCGGTCCACACGTCGACGTGCAATGCCTCTATCTCCTCGATCAGCAGGAGGATGGCCTTCCCCGTTGCGCGTAGCTCCTGGTTCTCAGCTCCGGCGAGGCCGTTTCCCCAGCGCCGCAGCTGATCCAGCTTGTCTTCGTCAAGGCGACTGGTCAGAAGTCTCTCCCCCCGGTTGAGACCGCGATCATATTCGGCGCCGGAGGACCCGACTGCCCGATCGCGAAGAAAAGAAGCTCCAATCGTGGGGGTCGGAACGATGGAAACGCCTGGCTGCAACAGTCTGTGGGACCTGCTCCGCGCCGATTCCGGCGAGGCCGAACGCGCGCGGCGGCGTCTCGGCGTCGGTCTCGCTCTCGCCATCCTGCTCAGCGGCCTCCTCACTGCGGTCGGGCTCGCAATCGTCGTCCTCGGCATGTCCCTCTTCGTCCTCCTCCTCCTGGCGGCGATCGCCGCCGCTCGCGCACTCAGCCGCAACTGCAGCCGGCTGCAGCAGTCCGCACACGGCTTCGTGACGTCGCTCATTCGGACGTCCGCGCGCCAGAGTCGTAACTTCGCGGCGCTGCTGCGTACACGTGGTTCGAGCCTCGTGCGCACCTCCGTCGCCAGCACGTCGCACCTCCTCACCGCCGTCGAGGGCTGGATCGCGCGAAGCCTTGAGCAGAGCCGGCGCGCGCGAGCGTCTCTGCAGGTGAGACAGATCGATGTTCAGCGCGAGGCTCTCCGCCTGAATTCGGCTGGAACCAAACAGCGGCGCAGCGGTTCGCCTGCAGCGGCGATCGAGCTGCACACCCGCGCCCTGGAGCTCCTGCGTGGGACGCACGACCTCCGTGCCGTCGCGCTGACTCAGAACAACCTCGCGCTCGCCCTGAGCCATGTCGGCGACGATCGAGCTGCGACAGCACTCTTCGAGGAGGCCGCCGCGACCGCGCGTCAGCTAGGCGACCGTGAGCACGAAGGACGGATCATGGCGAACCTCGCACTCGCGCACCGTCGGCATGGGCGTTTGGAGCAATACGAAGACAGTCTTCGGATCGCTCTGACGAAGCTTCGTCGCGACTCGACCGCGTACAAGCGCGTCGAGGCGGAGCTCAGCGGCGGGACGTGACGCTCGTGCGCGCGTCGCCGGAACACGGTTTTCAGGTCTAGGCCATTCGGACGGCGTTGTTGGGCCGTACGGCCCATTGACCTTTTCCCCCGCAACACGCATCCTTGCGTGGAAGCGCCTTTCTGCGTGCGGCCATTTCGCAGTCAGGTGCGTGTGCTGGGAGAGCAGATTGCTGGGAGGTTGGGGAGCTTGAGCTATTCCCTACGGGGGGAGCGAGACCGCGCTGCAAAGGCGCGCCGGAACCGCACGCGCTTTGCGCGTGCGGTTTGTCTCTTCGTTCTCCTGGTCTTTTGGATGGTCCCGGCCGCGACTGAGGCCGCCGGCACGGCCGACGAAGTTCACTACACGTTCACCGGCCCGACGTCCGTGTCATTCGACTGGCGAGGCACGGCCACCGACATTCGGTACGGCCTGACCACGAGCTACAGCGATACGGTCACGGCGCATGCGCCGACGCCGGCACCCTTCTCCTCGGCGGGGCCGTATCAGCAAGCCGATCTCACCGGCCTCAGCCCCGGCACCACCTACCACTACTCGATCGGCGGCGGCGCCGACTTCACGTTCGCGACCGCGCCGACGGGGAACTTCCGCTTCGACGTCATCGCCGACGTCGGGAGCTCGAAGGACTTCGCAAACGTTGCCGCCACGCAGAGTCAAATCGCCGGCGATAGCCCCGCCTTCGTGCTCATGGACGGCGACCTCACGTATGCGAACCCACTCGGGCAGGCGTCGGTCGATCAGCACTTCAACGACGTCATGGCCTGGAGCCAGCAGGCGGCCTACATGCCGGCGTGGGGCAACCACGAGTGGGAGAACCCGAGCTTCGACGACCTGCGCAACTACAAGGGCCGCATCCAGCTGCCCAACGCGCAGACGTCGTCGACCGCGCCGAGCCAGGGCTGCTGCGGCGACGACTGGGGCTGGTTCGACGCCGGCGGAGTCCGCTTCATCTCGTATCCCGAGCCGTACACCAGCAATACGTGGACGCAGTGGCAGACGGCTGCGGGTCCGATCTTCGCGGCCGCGCAGGCCGACCCCTCGATCCATTTCATCGTCACGTACGGCCACCGCCCTGCGTACTCGACCGGCATCCACCCGGGGGAGACGGGGCTCGCCGGAGTCCTGAACGGATTCGGCGACACGTACTCGAAGTACCTCCTGAATTTGAACGGCCACTCGCACGACTACGAGCGGTTCGAGCCGATCCACGGCGTGACACACATCACGGCTGCCGGCGGTGGTTCGAGCCTCGAGACTCCGTGGTCGGGTGTGGACTCCCGGACCGTGTTCCGCGCCATGCACCTCGAGCACGTTCGCGTCGACGTGTCGGCTACGGGCATGCGAGTCGAAGCAGTGTGCGGGCCGCCGACGAGCCGGGACGACATCACTTGCGTGCAGGGGTCCGTTCTCGATTCGTACACCATTGGCGTCAACCCGCCGCCACCGCCGCCCGTATCGCCGATCCTCTATGTCGCCAAGGGGAACGCCAGCTGTACTGACGCCGGCACGGGGACGGCCACGCAACCGTTCTGCTCGATCAAGCCGGCGGCCTCGAGGGTCGTCGGCGGGCAGACGGTGCTCGTCAGCTCGGGCACCTACAACGAAGGTGTCACGCTCTCGAGCTCCGGCACCGCTAACGCACCGATCACCTTCGCTGCAGCGCCGGGGGCGAACCCGATCGTCAACGGCGGCAACGGAGCCTCCTCGAACGGGTTCTACGTGAGCGGGAAGTCATACGTCACGATCCAGGGCTTCACCGTCACGGGAACGGGCGGCGACGGGATCGTCGTCAAGAACTCGACCAACATCGCTGTCCGGAGCAACCACGTTCTCAACTGCGGCCAGGCGGCGTCAGGGAAGACCGCCAAGGGGATCCGCCTGGACGGCGCCACCAACTCGATCGTCGCCTCGAACACGGTCGACCACAACACGGACTACGGCATCTATCTGGTCAACGCGAGCAACAACAACCAGGTCATCTCGAACATCAGCTTCCAGAACGCGCGCGTGATCGACCGCGCCGGCTCGGGAATTCGCGTCTACGGCTCGACGAACAACACGGTCGCCGACAACGTCTCGCACGACAACGAGGACTCCGGCATCGAGTTCTTCGGTGCAGCGAACAACAACCTCGTTCTCGACAACGTGGTTTACGGTAACGGCGACCACGGCATCGACGACAACGCGTCGACGGGACAGCGACTGATCGGAAACACGGCGTACAAGAACGTGACGGCCGGGCTGAATCTCGAGGGCGGGTCGACCGGAGGGACGATCGCCAACAACATCAGCGTCGACAACGGCATCGCGAGCCCGCGCACGCGCAGCGACATACGTGTGGACTCCGCCTCGGTCTCCGGGACGACGATGGACTACAACGTCGTCTACCTCAGCACGCCGGACGTGATGTACATCTGGAACTCGGTCAACTACACCTCGCTTGCCGCGCTCAAGTCGGCCACGAGTCAAGAGGCACGCGGGGTTCAAGGGAACCCGCGCTTCCGCAACGCCGCCGCCGGCGACTTCCACGTCACCGCCGGGTCCCCGGCGATCGATTCGGCGAACTCAGCCGCTAGCGGGCAGGGCAGCACCGACGCGGACGGGACCGAGCGCGAGGACGATCCTGCGACGCCCAACACAGGCGCGGGGCCACGGGCGTTCGACGATCGCGGAGCCTATGAGTTCGAGGGCGTCGCGCTCGACCACATCGTGATCAGCCCTGCGACGGCGTCGATCGCGGCCGGCGCCTCGCAGACGTACACGGTCCAGGCTTTCGACACGGCCGGCAGCTCGTACGATGCGACTGCATCGACGACGTTCGCGATCGCCCCGGACGGCTCGTGCAACGGCAACGTCTGCACCGCTACCAAGACGGGGCCGCATTCCGTCACCGCGAACGACCAGGGCGTCATGAGCGCTGCCTCGCTCAGCGTCGCGGCCGGACCACTCGACCACCTCGTTCTCAGCCCGAGCTCGGCGACGATCTCTGCCGGCTCGGCGCAGGCGTATACCGCCGACGGGCGTGACCAGTACGACAACTCGCTCGGGGACGTGACCTCGACGACGACGTTCTCGATCGCTCCGAACGGATCGTGCACCGGCGCGTCGTGCACGGCCTCGACCGCCGGGGCCCACACCGTCACCGGAACGAAGACCGGCAAGACCGGCAGTGCGTCCCTCCAGGTCTCCGCGGGGACGATCGATCACATCGTCATCAGCCCGGCGACCGCGACGATTCCCGCCGGCGGCTCGCAGGGCTACACGGCGCAGGCTTTCGACGCGGCCGGAAACCCGACGGCGGACGTGACCGCGTTCACGACGTTCTCGATTTCCCCGAACGGAAGCTGCCTCGGCGCGACGTGCACAGCCACGACTGCCGGCGTGCACGCCGTGACGGGCAACGACAGCGGCAAGACGAGCACGGCGACGCTGACGGTGAACGCCGGGCCGCTCGATCACCTCGCGCTCACCCCGGCGTCGGCATCGATCGCCGCCGGCGCCTCCCAGGCCTATTCAGCAGACGGACGCGACTCGTACGACAACTCACTCGGCGACGTGACCGCGTCGACGACGTTCTCGATCGGGCCGAACGGATCCTGCACAGGCGCGTCGTGCACTGCGACTGCGCCGGGCGCTCACACCGTGAGTGCGACGAGCAGCGGCAAGACCGGCACCGCCTCGCTCACGGTCACAGCCGGAGCGCTCGATCACCTGGTCGTATCGCCGTCCACCGCGACGATCACCGCAGGCGGGTCGCAGACGTACACGGCCGAGGGCTTCGACGCCTCGAACAACTCGCTCGGCGACGTGACCGCGTCCACGACGTTCTCGATCGGCCCGGACGGGTCGTGCACCGGCGCGGCGTGTACCGCGTCCGTCGCTGGAGCCCACACGGTGACCGGCACGAAGAGCGGGAAGAGCGGCACCGCCTCGTTGCAGGTGAACCCGGCCGTCGTCGATCACATCGTGATCAGCCCCGCAACCGCGACCGTTGCTGCGGGCAGCGCGCGGACGTACACCGCGGAGGGCTTCGACGCGGCGAACAACTCGCTCGGCGACGTGACCGCGTTCACGACCTTCTCGATCTCCCCGGACGGCGGCTGCATCGGCGCCTCGTGCACGGCGAACGCGGCAGGACCGCACACGATCACCGGGAACGACAACGGGAAGATCGATTCGGCCGCGCTGAGCGTGACTGCGGGGGCTCTCGATCATCTCGCGCTGTCACCGGCTTCGGCGAGTGTCACGGCCGGCGGCAGCCAGGCTTACACCGCCGAGGGTCGCGACTCGTACGACAACTCGCTCGGCGACGTGACCGGGACGACGACCTTCTCGATCGGGCCTGACGGCTCGTGCACAGGGGCGAGCTGCACCGCCTCGACGGCTGGAGCGCACACCGTGACCGGAACGAACGGCGGCAAGACAGGAACCGCCTCGCTGCAGGTGAACGCGCTTGTGGTCGACCACATCGTCCTCAGCCCGGCGAGCGCCACGATCGGCGCCGGCGGCTCGCAGGCCTACACCGCGGAGGCATTCGACGCCGCGAACAATTCGCTCGGGGACGTCACCTCGAGCACGACGTTCACGATCGCTCCGGACGGCTCGTGCACCGGCGCGAGTTGCACCGCCACGACCGTCGGCAGCCACACGGTCACGGGGAACAACGCCGGCAAGACGAGCACGGCCTCCCTGGCCGTGACGGCCGGCGCGCTCGACCACCTCGTCCTCTCGCCCGCGTCCGGGTCGATCAACGCCGGCGGCTCGCAGGCGTACACGGCCGAGGGCCGCGACTCCCACGACAACTCGCTGGGCGACGTGACGACAACGACGACCTTCTCGATCGCACCCGACGGCTCGTGCACCGGCGCGAGTTGCACCGCCTCGACGGCCGGCGCGCACACCGTGACCGCGACGAACGCCGGCAAGACGGGAACGGCGTCGCTCCAGGTCACCGCGAGCGCGACCCTCGACCACATCGTGATCAGCCCTTCCAGCGCGACGATCCCCGCCGGCGGCACGCGGACGTATACGGCACAGGGCTTCGACGCCGCGAACAACTCGCTCGGCGACGTCACGTCGAATACGACCTTCTCGATCACTCCGAACGGTTCCTGCACAGGGGACACCTGCACCGCGACAGCGGCGGGCGCGCACACGGTGACGGGCACCGATGCCGGCAAGACGAGCACTTCCTCGCTGACGGTGAACGCGGGCCCGCTCGACCACCTGGCCCTGTCGCCCGCGTCGAGCACGATCGCGTCGAACGGCTCGCAGGCCTACACCGCGCAGGGCCGCGACTCCTACGACAACAATCTCGGCGACCTGACCGGTTCGACGACGTTCACGATCGCGCCGAACGGCTCCTGCACGAGTGCGACGTGTACCGCCTCGACTTCGGGTGCCCATACCGTCACCGGCACGAGCGGGGGCAAGACGGGCACCGCGTCGCTGCAGGTCGGAGCCGGGGCTCTCGATCACATCGTGATCAGCCCGGCGACTGCGTCGATCAGTGCGGGCGGGTCGCAGGCCTACACGGCACAAGGCTTCGACGGCTCGAACAACTCCCTCGGCGACGTCACGGCCTTCACGACCTTCTCGATTGCGCCTGAAGGCCTGTGCACCGGCGCCGTCTGCACCGCCAACGCCGGCGGCGCCCACACGGTCACCGGAAACGACGGCGGGAAGACGAGCACGGCCTCGCTCGCCGTCAGCTACGTCAAGAACCCAGGGTTCGAGACCGATCTCTCGGGCTGGAACACGTCGGGCTCCGGCACGGGCGTGACGCTGACCCGCGTGACGGGCGGCCACAGCGGCTCGTGGGCGGCTCTGCTGACCAACGGCAGCACCTCGGCCACGACGTGCGCGATCAACGACTCGCCCGACTGGGTGAAGCCGACCGTTGCGGGCACGTACACGGGTAGGGTCTGGGCGCGGGCGGACACCGTGGGCAAGCCGCTCAAGCTCCGGTTCCGCGAGTACTCGATCAGCTCCGGCACGCTACTCGGAACGACGACGAACCAGATCACCCTGTCGACGTCGTGGCAACAGGTGAGCGTGAGCTACACGGTCACGACGCCGGGCTCGAGCTCCCTCGACTTCAACGCGTACCTGTCGAGCGCGGATGCTCCGCCCGGGACGTGCTTCTACGCGGACGATGTGTCCGTCACCGTGCCGTAGACGTCGAGCTTCGCGCTTCGGGGCGCGCCTCGGCTAGTACCACCGTCCCCTGACGAAGCCGCCAAAGGCGATGAGCCCGATCAGAACGATGATGAGCCCCAACCAGAGGCTCCAGATGAGCGCGACGATGATCCCGATGATGACGAGGATCCCGCCCAGGCTGATTCCGCCGATCCCTCCACGCCGACCGCGATCAACTGCCACAACGTCCCCTTTCGCCGGTGCCGCAGGCCAGGCAGGTTGTTACCCGGCCGGCCCTTCGCAAACGCGCCCGTTCGACCGCCGGTAGGGTCGACGGACATGGCGCAGGCAATCGCCGTCCTGCGAAACGGCGTTGCGATCGCCGATCCGCTCGGCGTCGCGCTCGGCTTCCTCGACGCCTACTCGCAGTACGAGGCGATCGAGGCCTCCCCGATGTCGTTCGCCGAGCCCGACCTCAGGCTCGCGAACCGCGGGGGAGCTCGGATCTCGGCGGCGCAGATCGCGGCGATCCTCGAACGACGCCGCGCCATCGAGCGAGCGCTCCGCAGCATCGCTCCCGACAGCTCGCTCGCCGGGCCTGTGAGCGCGGTGCCGTGGCTGCAGCTGGGACGGCTGTTCGAAACCTTCGCGGACATCCGAGGCGTCGGCATTTCCAAGATGACGAAGGCGCTGTATCCAAAGCGCCCGGCGCTGATCCCCATGCTCGACAGCGTCGTCCAGGCGTATCTGGAGGAAGACGACCTAGAGCCCCGTGCTCCATTCGGCGAGCGCGCGCTCGGGCTCGTTCGGGCCTACAAGCGCGATCTCGACCGCAACCGAGCGGCGCTGCGAACGGTCCGGCGCGACCTCGCGCGACGCGGTCACGGGCTCAGCGAGGTGCGAATCCTCGACCTGCTGATCTGGTCGATCGAGGCCGAGGCCTGAACCGAAGCGGCGGAGTCACGACGCACGTCAGCCGGTCCGCACGGTGTGGCGCCCGAATGCGTTGAGGGCCGTGACGACTCCGTCGCCGTCGCGCACGAAGAACCCCGTGCTGCCACGATACGGCGGCGTCGTGCAGATGATGCGCTCGCCGTCGCCCGCACAAAAGAGAAACGGTATCGGCGGCTCCTGCTCCGGATCGATCTCCAGTTCCGCCAGCACTTCGGGACGGTCGACGACCTCGAGTGTGATGCCCTCCCCGTTGGGCGCGACGGTGACGACGTTCGCGACCGTCTCATACCGGCCGACGAAGGGGCCGACCTCCTCGGCCGAGCGCGAAACGGTGGCGGGCTCGGGAATGGGAGAGCCCAGGAGTGTCTCCCAGGCCCAGCGCATGACTCGCTCGTTGAAGGCCGATCCGACCGGCGCGCAGTTCGTACACGAGACCAGCGCGAAGCTCCTTTCGGGAACGGTCTTGAACAGCGACAGCTGACCCGGCATCGCGCCGCCGTGGCCTACTACCCGGAGGCCCCCGACGTCGTCCAAGAGCCACGAAAGGCCGACGGCATCGCCCGACGACCAGCCGGGAGCATGCGCCGTCGGCTCACGCATGCGGAGGGCGACCTCGGTCGCAAGGACGGATGGCTCGCCCTCGAGGTGGAAGCGCGCCCACGTGATCAGGTCGCGCGTCGTCGTCGCGAGCCCCCCTTCAGGATTCGCGCCGCGCGGTATGCCGAGGGGGAGCACGGTCGTGCCGCCGTCCTGAAGCCGCTGATGGCCGACGGCGAATCGCCGCGTCATCATCTGCCGAGAGAGGAACACGGTGTTCTCCAGACCGAGCGGGTCGAGCAGCAGCGTGCGAACCGCGACCTCGTAGGGCTTCCCGGTGACTGTCTCGACGAGCCGTCCTGCGATTGCGAACGCCGCGTTGTTGTACGAGACGGCCTCACCGGGCCGCACGAGCTGGCGCAGCCCGGCCATCGCAGCGACGTAACGCTCGAGCGCGTCGTCGCCTTCGCCCGTGTTCTTGAAGAAGTCGCCGTCCCAGCCCGCCGTGTGGTTCAGCAGCTGCAAGACCGTCACGCTGCTCGCGGCCTTCTCGTCCTCCACGCGGAACCCGGGCAGGTACGTGCGGACCGGCGCGGCGAGGTCGACCAGGCCCTGCTCGACGAGCTGCATGACCGCAGTGGCCGTGAACGTCTTCGTGGTCGAACCGCAGAGAAAGAGCGTCCGCTCGTCCACCGGCAGCGGGTTGTCGATGCTCGTCACGCCGTGGAACGCATGCTCTTCCCGTCCCTCGTAGAGCAATCCGACCGCCACGCCCGGGATCTGCAGCTCCTCCGCGAGCGTCGAGACAACGTTACGCAGGGCCTGCACGAGCCGACCCTACAGCGTGAGCCTCGGCTCCCTCTGAAGAGCGGCGGCGAAAGCATTGGATCCCACCATCCGGGACTGCCGGCGAGTTGTTCGCACCGTTGACCGAGCTCCACTCTGGTGGGCAGGGGCTCAGCGCACGAGGATCGCTCGGCTCGGCGCGCCGTCGGAGCCTTCGAGACGGAGCGGGAGACAGACCAGCTGGTACGCGCCAGGGTCGGCCGCGCGGAGGTCGAGACCTTCGAGGGCCACGACACCGGCGCCGAGGAGCTCTCGGTGGGCCTCGGCGTCGCCGATCGAGAGGTAGTCGATCCCGATGAGGCGTACGCCTCGCGCGATCAGGTAGCGCGCGCCGGAGCCGGTCAGCCGGATGAAGTCCGGCGTGAACTCGGGCAGGTCCCAGAGCGTGGAGTTCCTCGTCTTCAGCAGAACGCGCTCCGAGTCGTCAAATCGCAGCGACTCGAGGGCAGCCTCGTCCAGGTTCGTCTCGACCGACGTCGCATCGACCACCTCGGCGGGGCCGACGAAGGCCTCGAGCGGCAGGGCCTCAGTCCCGGCGGCCCCGTCGATGAAGTGCAGAGCACCGTCGACGTGCGTGCCGTTGTGCACGCCCAGCTCGAGCTTGCTGACGTTCGCCTGCGCGCCGTCGGCAATCGACTCGTGACGCTCGAGGCTGAAGCCGGGGTTGCCGGGATAGACGTGCATGCCGGCTCGAATCGGAACCGAGATGTCGAGGATGACGCGCGCGACAGACTCCTTTCGGCAGACGCCGCTCATCCTCTCAGCCGGCGCTCGTTTTCGTGCCTTGCGCCACCAGCCCGGCAACCGGCTCGCCGGCCTCGAGACGGAGCTCCGCAGAGACGATCTCCGGATGGAGACTGGCCCCGGCCAGCACGGCCCGAACGTACTCGGGCACGTGCCGGTAGCGCCCGCTCGTCCCGAGTGAGTACCCGGCGTCGTTCTGGCCGTCGGGCAATTCCTCGACAGTGAAGATGACCCGCCCACCCGGACGCAGGGCTCTTTCGGAGGCCGCGGCGACGGGGTCGAGCGGCCCGAAGTAGACGAGGGTGTCGGCCGCCACGATCACGTCGAACGCCTGGTTGCAGTCGGCCAGGTAAGCGGTCAATTCGTCTTTGACGAGCTCGTCGTAGACATTCCTCTCGCGGGCCCGCGCCAGCATGCGCTCGGAAAGGTCGACTCCGACCAGACGGCGCGCGTAGGGCGCGAGCAGGGGACCGCACAACCCAGTGCCGCAGCCCGCATCGAGAACGTCGAGACTCTGCGCCGGCGCGGCGCCTGATCGTTTCAGCATCTCGGTCACGAGCGCCGGCGCGCGGTACGAGAGCTTCGCGAGCTTCGAGTCGAAGCTGGCGGCGAAGCTGTCGAACGTCTTCTCGACGAACGCGTCCGAGGCCCGCGCCGGCACGTCGCGACCCGAACAGGCGGCGAGCATGTGCCGGGCAACGGGATCGTCCGGGTCGTCCTCCAGCCACTCCTCGAAGATCTCCACGGCCTTTTCGACCTCCCCGAGCGTGCAGTGCGCGAGCGCGAGCAGTCGCCGAGCTTCTGGATCCTTCGGCCTCAGCGTGATGACCTTGGAGAAGCAGAGAGCAGCCTCGCGCGGCCGCTTTTGCGCGTTCAGCAGCACACCGAGGTTGTGGTACGCGTCCGAGTGCTCGGGGTCGATGCGAACGGCGGCGCGGTAAGCCTTTTCGGCTTCGGCGAGCTCGCCTTTCGCTCGGAGCACCACACCGAGATTGCTGTGCGCGTTCGCGTGGCTCGGATCGAGCGCGATCGCGCGCCGGTAGGCGGCGATCGCATCGTCCAGCCGCAGCCGCTCCTGCTGCACGATTCCGAGATTGCTGTACCAGTCGGCCCGCTCGGGCTCGAGCTCGAGGCTCCGTTCGATCAGGGCGACCGCGTCTTCGGCTCGGCCGCGCTGGTGTGCGAGCACGCCCGAGAAATGCAGCGCGTCGGCATGGTTCGGCGCGGCTTCGAGGATCGTGCGGTAGATGTCCTCCGCAGCCGCCCACTGCTCTGCCTGCTGCAATGCGAGGGCGACGGCCACCGCCTCGTCCAGCGTGAGCGCGCGGTCGGTGGTAAGCCGCGGAACCGTTCGGTCTACGCCTCTTTGTTGGCCTTGAGGTCGTACTTGAAGTGAATCCCGGCGTCGAGCGAGCCGTCGGCCTTTGCCGGTCTGTAGGCGACGTCGATCTTGGCAAAGGCCAAGCTCACGCTCTCTGCGCTGTCACCCTCTCTGCTCTCGGCGTCCATGATCGCCGTGACGATCACGTCGTTCATCTTGATGACGAGGAACTCCTGTTGACCCTTCCCGGCCTTGCGGTGCGTGATGGTCGCTTCCTTCAGGTGCACGCCGGTCGCGCACGCCTGCATCAATACGGGCGACGCCTTGTCGATCTTGTGCGTGAACGAAAGGTCGTGGAAGCTCGCCCTGCCGTGCCCCGCCCCGCTCCCTGCGAGCGTTACGGCGTTCGTCACACCCCATGACCAGCTCAGGACCTCGATCTCGTCCTTGTGCTTGCTGTCCAGCGACTCGCCCTTGATGTCGCCGAGCTTCGCGAAGATGTCTATCGCCACTGCGCGACCCCCTGCATCCCCGGAACTCTTACTACAGGAGCCCTGGAGTAGCAAACGCGGGCCCGCGCTAGGCTCGTTGTCATCCTCGAGATCGACACTCCTCACGGGCTCGCGCGAGTGCATGTCCATCCGGTGGGCTCGCCGGCAGGCGCGCTGGTGATGGGTCATGGAGCAGGCGGCGGTGTCGATTCTCCGGACCTCGTCGGGGCCTCCGAAGCGGGGCGCTCCGCAGGCCTCAGCGTCGCCCTGGTCGAGCAGCCTTACCGAGTGGCGGGTCGCCGCAGCCCGGCACCCGCGAACCAGCTCGACGTCGCCTGGTGTGCCGTCGTCTCGCATTTGCGGGCTGGTCCCTTCCGTGACATCCCGGCTCTGCTGACCGGGGGCCGCTCGTCGGGCGCACGGGTCGCGTGCCGCACGGCAGCCGACACCGGCTCGAGTGCCGTCCTGTGCCTCGCCTTCCCGCTCCATCCCCCTGGCCGGCCCGAGAAGAGCCGCCTCGAGGAGCTCGATGCCGTCACCGTCCCGACGCTCGTCGTCCAGGGCGAGAACGACCCGTTCGGGACACCACCGGACGGTCCGAATCGCACCATCGTCCGCATCCCCGGCACTCACTCGCTCAGGAACGGCGCCGCCGTCGCGGCGGCGGTCTCAGCGTGGCTTGCCGGGCTGCACGAAAGCTAGGCGGGCGTCAGCGCGGCCGGCGAGGCCGAGCTTGGCGAGCCGGGGGCGGCGCGGTCAGCCGCGCGAAGGCAATCGCCGCAAGCTGCCCGACGCGGACGGCGGCGACTCCGACCGCTCGCGCGAGCGTGACGAGCGCCGCGGCGATGAACAGCGCCAGCGTGAGCACGACGTCGCGCAGGAACCGTGCAAGCGGCGGTGCCTTGTCAGCAACACTCGCCGCGACAGCGCCGGCCGCGTGCGAGCTTGCTGCGGCGACTGCGCGGGTGCGTTCGTACGAGTGCGCGGGCGCGGCCTCGCGGCTGTCGTCGTCGACCACGATCAACCGAGCCGCGGGCACGACCGCGTCGACGGCGTCGACGGGGATGTTGTGCCGCCGCCATGCCGTGCGCACGACGAGCGACTCGGCGCTCTGTTGGTCGACCGCTCCGACCACCTTCTCGACGGTTCCGTTCAGCGGCCCCTTGACGCGAAAGCCCTCGCATTGCGCGAGCCAGTACCGCGCCACAGGGCTCGATCTGTCGAACCGTCTCTCAGTCCGCGCCTGGACCGTCATCGCCACCCCCCGGGACGTGGTGCATTCAGCGGCACCTGCAGCGACTGCTTCGGTGGAGCTTAGCCGCCACGTTCCGTGGCCTGAAGAAGGTGCAGCTAGGCTTCGCCGCCGTGGAGGCACCGACAGCCAGCTTCGTCGACACGCTCGCACGGTTGAGCCTGTTCGCCGACCTGACGCACCCGCAACTCGAAACGGTCGCGCACTCGTTCGGCGAGGAGGTCTTCGCCGAGGGACAGCGCGTCATCCGCCAGGACGTGACCGGCGGCGGCTTCTACGTCATCCTCGACGGCGAGGCGCAGGTCGTGATCGACGGCCAGGAACGTGCGCGCCTTACCCGAGGTGACTTCTTCGGAGAGATCGCGCTCCTGACAGACGAGGTACCGACCGCCGATGTGATCGCGACCTCCCTCCTGCGCTGCATGATCATTCCCGACCACGAGCTGAAGGCGTTTCTGCTCAAGCAGCCGAGCGTGATGTATCGAATGCTGCAGATCGAAGCGCGGCGGTTACGAGCCGCGAACGTTTGGAACAGCTAGACGAGCGTCCCTTTCCGCCCGGCGACTACGACGTCGTCCTGGTCGGAAGCGGGCCCGGAGGACTGCAGACTGCATACAGCCTCGCACGCACGGGGATTCCCCGATGTGCGGTGATCTCGCGCGATTCGGCGCCGGGCGGGATGTTCCGGCGCTTCCCGCTCTACCAACGCCTGATCAGCTGGACGAAGCCGGACGCTCCGTTCGAGCGAGGCACGCGCGAGTACGAGTGGTACGACCACAACAGCCTCGTAGGCGACGAGCGCGCGCATCAGGCGCTCGCCCCCGAGTTCATGGACCGCGTGTTCGACGTTCCGGCCCGCCGCGAGATGGAGGCGGCGCTCGTCGAGTTCGCAATGCGGGGAGGTGTACGCGTTCGCTACGGCTGCGAGTGGCTCTCGACCCGGCGCGGCGATGCGGGCTTCGTGCTGGAGACGTCCGACGGCGAGTACCGCTGCCGGGTCTGCGTGTTCGCGATCGGCGTGACCGACCCGTGGGTCGCTCCGATTCCCGGCCTCGAAGCGGCGCCGCACTACGTCGCCGCGAACGCGCCCGAGCGGTATCAGGGCAAGAGCGTCTTCATCGTCGGCAAGCGCAACTCGGGGTTCGAGCTCGCCCAGGGCCTCCTGCCCTGGGCGCGACGCATCGTCCTCGGCTCGCCGCGTCCGGTGGACACCGCGATCCTGGCCTTCTCGCCGCTGAGCATCCGGTACCTCTCGCCGTATACCGAGCACATCCGCGGCGGCAGCGGGAGCTATGTCGTCGACGCGGCGATCGAGCGCGTGGAACGCCACGCACACGGCTATCGCATCCATGCGAGCGGGACGACGTGGGACGGCGAGCTCGAGCTCGACAGCGACGAGGTGATCGCGGCGACCGGCTTTCGTGCACCCGTTCGCGACCTGCCGAGCCTGGGCGTGGCCATGGTCAACGACGGCCGGATGCCGGCGCAGACCCCGTACTGGGAGAGCATCTCGACCCCCGGGATCTACTTCGCCGGCAACGTGATGCAGGCTTCGCCGGGGCTACGCAAGCACGGTGCGACGAGCAGCTCCGGATCCGTCAACGGGTTCCGATACAACGCCCGCGTGCTCGCGCAGCACATCGCGGAGAAGCACTTCGGGCTCGCGCGCGACCGGCGGCCGCTCGACCGCGACCAGGTGGTTCCGCTGCTCCTCGGCGAGCTCGCGCGCGCCCCTGAGCTCTGGACGCAAAAGGGATACCTCGCGCGCGTCGTCGACGTCGACGGGGCCGAGCGGATTCGCGATGAAGGGATCCTTCCGCTCGCGGATTTCGTGGATCGCGACGGCGGCGACGCTTGCGCGGTCGCAGTTGAGTACAACGCCGACGGGACGATCATCCCGGTCGTGTACGTCCGGCGGCGCGGGCACATGGCGGAGCACGCGCTGCCTCCCCACCCGCTGCACACGTTCGACACCGACGAGCATCGCCGCCAGCTCGCGGAGTGCGTCGCGCCGCTCTTGTCCCGAAAGGCGGATGCGTCGCGGGTGTGACGAGTCGCGTCCTCACCCGTCTTGCCGGGATCGGCGCCGATCCACGCGACGATGAAGACACGCGCGCAAGCAAGGCGCTGCTCGTGCTCATCTCCGTCCTGATCTTGCCGGTGTCGCTCCTCTGGTCGGCGCTGTACCTCGCCTTCGGGTCGCCGGTTGGATGGGTTCCGCTCGCGTACTTCGCGATCCTGCTCGCCTCGATCGCCGTCTTCTCGCGCACGCGGGACTTCGGCACGTTCCTGCTCGTGGGCCAGATCGCGATCCTGCTGGCCCCGACCCTTTCGATGGTTCCGCTGGGCGGTTTTCTCGACTCCGGCGGCGTCGGCCTGTGGGGGATCCTCGCCCCGCTCGGCGCGCTCGTCTTCGACGACGTTCGAACCGCAGCGCGCTGGTACGTCGCCTACCTCGTCGTGTTCCTCGGCTCGGGCATCGCCGGAGAGCTGCTGGGAGGAGTGTCGCCGGCCGTCCCGCAGTGGTTCACGAGCACGATGCTCGCGGCCAACGTCGCGGTGGGCGGCACGATCGTGTTCACGCTCCTGGCCGTGTTCGCCCGCCAGCGGCGCGACGCGCTCGCCGCGCTCCGGCTCGAGCAGGCAAAGGCAGAGAGCCTGCTGCTCAACATCCTGCCGAGGTCGATCGCCGACAGGCTCAAGGCCGAGACGCGCACGATCGCGGACCAGTTCAGCTCCGCATCGATCCTGTTCGCCGACGTCGTCGACTTCACGCCGCTCTCGGAGCGCCTTCCGCCGGCCGAGGTCGTCGGCATGCTCGACCATCTCTTCAGCCACTTCGACGTGCTCGCCGAGCGCCACGGGCTCGAGAAGATCAAGACGATCGGCGACTGTTACATGGTCGCCGCGGGCGTTCCGTCACCGAGGCCCGACCATGCCCGCGCGCTCGCCCTGATGGCGCTCGACATGCAGGCGGCGATGCGTTCGGTCGACGAGGTCGGGCATCTCGGGCTCGAGCTGCGCGTCGGGATCAACTCGGGGCCGGTGGTTGCCGGCGTCATCGGCCGGAAGCGGTTCCTGTACGACCTCTGGGGCGACGCAGTCAACACCGCAAGTCGCATGGAGTCCCACGGGACCTCTGGGCGGATCCAGATCACGCGCGCGACGAAGGAGTTGCTCGAGGACGAGTTCGCCTGCGAGTTGCGGGGCACGATCCCGATCAAGGGAAAAGGTGAGATCGAGACCTGGTACCTCGTCGGTCCCCGGCCGGATCGGGCCGCCGCGGGCTTGACGCGCGGCGAAGAGTCTGTGCGTAGTTCCCTTCGGTAGACCGGGAGGGCACCTCGGTGGGCTGCATCTTCGTCTTGATCGCGCTCTTCTCTCCGCGTCTGGCCGTGGTGCTGATGTGGATCTTCACGCCCTGGGTCGATCGCGCGTTCGGGCCGATCATCTGGCCGATCCTCGGCATCATCTTCCTGCCGCTGACGACCCTTCTGTACGTCGTCTTCTGGAACACCGGGGGACGCGGCGTGACCGGCTGGGAGTGGATCTTCGTCGCCCTCGCGGTCTTCGGTGATCTGATCGCGCACGGGCGAGCCGCCAGGCTGCGCTGACAAAGACGCGCCGTTCATCACACCTCTGAGCGGCGTGGAGCAATGAGGACACCGATCGTCGCCCCCGCGAGCAGCAGCTGCACGTCGCTCGGGAAGCGCCCCGAACGGTGCCATCCTCCGCGGCCGTGAAACAGCTTGCGTCCACGAGGCCGCAGGGACGGGAAGACGTGCTCGAGATCCGGTGCGGAGCTCGCTACCGCGCCCAGCGTCGCCGGATCCAATGCGCCGCGTCGCGCGGCAAGAAGCGCAAGGCAGACGAGGCCGCTACCGATCTCGAACCTGCGCGAGCCGATGTCTTCGTGCGGAACCCGGTCACCCGCAAGGTGCAGGATCGGCCCGAGCAGAAGCGCCGCAAGCCTCGAGCCGCTGGCGGCCCCGGCGGCGGCGCCCGTGGCGACATGGAGGGAGACGATCACGTTCCGCGAGTAATGGGCTGACGTAGGTGTCGCCGTCGCTCAGACGGGCGTCGGCAAACCCTCGATCGCGCGAAGGGCTCGCTCGATCTCATCCTCGTCGAGAGCGACGTCCTCGAGCTTCCCTTCCAAGTACTTGTCGTACGCGGTCATGTCGAAGTGCCCGTGGCCGGAAAGGTTGAAGAGGATCGTCCTCTGCGCGCCCGCCTCGTCAGCCGCCTTCGCAGCCCCTAGAGCGCCGTGAATGGCATGAGCAGCTTCGGGCGCAGGGAGGATCCCTTCGGTGCCGGCGAACAGAACCGCCGACTCGAACACATCGCTCTGGACGTACGCCTCGGCGCGGATGAGCCCGTCGCGAACAAGTTGCGAGATCAAGGGCGCGACGCCGTGATAGCGCAAGCCGCCCGCATGGATCGGCGCCGGCACGAAGTCGTGTCCGAGCGTGTGCATCGCAACGAGCGGCGTCAGTTTGCTGGTGTCGCCGAAGTCGTACGCGAAAGGCCCGCGGGTCAAGGTCGGGCACGCCGCCGGCTCGCATGCGAGCACGTCGATGTCGCGGCCGGCAATCTTCTCGCGCAGGAACGGGAACGCGAGCCCTGCGAAATTCGACCCGCCGCCCACACACCCGATCACGACGTCGGGGAACGCGCCGGCGGCCTCCATCTGCGCGAGCGCCTCCTGGCCGATCACCGTCTGATGCAAGAGGACGTGGTTGAGCACGCTCCCCAGCGAATACGCGGTGTCGGCGCGCCCCGCCGCGTCCTCGACCGCCTCCGAGATCGCGATGCCGAGACTCCCCGGCGTGTCCGCGTCCTCCGCGAGGATCGCGCGTCCCGCCGCAGTCTCCGGCGATGGGCTCGGCACGATCTCGGCGCCCCAGGCCTGAATCATCGAACGCCGATTTGGCTTCTGGTCGTACGAGATCCTGACCATGTACACCTTGCACTCGAGGCCGATCAGCTTGCAGGCGAACGCGAGCGCGCTGCCCCACTGGCCTGCACCGGTCTCCGTCGACAGTCGCGTCCGGCCTTCCTGCTTGTTGTAGTGCGCCTGCGCCACGGCCGTATTGGGCTTGTGGCTGCCGGGCGGACTGACGCCTTCGTACTTGTAGAAGATCGCCGAGCGTGTGCCGATCGCCTGCTCGAGCCGATGCGCGCGGTACAACGGCGTCGGACGCCAGAGACTGTAGATCTCGAGCACTTCCTCCGGGATCGCGATCTCCGGCTCCTCGCTCACCTCCTGAGCAATGAGCTCCATCGGGAAGAGCGGCGCAAGATCATCGGGCCCGATCGGCCGGCCGGTACCCGGATGCAGGACCGGCTGCGGCGCAGTCGGCATGTCGGAACGGATGTTGTACCAGCGGCGCGGGAGCTGGGACTCATCCAGCAAGAACTTCGTCTGAGACGCGGCTCCGACGGCAGCTCGCTGCACGGCCAGAGCATAGAAGGTTGGGCAACCTCCAGTGGGCGTGTCCGATGGTCTAGCTCAGACTGGCCCTTCGGTCGTTCAGTGGGCACGCGGAGGCGAGTAGCCTCCTCACGAGGGGCCGTAGGCGACCCCCGAGCCGAGCGAGAAACGGGGAGGTCCCGATGTCCCTGCTTGAGGTGCTGCTCGCGCCGATGCGCGCAGAGCAGGGCCAAACATTCGTCGAATACGCGCTTCTCCTCGCTGTGGTCGTGGTGGGGGCGCTGCTCGCCGGGACGGGGAGCGGCTTGGCCCCCGCTATTCAGGCCGCGGTCAACACGGTTATCAGCGCGGTCTAGGCGGTTCCAGAAAGCCGTGTCCGCGGCGAGCGGTCAAGCGCGCCGCAGGACGCCCTGAAGTTGCTCCACCTGCTGGCGGATCAACGCACTCGAGTAGCCGAGCTGCTCCTCGCTCGGCGGCGGTGAGGCGAGCCGTAGCGTGCGGTCCGCTTCGAGCGCCTCGGCGAGCTCGTCGAGCCCGGCGCGAACCTGTGCCGCGTCCCGGCTCGCGTCGTCGTCGGGCGCGTGCCGCTCGAGCGTGCGTGCCTCCGTTGCAAGCGCCTGCACCTGGCCGGTGACGACGGAGCCGCGAGCAAGCACGTCGTCGAGACCGACGAGCGTGCGCCGCCTCAGATCGTCGAGGTGCGACGCCCACGACGACGCTCGCGAGCGTCTGCGGCTCCACAGCCCGATCAAGAGCGCCGCGACGCCGGCTAGCGCCAGGACGAGTGCGATCCAACCCCACGGAGTCTCACCTGACGACGACGTCGGCTCAGGGGCCGTTGTCGCAGGGACGGGAGAGATCGACACCGTCGTCGTCGCAGTCGTCGTCGTCTGAGGACGAGCGGTGATCGTCCTCGACGGGCTCGTCGTCGTCGCGGGAGCGGTCGTCGTCACCGCGACGGTCGTCGTAGCCGGCGCAGCGAGCGTACGTGTCCGTGCAGGGGCGGTTGGCAGAGCCGGTGCCGTCGCGCCGCTCACGCCGCCCAGGGTGCTTCCGCCGCCGCCGCCGCACGCGCCCAGCACGAAGCCGGCGACGGCAGCGACGACAAGACCCCCGGCAACGCGCACGCGACGACGATGACGGTGACGCCGTGCGCGTGCATCATCCGCCGCGGGTGATCATCGGCACGCATCCGTGGCGATCCGCCGCTTCACGAGAACGGAAAAGGGCGTTACCGCTCCTCTCCACTTCGAATTTTACGGCGTAAAAGGGGCTTGCGGCAAGCCCGGGGTCGTGCCGCACAATCACTCTATGACCGAGCATGAGGTGGTGATCGCCGGGGGAGGTCCGGTCGGGATGATGTTGGCGGGCGAGCTGGCGTTGGCGAGAGTCGACGTCGCGATCGTCGAACGGCGCGCCACCCAGGAGCTCCCCGGCTCGCGCGCAGGAGGTCTGCACTCACGCACGATCGAGGTGCTCGACCAGCGTGGCATCGCGGAGCGGTTCCTGTCGGAGGGGCAGGTGGCGCAGGTCGCGGCGTTTGCCGGAACGCAGTTGGACATCAGCGACTTCCCGACGCGGCACCCTTACGGGCTCGGCCTGTGGCAGAACCACATCGAGCGCGTACTCGCCGGCTGGGTCGATGAGCTGGCGGTGCCGATCTATCGCGAACGTGAGGTGACCGGTTTCGCGCAGGACGACACCGGCGTCGACGTCGAGCTGTCCGACGGCCGCTCGTTGGCGACGGGGTACCTCGTCGGGTGCGATGGAGGACGCAGCGTCGTCCGGAAAGCAGCGGGCATCGAGTTCGCGGGCTGGGATCCCACGACGAGCAATCTGATCGCCGAGCTCGAGCTGACCGAGGAGCCGGAATGGGGCACCCGCCGCGACGCCCGTGGCATCCATGGCCTCGGCCGTGTCGAGTACGAGATCCGCGACGGCGAGGTGGTCTACCTGGACCGGGGCCCGGTACGGGTCATGGTGACCGAACAGCGCGTCGGCACGGGC
>Ga0114129_10002979_pt1 | contig 23727 bp, 28 predicted proteins | sample RhiMetdeltSRZDD1_FD_80071 | JGI IMG/M metagenome (GOLD analysis project Ga0114129, IMG submission 80071) | Populus rhizosphere microbial communities from Tennessee, USA - Rhizosphere MetaG P. deltoides SRZDD1 (version 2) (version 2) | ecosystem: Host-associated > Plants > Roots > Rhizosphere >...
GGTCCGCCGCGCCTCCTGTCCCACTCACTGAATTCGCGGGCGGATATCTTCCCATCCCTGTTCGAGTCGACCGCTTCGAACGGAACGGATCCAAACCCCGCATCGTTCCACTCTTCTGGCGATAGGAATCGGTCGCTGTTGCGATCGAGGAGGCGGAATCGATCGGCGGAGGTGAGGCCCATGCGGGTCGCACCGCCACGTGCTGCGCTCCAGTCGCGTAATTCGGCCTCGGAAATCCTGCCGTCGCCGTCCACGTCGATGACGGTGAACGGGACGGGCGGACGGCTCTGGCCGTACCATTCCTGACTCGAAATGAAGCCGTCTCCGTTCCTGTCGAGGGCACGGAACCGGTCCGCTTGCGCTGCGGCAACGACCGGGGCAAGTCCGAAAACTACACTCAGGATGAGTGTCTTTTTCAAAACCATCCCCCGGCACGGCGGCTCGCAGCCTCCCACCGCCGACTACGTTACCCCTTCTTCTTCTCTTCCTTCGTCGGCTTCGGCTCGCTGGCCTGCGCCTTCTTGGCTTGGGCGATCGCACCGTCGCGCTCGGCCTTGGCGGCTTTCTTGCAGTTGGACTCGTCTTTGCCCTTCTGGTCCTCGCACTTTTCCTTCGCCACTTCATACTGCGCCTTGGCCTTCGCCTCGGCGACGTTGAAGCGGTTCTTCGGCGTGTCCTTCTCCTTCAGCTCGGCCTCGGCTTTTGCGACTTTTTTCTGACCGTCGGCTTCCGCCTTGCAGATGTCCTTCGCGTTGCCTTTCAGGTCTTTGCACTTGTCCATCGCGGCCTTGTGCTGGTCGTTGATCGGCTTCATGTCGACTGCCTGGGCATTCATCCCAAACATCAGGGCCAGGGCGGCGGCGGCAAGCGTGATTTTCGAGGTCATGGGGATTCCTTTCTTTTTTCAGAGACATTACGGAGGTACGCAAGCTTTATGCCGATCGCTCGCTCGCGAGGCGGTGTCGAAAAACCGCTACATGCCGGATTACCTCTTCGGGCGTACACTGCGCGATGGTGGAGGTACCTATGGCGGAACGCACCGATCACGACATCGCAGAGGCGCGAAAGCTGCAGCAGCAGTTGAAAGCGATCTTCCAGTTTCACCAGGGCGACCGCCCCGATGCGACGACTCTGCTCCGGGTGCGGGCGCTCTGCGCGATCGCCTCGCGCTCGGTGAGCGATACGGACCTGAAAGCCAAGATCGGCCAGGTTGAGAACTACGCCGGCGCGCTCTTCTCCCACCGCAAGCATCAGCGAGGGGCGCGGCAACTTGCGCCCGGCGCCGAGGCCTTGCGCCGGCAGGTTTTCGCCACCCTGGATGCATTCGACACCCGGCTGCACGACGTGGTCGCGATGCGCCAGGCAGCGGCCGGTACTGCGGCCCAAGGCGAGGCGGGCGAGGCCAGGTAACAGAGCAGGTCGCAGTCCCTAAAGCTGCGGGTCGTCCCGTTCGCAGTCCGCGCGGGGTCACGTGCTGATTTCATTCATCGTCCCCGCGTACAACGAGGAAGTCATGATCGCCGCGACGGTGCGCGCGCTCAGCACCTCCGCGCGCGCGCTCAACGAGCCGTTCGAGGTGATTGTGGTGGACGATGCTTCCACCGATGGAACGGCCGCGATCGCGCGCGCGCAGGGCGCTTCGGTGGTCAGCGTGAGCCTGCGCAAGATCTCGGCGGTCCGCAATGCAGGCGCCCAGGTTGCAAAAGGCGATCTGCTGGTCTTTGTCGATGCGGACACGCTCGTGCCTGAAGCGACCCTGCGCGGAATGCTGCTGGCGCTCGCTGGTGGCGCGATCGCGGGCGGCGCGCGCGTGCGTTTCGACGGCCACGGCATCGGTGCCTCGGCCCGAGCCCTTGGCGCGATCGGCTGCTGGACGCTGTTCCATCTCGGCTTCGCAGGCGGCTGCTTTCTCTTTGCGCGACGCACGGCGTTCGAAGCGGCGGGCGGGTTCGACGAGCGCTATTTCGCCAGCGAGGAAATTCACATCCGGCTCGCGCTGGGACGGCTCGGGCGCTTCGCCATGGTCCCCGAGGCGGTGATCACTTCCGGGCGAAAGCTGCGTCTTTTCACCGGCGGCCAGATCCTGCGCCAGGTGCTGCGGCTTGCCGTGCGCGGGTGGGCTGCAGTCAGGCGTCGTGAGGGGCTCGATTTCTGGTACAACGGGCGTCGCGAAACAACCGACCTGCGGCCCCCGCTCTAGGGAGGATGGGATGACCGACTTCAATTCGCAGCACAACCGCGCAGTGTGGTTCGACATCCCGGTTGCGGACCTCGATCGGGCCCAGGCGTTCTACGCAGCCGTGCTCGGCGTCAAGGTGCACAAGGAGAAATTCGACGCCACGGAATTCTGCGTGCTCGATCATCGCGACGGCAACGGCGGCTGCCTGATTCGCGAGCCGGCCGCGATCACCTCGAGCGGCGGCATTCTCGTCTACATGAACGTCGATGGCCGCATCCGCGACGCGGTCGCGCAGGTCGAGCGCCGCGGCGGCAAGGTGCTGCAGGCCGTGCATACGATCGGACCGCATGGCTGCCGCGCAATCGTGCAGGATAGCGAAGGCAACCGGATCGCGCTCCACTCGACACGGGATGCTTGAGAGCGCCGTGCGGCGCTGGCAGCGCGCTGCACTGGCCGCGCTGTGCCTCTCCCTCGCTGCCTGCCAGAGCGCTCTCGTCCATGAAGTCCAGTCCCCGTACTCGAACATCCGGGTGTACGACTCTGAGGGCCGGCGCGCGATCTACTTCGGAGGCGACGAGGGCGCACGCGTACTCGAGACACTGATAGATCTGCGGCAGCCGCACGTGCTGCAGCACGTCTACTCGCAGGTCGCAATGGCCGGGTTCCTGTATCGCCCGCGGCCGACCGCGTGCCTGTTGGTCGGACTCGGCGGCGGGGCCATGGTGCGCTTCATCAACCACCACTTTCCCGCCGTCCGGCTCGACGTGGTCGAGATCGACGCTACGATGGTGGCGGTGGCGCGCGATTTCTTCGGCACCACCGAAGGGCCGCGCACGCGGATCCTGATCGCAGACGGACGGGATTACCTCGAGCGTGCGAGCGAGCGCTACGACCTTGTTTTGATCGATGCGCACCTGCATCCGAGCGACAAGACGGACGCAGCGGGTCATCCATTGAGCCTGAAGAGCGAAGAGTTCTACCGCAGCATTCATCGGCGCCTCAACCCGGGCGGAGTCGTCATGTTCAACATCCTCGGGGGGCCGGACTCGCACCGCTATATCGGCAGCATCCGCCGCGCGTTCGCGGCAACGGATCTCTACCGGCCGCGCGGCACGGGGAACCTGATCGTCTTTGCGTCGGCGCAAGGGCCGCTCGCCGGCGAGGCGGAATTGCGGCAGCGGGCAAGGGATCTTGATCGCAGCGGTGACTACGGCTTTTCGTTCGAGCGGCTGCTCGACGATCGCGAACGCCGGCTCGACTGATCCTTCGACAATCGAAGTATCATGACGGGCCATGCGCCTGCGAAAATCTTCCCGCCCCGAGCCCCGCTTCGAGCGTGCCGCGCAATGGCTCTACGACGCGCACGTGCATCGCGAGCGATTCGCGCCGATGCCCGACGATCTCGCGCCGCAGTCGATCGAGGATGCGTACGCCGTACAGGCGGACTTTGTGGGCCTGCGCAATCAGGTGCTGGGGCCGGTGGTCGGGTACAAGGTTGCGGTGACGACGCCCGCGATGCGCAGGATGACCGGCCTCACCGACGCGATCGCCGGCGAACTGCTGGAGAAGTCCGTGTTGCGCGGGCCGGCGCGCGTGAATGCGGCCGAATACGTAAACCTGCTGGTCGAATTCGAGATCGCGGTCGAGCTCGCCGACGATCTGCCGGTGGTCGGTGCGCCGTATACGCGGGAAAGCGTCGCCGCGTCGGTGGGCGCTCTGATGCCGGCGCTCGAGCTGGCCGACGACCGCAACGCGGACTATTCGACGCTTGCCGCGCATCCGCTGATGCTGATCGCGGACAACGCCTGGAACGAAGGCGCGGTGCTCGGCGCAGCGGTGCAGGACTGGAAGGAAATCGATCTCGCCAAGCTGCAGGGGGCGGCGTTCATCGACGGCAAGCAGGTCGGGAAAGGGAAGGGCGGCGACGTCATGGGGCACCCGTTCGAAGCGCTCGCCTGGCTCGCCAACAATCTCGCGGCCCGGGGGCTTGGCCTGTGGCGCAGCGACGTGGTGATCACCGGCAGCCTGATCGCCTCGCGGTTCCCGAAACCGGGCCAGACGGTGCGTTTCGACGCGGGCGCGCTCGGATCGGTCGAGCTGCAAGTCGACTAGCCAGCGTGACATTGGTCATACCGGGCCTGCGGCCGCTTCGGGCAAGATAGAATCCTTTTCAACCGCAATTCCCAGGGGGAAGCATGCGCTGGATTTCTGCAGTTCTTCTGAGTGTGTTCGTCGGCGCGGTGTGGGCCAACGACGTCGGCCAGGTCAAGGTCACGAAAGGCGTCGCGCACGTGGAGCGCGAGGGTACGCGGATGCCCGCGGTCGTCGGCATGCCGATCCGCCAATCCGACAAGCTGGTGACCGGTGCCGACGGCACCGTCGGCGTGACCTTCGCCGACAACAGCCTGTTATCCGTCGGACCGAACAGCGCTCTGGTGGTCGACAAGTTCGCGTTCAACGCCAGCACGCACGAAGGCCAGTTCGACGCTTCGCTGCAGCGAGGCACGCTCGCCGTGATTTCGGGCAAGATGGTCAAGCAATCGCCCGACGCGATGCGGATCAGGACGCCGGCCTCGATCCTGGGCGTACGCGGCACGGAGTTCGTGGTGAAGGTCGCCGATCCCGGAGCCTGAAGCATGACCGCGAGGACCACCGTCTGCGTCGTCCTCGCGCTGCTGGCGTGTTCCTGCGCCACGCCGGTACGGGAGGAAACGGTCGTCGTCCTGCCCGGCCCCGACGGCAAGAGCGGCACCGTAGTCGTCCAGCGCGAGGGCGCACGCCAGGTGCTCGATGCGCCCTATGCGGCCAACGTGGTGCGCGGCGACGGCAGCCTGCAGGGAAGCCGCGCTTCCGAGCAGCAGGTCGCAGCGAGCTTCGGCACCACGCTCGCCGCGCTCCCGGCACGGCCGACCACGTTCCTGCTCTACTTCATCACTGCCAAGGACGAGTTGACGTCCGAGTCGACAGCCGCTCTGGACAAGGTTCTCGCCGACATGCGGGCGCGGCCGGTGCCGGACATCGCGGTCACCGGGCACACCGATACGGTGGGAACCAGCGAGTACAACGACCGGCTCTCGATGCAGCGCGCCGAGCGCGTGAAAGGGTTCCTCACGGGGATCGGGATTCCATCGGACCGGATCCAGACGGCGGGGCGCGGCAAGCGCGAGCTGCTGGTGCCGACCGCCGACAACATTGACGAGCCGCGCAACCGCCGCGTGGAGATCAACGTTCGCTAGCCTGCGCCGGCGGCGGCGCTGGGTCCGCTCCAGCGCAGGCAAAGCAGGGTCAGATCATCGGACTGCTCGGTGTCGCCGACGTAGCGGCGCACGTCGTCCCGGACGTCGGTCAGCACTGCGGCGGGCGACGCCTCTTCCCGCTGGCGCCGCAGTACCTCCTGCAATCGCTCTGCGCCGTAGAGCTCGCCGCGCGCATTCATCGCCTCCGTTACGCCGTCGGTGACGATGCACAGCCATTCACCCTGTGCGAGGATGCGCCGCGCGGTCGTGTATTCGAAATTCTCGACGATGCAAAGTGGCGGCTCTCCGGAGGGCTCGATGCGCACCAGCGTGCCGTCCGACTGGCGCAGGAAAGGCGGCTCATGCCCGGCGCTCGCCATCGTCAGGTGTCCGGAGTCGATGTCCAGCAGTCCGGCGAATGCCGTAGTGAACAGGCTCTCCGGGTTTTCACGTGCAATCTCGGTATTGGCGCGCGACAGGATGCGGCCTGCGTCGTCCGGCTCGCGCAGCGCGATGCTCTTCAGCAGCGATTTCGAGAGCGCCATGAAGAGGCTCGCCGGCAGCCCCTTTCCGGAGACGTCGCCGACGACGAAGAACAGGCGCTGCGGATCGACCATGAAGCAGTCGTAGAAATCGCCGCCGACCGTGCGCGCAGGCTCGACTCGCGCGTCGAGGCGAAAACGCGTCTCCTGGGCGAAGGCGACGCGCGGATTCGGCAGCATCCCGATCTGGATCCGCTGCGCGACCTCGAGCTCGGCAGCGGCCTTGGCCTGCGCCATGCGCAGCAGCTGGCGCTGCCGCTGCGCTTCGGTCAGCGTGCCGGCGAGCATGCTGCCGAACACGAACAATGCGCCAAGCGCAGGGGAGGCGATATCGAGCAGCGAACCCGCGCGAAAGGCGAACGCGCCGACCGCGGCGAGTGCAAGCAGCACCCCGACCAGCACCAGCGTCGAGACCCAGGCGCGCAGCCGCGGCACGCAACCGAGGAGCACGACGCCCGCGAGCGCGAGCAGGGCAGCCTCGATCCAGCGCGCTGCGGGCGGTCGCAGCACGAATCGCTGCTCCAGCATCTGCTCGAGCATCTGCGCATGCACTTCGACGCCCGGGATGTTCTCTCCGAGAGGGGACGCTCTCCACTCGATCAGGCCGAGCCCGGTCACCCCGACGAACACGAAGCTGTCCTTCAGCTGGGCGGTCGCCTTTCCGGACAGGACCTCTTCCGCAGAGACCACGCGGTCCGCGTAGCGCGGGCTGAAGTGAATCCAGAACGACGCGTCCGGCTCGAGCGGCACGTCGACTTCGCCGACGCGCAGCCGGGCCCTCGCATCTCCGCCGTATTCGATGCGCAGCGCCTGCACCCGCTGCGCGGTGCGCAGCATCTCGATCGTCAGCGCAGGGACCGTCACCGATCCGACGCGCGCGACCAGCGGCACGCTGCGGATGACCGGGGCGACGTCGTCGGCGTTGATCAGGCCGCGCCCGGCCGCGGCACGGTCGATCTCCTGGCGGCTCTGCAGATGTCCCTCGAATCTGGCGAACGCAGGCTCGGGCCCGCCGCGGATGTACAGCGGCACCGCGAGCGGCGGATCGGGAAAGCGCCGGTCGCGCTCGTACATGCCGGCGACCCCGAGCACGATGCCGTTGGCTTTCACGGCGCGCGCGAGCGCGGCGTCGCCATCGCCCGGCAGCCGCTCAGGTTCGGCGAACAGCACGTCGACGCCGATCGCGAGCGGTCCCGCGCGGCCGATCGCATCGAGAAGCTCGGCCATTTGCGCGCGCGGCCACGGCCACTGGCCGCGAGACTGCAGCGCCGTCTCGTCGATTGCGACCACGATCGCGCCTGCGAACTTGCGCTCGCGCGGCATCAGGCGCTGGTAACCATCGAACAAGGCGTGGCGAAGCGGAGTGAACGGCGCCGGGTCGAGCGCAATGACGAACAGGCAGACGAACAGCATCGCGAGGCCCGTGAAGGCTGGGCTGCGAAACCTGCGCAAACGTCCCAGCAGGTCCCGCGCGCTAGTCATCCGCTTCGCCCGGCTCGTAGAGAGTTTCCCGGCCGATCCGGTCGAGGCACAGCTCTGCGGTCCAGGGCAGCATCAGCGCGCCGCATCGCGAATCCCGGTACAGGCGCTCCAGCGGCAGGTTCTTCAGCATCGACTGGCCGCCGCAGGTACGGATGGCGAGGCGGCACAGCTCATTGGCGTTCTCCATGATGGTGAACTGCGCTGCATAGGCGCGCAGCCGAGCATCCTTGGGCGGGTCGATGCGCGCGTCTTCGAGCATCCGCAGGAACAGCGCGCGCGTCTGCTCGAGACGGATCCACATCTCGGCAACCGCGATCTGCTTGGTCGGATACATGCGGCGCTTGACCGGGATGCCGTCGACGTCGCCCCTGAGATAGCGAACGGTGAACTCGTACGCCGCAATGGCGATGCCCATGTAGGTCGGCGACAGGGTCGTGAACATGTGCGGCCAGCGGTTCGCCGCCTGGAAATACACGCCGCGCGGCATCATCGACGCGTCGGCCGGCACGAATACGTCCTTGAAGACGAGGTTGCGTGACACCGTGCCGCGCATCCCGAGCGGATCCCAGTCCCCGACGACCGACAGGCCGGGCGCGTCGCCCGGCACCGCGAGGTACAACGTATCGCGCATCGAGCGCCCGGGCTTGTCTTCCGTGCACAGCACGCCGTAGTAGTTGGCTGCGCCCGCGAGCGACGCGAAAATCTTCTTGCCGTTGATCCGCCAGCCGCCCTCGGCTTCGGTCGCGAGCGTACCGAACGGCGCCCGGCCGGCGGCCGCCGCGCCGCCCTCGGAGAACGGCTGCGCGTAGATCGCTCCCTCGTTGACGACGCGGGAAAAATGGAGCGCGCGGCGCCGCTCGTGCTCTTCGCGCTCGGCTCCGCTCATCTCCAGGTCGTCGGCAAGCAGCCCCGGCCAGAGCGTCGAGCAGGCGTGCATGTTGAAGGTGAGGGCGGTTGCGCCGCAGTACTTGCCGAGCGTGGCCGAGACCAGCGAGTAGGTCCTCAAGTCCGCGCCACGGCCTCCGTGTCGCTCCGGTACGCACAACCCGAGCAGGCCGGCGGCCTTCAGTTCCGCGTAGTTCTCGAAAGGAAAGCTCGCCTCGCGGTCGTAGCGCGCGGCGCGCGCGGCGAAACCCGGCCCGAGCGACTCGGCGAGCGCGATCAGCTCGCGCTGCTTCGCAGTCAGCGGATAGCCTGAACCGCAAACCGAATAGCGCTCGTCGCTCACAGGCGATGACGCTGCAGGAACGAGAGCAGGGCGGCGTTGAACTCGTTCGGCTGGTCCATCGGGCCGAGATGTCCGCAGCCTTCGAGCAGGATGAATTCCGCGTTGGGGATCTTCTCCTTCATCCGCTGCATCACCGCAGCCGGCGCGACCTTGTCGTCGCTGCCGGCGATGAGAAGGGTCGGCACCGCGATGTGCGCGAGCTTCTCGCGCAGGTCGAACGTCGTCAGCATCTGCACGGCCTTCCGATAGGTCGCAGGCGGCACGCGGCCCATGATGCGTTCGGCGAGCGCGAGCCCTGCCGGATCGGACACCGCACCCCGCATCGCCGGCATCAGCCGCGCCGCGATCTCGACCATCGTTTTTCCTTCGTCGAGCGGCTTCACGCGCGCTTCGACGAATTGCTTCGCGAACGCGGTGCCGCCGCCGCCGAACGCGGCACTGGTGAAGCACAGCGCCAGCGCCTTCACGTGGCCAGGGCTGCGCGCATACGCCTCCTGCGCGACGAAACCGCCCATGCTGTGTCCGACGAGAACCACGGGACCATCGTCCAGCTTGTCGATCAACCGCAGCAGCGCAGCGGCGACCTGCTCGAGGTCGTACGGCTCGACGATCGCGCTTTCGCCGTACCCCGGCTGGTCCCAGGCGTGCGCACCGTAGCCTTGCGCGGCGAAAAACGGCAATTGCGCGTCCCATGCGTGGTGACCGCCGCCGACGCCATGCAGGAATACCAGCGACGTCACCCGAGCGCCCCGGCGAGCTTGCCGTTCTCCACGACCGTCGTGTCGTCCAGCCGGATCGTGCAATGTCGCAACGGCAGGTCGTAGTGTCCGAGCGTATGCCGCCCCGCGACTTCGTTCGCGCCCGTCGAATAGAGAAAATTTCCGGCAAAGGCGCGCTGCTCCGTGCCGTTCACGTCGCGCCGGTCGTACATCGCGAGCGCTTCCCAGCGCGCGCGCGGATTCATTCCCCAGCCGACGTGCGATACCGCGTACGCCTCGCGGTCGCCCCAGGCGGAGAAATACTCGCGCATCAGCTCGGCATCGAGCGAATCGCCTTCGATCGCCGTGACGTAGTCGTTCTCGATCGTCAGGCGCACGCCAGCCTCGAGGTAGCGCTTGAACGTGAGGTTCAGATCTCCGGGCGCGAGCATCAGCGTGCCGTTCACGCTCCCGGCCGTGGGAAAGCAAAGGCACAGGCCGCCGGGCCAGTGCGAAAGCGTGCCCGGCTTCTCGGTGTAGCCCCAGACGCCGCCGACATGCGCCCCTGCGACGCGGATCGAGAGATCGCTGCCGGCGGGGGAGGTGACGCGCATCGTGCTCGCGCCCTTCAGCAGGCGCATCCCTGCCCTCACCTGCTGCTCATCTGCGGGGGAGGGGGCCAGGCGCTCGAGCACGTCCGGATGCTCGTTGGAGATGTAGAGAACCCGTGCGCCGCCGTTGAGAATCGCCGGGAGCTCGGCGGCGTGCATCAATCCCTCGATCGTGCAGTCGACGACGAACGTCGATGCCGCGAGCGCTCCGATCGCGGGCTGCAGGCCCTGCAAAGCGACCGAAGCACCGGTCGAGCGCACGGGCACCGGAGCGGCCTGTCGGGGCGTCGGCACCGTCACGTGGAATGCACGCGCGCCGAGCCGGGCAAGGGCGAGCTCCGCAAGGTGCACATTCAGGGCGCGCGATTGCGACTCCGAGAGGATCGCGCAGGCATTGCCGGGAGCCACCTTGCAGTGCCCGAAGACCTCGGCGAAGAGGTCGATCCACTTGGCTTCGATGCGGTCGGCGAGCACAGCGGGAATCCTATACGATCGGCTAGAATCGGCTCCAAATGATCGTCTACGACCTCGAGTGCGGCGACGGACACCGGTTCGAAGGGTGGTTCGGATCGCCGGACGACTTCGGCGCTCAGAACCGCAAGGGGCTCGTGAGTTGCCCGACCTGCGGCGCGCAGCAGGTTCAGCGCGTGCCGTCGGTGACGCGCTTCAATTCAGGCGCAGCGGAGCCGCAGCAGAAGGACCAGCCGCCGGCTTTGCCTGCGGAGCTCGCGGGGAAAGACCCGGCGGCAATCGCGCAGATCCTCTACTCGCGCCTCATCGACGAGATGCTGCAGAAATCCGAGGACGTCGGAAAGGCCTTCCCGGAGGAAGCACGCAAGATTCATCACCGCGAAGCGCCGGCTCGCTCGATCCGTGGCGAAGCCACCAACGAGGAGCACGCAGAATTGCTGGACGAAGGAATTGCGGTGCTGCGGCTGCCCGTACCCCCCCGGGACTTGATGAACTAGAGGTGTTCCGGGGCGCTCTGCGCGTCGTGTGAAGGCGTTCGCTCAGGGGTGAGCGCGCTTGTTCTTCGCAGGACGGACGTCGTCGCGCTGAAGAGGCCTCTTTCCAGAGGCGTCAACCAGCGCTCGGATCTGTTGCAGCTGTCGAGCGATTGCGGCCACGTAGCGGAGCCGCCCTTCGTGGCTGAGCGAGCGATACTCGCTGGGCGTGAGGAAGAAAAACTTCTGCGGAAATTGGAGCTTTTTCGTCTTCATTGGACCGTGAGTGCACAGCACGGCTCAAGGTGGGACCGCACGAGGCGCCCACGGGCGGTTGCGGAAGGGTCTAGTGCGGGCGTGCTGGGGGCAGCGGAACCGCGTCTTCTGGGTAGGTGTCGGACCGGTCGGTCTCGGCCCTGGCGGCCTGGAACATCGCCTCGAGGTACGCAAGCTTCTCCTCAGGGGGGAGGATCGCGAACTCCTCGATCGTCAGCGGGTGCAGTGGGGTTTGCATTTGGAACTCAATCTACCCCTGTGGCGTAAGCGGGTCGAGTCGCGCTGACCGGATTCCGCTGTCAAGGGTGCGCCACACGTCGGAACGCCGTAGGGCTCTAACGTCGGCTCAAGCCCTGCAGGCGCAGGAAGTCAGTCTCGCTGCCGCCGCGTCGGCCTGCGGGATTTTGTGGGCTGTCGCTTCACTTTCTTCTTGCCCGCCTTGCTTGCGGGGGCGGCTGGAGCGTGCGTGGCGTGGTGCAGGTCCTCCAGGTGGTTATGGAGCGCCGTTAGGTAGACCTGCTTCTCTTCCGGCGTCAGCTTACGAAAATCATTGAGCGACAGTATTGGAAAGGTCGTGTCAGGCACAGCCCCCACAACGCGCAGCGGGAGGGCCAGTTGACCGGTGCTTCGATTCATCCCTAAGTCCTAGAATGTGTATTATGTTAAATCATGGCTCGGTCTCCCCAACTCAGCTTGTACGATCGCCTACTCCACTGCTCCCGCGCGCTTAAGTAGCTCCACCAGCTCTGCGTGTTTCTTTTCGCGCGCAATTCGCAACGCCGTCTCTCCGGCAGGTCCTTTCATCTGGACATCGACATCTTCATAAAGCAGCGCCCGCGCGGCTTCAATGTGTCCGCCGCGCGCCGCCAGCATCAGCGCCGTGTAGCCATTGGGCGCGATCGCGTCCTTGTCCGCGCCCTTTGAAATCAGGTACCGGATCACCTCGGCACGGTCTTCGAACGCCGCGTAATGGATTGGCGCCCAGCCGCTGTGCTTGACCTCTGCGCCACCGAACTCGATCAACGCCCGTGCAATCTCGCGGTCTCCGCGCAGGCTGGCCATCATCAGGGCCGTATCGCCCACTTGGCTGCGTTTGTTGGCGCTGGCCTTGCGCCGGATCAGGATCCAGACCAGTTCTCGGTTCCCGTTCCGGGCTGCGATCATCAGCAGCGTGTTGCCCTTGGGGTCCGTGGTGTTGGGGTCGGCGCCTCGTTGCAGCAGCCGCTCGACCCCTTGGGTATCGCCCATCTCTGCTGCCCGCAGGAGCTCGTCGTAGGTCGCCGCTTGGACAGCTGACCAAGCAAAGCTAAATACTGCTAAAACAGTCCACTGTAACGTATATCGTATAAATTGCTTCATTTTCTGGGAAGCCCCTCCAGCATGGCCGTCGCGTGCATGCCGGGGTTCAGGGGATGGCGCGCCAAGGCTCGATCGTGCCCAAGTGTGCGCGCGTAAGCCAGCCATTCCCGGCTGGTCCCGGTCTTGGAGAGGCCTTCGCACCCGTATTTCGGCGGCAGGCCGAACGAAGCGAGCGCCCGGTCGCAGGCGCACCGCTGCAAGACTTCTGCGAGCAATTCGAGGCTTTCCCGGTCCCTTGCACCCAGCAGGCGTTCCAGGTCGTTGGACACGAGCGCCTGAAGGATCTGGTCGGCCCGTACCCCCCGCTCGCCGTTGGCGTCCTCGAGCGCCTTGAGGGGCGCACCGCCGGCAAATGCCAGGCGCCGCGCTGCGTCCCGTACGCCCTGCGAATCGAGCCAGGCTTTCGCCGCGGCCGGGTTCGGCAGAGGAACGGGAACCGAGACGCAGCGGCTGCGCATCGTCGGCAGCAGCCGCGCCGGCCGGTGCGAGACGAGCAGGAACATCGCGCTTGCGGGCGGCTCCTCGAGGCTCTTCAGCAACCCGTTCGCCGAGATCGGGTTCATGGCTTCCGCCGGGTGCACGACGACGATCCGCTTCCCGCCGCGATGCGAACCGAGATTGAGGAAATCGGCGAGGCTCCGCACCTGCTCGATCTTGATCTCCGCGCTCGGCTTCGCCTTCGACTTTTCGGCGCTTTCGCCATCGTCGATCGTCGCGCGGCGCGCGATCGTTTCCGGCTCGACGAAGCGCACGTCCGGATGATGACCGGCGAGGAACCAGCGGCAGCCGTCGCAATTGCCGCACGGCGCCGTGCGCGGCCTGGCCGCTTCGCACAGCAAGAACTGGGCGAAACGCTCCGCAAGGTGCAGCTTGCCCACGCCTTGCGGTCCGTGCAGCAGCAGCGCGTGAGGAGCCTGCTCGGCCAGCCTGACGAGCCGGTTCCAGACTTCCTGCTGGAAGGAAGGAATCGTCACGACGTGCCGAACTCCAGATGCCGCTGCAGCGCCTTGCGGATCTGCTCGATCGAGCCGGCACCGTCGACCAGCTTGACACGCCCCGGCTCGTCCTGCGCGAGCTTTGCGTACGCAGACCGGACGCGCTCGAAGAACGCACGCCCTTCGGCCTCGAAACGATCGGGTGTGCGCCCTGCTGCCTGCAAGCGCTCGCGGCTCACTTCGTACGCGCAGTCGAAGACGAGCGTGCGATCCGGGCGCAGCGCGCCGTGCGCGGCCTGGGCGAGTTGCGCAATCAAGGACGCCGGGACTCCCTTGCCGGCGCCCTGGTACGCGATCGTGGCGTCGCCGAAGCGATCACAGACCACCCATTCCCCGCGCTCGAGCGCGGGCGCGATGATGCGCTGCACGTGATCGGCGCGCGCGGCGAAAAGCAGCAGCGTCTCGGCAAGCGGATCCATCGGTTCGCGCAGCACCAGGTCGCGCAGCGTCTCGGCGAGCGGCGTGCCGCCGGGCTCGCGCGTCACGACGACGGCATGACCGGCGTCGCGCAGCCGCTGCGCGATCCAGGGGATGTGCGTGGATTTTCCCGCGCCGTCCACGCCCTCGAGCGTGACGAACCGGCCAGGGCTGCTAGCGTCCGCCATTCAGCTGATATTTTCGCACGGCGCGATTGTGCTCCTCGAGCGTGCGCGAGAACTCGCTGGTGCCGTCGCCGCGCGCGACGTAGTAGAGCGAGTCGGTCTTTGCCGGCCGCAACGCAGCGCGCAGCGATGCGTGCCCGGTGAGCGCGATCGGCGTGGGCGGCAGGCCTGCGCGCGTGTACGTGTTGTAGGGGCCATCGGTCAGCAGGTGGACCTTCTTCAGGTTGCCGTCGAAGCGCTCGCCGAGTCCGTAGATCACCGTCGGATCGACTTGCAGCAGCATCCCGATGCGCAGGCGGTTGACGAGTACACCGGCGATCCGGTCGCGTTCGGATGCCCGGCCGGTTTCCTTCTCGATGACCGACGCCATGATGAGCGCTTCGTAGGGCGACTTGTAGGGCACGGACGGGTCGCGCGCCGCCCACTCCTGCGCCAGCCGCCGGCTCAATGCTGCGTACGCCCGCTGCAGCACCCGCAAGTCACTCGTTCCCTTGGAGAACAGATAAGTGTCGGGAAAGAACAAGCCCTCGGGGTGACTCTCGCCTGCCCCGAGTCTCTTGAGGATTTCTGCATCGGCGACGCCGAGCGTGTCGTGGCGCAGGAATGGACTGGCATCGAGCGCTGCGCGCATCTGGCGGAACGTCCAGCCCTCGATCACCTTGACGTCGGCCTGGGTGACGTCGCCGCGCGTCAGCTTGTCGAGCAGCTGTATCGGCGTCACGCCCCCGGTGAGCTCGTAACTCCCGGCCTTGATGTCGGCATCGCGCTGCAGTATCCGCGCGAGCAGCTCGAACTGATATCGCCCGACCAGGATCCCCTGCTCTTCGAGCTTCTGCGCAGCGGTGCGAAACGAAGCGCCTTGCGCGACGTCGAATTCGATCGGCAGCCTGGCCATGACGACGGGCGTCGTCATGTACCACCATGCATACGCGCCGGCTGCGGAGAGCACGGCCACCGCAGCGAGCAGCAGAAAACCGAGGAAACGGAGCAACGGTAACCGGTAAAATTCTTATTCTACGATGAAGAGCGAAGAACTCGGCCAATACGGGCTGCTCCAGGCGAGCGGCAGCGACGCGCGCGCGTTCCTGCACGCGCAGCTGACGAACGATATCGAAGGGCTCGCAGCGGACCAGGCGCGTTACGCCGGCTGGTGCTCGGCCAAGGGCCGGCTGCTCGCGAGCTTTCTCGTCGTCCCGCACGCCGATGGATATCTGTTGCAGCTCTCGCGCGATCTCGCGCCCGCGGTCGCCAAGCGGCTATCGATGTTCATTCTGCGCTCGAAAGTCAGGATCGACGACGCGAGCGACGCGTGGTCGCAGTTCGGACTTTGGGGAGACGGTGCCGCAGCGGCGCTTGCCGGGATCGGCCTGACGCCTCCGGCGCAGCCGCTTGCAGTCGCTCTCCACGAGAGCCTCCTCGCGATTCGCGTCTCGGTGCAGCGCTATCTGCTGCTCGCACCGGCTGCCGAGCGTGCGCGGATCGGCGTTCTACGCGGCGCAAGCGACGAGGGCGGCTGGATGCTGGAGGAAATCCGCAGCGGCCAACCGCTGATCACGCAAGCGACGCAAGATCAATTCGTCCCGCAGATGGTCAACTACGAGCGGTTCGGTGCGGTCGACTTCCAGAAGGGCTGCTACCCGGGGCAGGAAATCGTCGCGCGCGCGCAGTACCGAGGCCAGGTCAAGCGCCGCATGGTGCGCGTGCGAACGCCGGTGCCGCTGCGGCCCGCGCAGGAGCTCTACAGCGACGATCTTCCAGGCCAGGCAAGCGGCTCGGTCGTCAATGCGGCGGGCGACGAGGCGCTCGCGGTCGTGCAGGTCTCCACGCTCGAAAATGGCGTTGCGGTTCGCGCCGAAGCGAAGGGAGCGCCGCTCGAGGTGCTTCCCCTCCCCTACGCGGCGTGACGACGAACTACTACGTCTACTACCGCATCGATCCCGCGCGGTTGGACGAATTGCGCGCGGCGGTCGAACTGCTCTTTCGCGTCATCGAGCGTGAAACCGGCATCTGCGGAAGGTGGATGCGACGCTGCGACGATCCGACGACGTACATGGAGGTCTACGAGGGCGTGCCCGAAGAAGCCGCATTCGAAGCTCTGCTTGAGCGCGAGGCATCGACGATCGGCGCGACGCGCAGGATCGAGCGCTTCGTATGTGCCTGATCCTCGTCGCCGCACGCGTTCATCCTGGCTTCCCGCTGATCGTCGCTGCGAACCGGGATGAGTACCACGCCCGTCCGAGCGAGACCGCCGGGTTCTGGAAGGAACGGCCGGAAATCCTTGCCGGCCGCGACCTGGAGGCGGGCGGCAGCTGGATGGGCGTATCCCGCAACGGGCGCTTCGCTGCGGTGACGAATTACCGCGGCGGGCGCGACGCGAATGCGCTCGAGTCGCGCGGTGCGCTGGTCACGCGCTTTCTCGAGGGTACGGTATCCGCGCGGGACTATGTAAGCGACGTCGCGCGGCGTGGCACCACCTATAGCGGCTTCAACCTCTTCGCCGACGACGGCAGCGAGCTGTGGTGGTGCTCGAACCGGGACGGAGCGCCGCGCCGTTTGCAGGGCGGAATCTACGGCCTGGGCAATTTCCTGCTCGACACGCCGGAAGTCGCCGAGCCGAAAGCGCGCTTCGCCGATTGCGTAGAGCCCGGTCCCGCGATCGAGCCGCTCTTCACCGTCCTCGCGAAGGCGAAGATCATCGCGCGGGAATATGGAACGCGCTGCTCGACGGTCATGCTCAAAGGCGAAGACGGCAGGCTGCAGTTCGCCGAGCGGCCGTTCGACGCCGCAGGCGCGGATGGCGTCACCGCGCGCTACGAGTTCAAGGTGAAGCCCTAGCGATCGCCTAGAGCTGCTTGCGCATCGCCTGGTGGGGAATTCCCGCCTCCTCGAAAACCTCACCGTGCTCGACAAACCCGTGAGCACGATAGAACGCCAACGCATGCGTTTGCGCGAACAGCTCGATCTGCCGATCACCGCGCTCGCGCGCAAAGCCGATCAGGCGCTCGAGCATTGCTCCGCCGACGCCCTTCCCCCGCCATTCCTTGAGCACTGCCATCCTGCCGATGTGGCCGTCGGGCAGCAGTCGCCCGGTGGCGATGGCATCGCCGGCGGCGGAATACGCGAGCGCGTGCAGGCTGTTTGCATCCTGGTCGTCCCATTCGATCTCGATCGGGACGCGCTGCTCCTCTACGAAAACGGTGAAACGAATCGGACTTGCGCTCGCGCGCGCTTCGTCCCAGCTCACCAGTTCGATGCGGAACATCGACGAAAGTATAATTCGCGTCGATGCAAAGCCTCTGGAACGACGCCGAAGCAGCTCGCTTCGCCGGCCCGCTCGGTCCACGCGTGTACACATCGCGCCTGCTCGGGCGCGACAAGTCGCTGGTGCTGCATGGCGGCGGCAACACGTCGGTCAAGTTGCGCGAGGTGGACCTGTTCGGCGACCCGCAGGAGGTGCTCTACGTAAAAGGCAGCGGCTGGGACCTGGAGACGATCGAGACGGGCGGTTTCACGCCTGTGGACCTTGAGTATGTAAAGCGACTCGCGGCCCTGCCCTCGCTTTCGGACCCGCAGATGGTCGGCGAGCTCGCGACGCATACGCTGCGAGCCGGTGCGCCGGCGCCGTCGGTCGAGACGCTGCTGCACGCGATCCTGCCGCAGAAATACGTCGACCACACGCACGCGGACGCGGTGCTGTCGATCTCCAATGCTCCGCAAGGGGAAAGCCGTATCCGCGAGATCTACGGCAACAAGGTGGTCGTCATCCCGTACATCATGGCCGGCTTCGACCTTGCCGCGTATTGCGCACGCGAGTTTTCGCGGCAGAGCGGCGCGAACACGATCGGCATGGTGCTGCTCTCGCATGGCGTGTTTTCCTTCGGCGCGGACGCGAAAGAATCGTACGAACGGATGATCGAGCTGGTTGCGATGGCCGAGGCGTACCTTGCGTCAAAGAACGCGTGGGTGGTCGGCGGCCCGGCGGCGAAACCAGGCGAATGCAAGCGCGAGGAGATCGCGCAACTGCGTCGCTCGGTCTCGGAGACGGCCGGGTTTCCGGTCATCGTCCGGATCAGCGATGCGCCGAAGCTCGCCGATTTTGCCCGCGACCCGCGCGTCGCGCAGCGCTCCCAGCGGGGACCGGCAACGCCCGACCATGTGCTGCGGACGAAGCCGTTGCCGATGCTCGGGCGCGATGTCGCCGGGTTCGCCGCGCGCTACCGCGAATACTTCGAACGCAACGCAGCGCGGGCAAAGGAAAGAAGGACGATGCTCGACCCGGCCCCGCGCATGGTGCTCGACCCGGAGTTCGGCTTTGCCGCGATCGGCAGCACGGCAAAGGACGCGGCGATCGTCGAGGAGCTGTACGACCACACGATCGACGTGATCCTGCGCGCCGAAGCGCTCGGCGGCTGGCAGGCGCTCGAAGAGAAGCACTTGTTCGACATCGAGTACTGGGACTTGGAACAGGCGAAGCTCCGGAAGGCCGGCGCCGCTGCGCCCTTCGGCGGAGAGATCGCGCTCGTCACCGGCGCCGCGTCCGGCATCGGCAAGGCGTGCGTGGAGTCGTTCCTGCAGCGCGGCGCCGCGGTGATCGCCTTGGATCTCAATCCGGCGGTCGAGAGCCAGTGGAAGCGTTCTGACGTCGTCGGATTGCAATGCGACCTGACGATCGCCGGCGAAGTGCGCGATTGCCTCGATCGCGCGACCCGGCGTTTCGGCGGCGTCGACATGCTGGTGCTCAATGCCGGCATCTTCCCGGTCTCTGCTGCGATCCAGGACATTGCCAGGGACGCGTGGCGCTCGGCGATGACGGTGAACGTCGAGGCGAGCCTGCATGTGCTGCAGGCCTGCCATCCGCTGCTCGCGCTCGCGCCGCGAAAAGGCAGGGTCGTGGTGATCGGCTCGCGCAACGTTCCGGCCCCGGGACCGGGTGCGGCGGCCTATTCCGCTTCCAAGGCAGCGCTGACGCAGCTCGCTCGCGTCGCTGCACTCGAGTGGGCGAAGGATGGCATCCGCGTGAATTCGATCCATCCGGACGCGGTGTACGACACTGCGCTGTGGACCGAGGAGCTGCTCAGGAAGCGCGCCGCCGCCTACAACATGACCGTCGAGCAATACCGCAGAAAGAATCTGCTCGGGACCGAGGTGACCTCCAAAGACGTCGCCGAGCTCGCCGCGGAGATGTGCGGCACGCTCTTCGCCAAGACCACCGCGGCGCAGATTCCCGTCGATGGCGGCAACGAGAGAGTCGTGTAGTGGCGGTCGAGGCGCTACGCTGGCGCGGCGACGCGCTCGAGCTGCTCGACCAGCGCCTGCTTCCGGAACGCACGCAGTACGTCACCTGCCGCACTGCGGCCGAGGTCGCGCAAGCGATCCGCGATATGGTGGTGCGCGGCGCACCGGCGATCGGCTGCGCGGCCGCGTTCGGCGTCGCGCTCGATCGCGGCGCCGAAACCGCGTTCGATGTGCTCGCGAAGAGCCGCCCGACCGCAGTCAATCTCTTCTGGGCGCTCGAGCGCATGCGCCAGACGACTGACTACGCGACCGAGGCGAGCGCAATTTTCGACGAGGACATCGCGGCGAACCGGGCGATCGGCGCGCACGGCGCGGCGCTCGTTCCGGACGGGGCGCGGATCATGACTTATTGCAATACCGGTGCCCTTGCGACCGCAGGCTATGGCACTGCTCTCGGCGTCGTGCGCGCAGCGATCGAGCAGGGCAAGCGCGTGTCCGTGATTGCATCCGAGACGCGGCCTTATCTGCAGGGCGCGCGGCTGACCGCGTGGGAATGCGTTCAGGAAGGAATTCCCTGTACGCTCGTCTCCGACAACATGGCCGGGCATCTGATGAGCCAGGACGAGATCGACCTCGTGGTGGTCGGCGCCGACCGGATCGCCGCGAACGGCGACGTGGCGAACAAGATCGGCACCTACATGCTGGCGGTGCTGGCGCGCCGTCATGCGCTGCCGTTTTACGTCGCGGCCCCGCTTTCGACTTTCGACCGGAAGATCACGGACGGCTCGCAGATTCCGATCGAAGAGCGCGCTGCCGACGAGGTGACCGGCTACCGCGGCACGCGCTGGGCGCCGCAAGGCGTTCAGGTAAGAAACCCTGCGTTCGACGTCACGCCGGCAGCGCTCGTGAGCGCGATCGTCTGCGAAAAGGGAATCGTGCGCGAGCCCAATCTCGAGCGAGTGAGGTCGCTATGGCCCTGACACGAACTGCAGTATTGCTGTGGGTGCTCGCGACCTGGTTCGTCGCGCAGCCGGCGCAGGCCGTTCCACCGGGCCAGGTTTCGCGCACTGCCGAGGCGACCTGCGGCTACCGCGCGATCGCCGCGCAGCATCCCGACCCCAAGCTTCGCAACCCCGACGACCTCGCCGCGAAGCTGTGCCGCTGGCAGAGCCCGCTGCCGCGCGACTACGCGGGCGCGCGGCCCCTGATCGACCAGGGCGAGACCTACTCCGCGTTTTTCTATGTCAATGCACGCACGCACTACATCGACGCGGCGCTGCGCAAGGCTGCTGCCGACGGCGTGACGCAGGTCGTGGTGCTCGGCGCCGGATTCGACAGCCGTGCGTACCGCTTCCGCGCTTCGCACCCGCAGCTGCAGTTCTACGAGGTCGACCTGCCCGCGACGATCGAGGCGAAGAAGGTCCGCGTCGCGGAAGCGCTCGGCGCCCTGCCCGACTATGTACGCTACGCGCCGATCGACTTCAACACGCAGAAGCTGGGGGACGTGCTGCTGCCGCTTGGCTATGATCCGAAGCAGCGCAGCTTCTTCCTGCTGGAAGGCGTGGTGATGTACGTGGTCGAAGCCGGGAATGTCGCCACGTTCGAGTTCATTCGCAGAAATTCCGCGCCCGGGAGCGTGGTCGTCTACGACTACCTGCTGAGACGAGTCATCGAGGGCGATACCAAGGGTCTCTACGCCGCCGCCTACCTCTCCTTCGCCGTCGAGCGTCAAGGGGAACCGTACATCTTCGGCTGGACTCCGGCAGAAGCCGCCGCGTGGGCGAAGAAGCGCGGCTTCAGCGTCGTCGAGGACGTCGGCGACAAGGAGCTCGGGCGCCGTCACCTCACAGGGTCGAACGGCAAGCTGGACGGCCGGCTGCTCGACTGGCATCGCCTGATGGAAGTACGCGTGCCGTGAGCCGCTATTCCACGAACAGCGTCGCCGGCTGCTCGAGGAATCCTTTGATCGTCTGCACGAATGCCGCGGCGTTCCAGCCGTCGATCACGCGGTGATCGAACGACGACGAAAGATTCATCATCCTGCGCACGACCACCTGCCCGGCGCGCACCACCGGGCGCTCGGCAATCCGGTTGACGCCTACGATCGCGACTTCCGGGTAGTTGATGATCGGCGTGGAGGCGAGGCCTCCGAGCGCGCCGAGGCTGGTAATCGTCACGGTCGAGCCCGAGAGCTCGTCCCGCGTCGCCTTGCCTTCGCGGGCCGCTGCCGCCAGGCGGCTCGCTTCGGCCGCGCATTCCCAGAGATCGACCGATTCGGCGTTGCGCAGCACGGGAACGAGCAGGCCGTGCGGGGTCTGCGTCGCGATGCCGACGTGAACTGCGGTGTGGCGGGCGAAGATCCCTTTTTCGTCGTCGAAACGCGCGTTGATCTCCGGGTGCAACGCAACTGCGCGAACGATCGCCCGGATGATGAAAGGCAGCGGGGTCAGCTTGGCGCGCTTGCCGGCGTGTTCCGTGTTCAGGTGCAGCCGCAGTTCTTCCAGCGCCGTGACGTCGATTTCCTCGACGTAGGAAAAATGCGGAATGCGGCGGCTTGCTTCCTGCATGCGCTCGGCGATCTTGCGGCGAATGCCGACGATGCGGTGCTCCTCGATCCCGTCCTTCCCGGTCGTTGCCTTTTCGGGGACCGCGCGGACCGTACTCACCTGCCTGCGGCCGCCGGCGGCGACGGCCTGATCCAGGTCGGCGTGCGTCACGCGTCCGGATGGCCCTGAACCCTGCACGACGTGCAGCTCGACGCCGAGCTGGCGAGCGCGCTGGCGTACCGCCGGAGATGCGAGCACGGCTTCGACTTTCGATTTGGCTTCTGTTTTCCTTTGGGTGACCGCCGCAGACGCAGGCTTGACCTCTGCCTTCTGCTCGACGGCCTCAGTCTCGATGATGACGAGCTCCGCCCCGACCGCGACCTTGTCGCCGACCTCGCCGTGGATGGATACGATCGTGCCGCTAACAGGCGCGGGCAGCTCGACGATCGCCTTTTCGGTCGTGACATCGACGAGCGGCTGATCCTCTTCGATCCGATCGCCGGCCGCGACGTGCCATTTCACGATCTCGGCCTCGGCGGATCCTTCGCCCGTGTCGGGCAGCTTGAAAACGTAGCGGCTCATCGGTCAACCCGCCATCGCCTTGCGCAGCGCGCGCCCGACGCGCGCCGGTCCCGGGAAGTACTGCCACTCGAACGCGTGAGGATACGGCGTGTCCCAGCCGGTGACGCGCTCGATCGGCGCCTCGAGATGGTAGAAGCAATGCTCCTGCACCAGCGCCGAGAGCTCGGCGCCGAAACCGCCGATCCGCGTCGCCTCGTGCACGATCACGCATCGCCCCGTCTTTTCGACCGATGCCGTGATCGCGTCGATATCGATCGGGCGCAGCGTGCGCAGATCGATCACCTCTGCGTCGATGCCGGTCTCCGCAGCCGCGGCGAGCGCGACGTGCACCATCGTTCCATACGCGAGCACGGTGACATCTTCGCCCGGCCGCGCGACGGCGGCCTGGCCGAGCGGAATGCGATAGTAGTCCGCGGGAACTTCGCCGAGCGGATGCTTTGCCCACGCGACCGCGGGCCTCTCCGGATGACCGTCGAACGGACCGCTGTAGAGGCGCTTGGGCTCGAGGAACACGACCGGGTCGTCGTCTTCGATCGAGCTGATCAGCAGTCCCTTGGCGTCGTAGGGGTTGGAGGGAATCACCGTCTTCAGGCCGCATACGTGCGTGAACAGCGCCTCCGCGCTCTGGCTGTGCGTCTGGCCGCCGAAGATGCCGCCGCCGCACGGCGCGCGCACCGTGATCGGCGCCCACCATTCCCCGGCCGAGCGATAGCGCAGCCGCGCGGCCTCCGAGATCAGCTGGTCCATCGCCGGATAGATGTAATCCACGAACTGCACTTCGGCGACCGGCCGCAGGCCGTACGCGCCCATGCCGACTGCGATGCCGAGAATGCCGCCTTCTGCAATCGGCGTGTCGAATACGCGCTGCTTGCCGTGCTTGCGCTGCAGGCCGTCGGTGGCGCGGAACACGCCGCCGAAATAGCCGACGTCCTCGCCGAAGATCACTACGTCGCGGTCGCGCGCCAGCATGAGATCCATCGCCGAGTTGACCGCCTGCACCATGTTCATCGCCGGCATCGTCAGCTCCCCTTCAGCTCGTCGCGCTGGCGTTGCAGGTACCAGGGCATGTCCTTGTAGACGTCCTCGAACATGCTATCGACCGGCGGCTGGGGTCCCTGCTGGAGCGTGCCGAGCGCTTCGGCTTTCTTGCCGGCCGCGCGCACCTCTTCCTCGAGCTCCTTCTGCAGCGACTCGTGCTGCGCTTCGGACCAC